>Ga0265293_10006226_pt1 | contig 19256 bp, 15 predicted proteins | sample Munlanlewell138R_FD_192505 | JGI IMG/M metagenome (GOLD analysis project Ga0265293, IMG submission 192505) | Leachate microbial communities from a municipal landfill in Southern Ontario, Canada - Leachate well 138R | ecosystem: Engineered > Solid waste > Landfill > Unclassified | place: Canada... | reverse complement strand
CGCGGACCGCACCCGTAACGACCCGAGCGCTGATCGGAGGGTCGTTCCGCAGAAACGCGCTCATCAGGCCCGGGAAATAGCCATGCGCCACGAAGGGCGGCATGCCGACCCGCACGCGGGCGAAGCGCTTGCGCACGTCCTCGAGCTCCCCGTGAGTCGATTCCAATGTTTGCAGTATGACGCGCGCGGCCCGAGTCATCACCCGTCCCTGCGGCGTCTGCGCCACGCCGCGCTGGCTGCGGATGAAAAACGTGGTGTCGAACACGCTTTCGATTTCACGCAGGGCCTTGGTGAGCGCGGGCTGCGTCACATTCAATATTTCCGCCGCGGCTCTGAGGCTGCCCGCCTGTTCCAAGGCAAGAAGCAGCTGCAAATCCCTTAATCGGAGCCTGGCCGCCACTCGGCTCGTGTCAAGCGATATGCCGTTCACTCTATTACTCCTGCTTATCACCCTATGAAAAAATATGATAAAGCAATATCACTCGTCTCGTATAGCATAGATGCTCGTCCAATCGGTAGAGTCAATGGAGATCCAGCCATGCAATTGCTTTCGGGCCTGCGCGTCGTCGATATGTCTCACGTCATCGCCGGCCCCATGGCATCGCTCTACCTGGCCAACATGGGGGCCGACGTCATCAAGATCGAACGCGTCCAGGGCGGCGACGTCCTGCGCAACATGAAACCGGCGGAACCGCCCACGGACTACATTTCATTGAACGCCGGCAAGCGTTCGCTGGCCATCGACCTGCGTGATCCCCAAGCGCAAAAGATCGTGCATGACCTCGTCCGCACAGCCGACGTATTCATTGAAAACTTCAAGCCGGGCGTCGTCGCGAAGTTCGGGCTGGACTACGATACTTTGAAAGCCGTCAAACCGGATCTCATTTACTGCTCGATCTCCGGTTATGGACAGAAAGGCGCGTGGGCCGGGCAAGGCGGCTACGACGCCATGATTCAGGCATTGACCGGCATTGCGCTGGCGGGAGGAGAAGGCCCGGACGCGCCGCCGGCCAAAGTCGGTTTTCCCGTAGTGGACATCGCGACCGGCGTGCTCGGCGCACTGTCCATCCTCGCCGCGGTGCTGCAGCGCGATCGTCTAGGCAAGGGCGAACGGATAGACGTCTCGATGGTGCATTCGTCGCTGCTGTTGATGTATCCCCTCGTCACCAACTACCTGACCAGCGGCAAGCAAGCGCGACGCACGGGCAACCGCGGCTATAGCGGCAGTCCGGCGTCGACGACGTTCCGATGCCATGACGGCTGGCTCGCGGTCTCGGCCAACACGCCCGGCCAATTCAAGAAGATGGCGGATTTTCTCGGCCTGTCGAGACTCTATCAAGACCCTGCGCTGCTCGATCTCGAACTGTTCAATTCCCCGCAGGCCAGCTTTGTCGTGGCCCGCGACTACGACGCCGTCCAGAATGCGCTTGCCGCCGCATTATTGTCCATGTCGAGTTTCGAGGCGGAACGCAAGCTCAACGAGTTGAGCGTGCCGGCGGCGCGATGCAGATCGGCCGGTGAATTCATCGACCTGGCGAAAAACAATGAAGAAGTGGCATTGCCCCTGACACGGTATCAATCGAACGAGCACACGGTGACCACGGCCGGCCTGGGCTTCAGCTTCGACAGCGCCGAACCCGTCGAGCCTTTGCGGTGCGCCGAGCTGGGCGACGATACTCGCGCGATTCTACGCGAACTCGGCCTGAGCGATGACAGCATTTCGGAACTCGAGGAGCGAGGCGTGGTGGGCCTTGCAACGGCAGTTTCATAGAAGGACGCGATGCCGGCCCACCGCAACAGCGGCGACAGCGGCAGCAAAAAACAAACATAATCAAACAAGGGAAATAGAGGAAGATCGATGAAAAATTTTCTGAGCGCATGCTTTGCCGTGGCAGCCGGCCTGTTTTCAATCACTCACGCGGCGGCCGCCGCCGACTATCCTTCGAAGCCGGTGAGCATCATAGTCGGCTTTCCAGCCGGGCAAATGATCGACTTGCTGTCCCGGGTCGTGGCACAGGGACTTTCGGAAGAAACCGGGTCGAACTTTATCGTCGAGAATCGGCCGGGCCAGGGCGGCAGCATCGCGCTCGGACAGCTCAAGAACGAAAAGCCAGACGGCTACGCGATGGCTGTCGCGGCAACCGCGGCGCTCGCGGTCAACCCCCACCTCTATGGCGAGACCCTGAAGTACGACCCCTCGACGGATTTCCGATACGCGGCCATGCTGGGACAAATCCCCTTCGTGCTGGTGACGCACGCCGGCTCGCCGTTCCACTCTTTGCAGGACGTGGTGAAGTATGCGCGGGAAAATCCCGGCAAGCTGAGCTACTCCTCGCCGGGCAATGGAACCTTGCCGCACCTGGGCATGCTTCGGCTTCAAAAAAAGCTCGGTATCGACTTGCTGCACGTGCCTTACAAGGGCAGCCCCCAAGCCGTTCAGGACCTGGCGGCGGGCCGGATCGACATTGCCTTCGACACCCAGGCTCTGACGCAGCCTCTGGCCGAAGCGGGCAAGCTCCGCATGCTGGCGGTGACCGGAGCTGAACGGCTGGAATCCCTGCCCGGAATCCCGACCATGATGGAATCCGGCGCGGTTGACTTCACCCTGACGGCGTGGTTCACTTTGGCGCTGCCCAAGGGCGCGCCCGACGATGTCGTCAATACGCTGGGCCGCGCGATAAAAAACCTGATGCAGCAGGACAAGACACTGGAGGCCGTCAAGAAAACGGGGGCTACGCCTTTGATCATGACGCCGCAAGAAGCCGAAGCCTTGGTGGCCCGTGATTTTGGTACTTGGGGCGTGCTCGTGAAGGAGGCCGCAGCCACGGTGGATTGACCATCGGGAAAATCCCGAGACTCCAACGCAGCAACAAAACTCGTTGAGGAGACCTGCATGATTCGCTTGAACTTTCGGAATACCATCGCGTCTCTGGCGACGCTTTCCTGCCTTGTGACGGCCGGCTCCGCATTGGCGACGGACGCCTACCCGTCGCGGCCCGTTACCATCGTGGTTCCGTATCCTCCCGGGGGAACGGCGGACAACCTGGCCAGGGTGCTGGCAAAAGGCATGTCCGACAGGCTGGGCGCCGGCATTGTCATCAGCAACAAGGGGGGAGCGGGCACCGTGATCGGCACGCAGTCTGTTGCCAGAAGCGATCCCGACGGCTATACGCTGTTGTGGACGGCGACGCCTCTCGCCATCAATCCGACGCTGGTCGAAGATCTGCCCTACGACACCTTGCGCGACTTCACCGTGGTGTCCGACATCGCGGAAACCGGATTGGTCGTGGTCGTCAACGCATCGAGCCCCATCAAGACCCTGGACGGCCTGGTCAATGAGCTGAAAACCAGTGAGGAAAGCACGTATGCCTCGGCGGGCGCGGGCAGCTCGCCGCACTTGGTCAGCGAACTGCTGCTGCATGAAACGGGAGGCAAGGCGGTCCATGTCCCCTATCGAGGCAGCGCCGCGGCAGTCACCGATCTCGTGGCCAACCGCACGACGTTCATGTTCGATACGCCGCTGTTGATGACGCCGTTGATCAAGGACGGAAAGCTGCGGCCATTGGCGCAAACGTCGGCCGAGCGGTCCGCGCTTTTGCCGGATGTGCCCACCATGACGGAAAGCGGCCATCCAGGGCTGAATGCCACCTCCTGGTTCGTCATTGCGGCGCCGTCCGGCACGCCGAAGGACGTTCTCGAGAAACTGAACAAGGCAATCAATGACGCATTGGCCGATCCCGCCATCATCGAGGTCTATGCGGCCCAAGGAATGGCCATCACCGGCGGCTCCGTCGAGAAAGCCCAGGCCAAGCTGGAGCGTGAGATAAAAACCTGGGCTCTTGCCGTCAAGGTTTCAGGCGCGAAAGCCCAATAGCCCGGCAATAGTCGGCTCCGGGATGCGCGCATTCCGGAGCCCGACGATCTCCTGGCACCGATACGGCAAGAATGCGTAGAAGTCCGGATATAACTTTATAAATAAACAATATATAAATACATAGATTGATGAGCAAGAAGCTGATAGCATGGCTGATCGCTCTCTTACGCCAACGCTTGCCCCTGAACCCGCCGCCCACGCCATGCCATCGACCACCACTACGCTGACCCGCGACGTTTTCGAGCAATTGCGCGACTCGGCGGCGCAAGCGTGCGGGCTGCTCAAGGTGCTGGCCAACGAGGACCGCTTCCTCATCCTTTGCCAGTTGACCCAGGGCGAACGCAACGTCGGACAGCTCGAGGCCGCATTGGGCATTTCGCAGCCGACGCTGTCGCAGCAGCTGGGCGTGTTGCGCGAAGAAAAGCTCGTGGAAACGCGCAAAGAAGGCAAGTACGTTTATTACAAATTCGCCAGCCATGAAGTGGCCACGATCATGAGCACGCTTTCGGTGCTCTATTGCCGGGACAAGCCCACGGTGCAACTGGTCATGCATACGGCGACGTTCGCCACGGCGTCCCAGATCGCGGATCAAGACCTGGGGCACCTGGCGAAAGCGGGATTTCGCACCATTATCTGCCTGCGTCCCGATTCCAGGGAGGAATCGGCTCGGCATCATCGGTTGAAAGCCCAAGCCGAGCTTATGGGAATGCAGTTCGTCTATTTCCCCGTCGAGAAAGGCCGGGTAACGCCGGACCAGGTCGCCAAGTTCGGCGAGCTGATCGACGTCGATCACGGCCGCGTGCTTGCCTATTGCCGCGGCGGAACCGTTTCCAGCGGACTCTATCGATTATGGACGCAGCGCGAAACGGACTGACCCCGACCGAGCGACAAGAACGATCGCCTCGCGGGCGACCCCATCGACAGCATATGACCTGCACCAAACGGAGAAGATGAAATGAAAGCACGCCACCCAGCCAAGCACGGCCTAATCGGCCTGATCATGTTGTGTTTCGCCTCTATTCCCATGGCGGCGGGCGCTCAGTCGGCGCAATCATGGCCCAGCAAGCCGATCCACGTCATCACGCCCTTTCCGACCGGCGGCATCAACGACATCGTCATTCGCGCCGTTTCCGAAAAGATGGCCGACTATCTGGGGCAACCCATCGTCATCGAACAGAAGACGGGCGCCGGCGGCAATATCGGCACCAGCTTCGTCGCCGCCAGCAAGCCGGACGGCTACACCTGGCTCGCCTCGTCGTTTCCGGTCCTGAGCGTGGCGCCGGTGCTCTACAAAGATCCGCCTTTCGACCCCGTAAAAGACTTCCGCGGCGCGGCGAAAATAGCGGCGGTGCCCAATGTTCTGGTGGCCTATCCCGGCCTGGGAATAAACAGCGTCGACGAACTCGTCGAGTACGGCAAGAAGAATCCGAAAGCCCTGTTCTACGGCAGCCCGGCAAGAGGAAGCTCGGCCAATATCGCCACCGAAGAGCTCAAGCGCGCCGCCGGCTTCGATGCCAGCCAAGTCATCTATAAAGGCGCGGCTCCCGCCATCACGGATCTGATCAGCGGACAGATTCAATTCACCCAGGCTGCGATCCCTCTCGCCGCGCCGCAGATCCAGGCCGGCAAGCTCAAGGCCCTGGCGGTCATGTCGCTGGAACCGTCGTCGCTGTTGCCCGACGTGCCGACGATGAAGGACTCCAAATATCGCGACGCCATCGTCGAGCCATGGTACGGCATCCACGTCCCGGCGGGCACGCCGGACGAGATCGTTGACCGAATCAACCAGGCCGCCATCAAGGCGCTCGCCTCTCCCGAGGTTCGCGGCAAGCTCGAGAGCGTGGGGGGAACGGTGGCCCCGCCCACGTCTGCGCGGGACGTCGATAAGGAAACGTTGGCGGAAGTCCAGCGGTGGCAAGCGCTGGCCAAAGAAGTGAACCTGTCGGGAGAGTGACGGTGAATTCGACTGAACGAGGCGCATGCGAATGACCAAAATAATACGCGGCGGACCGGCAAGCGTCGCCGAACTCATGAATCCCGCGTCGGTGGCGATCGTCGGCGCCTCGGAAGACAGCCGCAAGTTCGGCGGCCGCATTCTCCACGTGCTGAAGAACCAGGGATATCAGGGCGGGATCCTTCCGATCAATCCCGCGCGCGAAACCGTTCTGGGATACAAGGCATATCCTTCCATTCCCGATCTGCCCCACCCACCGGACCTGGTGATACTCGCCATTCCCCGCGACCACATCGTCCAGGCGATTTCCCATTGCGGCAACATCGGCGTGAAAGGAGTCATTGTCGTCACGTCCGGCTTCTCCGAAGCGGGCGAGGACGGCGCCCGCTTCGAGCAGCAGATGCTCGAAGCGGCCCGCAAGAAAAATGTCCGGATCATAGGTCCGAACTGCATCGGGATCGTCAGCCCGGCAAACCGCTTTTCCTTGGCAACCACGGTTTCGCTGGTCGACCGCCCCGCCTTGAGCGGGAGCATCGGCCTGGCCAGCCAAAGCGGAGCCGTGATGGGCACGATGATCGATCGCGGCAGCAGCCAGAACATCGGCTTCTCGCACTGCATTTCCGTGGGCAACCAAGCGGACCTGGATCTCTGCGATTTCGTCGATTTCATGATCGACGACCCGGCCACTCGCGTGATCTGCACGTACGTCGAAGGCATCAAGCGCCCCGATCTTTTTCTGCGTACCGCCGCGCGCGCGTGCCAGGCCGGCAAGCCCTGGCTGCTGCTCAAGTCCGGGCGAACGGACGCCGGGGCCGCCACGGCCTATTCCCATACCGCCAGCCTGGCGTCGAACCAGGCCATCCTGGACGGGATATGCAGAAGATACGGCATCATCCAGATCGACGATTTCGAGGCGATGCTAGTGGCCGCCTGCGGCTGGGCCAATTGGCCCGATCTGCGGGTCGGCTCGGCGGCCGTCCTGTCTCCTTCGGGCGGAGGCTGCACGATCGCGGCCGACCGGCTCACGGACATAGACGTGCCGCTCGCCACGTTCTCCGCGCAAACGGTGTCGACGCTCTCCGAGTTCTTCGACGGGCCGGTGCGCAACCCCGTCGACATCGGCGCGGCGAACGACGGCGCGGCGATGAGCTACGTCGAAAAGATGCACCGGGCCGCGCTCGACGACACCCAGGTCGACCTGGTGTTCTCCGTGCTCACCAATGCGCCCGTTCTGACCGAGGTCGGAAAGATGATCGGAAACGCCGCGCGGACGACGGCCAAGCCCATCCTGACCGTCGTCCTGCCGGGCGCTTACGCCGACGGCGCGCGCGAGCATATCCGCGATGCCGGCATTCCTTATACGAATTCGCTCGACGTGGCGATGCGCGCCATCCAAGCCTGGCACGCATGGACGCACCGCGTTCGTGAAAGCGCGCCCGTTCGGCCCGAAGGCCTGACCGCGCCCGCTCTGCCCGACGCCGGTCATCTGAATGAAGACGAGGTCAAAAGCCTGCTGCGCCATTACGGCATTCGCGTCAACGAAGGACGTGCGGCAGCCACGTCCGACGACGCCGCGGCCGTCGCGAATACGCTTCGCGCGCCTTATGTCGTCAAAGTGATCAGCCGCGACATCAGCCATAAAACCGAGGTCGGCGGCGTCGCCTTGCGCCTGGAGGACGCCGACGCCGTTCGGCAGGCGGCCCTGGCCATGTCGGCGCGGATCCGCGAAAAAATGCCCGACGCCAGGATAGAGGGTTTTCTGGTTCAAGAATTCGTATCCGGCGAGCTCGAGCTGTTGCTCGGCCTGCAAAAGGACGCGCAATTCGGGATGAACCTGGCCGTGGGCGCCGGGGGCGTACTTGCGGAAATGCTGCGCGACGTGCTGTTCGCGCCTTGCCCGATGTCCATGCAGACCGCAAGAAGCCTGCTGATGCGGCTGAAGATCGCCCCCATGTTCAACGGCGTTCGCGGCGGCCCCGCTTTGGACGTCGACGCCGTCGCGCAGGCCATGGTCCGCCTGAGCTGGCTGGGAGACGATCTGCGCGACGCCTTGCGGGAACTGGACGTCAATCCCTTGCTGGTGCTGCCCGACGGCCAGGGATGCTGCGCGGTGGACGGGCGCGCGCTGCCGGCCGGGTCCTGATACTGCCTCGTCCCCCGAGGGGGACGGCTCCACGAATTCGATCATCGCCCCAGTGCACAGGAGTAAGAATATGGAAGTCACGTACGAGTCCCAGGACGGAATAGCGCTCATCACCATCAACAGGCCGCAAAAGCGCAACGCCATCAACCCCGCGGTCGTGCAAGAGCTGTCCCAGGCGTGGGAGCGCTTCGATGCGGAGGATGATCTGGTGGCCGTGCTCACCGGCGCCGGCAACGACGCCTTCTGCGCCGGCGCCGACCTCAAGGAGCTGCCTGGCGAAGTATGGCGCGCGCTGCCGAACTTCGCCGTGCCGACGGACAAGCCCATCATTGCGGCATTGAGCGGCTACGCGATCGGCGGCGGATGCACCTTGGCGTTCTACGCCGACATGCTGGTCGCCAGCGAGTCCACGCAGTTCATATACCCGGAGGCCAAGATTGGCATGTTCCAAGGCATCATGGGCGGATTTCCGAAGAAGCTGCCGTATGCGATAGGCCTGGAATGGATCATGACGGGCGAGCCCATGTCGGCGCGACGCGCTTATGAGCTGGGCTTCGTCAATAAAGTATGCAAGGTCGGAGAACAAGTGGACGCGGCATTGGTCATGGCCCGCAAGATCGCCACCAGCGCGCCGCTGGTCGTGCGCACCATGAAGCATCTTGCGCTCAAGACGCTGCCCACCAGCCCGATGGACGAGTTCTATCCTCAAAAACGGATGCTGGAGGCCATTGCGAAGAGCCAGGACGCCGAAGAAGGCGTGCGCGCCGTCAAGGAAAAACGGACGCCGAAATTCACGGGGCGTTAAGGCGCACGGCCTCTTTGCATCGCCGCGAACAAGGCCGCCACCGCCAAGGCCAACGGCAGGAAGGATCCCCACAGCACCACGTTCCATCCATAAGCCGACAACAGGCCGCCGGAAGAAAACGACCCGATCGCCATCAATCCGAACACGATGAAATCGTTGAACGACTGCACGCGCGCTTTCTCTTCGGGCCTATGGCATTCCAGGACCAGGGCGGATGCGCCCAAAAAGCCGAAGTTCCAACCCACGCCGAGCAGGATCAGGGTGCCCCAGAAATGGGCGATGTCCGGGCCGCCCAGGCCGACGACCGCGGACAGGCCGATCAACACCAATCCCAGAGCCGCGATGCGTCCCGCGCCGTAGCGGGTAATCAGGTTGCCGGTAAAGAAGCTCGGCCCGAACATGGCGATGACGTGCCATTGCAGGCCCAGATTGGCCGCTTCCTGCGCATGGCCGTGCATGTGCATGGCCAACGGCGCGGCCGTCATCAGGAAATTCATCAGCGTATAAGATACAGCGCCGGCGATGGCGGCGGCGACGAAGCGCGGCTGGCGCACGATCTCGGCCAACGGCCGCCCGCCCGCGACTTCCTCCGCGGTGGGCATGGGCAGGCGCACCCCCAGCAAAACGAACGCCGACACGGCCGCGACGGCCGCTTGCATCAGGAAGGTGGCGGTAAACATATGCGGAGGCCACAGATGCATCGTCAACGTTACCAGCTGCGGTCCCACGACACCCGCGGCGACGCCCCCCGCCATGACGAGCGACAGCGCGCGAGCGCGCCGTTTCGGTTCCACGCCGTCGGCGGCGGCGAAACGGAAGGACAGCACCACGGCGGCATAGCTTCCGCCAAAGAACGTCGCCAGGCAGAGCAGCCAGAACGAGCCCGCGATGACCGCGAGCATGGCCAATAAACCGGCAAGCACGCCCGCGCCGGTGCCCGCCAGAAAGGCGGCGCGCCGGCCATGGCGGCGGGTGATGGCGCCCACGGGCAGGATGCAGGCGGCCATCCCCACCACGAAGATGGAAATGGGCAGCGTCGCCAACATGGGCGACGGCGCCAGCTTGTCACCGACGATGGACGCCGTGGCGTATACCACCACCGAGTTCGCGCCCGCCAACGCCTGGGCGATGGAGAGCCGCCAAATATTCCCGCGCTGTACCCTTTCAGGGAGTATGAAGGAAGAGCTCGCTGCGGAATTGTCGTCTGTCATGCAAATCGTGCCGGTTGATTATGCCCTTGCCAAGGGGCGGATCGGGCCATGCTTCATCCTGGCCGCGATGGCCGGCGCGAAGCGGCTGCTCTGCAAGCCGTATCCGGCTGCCTTGGGGATAATACCGCGTTCCTTGGACCGGCAAACCAACTTTCAGCAACGGCATGATTGTCGCGAGCGATCAACACGGCGACATGACAGGCGCTTACACAGGCTCCGCCGCAATGACGTAGTCATGTCCGTGACGCAGCCCGCCCTCCGCCGCCACCATGGCCAGCGCGCGTTCCCTGAGTTGCGCCACGTGCTCCGTCATGGCGAGCGCCAACGCACGGTCTTTCAAGCGTAACAAGCGCTGGGCGCACATATCCAGCTGGCCGTTGACGAAGCGTTCCCCATAGCGGATGGCGAAGCGCTGCGTATCCAGCGGCCGGAACCCCGCCGCTCGCAGCTGCCTCAAGACCCAGTCCATGGGATATTCGCGATAGGGCCGCTCGCCCGCGAGCAACAGGCAGGCGTCGCGCAGCCGCCCTATTTCGGACACGATGCGTCCGGCCGCATCCGCCGGCAGATAGGGCACGTACGGCTCCAGGCCGATCACATAGAGCCTGCGCGCGACCAAGGGGACGCAAGCGAGCAAAGATGCGATCCTGCCAATACGGCGCAAACCCTTCTATGGCGCCGACCAGATAATCGGCCAGCACCGTGTCGTACGTCTCGTCCGCCAGCAGGTCGGGATCCATCCAGTTGCCCACCACCAGGCGATCCTGCGCGCGCATGCGTCCGTCGATCTGGCGCCGGACCTGGTCCGCCATGCTCTGCGCGCCGGTGACGGCGGTCCAGCGCGCGGTATCCAGGCTCAACAGCCATGACATGGAGCCGCGGCCCGTGCCCGCATCCAGCACGCCGCCCCAAGGCAACGGTCCATGCATACGCTGGACCACGCCATACATGGAATCGACTGCGCTATTGCTCATGCTAGAACTCGACCCTTACTCCGGCCATGATGCTGCGTCCCTGGATGGGCGCGGCCCGGGAAATGAATGAAGCATGATTGTAGCCAAGCTTGTTAAGCAAGTTGCTGCCCTTCAGATAGAGGAGGTAATCGGTGCCGGCCATCGTGCCTTTGTACGACACCCCGGCGCCCAACAGTCCATAGCCGGACGTGGACTCCTCGTAATCGGCGATGCGATTCTGGCGCAGGACTTGCGTGTATTCCAGGAAGCCGCCCCAGCGATCCCAGGTCAGGTTGGCCCGCGCTCCGACCCGCGCCGATGGTATGCGGGGAAGGTTTCCGCCTCCGTCGCGCAGCTTGCCGCGAACGTAGTCTCCGAAGACGGCCACAGAAACATGGGGCGAAAAGCGGTACGAGGCTTCGGCTTCCAGGCCGGCGAAAGAAGCATCGCCTTGCGTGTATTCGATCAGCCGGATGTCCTCATGCCGGTCCAATGTGTTGCCGTAGATGTAGCCGTCGATGCGGCTGAGGAAAAGGTTCACGCCGAAACGGAAATCGCCGTCCGTCTTGCGCAAGCCCAGGTCCACGGTGCGCGCCGTTTCCTTGCCCAGGTCGGGATTTCCCTTCTCATACGTCAACGTGGCGAAGTGCACGCCTTTGGCGTAAAGCTCCTGCGCGTTGGGCATGCGTTGCGAGCGAGATATGGAAAGCGTGGCCGCATAGCCCGGTACGAAGTTCCAGGTCGTTCCCGCCGATAGCGACGTCGCGCTGCCGTCATAATCGGGCTGCCCGCCTTCCTGCGGCGTAACGGATTGCCATTCGTGGCGCGCACCGAGCTCGAAGCGCCAATCGTTCCACTGGTAGTTTTCCAATACGAACAAACCCGTCGAATTCGTCCGCGTCTTGGGAATAAAGCTTTCGCTGCCGCCGAACGAAGCGAAATCGTAGCGCGATGCCTGCAAGCCTATCACGCCGTCCCATCCGCCCAGCGGCCGATGGCGCAGCTCCAGCCGGCCGTCGTAGCCACGATTGGTGAATGTCGTGCCCAGTTCGCCGTCGTCCCGTTCGTCGTGCCGATAGTCGGTATAGCCGCCGCGAAACCGGAGATTGGCGAAGCCCGCGAAAGGATCGCGCAATTCGCCGCGGACGTCCAGCCTGCTGCTGCGCAGATGCGCGGTGGCCGCATGCTCGCCATGCTCATGATCATGGTCATGGCCGTGATCATGATCGTGGCCGTGATCGTGGCCTCCGCAATGCAGCGACGAGCCATGGGGGTGGCAGTCCTCGTATTCATGGCTGTGACCAGGCAGGCCGTAATCGTCCTCCCGGTACGAGTAGGCCGCGCCGATATAGCCGCGGCTGCCCACGAAAGACAAGCCGACGCTGCCCGTGGTGCTTTCGGCATTGGAATTGGGTACCCTGCTCTCGGTCCAGTCCGCCACGCGATAGTCATCGGCGCGGCGCCGAGCGCCTTCCACACGCAGAGCGATATTGCCTTCGCCCACGGTCAAGCCCACGGCGCCCGCGCGTTCCTTGGCCGCCGTCGAACCGAATAATTCGACCGAGCCGCTCATTCCGTTCTCCGGCACTTCGGTGGGAATCTTGTCGTCCAGCACGTTCACCACGCCGCCTATGGCGCCGCCGCCGTACAACAACGCGGAAGGCCCGCGCAGGACTTCGACGCGACGCGCTAACAATGTATCTACTGTCACCACATGGTCGGGCGAAACGCCGGACGCGTCCACGACTTCCGATCCGTCGCTCAGCACTTTGACACGGGGCGCCGTCTGCCCGCGGATGACGGGACGGCTGGCGCCCCCGCCGAAAGTGTCGGCTTGCACGCCGCGCTCGCCTTCCAACAGTTCCCCCAGCGTGCCGCGCCGCGATAGCGTCAGGCGCTCTCCCTGCAATACGCTGGCCGGCGTCGCCAGGCTGTCGCTATCCAGCGCAAGCGGGTTGGCGGTCACGATGACGGGCGACAGGCTTTCCACCGGCGGGGCCGCCGCGCTCTGGGCCTGCACAACCGGGGCGAACGCCATCATCAAGGCCAATGGCAATGGGCAAGGGGTGGAACGCATGGAGACTCCTGCAAAGGTAAGGACAAAAAGTGAAGAACGTGGAGAGACGCTCGGGGACGAAACATGAAGCCATGTTTTTTAAACTTAATGATATGTTATAACATATCGACTTATGAACGTGAACGAAAGAGTGGAAAATGTCGCCACACCATCCGAAGGAAGGAGTTTTTATGCATGAAGTGAAGAAAGTTTTTGCCGCCGGCGCGGCCGCGCTGGCTTGCCTGGCATCGACACAGGCAAGTGCCGGGGACCTGAAAGTGGTATCGACGTTTTCCATCATCGGCGACTTCGCCCGTATCGTCGGAGGCGACCACATCGCCTTGACCACGCTGGTCGGCCCCGACGGCGACACTCATGCCTACGAACCCCGCCCCGCCGACGCCATAGCGATCAAGGAGGCGGATCTGATATTGTCCAACGGTTTGCAGCTCGAGGGCTTTCTCCAGCGTCTGGTTCAGGCGAGCGGCACGACGGCCACAGTCGTGGAAGCCGCCAAAGGCTCTCGGCTGCTACGCAATGCCGAAGAAGACCAAGGCGGCGAAGCAAGTCACGGGCACGGAGACGATCACGCTCATGACCACGGGCATGACCATGGACACGATCAGGACGCCGGCCACAATCATGCGCATAGCCAAGAGAATGATCATGACTCGGGACGGAACCGCGGCCAGGATCGCGACCACGAACATAGCCACGGCCACGACCACGGCCACGACCACGGCCACGACCACGGCCACGACCACGGCCACGACCACGGCCAGGATCATGACCACGAACATAGCCACGACCACGACCACGAACACGGCCAAGAGCACGTCCATGGCCAAAGCCCGGAATCGTCGCATGCCGGCGGGCACCACCATCATCACGGCGAATACGATCCACATGCCTGGCAATCGGTGCAAAATGCCAAGATCTACGTGAACAACATCGCGCAAGCTTTCTGCGCCGCCGACGCGGCTTCCTGCCCCAGCTACCGCGCCAATGCCGAATCGTACGTGGAAAAACTCGACGCGCTGGATGAGGAAATGAAAAAAGCCGTGGCGCAGATACCGCAGCAGCAGCGCACCGTCATCACCTCGCATGACGCGTTCGGCTATTTGGGAAGTGAGTACGGCTTGCGCTTTCTGGCGCCGCAGGGCTTGAGCACCGACTCTGAAACGTCCGCGGCGGGGATCGCCGCCCTGGTGCGGCAAGTCAAGGAACAAAAAGCCTCCGCCCTCTTCCTGGAGAACATCAGCAACTCCCGCCTGATCCAGCAGATCGCCAACGAAACCGGCATGAGAATCGGCGGCAAGCTTTATTCCGATGCGCTGTCGGCAAAGGACGGACCGGCGGCGACGTACATCGACATGATGAGGCACAATGTAATGACGATACGGGATGCCGTCCTGAAGCGCTGAGCCCCGTATCGCCCGGTCTCCCGCGGGCGGCGAGCGATCGCGCCGCCCGCGCCGCGAAACCGATCCTTCTACAATTTATTCGGCAGCCACAAGGCGATCTCGGGCCAGATCGCCAGCAGCAAGACTCCCAGCAGCAGTACGCCGACAAATGGCAGCGAGCCAAGCGCGACTTCCCTCAGCGGCTTGCCGCCCACCCGCTGCAATACGAACAAATTCAACCCCACGGGCGGCGTGATCAGGCCAATCTCCATCAGCAAGACCAGCACCACGCCCAGCCACACCGAATCGAAGCCCAGCTCCATCATGACTGGATAGATCAAGGGCAGGGTCATGACCATCATCGAAATGGCGTCGAGAAAGCAACCCAGCACCAGGTACAGGACCACGACGATCAGGAGCATCGTCCAAGGCGATACGCTTTGATGCACGATGAAATCCGTCAATTCCCGGGTGACGCCGAGCCGAGCGAAAGCAAAGGCGATGATCTGCGCGCTCAAGATAATGAACATGAGCATGCAGGTCGACGCCACCGTGGCTTCCAACGCATTCTTCAACATGCTCCAGTTCAATGACCTGAAGACGCCCGCCACGGCCAGCGCGCCCAGAACGCCCACCGCCGCCGCCTCCGTCGGAGTCACGAAGCCTGTGTAAAGGCTGCCGATAACCGCCAGCATCAGGAACACCAGCGGCAATGCGCCGGGAACCGAGCGAGCCAGTTCGCCCAAGGTCGGAAACCTGGTATCCGCGGGCGCCATGCGACGGTTAAAAGAGGTAATGATGATGATATAGGCGATGCACAGGCCAACGATCACCAGCCCCGGAAGTATGCCTGCGATGAACAGCTTCGCGATGTTTTCATTGACCATGCTGCCGTAGATGATCATGGCGGAACTCGGCGGTATCAATATGCCCAGCGTCCCGCCCACGGCCAGCGTTCCGAAAGTCAGCCGATCGGCGTAGCCCGCCTTGCGCAGCTCGGGTATCGCGACCGTGCCCACCGCGGCCGCCGTGGCGACGCTGGAGCCGCATACGGACGAAAACAGGGCACTGGCTATGATGTTGCTGTTGTAAAGCTGCCCGGGCAGGAAGCGCGCCCACGGTGTGATCGATCGATAGAACCGGCTGCTGACGCCGCTGGCAAGGACGATCTCTCCCATGAAGATGAACAAGGGAATGGCCAGCAGCACGAAGCTGCTGCCCTGGTTCCAGAACACCGAGCCTATGGATTCGAGCATGCGCGCGTCGCCGTTGACGAGCAGCAAAGTGATGCCGCTCATTCCCAGAGCGGCGGGCATCCACGTGCCCAGCAATAGCAGTACGGTAAGTGTTCCGACGAACACGCCCAGCGTGGTAAACAGGTCCATGATGTCTACTGTCCTTTTTGTTCTTCAGGACGGAAAGCCCGTCGCCATGCGGCGAGCGTGCCGCGCACGAGCTCCGCGGTCAGCAGAGCCAATCCAATCACCATGAATAGCTGCGGGATGTACTGTGGCGTGCGCAACAGCGTCGACGACACTTGATCCAGCGAATACGAGCGCCATGTGAACTCGCCCACGTAGCGCAGGGCGATGCCGGCATACACCAGCATCACGGTATGCCTGAGCGCATCGGCCCAGGCCCGCTTGCGCGGAGACAATGCGCCGAAGAGCACGTCGACGTGTATCATTTGCCCGGACTTCTGCGTGTACGCCAAGCCGAGGAAGGTGACGACGATCAGCAAATAGCTGGAGAATTCCACGCTTATGAGCGTCGACGTGTGAAAAGCGCTACGGGCGACGACTTCGGCCAGCACCAGAAACGTGCTCAGCACGACGCCGGCGGCGGCCAGCACCGCGCCGCCGTTGGCTATTTTCTCCATCACGCCGTGAACGGTTCGGTGGGCCATGATGTCTCCCGTCCTAGCGTTTCAGGCTGGCGCGCACGCCTTCCAGCGTCGCTTTGGCCGTATCGGGACGGCCCGATTGCCACTGCTGCCACAAAGGCTCGACCTGCTTGCTCAAGGCTTCGACATCGCTGTCCTGCGCTTGAACCAGCTCCAGGCCCTTGCTTGCCAGCTCTTTCTGCAATCGCGCCTCTTCTTCCTCGATGAAGTCCAGCATTCTCTCCTGGTGCTTGGCGGCGACCTCATCCAGCTTCTGCCTGAGCGGCGCCGGCAATTCGCCATATTGCTTGTTGTTCACCAGAATGAAGCTGGGCGATGGAGCAAGATTCAGGATATAGCCCCACTTGATCAGGCTGTCCCATTTGGCCGAGGTCAAGCCGAAGGCCGAGGTGATGGCGGTATTGACGGTGCCGTACTGCAGGCCGGTCATGACCTCGGGGGTGGCGATGGTTGCGGGCGCCGCGTCCAGCATGGCGATCAGCGCGGAGTGCTCGGGCGTCAATCCCCGTATCTTCAGGCCCGCGAAATCCTTCAAGGTTTGGGGAGCCTTCCCGGTTCCCCAGAAATTGGCGACCGGAAAGCTGTACCAGAACAAGGGTTTCGCGCCGAAACGCTCCAGCTCTTTTTCGATGTTCGGCTTGGCGGCGTCCATCGCGGTGCGCAGCTCCGCGAAGCTGCGCACGAGCATGGGCAAGGTCAGCGCGCCGGCGGAAGGAATGTCGCTGGCTATCCACGCCGTGTCGGCCATGTCGATGGAGCCGTTGCCGACCACGCGGTGGTACTCGGGAGGCGCATAGGGCAGTTCGCCGACGGGACGCACGGAGATGAGCAACTTGCCGTCGGTCGCCTCTTTCACGTCCGCCGCGAAGTCATTGAGCAGCTTGGTGGGCGGCGTGCCCATGCCGTAGTAGCCGGCCAGCTCCCACTTGATCGGCTTGTCCTGCGCCGCGGCGGTCGTGCCGCACAATGAGATGGCGGCGGCGCTTGCGCCCGCCAGGCATAGGCGTCCTAGAGTCTTGAGGGTCATTCTTCTGTTCATGAACGTGTCTCCTGGAAATCAATGAAACGATGGTAAAACGGGGTCTGTGCAGTTAGAGCAGTCGATGCATGCCGCTTCAACCGCTTTCGAGGGTGCGGGCAATATCCACCATGCGGCGCATCTGGCCCGCCCGCAGCAGGCCGTAGTTGTAGAAGGCGACGACGTCGGCGGGCAGCGAAAACGCTGTCTCCAGTTCTTGGCGAACCTCGGCCGACTCCGCGCCGTGCGGCCACCCGCAGGCTTGGAAATGCGTGAATTCAACCGCGTTGTCCGAACGATCGACCAAGGCGCGTATCCGCCGCGCATCGGCGAGGCGCTCGACGGGTTTCCACACCAGCACGGAGCCGATCACGTCCATGACCCGCTCCAACGCCACGCCGGATGAACCGTCCACCTCGATGGGACTCCATACGCCCAAGCGGCAGGCCGGATTCACGGCGCGCACCGCATCCGCGAGCGTCCGTATGAACCCCACGACCGCATCCTCGCGCAGCGCCAGAAACGCGGCAAAGTCCTGATCGGTCGCCAGCCAATGCGCGCGACGTTCGTCCAGCTCGCCCGCGCCGTCTTTATCGCCGGGGGCCTCGAAGCACCTATCCAGCTCGCCGACGACACGCTTGCGCAGCCCCTCGACGTCCACGCCTTTTGCCCGGCCCCGCGCGCGGCAGCTGCCGCAAAAGCACAAGCTCATCAGGAAATTGCTCCAGGGCGATACGTCGATCAGTATCCTCGGGCGCACCCAACCATAGTTGTAGTAGTGGAACGCGATTCCTTCCAGGTGGATTCCCGTGATCGGGTACTGTTGCGCAAGGTCCGAGCACATCGACGCAAAGAATTCCCTGACGTCCTCGTTGGCGGGGCACGTCATGGACGGAATGGCATCGCCCATGGGCGTGACGCGCGCGCTGCCGGGCAGTTGATGCGTGATCCAAGGCTGGAACATGCCTATCGTCCAGGCGCTCAGCGTCATGCCGTAGCGGTCGACGCGTTCCGCGGTTTGCGGCCAGGCGCGGATGACTTCCGCCTCCGGCCAGACCTCGGGGCGTATGCGCCCGTAGCGCTCCGGCCGCGCCGGGAAGAACACGCCGCCCAGCTCCGTATAAAGCACGCGGCGATTCCGCGATCGGGCCGACAGCGTGCCGATCGGATGATAGTTGCTGGCGATGCGCACACCGCTCAAGCCGAGGTCGCGCATTTCCGCCAGCATGGCGTCGACGCCCGCCGACGCCAGGTCCCAGGGATATATCCACGTCTCGAGCTTCATAACCGCGCTTCCCGTCCAAATGGAAAAATATCGAGGTGCACGTGCCGCGGCGCCAGGTCGCGCACGTCCTTGACCCCGATGAAAGCCAGTATCCGGTCGATCTCGTCCCGATAAAAACCTATGCTTTCAAGCGCGCCCGACTCTCCGCCCGATGCCAGTCCATACAGGGGCGAGCGTCCGACCATGACCGCTTTCGCGCCCAGCGCCAGCGCCTTGACCACGTCGCTGCCGCGAGTGAAGCCGCTGTCGGTCAATACGTCCACCTTGTCCCCCACGCGCTTTACGATATCGCCCAGGACTTCGATCGGCGCGCGCACGCAATCCAGATTCCGGCCGCCGTGATTGGAAACCACGATACCGTCCACGCCGCGAGCGGCCGCCATCTCGGCATCATCGGCATCCAGTATGCCTTTCACGACCAGGGAGCCTTTCCAGCGATCCCGCAAGCGGCTCAGGTCATCCCAGCCCAGCCGTTCCGATTTCTTGGTCACCTGCCACTTGCCCGACTTGTTTCCGCTCATGGACATGCGCATTTCATCGGGATAATTCTCGAACTGCGGCATGCCGCTATCCAGGAGATACCGCAAAAAGACGTTGACCAGCCACCGGGGATGGCGACACACGTCGACGATATTGCGAGCGTTGAATTTG
>Ga0265293_10006225_pt1 | contig 19262 bp, 27 predicted proteins | sample Munlanlewell138R_FD_192505 | JGI IMG/M metagenome (GOLD analysis project Ga0265293, IMG submission 192505) | Leachate microbial communities from a municipal landfill in Southern Ontario, Canada - Leachate well 138R | ecosystem: Engineered > Solid waste > Landfill > Unclassified | place: Canada... | reverse complement strand
TTAAAAATTAAATTTTTATATAATATTTTTATTACCTCTAAATTTAATTTATTTTCTATATATGTTCAATTTCAAATTCTCTAACACTTGTTAAAGTGTTTATTGCTCCATTACTTCAAAACCAACTTTTTCAAAATCTTCTATTTTATTATCTGTGTGCCAATTTCCAGTTATACTATTATAGTTCATTATAATTTCATTTGAACTATTACGTTTATAAATCATATATTTAGGATTCCCCGCTTGTTCAAACCCCAATCCCCTTAAAAAATTTCTACCTTTTACTATATTTCCAAAATTAGGAATTACAACAATATCATGTCCATAAATATTAGAAGATTTTACAAAACCTATAGTTCTTCTATCCCACTTTTTAGTTTCATTTAATTGACTTTTGTATTTCTTTAATTTTTCCATTCTATAATCTCAATTTCTTTTAAATTTATATTCTCATACATCTTTTTATTCAACAAATACTCAGCTCCAATATCTCTTCTTATAATCAAAGTTCCAGAATTAACTGAAGGTTCTGTATATTCTATTATAACTGGTGGTGTAAAACTATAATTTGCCATATTTGCAAAAATTGAATTAGCTGAACTTACCTTTTGTATAGTAGTTGCATTTGATTTTTTCACACGAGCTAATGGTAAATACACATTAGGAAATCTTGAATCAAATGTTAAAACAAAAACATTCATAGGTATTCCCATAACTTTCTGAATATAAACATAAGAAAGTTTTTCAAGATTAAGTGAAGATTTTAATTGAGTGCCGGTCATTAAAATTTAGCAAACCCCATTTCAATTCTATTCCCAACTTTTTCGGCCCATTCAAAATAAACTTCTACATTAAATTTATCATTTATTGCATCCATAATTTCTGCTGAAGTATCAGATATATCTTGATCGTCTAAAGCATTTTTTAAATCTCCAAAATTATATGGATAAGATAATACCCAATAATTTTTTTCTTTTTTAATAAATTTTCCTTTATCTAAAATAGAAGATTCCTTTAATTTTTTTGACTCTTTCATATCACTCTTCAATTCATCTAACACATACTCCTTATCAGCATCAGATAATGATTTAAACCTATCACATTTCTTTACTTCTGATATAGTATTGTATTTTCCTTTTAGATAACCAACAAGTTCATCTAAGTTGTCTGATTCTTTAAAAAATTTCTTGTATCTATTCATATTTTAATCTCTTAAGATTTTTTATTAATAAATTTAATTATTTTTTATCACTTTTTATTAAAAATTAAATTTTTATATAATATTTTTTATTTGATTAAATGTTTTAGTTGTTATCCTATCTTTTATTTTATTCTTCTTTGTATAGAATGTCATATCTACCATATTCAACTTTTTTAATTACAAGATTTTTATTTAATTTTGTTACAAAACTTTGTAATTGTTTAGGATCAATTTTTTTCATAGCATCAGAACCAATCCAAACAGGGGAATAAGTTTTATTATTTCCTCTCATAATTTTAGAATCATTTTGTCTTCCAATAGCACATACTTCAATATTAAAAGCATCCCCAATAGCAAAAGCAATTTTTGTTTTTATAGATTTACGATTAATATCAAAATCATAATCATCTTTATTTTCTATTTGTATGGGCTGCGCGTTTAAATTAGGTTTTTTACTAATTTCTATATTTGATTTTCCAACTAAATCAGAAAGAACATCATAAACTCCATTCCAATAATAATGCATTTCACCAGATGTATATGTTTTTAACATTTTTTCTGCATTTTTAAGTTCTTTTTCAATTTTAATAGAAAGAGAATCTTCAAAAAATTTTTGATATTTTTTCATTATACCTATACCTATAAAATTTAATAATAATTATTAGTAAATTCTCTCTTAAAAATTTAACTTATTCTTCTAAACATTTACTACATACGGTCTGTTCTGCATCTCCATATAAAGTAACATGCATTCCACATTTACAAACAAAATGTTTATCTTTAACAGCTTTTACATGTTCTTCGACTACTTCCGGTTCTTCTTCAACTTCTTTTTTCATCATTAAATTAAGAAGTGCTGCATCCTTTTCAGCTTTTGTCATGTCTTCAGAACCCTCAATCTGTTTCCGAAGTTTGTCTGTATACTTTTTTAACTTTTCCCTTTTTGCTTTTAATTCTGGTTTCATTTTTATGGCTCCTTTTTTAAATTATTTTAATTTTAAAGTTCTTTTAAATAAATTATTTTTAAAGAAGTTCGAGAATTTTTATTTTGACGAAGGATTGATTTATATTTATTATTTATATAGTAAATATAACTTTTATAGGTTATAAAATTTTTTAAATGAATGTCAAAAATATTATGCATTTATTTTCTCCTTCTTTATATATCTAATATAATAATATAATAAATAAATGTACACAAAAAATCAAGCATTTTTTTTAAAATTTTTGCAATTTTTTATATAGACAAAATAGGTAAAAATGTCTATATTATTTTAACTAAAGAATGAGTCATAAGACATAATTTTAATTCCTTTTTCAGAAGCTTTTTTAATTTTTGTAGTTCCACTTTCTGGATTTTCACAAAGAAGAATTGTTGTATCCTTAGTCACTGAACTTGAAAATTCATACCCCATACCTTCAATATCTTTTTGAATTTCTTTTCTTGGTTTAATCCATTCGCCTGTTACACATACTTTTCCTTTATTCATAACTTTTTCTCCTTGTGTTTCTTTAACATCTTGTACTTGCATCAAAGTCATTAAGTCAACAAGATCAGTTTTATTCTTTTCTCGATAATCAATTAAATTTTGACCTATCTTATATTTAGTATCTGAAAAATTCCAAAAATCATGATAGGTTTTTATTCCAAGTTTTGTAATAGCTTTCTCACCTACAAGATCAATTCCAAGTTTAGCAAGAAATTTATCTATTGTAATACCTTTACTTTTTTCAAGTTGTACTCTTAAATTTTCAACTTTCTTTCCCCCCATTCCTGGTAAATCGATTACTTGTGAATAATCAAGTCTATACAAATCTTTAATGCGTCTTATAAGATCATTTTCATAAAGTAATCTAATAGTAGCTTCTGATACATCATCAAGTTCAAGCTGTTTAACAAAATAAGTTATTAACTGAATATTACGTTCTGGACAATACTCATTATAACAATGTAAATGAATACCTTTAACTTGAAGAATAGTAAAACATGATGGACATACTTCTAATATTTGTTCTGACTTTTCTTTAGTTGCTTTATAATCTTTTATAAAGGGAATTATTTCCCCTGCTTTTTCAATAAGAATTTCATCCCCTTCATTTATTTTTAAATTCAAAACATTTTCATAATTATTAGCCGTTGCATTTTTTATTTCTGATCCACCTATAATAACAGGTTTAAAATATACAACAGGAATTAAATTACCTTGTCTTGATACTTGCCATTTTATTCCTTCTACAGTTGTCCATGTAGATTCTGCTGTTGGTTTCAATGCAATATTAAAATGGTTGTGGTGGCTTACAATATACTTAGAATTTATTTCAGCATGTAATTTATTGTCGTTTATACACAGGATAATTCCATCCGTTTCGTATGGCCACTCATTTCTATATTCATTTTTATATTTATTAAAATAATTTTCTATTTCTTCAATTGAATAAAATAGTTGGTAAGGAACTGTTATGAACCCTAAATTGTTTATTAAATTTATTTTCATATCTTCAAATTCCGGTAAATCGTTTCCTATTATTTGATAACCAATAAATTCAAGGTATTTTAAATCTTCAAGTCCTGAATCTTTTCTATTAACAAGTCCCACAGCAAGATTTCTTAATGGTTTCTTTTCGAGATTTTCAAGTTTTGTATCTTTTGATAAAACTATTTCTCCACGAACTTCTATTCTATCAGTTAAATCAATTGTTCTTGGAATATCAATATAGTCAACAATATGAGAAATTATTCTACCATATTCTCCGTCCCCTCTCGTAGAAATATATTGCAATTTACCTTTATAATATACAATTGAACAACTCAAGCCGTCGATCTTAGGCTCCATAATAAACTCTTGTGGTTTATCAATTATTTTATTTACCCAAACTTGAACTTCCTCAATTGTTTTTGCCTTAGCCATTGACAACATTGGATAAAGATGTTTAATCTTTTCACCTTGTGCGGAAATACCAACTATTTTAAAATAGTTGTTTTCTGGATCAAGTTGTCGCAGTTTATTTTCAAGTTTATCAAACTCTTCATCACTTATTTCTGGTTCATTGTTGTAATATTTTTCTTTATATTGCAAAAGCTGATTTACTAATTCTTGTACTCTATTCATTTTATAAATCCTCCAATTTGTATTAAAAAAAGAACACCAAATCTATCTTTTAATATTCTGTAAATATTTTCTGTTTGAAAAAACAATTAAATGTGCTTTTGCTAAAGATTTATCCTCTTGTCTAAAATAAGACAAATTTACATTATTAAATTCTATATTTTTAAATTTAGAACGTAAATCTTTATTTTTTAAAATTAAAATTTCCTTATACTCAGGAAATAAAGATAGCTGATGTTTTAATGTCATTTTATTTCTCCTTTTTATAAATTAATCAACTAAAATATATCCATCTAAATAAAAATCATATAACTTACCTTCAAAAAATGATGCATAAACATTATTTCCTAAATGATACGATTCACAAAAATTTTTCTCTTTGTTCTCATTTAACTTTATACCTCTTTCTTTTATCAATAATTCTACTTGCTTTTCTATTATAATTTTTATATCAGTTGGCTTAAAATTATGAAAAGTTTTAATAGGAAGTAAAGATACGATGATTGCATGATTATCTACATCTTTTAAATTCATAGTATCCTTTCTCCAATCAATTATACCGCCTGCTCCAGTAGATATAGAGTGCCAACCATAAGTTGCTTCTTGATCATTATATTTTGAAATAATTTTATCTTTTACTTCATCAATCATGGAATAAATTTTATCCTTAGATAAAGTATTTTTATATCGCAAATGATACCTTTCAACAGCATGAACAGTATCAATAGTTTTTCTTTGAATAAATTCAGTTATTTTATATTTTTTCATTCTATTTCTCCTTATATAACTTTAACTTACAGGCCAAATATATTCTAAACCTTCTTTCGTATCTGGAAACAAAGGTTTATAAAATTCAGGATTTTTCCTAATAAGATTTGAGCGATGCGATTCTATGAAATGAACATCAAGCCATTTCGGAGTTTTGATATTCTCAAATCCAGGATACTTGCAAACATTACATAATCGTTCATAAGTTTCAGCACATTTTTCATTTTTAAAACATTTTTTAATCCATTCGTGAAAAATCCATTGTAAATAAAAATATAACAAAAATCCTTCATAACCTTGCCACATCTTAACTGCTGGATGATTACGCCAACCTTTTTTAATGTTTGATTTGTCAATAAGAATAGAAGCAATCTGAAGTCCCTCTATACGTTGTTTTCCAAGACGTTTATTGTCTAAATTCTCAGCATTTTTCTTCATATTAAAGTCTGTAATAAAAGTTTGCATATTATGCCCCCTTATTTAAATAATATATAAAACTATTTTTCTTTATAAATTATTTTTAATCCATTTTTTAAAATATTAATCTGCATCTTATTCCATTTATTAGCGTAAGCAGCAGCAGCAGCAGCATAAGCATAAGCATTAGCAGCATTAGCAGCATAAGCAGCATAAGCATAAGCAGCAGCAGCATTAGCAGCATAAGCAGCATAAGCATAAGCAGCAGCATTAGCAGCATAAGCAGCAGCAGCAGCATAAGCAGCAGCATAAGCAGCATAAGCAGCAGCTTTTCTATTTTCCTCTGAAGGATTCTTCAAATAACTTTTTGCTGCTTCAATTGCTTGTCTTGGTCTTTTATCCTCTGGATATTTCTTTTCAAAAATATGAAGGACTTGTTCTGCTGCAAAAATAGCATATTGAATTTTTTGTCTATGTGTCATTTTTCTTACAATAAGCCAATTAGCATGCTGTAAGAGTTCCTTTTTATTTTTATCAATGGCAAAATTAATTATATCTTTTAATTCTGCTGAGTTATTAAAGACTTTTTTAAATACTTCTATCCCAGATTGACAAGCATTTTCTTTCTTTAAAAAACTTAATGTTACTTTCATTTATTTTCTCCTTTCTAATATATTTTAAAAAACTTTCTTTTACATTTTTAATATATAAAAATTAAAATACTTCTTATTAATTATAACAAGAAGTATTTTCTTTGAATTTTATTAAAAACTTCTATTAGTTGCAAATGCCGCCATAATCATCCAAAGATTTTGATTAATTTTCAAATCTCTTACAACATTTTTTATCTGTCTTGTTGTTCTTCTGCGAATTTTTCCTGTCTTATCTGACGGTACTGAATAATGAATTCCGCCTTGCATGATGTGTTCTTGTATGCGATTGAATACTGTCCATAAATCATTTTTGTTGTCTTCTAATCTTTTTACCTCAAGAAGTGAATCGGGATTTATTACTGAATCTTCTCCCCAATGCATGTTTTTTGCAACATAAGCAAACTTTCCTTTTTCTACTTCTGTCAGTTCAATTGTCTTATATGTGTTTACTTTTTCTGCGATTATAGTAAACTGCTTTACAATTTCTTTTACGAGTTTTTCAAGATCATCAAAAGTAAATCCAATATGACGCTGACATACACTTGCAAATTCATTGTCAGCTACAACCATTTGATTTGAACATACACAACGATAAAAACCCGCATTTAATGTTGCTGGAAAAGAACGGTCATGAGATGAAGTATAAACTATTTCTTCAATAATTTCTCCTTTTTCGAGCAATCCTTCCTTCTTGCGAAAACGAATCATGTGTTTGCCGTAATCATTGTTTTTCTTTGATTTTACTTGTTTGGCTGAAACAGGTTTCCAACCTAAACGATCAAGATAATTCATGATTTTGTAAGTAGGGACAAAAACATACTTTGTCGATACTTCAGATGCAGGACTTGATGAAAATGCCGCCGGAACTTGTGTTCTAAGCTCATTTTCTGTAAGAAATTTTTTTTCAGTCATACTACAGTCTCCTTTTTTAAATTTGTTGTTTATATTACAATAATATACAACTATTATATAAATGTAAACAACTTTTTTATGAAAGTTCAAATTTTTTTACATATAATTGTAAAATACGTTTAAATTGATTAAAAGCATCATATCCATTATTATATACTTCTCTCCATTCTGTATTTTTTAATGGGTCAACATTATTTCCAAAATAAAAATAATAAATATTCATAGTTCCTGAACTTTTTAATATACAATCAAAATAATAATAATTATTATTATAAATAAAGTATACTCCATATAAAATTTTATATCTTTTCTTTTCCCTATTTTTTCTTTTAAATATATCATTAAAATCTAAAAATTGTTCCACAATTTCTTCTTTGAATATTTTTGAATATCTTTTCATATCTTTTACCTTATATATTTTACCATTTATCTCCATAAGGATCATAATTTTTCATCCAAGTTTTGTTTATACCATCAATAAGTTTTTTTAACTCATTAAAATTATCTGGAATTTCACCTAAATTTATATCTGTTTTATACCCCGGAACCCAACCATGTAATTTATTCCCTATTAGTTTAATAAAAACTTCAAATCCTTTTTTATTATAAATTAAATATTCATTTACATCATTCTCTTCCACTTTATAATTTAATTTTTGAAATTGATTTATGATATTATTTAAATCAACACTTTCTTTAAATACTTTTTTATATCTTTTCATTATATACCTCATTTTTCTTATTTTAAATTTGAAATAATTTCTGACAATAATGTAGTTAACTTAATTAAATTCATATCATCTAATTTATTTAAACTTTTTTTAATATTAACATTTAAATATCTTCTTAAAAAATTCAATTGATCAATTATACTATCTTTAATATCCATTTCTTTTAACACTCTTTTATTTTCACTACTAAAGTCTTTATAGACTGAGTTATATCTTTTCATTTTAATACCTCATAAAATAATTACATTTGTTAGTAAAAAACATTTAAAAAACTATTTAAATTTTTTGTATTTACTAAAATTATTATTTAAACAAATTGACTCTCTTTCTTGATCTTCGAACTTCCTACAACCCAATTCACCATTTTCATAGTTTACAGTTTTTAATTCATTATTTCTTTTTCTTGTAGCTGTTCTAAATTTATATATACTACCTCTAAATCCTTCATGCATTGCACCATAATAACAAATTTGACATTTAATTTTCATTTAGTTTTCCTTTTACGCTTTCCAATCTATTTTTGGCTATATTGAAAAAATTATTATCAATTTCAATACCTATAAACTTTCTATTAGTTTCTACGCAAGCAACGCCAGTACTACCAGAACCCATAAACATATCTAAGATTATATCATTTTCTTTTGAACTATTAAGAATAAATGGCTTTATCCAACCTATAGGTTTCTCATTTGGGTGCATTCTTTTAGATCCAGAAAATAATACTTTTACATCCAATACATCATTTATTCTTCCATTTATATTATTTAAAATATGTCTTCCTTTAGAAGCGAATAATACTAATTCATGTTTTGGTGCATATGATCCCTTTATATCACCCATACCATGATTACTTTTATTCATTACTATCATATTTTTAACAGTAAAACCAACTTTTTCTACTGCTACTTGTAATTTTCCAAAATTTCGCCAATGACAAAATAAATAAATAGCTGAATTATTTTTTAATTTATTATAAATAATAGATAAGTATTCTGTTGGTAATTCTTCATCATTTTGAATTTTAGTAAAATAATTTTCATCTCTATTTTGAATTGTAATACCAGTTCTCATACTACTTTGTTGTTTATTTGATAAATATGAAATTCCGTAAGGAGGATCAGAAACAATTAAATCAATTGATTCATTTTCTAAATTATTTAAAATATCTATACAATTTCCTAAGTGTATTTTACTAGTTTTCAATTGGATACTCTTTATTTAATTTTTCATTTCTTATTTTAATATTTTCTAAACATTGTTTCCATTCTTCTGGATGTTCTGTCCAATATTTAGTATTATGCCCAAACTTCCATATTTCACCATAATCTAAAGAAGCTGTTAATCCAACTTTACAATTATCATTATTTTCATAATATGGATATTCCGTCCAATATTTAACTATTTTTTCAACTTCTTCAATTTCAGGAACAAATATTTCAAATACGATTTCATCATGAACATTAATAATAACTTTAGATTTCATTTCTTTTTTCTTAAATTCATTATGAATTCTAGTCATTGCAATTAAAGTAGTTTGTCCAGAAGTTCCTTGTATTCCTGCATTAATTGCTGAATTCATCAAATTATTTACATTAAATGATGAACCTTTATTATACCAAGAGTCTTCTCCTATGTATGTTAATTGTGGAAGTCTTCTTTTTCTTCCTAATAATGTTTTAATCCAACCAAATTCTTGAGCATGTTTTCTATAACTGTCAATATATTTTGCAATTTCTGGAAAAGTTTTTCGATAAGTCTGTATAAACTGTTCGGCTAAATCTAAATCAATTCCAAATTTATTTGCTATACCAAATTTTGTGGCACCGTATAAATTCTGAAATTGCAACGCTTTCGAATCATCTCTAAGATCAACAAACTTTTCATTTTTTTCTATTTTAGCCTTTTGATATACTTCCTCATAAGTAGTTTCCCAATTAAGAAGTTTTGCTAATCCAACCGCTAAATGACTATGTGGATCTTTACCACTTAATATAAGCTCTTCTAAAATACCAGTTCCAGAAATTTGTGATGCTATTGCAACTTCCATTGCGTCGTAGTCTACTTTTCCTATTACATAGCCATCATGAGGTAAAAATAACTTTCTAAATTCTTTAGGCGTTGGCATATTTTGATAATTAATAGAAGAGTCTAACCCGCCTCCACCAGACATTCTTCCTGTTTCAGTACCATGAAGTTTATACCCTCCATATAATACATTATTATAAATAGAACCCATAAAACCAGAGTGTTCTTCATTTTCTTCAATATTATTTTCTTTATCAAAGAAATTAAATGATAATTGATTTTCTTTTATCTCTTTTATTTTATTTTCTTGAACACCAAATTGTGATATTTCTTTTGTAATGTGATTATATTCGACAATCAATTTTGCAAAGTCATAACCCTTTTCTGTAGCATATCGTTCTAATGTTTCTTTATTTAACACAAGATCTTTATTTTTTGTCAATAACTCATTCTCTTTGTCATCTAATAAAGGTGTAAAATTTGGTATACTTCTAAATACTTCAGATAGTTGTTTACTACTATTTATATTGACTTGTTTGCCTGCAATATTATAAATACTATTTTCAATCTCTTTTGCTTTTTCTTTAAGTTGATTAGAATACTCAACCATATAATTCATATCTACTTGAACACCTGTCATTTCAACATCTATTATCATCTTGATAGCAGGAATAATATAATTATAATAATTGTCTTTTACAAAAGAATCTTCTAATTCAAATCTTTTTTCAAAATATTCTTGAACTTGATAAGTCAATATAGAGTCCATACAAGCATATTCTAATAATAGTTCTTTAGGAAGTTTTGTAAAATCTTGCAATTTAAATTTTTTTAAATATTGATTTAACTTATTTTCATAACCACCATAATTTGTATACAACCATGCAAGAGACTTTAATCCATTTGGACTATTTTCATTTAAAATATGAGCTGCAGTCATTGTGTCAAAATCACACCGTGCATTAAATATTCCTGCTTGTTTTAACATCTTTATATCATATTGAGGATTTTGATATGTCCATATTATATCTTTTCTTTTAAATAATTCAATTAATAAGTTTTTATCTATCTTGTCAAATAAACAAAAATGTCCTTCATAAAAATTAAATGAAAATTGTATACTGTAGATTTTATCTTTGATCCAATTCAACCCTGTTGTTTCTGTATCAATCGAAATTTTCTTAATATCTTTATTATTAATTAAATTATTCAGAAATTCATTTGGATTAAGCTCTTCATAAAATTTACATTTCTGAATTCTTCTTACTTTCTCTTTTAAATTATCAATGGCTCTTTTTATTTGCTGTATTGAAAATTTATACTCATATACATCTAAAACTTCATTATCTTTTATCCATTGATATAGTGGCGGTATAGGAAATATGTTACAATTATATTCTGAAGAATAAATAAAGGCGTCATCTAGTTGATACAATTGTTCTGACCCATTAACTGGAATAAAAAAATTATTATATTTAAGTAATTTACTTTCTGTAATAGTATACAATGCTCTTCCAGTTGTTATAATGACTTTTGGTTTTAGTTGTTTTATAATTTTATCAATATGAAATTCTTTGCACTTACTATATGTATGTACTGTATCCGATGAAGAGAATCCACTTGGAGTACAACCTAATGCTGGGACTAATGCAAAAGAATATTGTGATAATATATTAAAACAAATTTTTTTAAATGGTTCAAATCGCACCGATGTTTCTTTATGTTCTAATAAAATTAAAATATCAACATCTTGCTGTGGCCTATTTTGTATAATTTCTTTATATGTATCTTGAAAAATAGCATTTTTTCTTGCTGGACAATTACAACTCGGCATTTCTTTTTTTTGAAAAAAATCATTCATTATTATTTCCTTATTTATAATATATAAAAGTTATTAAATTTTTTCTACAAGAATTCCTACATTTTGTAACAATTGCATTCCCGATAAATCTCTATACTCTTCTCGATAAAATACTTTTTTAATCTTACTTTGTATTATTAATAAAGAACATTGAAGACAAGGCATTAAAGTTATATATAATGAAGCATCTTTTGTAGATAATCCTTGTGCAGCAGCCTTACAGATGGCATTAGTTTCCGAGTGAATCACTTCTTTTTTTGTAACAATATTTCCTTGATCATCAATCTCTTCACAATCATTAGACATCCCCGCAGGCATTCCGTTGTATCCATAAGCAATAATATTATGATCCTTTACAATTATACATCCCACTTTATTTCTTATAGCTTGAGACATCTTAGAAGCTTCAATTGCCATATTTATATACATTAAATCATACTGCTTAATTCGTTCTTCATTCATAACTTTTTACAATATTTTTTATCATATCAAAATCACGTTCATATACATGAAAACTATTTACTTTCCAAATAATTTCACCAATTTTAATAGTATTATATTTTTCTTTTAATTCATTATAAAATTTAGTATATACAAAACAATGCCAAGGAAAATCTGAAAAAAATCCTGCCTTAAAATCATTACTTCTCATATCAACTATATAAATTAATTTATTATTTCTAATAAATTGTTGAGTATAAAATGTACAAATATAATCACTCATTCTGTTTTTATTATACTCTTTAGTTATTGACGGACGATTATAAATCATACATGCTCTACGAGAATCTTGATTATTTACTAATTCATCTAATGAAAAGTTATATTGATAATAATTTTCTTTTGAAAAAATACACCATCCATAATTTGAGTTTATTTCTTTTTTATTATCTTTAGTACATACTTGATTCCAAATTTGAATATCATCTACATAATTTATAATTGATAAAGATTGTGATAAATACCAATTTAATTCTTTTTTAACATAATTTTCTGGAGTTTTACGTATATTATTAAAATTTAAATTAGGTTGCAATGGATTTAATTTATCGATTTTAATACATAATATCTCTACACATTTAACACCGGTCTTATCAACAATAAAATCTTTTTGTTGAATTTTATTATAAAATTCTAAAATATACGGAAAAATAATTTGTTCATTGTTCATAAATAATCTCTTCTAATAATTGCTTATATTGTAATTGTTTATCATGATGAAATCTAAAGTAATATTGAGGATGAGGAATTTTATAGTATTTGATATTTAATTTTTTAATTAATTTTTCTGTTTTATTTCCTAATGCAATAATTTTGTATGGATTTATTAAATTAATTTCTTCTTTTAATAATTCAAGATCTTTATCTTCATTTAAAGTTTTATATGCATTTGTTAAATAAAAATTATTATAGTTCATTAATGATAACGCTTCATGTAAAAATCTTGATGAATTATGCAAATTAGTAAATGTTTTATTCATTTCTTTACCATAAGAAAATTTTGTATTACCTCCATATTTTTCTCCTATTAACATAATAGAATTATTAATAGATCCAATGCTTTCGTATTTTTTATATTTATTATAATCTACATTTTCTAAATCTAATAAAAAATTATCTTTTATAAAATCGATTTTATATTTTTGTAAAATACTTCTTTCAAAACAAATATTAAAATAATTTTCTTCTTTTTCAATCTCATTTACATTTACATAATCTTCTCCTCGAGTTTCAAATATATTTTTTTTAAAATCAAATGAAGTATTACAGTACAATAGTATAGCTCCTTTAATCTGAAGAATTCTTTCAATAAGATGTTGTTGCCATAATAATAATGCATCTCTTCCATCTTTTTTTAACATCGGATACACATATTCACCAAGATGAAAACGATCTACAACAGCATCATCATATTCTAGAGCTTTTTCTAAATAATATTGAGCACCTCCATTAGGTTTACTTTCTTTAATATATTTTAAATTATATTGTTTTACTAGTTGTTTTGCTAAAGTTGTTTTACCGACACCGTTGGGTCCTTCTAATATTATAAGCATTTAAAATAATCCTTTTTTAATTATCTTAGTATGATCTTGTACTGTTATAAATCTATTAATCTTTTGAATATCTACATTAAAATTTAAAATATCTATAGCCCACTGAATGGCAATTTTTGCTGTATTAACTGGAATTGCTTGACATATATGATTTATATTTTTAATGGGATTTTCTAATATAAAATCATTAGGCATTCCCATTAAATACATTAGTTCTTTTATTGTAAATGGTCTTATCTCTTTTGATATTGGATTTATAGTATTAAATACACTCTTACCACAAATAGCATTTATTTTTCCTTTAATGATAGAAGGACTTATATCCCAAAATCCTTTATTATCCAATAATTTATTTTTTATATATATTGCTTTTTCTTTAATATCTAGATCATCATTAAATATATCATTATTCTTATCATATTCCTTTAGTAAATATCTCCAAGTACTTATAACGTATTCAGATTTATCTTTATTCTCTTTTTTTATCTTATCTATTATATTATAATATATAATATATTTTAATAATTTTTTAACATAATTATTTTTAAGAACAACGTTATGAATATCATCTTGATCAACTATTAAATTTCTTAAATAATTTTCAATAGAAATTATTGGTTGATTATAATTTTTTAATAAAAAGGATTTGCTATTTTTTGATATGATTAAAAAACTTCTTAAACGATATTGAGGTAAGCCATAATTAATTGTATTAACTTTAATTAAGTTAATCTTATATAGATCTAAAACATTATTGAATTCAAAGATAGATTGAATTTTTTTAAGAACTTTATCACCTTCTTTTCCTATAAGTCCAGGAGCATTTTCCATTATTAAAATTTTGTTATTTTGCGCAATAAACCACTTTACTGTTTCAAAAATAAAATAATTTGTTTTAGATTCAGCAGATCGATTAGCACTATTTAACAATGATAATCCACCACATGGAGGAATTGCTAACATTAGATCAGTAAAATTTATCTTATTATCAAAAATATATTTTTTATATTCTTCTATTGATAGAGAATTGTTAATAAAATTATAATCTAAATAAGATATATTTACTTTTTTATTATTTATAAGATGTTGTTCATTTTTTTTAAACCCATCAAAAGAAAAAATATATTCATACTTTAATTCATCTTTAATTTCTTTATTATATTTTTCTTGAGCTAAATAAAAAGAACCAATTAATGGTATAAAATGTGTTATTGAATACATTAAAATAAAGTCCTTTTCTTAAACGGTATAGAATACGATAACTGCTTAAAATTTTGCATTGTATCTATCATTTTTTTAAAAACAACATCTGAAGAATACACTTGAATAGATTCAAATGAAGTGTCATAATATTTTTTTCTTAATTCTAAATTTAAAAATATTTCATTCATGTTAAATGCACATTCTTCTGCATTTGATAAATCTTTCTTTAAAAAAATTCCAAAATTTATTATTGTATTTAAACTTATATTATTTATTTTTGTATGTAATGACCAATCATAATCAAACAGTGGGATTAATCCAACACTAATCATTTCTAATTGTGCATATTCTATATTATTTCCATTTGCATCTGAGTTAATATTATAAAAAGAACAACCAAATAAACTGTCTCCAATTTCATTAAGAGTTTTTTCTCTTTCATACGGTCCATATACATAGGGCAACTGTATGTCTTGTTTTGATCTTATAGTATAAAATTTTTTACTATCAGTACAATCAAACATTTCTATATTATGTTTTGAAGTTTTCATATCAGAAAATTTAAACATTGGAAATACAGCCCCAATAGAACGTTCAATTCCAATAAGTTCACTTTTAAAATTATATCTTTTTATATAAGAGTGAAAATTATATAAACGAAAAGGATCTTTAAAAGTTGCATATCTACCTAAATAAGTTACTCGTTTTTCTCTATCTTTAATATCTTTTCTATATTTAAGAAGTTCTTTAAAATTAATACCATTCTGTAAAAAAATATATTTATTAAGAATATTTTTTCCATACCTTATTTTTAATTCTTCAAAAAATGGACTTTTATTTGAAAATGAAAATATACCATCCATCTTTTCATTTATTTCGTATAAATTAGCATTGCGGGCTAAACTTTGTTTTTTATGATCATTCTGTGTACTAAATTTTTTTGGTTTAATCACATCACAAATTAGATAATTATAAAAATCATCAATACATTTTTGTGAAAACCCTTTTTTTGCGGGGATAGAACAATAAAGAATTAAGTCAAATTCTGTATTTAATTTAATAGATAATTCTTTAAATTGATCTACTTCAATTAAAGAATAATTTATTATATTTTGTAAATTTTTTCGAGGCCAAGATTTTTCATTTACTGCAAAAATATGAGAATACATATTATTTTCATTTATATAATTATTTAATTCGGTTGCAAATCGAGTAACTCCCGCACCCTCAATTCCTCTACCTAATATTAATGCAATTTTCATTATTTATCTCCTGTACTTCCAAAACCACCGTCTTTACGTTCTGTATTAACATCTACCTCATTTACTAATTTTGGGACTCCATTCCAGACCGGAAATACAAGTCCTTGGCATATCTTATCACCTTTAGTAAATGTAACTTCATGATCAGAATTATTATATAAATGTGCATGAACATTTCCACGGTAATCACTATCAATCACACAAGCTAAAATGTCACATTTCTTTTTAGTTGCAATACCACTTTTTTCTTTCATTATAAGTGTGTATCCCTGTGGCATTTCAACACAAATGTCTAGAGGAATTAACACATCTTTTCTTGGTTCAATAATGATATTTATTGGTGTATAAAAATCTAGACCTGCAGATTCTTTAGTACCTCGTGTTGGCATTTTTGCATTTTCAGATAATAACTGAATATTTAAATAAAAATTTTTAAACATTTAATTCTCCATTTTTAAATTCTTTACAACTTAATTTTACTTTATAAGATTGCTTACAAGTCTTAATACATTTTTTACATAATTCATTATATTCAGCCCACCACCATTTTTCCCATTGTTTTTCTGTACAATAATCCATATTTTGTTTTTCTATTAATTCAGCCATTTGTTATTACCTTTTAATTGTAGTTTCAAAGCCATAATATTTTGCAAATGAAGAGGGAATAGAGTCTGCTGCCACCTTTATATATGAATCTATTCTTTCTTTTGAATAATTAGTTTCTTTTTGTAAATAACTTAAAAATGACATTAATTGATTTTCTGAATCACCAACAAAATCATCTTTTAATTTACATACAATACTTAACATCATATAGAATCTTATACTATTAATAATATCTGATACTTCAAAAAATTTATTACTCATTTTATTTCTCCTTTTATAATCTTAATATATAAAATTTTTTTAAAAATTTATTGATTTATTTCAAAATCTCCATTCTTAAATTCTTTACGTCTTTTAAAATCATATTCCCTTTTATAGAATGACCAATCTTTTACATTTGTAAAAAAACCTACGACTCTAGAAATTTTCTCAATTATTTTACCTGAACAAATTGGACACAAATCTTTATTACCAATTGTTACATGCCCATTTTCACATTTACAGAAAGCAGAATTTATAGCAAAATGCTCACAATTACTTTCTACTGCAAAATTAATCAATTTTTCTGCTTGCTTACTTGTAATATGTTCACCAACTGTTATATGACTAATGCCACCTCCAGTTAGCATAGATAAATATTTTCCATCTATTTTCATTTTATCCCAAACAGTTGTTTGATTATCCCATAGTGGAATGAATTGATTCGCATATAAATTATAAGAAACTATTTTATCATTAAATAATAATTTATCTGCACGGGGTAATCTATGTGCCATTGCCTCAGCGGGCACCTGTTCTACGTTAATAAAAATTTCATTAAAATCTTCTTTATTTATATCTAAATTATTATTTAATATAAATAAACTATCTTTAATTGCATCCTCATTTTTTGTATAAATTAATTTTTTCTTTAAAATTTCATCAGCTTCAACGTACCCAATAATCCCTATAGTTGAAAACATTTTGTCTAACTGTATCCAACCAATTTTTAAAAAATGCTGTAACCCTCTTTTTGTCGAATCTTGCAAAAGTAATTTGTGTGCTTTCAATATTTTTTTACAACTTAATGTTGAATCCTTAATTAATTGATGATACTCTTCTTTTGATTTTGCAATTAAAGCTAATCTTGCAAAGTTTATACAAACAACCCTGTGTGAACCTAATGAAATAGAACCACCAGCACCAAAACTATTTGCTTGTGATGCTAAATCTATTTTATCTTTATCCGACCAAAGGCGACAACAACTGGCTATTTTATTTCCTTCACTTACAAAAATATTATATCTATAAATATCTTTTTTACAAATAGATTTTAAAAATTGTTTATCTTCAATTATCCAATTTCCATCTTTATTTTTTTTCTTTGATACATTTAAAGTAACTACAGGGAAACGGTAAGGCATTCCATTATTACAAGGATCACCTTTATCAAAAAATTCCATAAATATATTTTGAAGTTCAATTATGAATTCAATAATATAATTTACATCATATTTTAAATTCCCGCTATCATCTTGATAATACCATAAATATTCTTCACCAACTAATTTTTTTAATTTCTCTCTGTCGAATAAAGATATGTTGGTAAACGGAGATTCCGATCCACCACTTCTACTTAATGAATTAAAACCATGTACTATTCTTTGAAATTGATTTTCAATATATTTTCTATATTCTATATTTTTTAAATCTTCAATTGTTTTATTTTCTTTTAATAAAAGTAAATGTGTAATATCAAGAAGGAATGATCCTACTGCAATCGCCCCAGCAAGAGAATTACTCATTTGATGAACAACTTCATTTAACAATGAAATATATGAGTCAACTCTTTTTACAGGTTTTGATGGTAATTGCCCAAAAGGTTTTCCAAAACTAATTAATTTTGATGCGTCGAAACTCCAACAGTATGGAATTTTTATTTGTCCTGAATCTGAAATTGCTAAAGTATAATCATACATTAAACTTGTTAAATAAGATGCCTCTTTCTTACCATACAATTCATTCATTTTTCTATATAAAGCGCGATACCCTATTGTTTTCTTTATAGGAGTTACTGCTTCTTGGAAAATTCCTGAAACAGTTTTTTCTTTATTAGCATTATCATCAATTGTAATATCATTTAAATTCCCCTCTTCTAACTCCTCATATTGATTTATTATTGAAAAACTGTCTTTGTCTAAACCATGTATTTTTAAAATATTATTTGTAGTTTCTTCTAATTTATTTTCAGGTATCTTATAATATTCTCGAAGTCTATTTTCCAATGTTTTATAAATCAAATTTGATGCTTGAGCTATACTTGTACTATTATGCATTTCACCTCTTCCATTAATAAAATTTTAGTACTCCGTTTTTACTTAACTGCTTATACTCTGCATCATAGAAATTTTGATTCTTTGATGCTAATTGCATTCTGTAATCATCCTTAAAAGATTCTTGTTTCTTTTTCTCCTCGTATTTGC
>Ga0265293_10006224_pt1 | contig 19263 bp, 12 predicted proteins | sample Munlanlewell138R_FD_192505 | JGI IMG/M metagenome (GOLD analysis project Ga0265293, IMG submission 192505) | Leachate microbial communities from a municipal landfill in Southern Ontario, Canada - Leachate well 138R | ecosystem: Engineered > Solid waste > Landfill > Unclassified | place: Canada... | reverse complement strand
TGCTGTTGGCGACGTGATTACGTACACCATTACGGTTACGAACACGGGTAACGTTACGTTGACCGATGTTGAAGTTAAGGACGCCTTGGTCGGCCTTGACGAAACAATCGCCGTGCTTGGCGTTGGCGCGTTCGAGACCCATACGGAAACCTATACGATTACGCAAGCCGACCTGGATGCGGGCAGCGTGCTGAACACGGCTACGGCTACCGGTAATGATCCTGACGATAACCCTGTTCCCGGTGAAGATAAAGTTACCGTTGAAGCTGATATTCATGACATTAACGCAGACGACGATAACTTTGGTCCGGTAAATGGTACGACAGGTGATCCGAATGCGGGCAATGTGCTTGATAACGACACCTTAGACGGTACGCCTGTGGATATCGACGAGATCACGGTTACAGTTGATGTTCCTGCGACGCCTGTGAACCCGGGAGATCCTGTCCCTGAGCTTGACGAAAGCACGGGTATTGTGAACGTTCCTGCGGACACGCCTGCGGGCAGCTATACAATCGAGTACACGATTTGTGAGGACTTGAATCCGTCGAATTGTGACAGTGCCACGGTCACCATTGAAGTTGTTGGCGGCGATATTAACGCAGACGACGACGACTTTGGTCCGGTAAATGGTACGACGGGTGATCCGAATGCGGGCAATGTGCTTGATAACGACACCTTAGACGGTACGCCTGTAGATATCGACGAGATCACGGTTACAGTTGATGTTCCTGCGACGCCTGTGAACCCGGGAGATCCTGTCCCTGAGCTTGACGAAAGCACGGGTATTGTGAACGTTCCTGCGGACACGCCTGCGGGCAGCTATACGATTGAGTACACGATTTGTGAGGACTTGAATCCTTCAAATTGTGACAGTGCCACGGTCACCATTGAAGTTGTTGGCGGCGATATTAACGCTGACGACGACGACTTCGGTCCGGTAAATGGTACGACGGGTGATCCGAATGCGGGCAATGTGCTTGATAACGACACCTTAGACGGTACGCCTGTAGATATCGACGATATCACCGTTACAGTTACTGTTCCCGCGACGCCTGTTAACCCGGGTGATCCTGTACCTGTTCTTGACGAAAGCACAGGTATTGTGAACGTTCCTGCGGACACGCCTGCGGGCAGCTATACGATCGAGTACACGATTTGTGAGGACGTGAATCCTTCGAATTGTGACAGCGCCACGGTCACCATTGAAGTTGTTGGCGGCGATATTAACGCAGACGACGACGACTTTGGCCCGGTGAACGGTACGACCGGCGATCCGAACGCGGGCAATGTGCTTGATAATGACATCTTGAATGGCACGCCTGTGGATATCGACGAGGTCACGATTACGGTTACTGTTCCCGCGACGCCTGTTAACCCGGGTGATCCTGTACCTGTTCTTGACGAAAGCACAGGTATTGTGAACGTTCCTGCGGACACGCCTGCGGGCAGCTATACGATCGAGTACACGATTTGTGAGGACGTGAATCCTTCGAATTGTGACAGTGCCACGGTCACCATTGAAGTTGTTGGCGGCGATATTGTTGCCGGTGACGACGACTTTGGCCCGGTGAACGGTACGACCGGCGATCCGAATGCAGGCAATGTGCTTGACAATGACATTCTGAACGGTACGCCTGTAGATATCGACGATATCACCGTTACAGTTACTGTTCCCGCGACGCCTGTTAACCCGGGTGATCCTGTACCTTTTCTTGACGAAAGCACAGGTATTGTGAGTGTACCGTCAGGCACGCCTACGGGCAGCTATACGATCGAGTACACGATTTGTGAGGACGTGAATCCTTCGAATTGTGACAGTGCCACGGTAACCATTGAAGTTGTTGGCGGCGATATTAACGCTGACGACGACGACTTCGGTCCGGTAAATGGTACGACGGGTGATCCGAACGCAGGCAATGTGCTTGATAACGACACCTTAGACGGCACGCCTGTGGATATCGAGGAGGTCACGATTACGGTTACTGTTCCCGCGACGCCTGTTAACCCGGGTGATCCTGTACCTTTTCTTGACGAAAGCACAGGTATTGTGAGTGTACCGTCAGGCACGCCTACGGGCAGCTATACGATCGAGTACACGATTTGTGAGGACGTGAATCCTTCGAATTGTGACAGCGCCACGGTAACGGTTCAAGTGGTGCCCGAAGATAAACCCGACCTGAGTGTTACGAAGACCGCGGACCTTTCTAAGTACAGCAAGGTCGGCGATGTTATTACGTACACGATCACGGTTACAAACACGGGTAATGTTCCGCTCACCAATGTGCTTGTAAGCGACCCCTTAACCGGTCTTTCTTCGATCATTGCACGCCTTATCCCGGGTGCCTCGGATATGTATACCGAAACGTATACGATCACGCAGTCAGACGTGGATGCAGGCAGTGTTGTGAATACGGCCTCTGCAGCAGGGAAAGATCCTCAAGGCAAACCTGTCGAGGATGAAGATAGCTTCAAGACCGAATTCAAAGAAGAGGGAGATGTGGCATCTGCCGCGCTCGACCTGGTTAAGACGGCTGACGTTACAGAATTCACGCAAGTAGGCGATACGATTGTCTACACGGTGACGGTTAGCAATACAGGTTCCGTGACGCTGAGCGATGTGCGTGTTCAGGATCCGTTGACAGGCCTGGATGAAATGGTAGGCACGCTTGCCGTTGGTGAATCCAAAGAATTCTCCGGCGAATATATCGTCACGCAAGATGACTATGATGCGGGCAGTGTCCTTAACGTGGCGTTTGCCTCTGCGACGAGTCCCGAAGGCGATGAATTGGCAACCGATGACACCGTTACGGTTACAGCCGCCGACGACGGATGCCGCAGCGGCTTCAATTTCTGGGATACAGCGGGCATCTTCGTTGGAATACTCTCGCTCATAGCCTTGGTTGTGGTGTCCATCTTCCTTGGCACCGGTGGCGGACTGCCTACGAAATAAAAGTCAAAGGCTGCTAATTATTCTGGCCGGTCGTTACGTAAGCGTAGCGACCGGCCTTTTCATTAACCGGTGCAACAGGGTATAAAAAGCGTAGGCGGTGGTAGATGGTGCGCTTTCATACTATTGTACCGATGGGGGGGATGATATTGCTTAACGTTTTATCGGTCAATCCTTCCACATGTCGTTGATTGCTTTAATCGTATTTTCGACGAGCAAGGCACCTCCTTCAGGGCCTACTTTATTGTCCGTGATTAATGTACTATAGGCACCGCCGGACAAGGCTCCTTCAGTGGGCAGATAGGCGCCGCGGTCATTGGCCAACTGAACAATAAAAGTTTGCGCTGCCAGGCTGCGTGCTTTTATTTGCAGCCCATAATCCAGATAAAGTTCAAAGGGGTTGGTTGCCAGTGCGATATCGCCGAGTCGCATAACATGAAAGTCCATGGTAAAGGTTGGTGCATCCCCTTGTGTATCATAGCGATTCGATACCATCCGTGCCCGTCGCAGCAACGCGGCCTGCGGGGAGGCGGGGTCTATGCTTTTTCCGGTATCCATTGTTTCTATTTGAGCCCGAGCGGCGGCTGCTTCTTCTTCCGTTACTTTTCGTGCGGGCAATTCCAGCGGCGCTGCGTGATGCTCCAAATGAGCTGACCAGCTCACTTCAGTCTGCGCTGTTTCCATGGCATAGCGGACGCCATTAACAATGCGCTGCGCCATTTCGTTCATGCCCGGCTCACTGCGCATATCCGGTTCATTTCGTCCGCGCCGTACAAGATCACGAGGTGATTGGTCGCCGGCGGCGCTTACTAAGGGAAGCACACCGAGATCAGCGGCGAATTCTTCACGCAGCCGGCTGCGTACAGGTCCCCAAAAGTCCGGCGACACATAGAGTTGTCCTTCAACGACTTGAGAGGGACACGCAATATTGATAACGATGCCGGTTAATTCTTTTGCTTGATTCCAAGTGAACAAAAGCTCTAAGGCATGGTCATGACCGGCGTAGGGGCGGAGCCAGTCTTTTCGGTCTGTCTTGCCATACATGGCCATGGATCCATCGGCATAGACCATAATGCGGTTAAATCCAACGGCGGCATGACCTACCGCCCGGCTGATGCCGCTTGGTTGACGCTTTTCCCATGCATCAACAATAAGCGCGGATACCTGGTCAATAAAAAATTCACAATATTCTTCGGGATGGATGATTCCCGGGTCGGGGTCTTTATAGGTACCGGAAATCATGGTGGGACCCGTATGCGTATGGGTTGCCGCCAAGATAATTTTGTTGGCATCCAATTCCGGCAGATTCTTTGCAACGCGTTCCCTAACAGCGGCGACAATTTCTTTGGGGATATGCACGAGATCGCAGGATACGAGAACTGCTTGATCGGGCGTACCATCGGAACGGAAGCCGTCCATAACCAATGCATTTGCCATGCAAGGTTCGAGAACTTTGTTCGAGACCCGTTCTGCGAATTGACCGGCCAGCTGAACCGGTTTGTCAGGCGTGATCGTTGTCGTCGCCCAGCCACATAGTAAAGGCGCATTTTTAGGGTCTGAAGCTGTTATGGTCTCCTTTGCCCCGCGGGGAAGGGGTGTTTGCGCAGCCACCATGGAACTGCCTGCAATGGCTGCCCCTGCCACACTTATGAAATGGCGGCGATTAAGCAGTTTTTTTGATGTCTCGTCGGTCATATTTCTCTCCTTTCCTTTTGCAGTCGTCTTTCATTAATCCGGCCCATTGAGCCGTTGATTTTAGTACGCGATTGAAAATAAATGCTTTGTTAACAACAGCAGCGTTGCAAACATACCTTATAGATAGGGTTTATTTTTCTTAAACAACAAGATCATGGTATCTTGTCGTCCCTGTCTTTATCAAAAGATAAAGGATAGATACGTGATTCATTGACTGAGCGGAGAGTATTTTCCTGCCTATTTTGAGGGTGATTCATGATACTATACACGCTCTTGTTCAGCCTCTTCATTAGTTTTCTATAGGTGTTATTTTATGCTTACCGAAGCTTTAGACTACAGCTTACCTGAATCGCTCATTGCCCAGTCGCCTTCACCACAACGGGATGAATCACGGCTCATGGTGGTGGATCGAGATTCCGATTCCATTCAATTGGACAGTTATAAAAATATCGCTCAATATTTAAAGCGCGGCGACACCATGGTCCTTAATGATACACGGGTGATTCGTGCGCGTCTTCACGGTCATAAATCGAGCGGCGGCCGTGTGGAGCTGTTTCTTTTACAAGAAATAGAGTCGGCTTGTTGGATAGCGCTGGTTCGGCCTTCCGCCAAGGTGAAGCCGGGAACAACGGTACATTTCTCAGGCGGCTTGGATGCCCGCGTGGACGGATGGGTTGAAGGTGGAAAGCGAAAGGTTTATTTCAACGACCCGGATGTCATCGAACGGCTTGAAGGGGCGGGTCAAATCCCATTACCTCCCTATATTAAGCGTGAAAAAGAAGATCGGCAGGATGCCGAACGTTATCAAACGGTCTACGCACGGATACCGGGCGCTGTGGCGGCTCCCACGGCAGGGCTCCATTTTACGGACCGCGTCTTTCATCGTTTGGATCAGCTCGGTGTAGGCCGAGTTTCCCTAACCCTACATGTTGGTTATGGTACCTTTAAGCCGATTACCGCAACATCACTGGAAGAACACCGAGTCGACGCAGAAGAATATGACTTTCCTGAAATTGCCTGTGAAACGCTTAATAAAACGAGAGAATCGGGCGGTCGGATCGTCGCTGTGGGGACTACTTGTGCCCGTGTTCTGGAAACGCAATTTACCGGCGGTTCTTTTCGAAGCGGCAGCGGCACCACTTCGCTTTATATTAAACCGCCGTATCAATTTCAGGGTGTGGATATACTGCAAACTAATTTTCATTTGCCCAGGTCCAGCTTGTTGGCGTTGGTCTGTGCTTTTGGCGGCTATGAATTAATTATGGAAGCCTATAGGCGTGCTGTTGACGAGAAGTTCCGCTTTTATTCCTACGGCGATGTTATGTTGATTCGGTAGCCTTTTTCTTTCGCGCGGCGGTCAAGCCTTTCATTGCCTTTCTCTTGAAATAGTTGTTGAAGCCTTTGTATAGTCTATCCAAGGGGAAAGGTATGGTGACGGAGGAAGGATGATGATTAAGTCAAACAAATGGAGTAACGAAAAATACTTATGAAGGTTCCCATGTTGGATTTGCGAGCACAGTACGCCTCTATTAGAAAAGAAATAGAGGAAGCTGTATTACAAACATTGGAAAAACAGCAGTTTCGCGGCGGTCCCATCGTTGAAAGTTTTGAGAAGAATTTGGCGGCATTCGCGGAAGTGAAGCACGCTATCGGCGTCGGTTCAGGTACCGACGCGCTCTATGTGGCGCTTCGAGGCTTAGGGCTTAATCCCGGCGACGAAGTGATCACATCGCCCTTCTCGTTTTTCGCCACTGCCGGCGCTATTGTAAATGCCGGGGGCGTGCCTGTATTCGCCGATATTGAAGCGGACAGCTTTAATATGGATCCAGCATCAATCGAGCCGCTAATCACCGCTAAAACCCGTTGTCTGCTGCCTGTTCATGTCTTTGGTCAATGTGCTCGGATGGACGCCATTGAAGCGATTGCGAAGCGGCACAATCTGCCCATTATTGAAGATGCGGCACAGGCTTTGGGCGCGAGGTATCAAGGAAAACAAGCGGGGGCTTGGGGCTATGCTTCTGCCCTAAGTTTTTATCCGACCAAAAATTTAGGCGCAGCCGGTGAAGGCGGCGCCATCTTAACCAACGACGATGACGCGGCACAGCATTTACGCCTCCTTCGTGGTCATGGTATGGACTGCCAATGTCATCATATCGAAATCGGTGTCAACAGCCATCTGCACACGCTGCAGGCTGCCGTTCTTGATGTTAAAATAAAGAAACTGGAGGAATGGAATAGGCAGCGTCGAGAACGGGCTTCTTATTACACCAGCCTGCTTCAACAGTTGCCGGAGATTGTAGCGCCTACAACGATCGAAGATGCGTGTCACTTGTATCATCAATATGTGATCCGAGTTCCGGACCGCGACCGTGTCCAAAAGGAACTTCATGAAAAAGGAATCGGATGCAGTGTATTTTATCCGAGACCGCTGCACCGTCAACCTTGCATTGAGCGTTTATTGAAGGCCCCTGCATATTGTCCGAAAGCAGAACAAGCCTGCCGGGAAGTGTTGGCACTGCCCATCTATCCGGAATTAACTCAAACTCAGCAAGACGCGGTGATCGCAGCCTTGGCCGAGCTTGTGCCTGCCTGAGGATCGGTTTGCATTCAATGAATTTATCATTTACACTAATTCCATAAACCCCAAGGAGATTACGAAAATGAAAAGACGAAGTTTTTTGAGTTCCTGTAGTGTTGCCGCCCTTGCTTCCGGTGTTATGAGCGCAACATCAAGCATTGCCGCCATTCCTGAAGATAAACCCTTCTCCAATACGAAGCTGCGCATGTCGGCTCCCTTGGATTGGTTTCCCGGCAAGCGCCCCGAAGACAAGTTAGAGGCCGTTGCCGCTTGGGGGCTGCCCGCTTATGAATGGCTCTGGCCTGTGGGCAATCCCGATTCGTTGCGCGCCAAAGCAGATACGCTGGGTTTGGAACTGAGCTGTATCGTCGGGGCAGGAGCGATTGCTGACGGCTGGATGGTTCAGCCGGAAGATCACGATAAAACAGTGGATATGTTTGAAAAACGTGTGGAACTTGCCAAGAAACTGGGCTGCAAAAAACTGGTGGGATTAACCGGGAACGTACGTACCGACATTTCCATGGAAGAGCAGACCGACTATGTCATTCAATGTCTGAAGCGGCTCGCACCCATTGCCGAAGACAATGACGTAACGATTGTTATGGAAACCTTGAATCCTTTGGTGGATCATGTGGGCTTCTTTTTTACACGCACCGATCAAGCTGTCGCCATTTTGAAAGAAGTGAACAGCCCTCGTATTAAAATCCTCTTCGATATTTATCACCAACAGATAACGGAAGGCAATGTCATCCGCAATTTCCGCGACAATATGGAGTACATCGGCCATTTCCATGTGGCTGACAATCCCGGACGAAAAGAGCCCGGCACCGGCGAATTGAACTATGCCAATATCTTCAATGCCATCAAAGAAACGGGTTATGATGGTTATGTCGCTTTGGAATGCGGTCATTCCACAGGCAACTACGAGGAAACGCTGAACGCTACGCTGAAATGTCTTGCCTGATTAACAAGTAATCAACGAGACCGCTTGCAGCAGCTGCGATACCTTTACAGTTGCCGCGATCCTTTGAAGCCGAAGTACTATCGCGGCAGTGTCCGATAGATTTCTCCGGCGCGTCGCGTATCGCCGCCTTCCTGGTAGAGTGTCGCCGCAAGGGCAGAACGCCCCGCTTTTAGAAAGCGCGCTGCCACCAGCAAAAAAAGGTGATTGCGATCGTCAATGGGAACACTGTCGGTGAACTCATTCTTTTGCAGCCAGCGATAACATAAATCAGCCGCTTTTATTTGGATATCGAATGAGTCTTGGGTGGTGACGAAGTATTGGCTGAACATGGTTGCTGCTTTTTTGAATTCTTTGCCTTCGGCATACATGGAAGCGGCTCCCGACATATCCCCATTTTTGTAGAGTGCCGATGCAGCACGCGAATAATTACCGACGCCGGCGAAAAAGCGTGCTGCCGTCTCATATTCTTTCATGCGGAGCAACATACGCGCTGCCTTGGTTGTTTGCCCGGCTTTCGCCATTTCCTCTGCAGCCCGTTTGTATTGTTTGTCTTTTACGAACCAACGCCCCGCTTCCTCGGGTTGGTTGAGCCGGGAAAAGAGTTCCGCCATGTGCCCGTAGCGCTTCTCCTTTTTGAGTTGTGCCAGCGTGTGCAGCGGATGTTGAACCATATCCAACTCATCGACAAAGGTAGTGTCACGGACGGTATAAGGTTCCCGCACATCATAGCCTTCCATGCTTTTATTTATTTGACGCCGCGTCTGAAGACTCCGAATCCCGGCGTGTATCAGGCGTATTAGATAGAGGAGGATAAAGAGCAGTGCAATGGAAACCAGTACTTTAAACACGAGTTCTGTACCCTCGTGAATATTATCTTCTCCTAAAAAGCGTTCCAACCATTTGTAGGGAACACCCAAGAAGTTGACATAGTACATATAACCGAGATTTCGAAAGATTGTAAAGATTATTTCCATGCTGCACCTTATCTGAATTTAAAAAAAGAGTAATAAGTCACGGGGAACTCTATTCTGCCACAATCCAATCTTGATTTAAAGCTTTGCTCTATAAAAGAAGGCGCGAATATATCCTATTGAAAACCCCCTTCTTTCCGTGGAGGAAACAAGGGGGCGTAAGTGAAGGATAAGTAACGCTATGCTGTGGGTATGCAGGCGCAGTGCTATTTAATGCAACACTTCGTTGAATAGACCGCGCGGCGGGAAGGGGCATCACTCAGGGGCGAAGTGTTTTTTTACATAATCTTTTAGTAATTGCTGCGCCTCATCTTTGCATTTGCCGCAAACAGTGCTGATCTTGGTTTGTTCTTGCAGTTCCAGAAAGGTGCGTGCTCCATCCAGCACTGCTTCTTCAATCTCATGATCCGTCACATTCATACAGGTGCATACAATGCGCGCTACTTCTTTAACAACCTTCCCGGCTTGACCTGAACGAAGATAGTAGTCGTTAATGGCTGCCCGCAAGGCTTTATCGCCAAGTACAGAACAGTGGATTTTGTTTTCAGGAAGTTGTCCCAAGGCAGAGGCTATTTGCTTCGGCCCGATGTTGAAGGCCTCATGAAGGGGCAATCCAATGACAAGTTCAGACATAACGGATGTACTCGCTATAGCGCTGGCACAGCCGTAGGTGCGCCATTTGCAATCAGCGATCGTCTCATTCTCTTTATCAACTTTGATGACCACCAACATTTCGTCGCCGCATTGGATATTGCCGACGATTCCTTTGCCGTCATCCTGATAATCGTCATCTCTGAGTATATTTCGAGGGTTCATAAAATGGTCTTTTACAATGTCTGTATAAGCCCAAGATTGGTGACTGCTCATAATTATTTTCTCCCGTATACGGTAGACATTTCGCGTATCCGATCGATGACGCGGGGTAATTTGTCCAGTACATAATCAATATCATTCATCGTATTTTCTCTGCCCAAGCTCATGCGAATCGAACCGTGAGCCCGTTCAACGGGCATGCCGGTCGCCAACAAAACGTGGGAAGGTTCGAGCGATCCGGAGGCACAGGCTGATCCCGTGGAGACTGCGATACCTTCAAGATCGAGGTAGAGGAGGATACTTTCTCCTTCTGCCCCGTCAAAAGACACGTTCAAGGTTGACGACAGGGAATCCGTTGGATGTCCATTAAACCAGACGTCCGGGATACGTTCTTCAATTCCTGTTTTTAAAGCTTGTTTGAGGGTCTGCATGCGCAAGGATTCTTCATCCATTTCCAGCGCGCGCATTTCCACCGCCTTGCCCATCCCCATAATCCCAAGCGTATTTTCGGTACCGGCCCGTCGCCCGCGTTCTTGATGGCCGCCATGGATCATGGGGCAGAAGTGCACGCCCCGGCGCACATAGAGCGCGCCGACCCCTTTGGGGCCGTAGATTTTATGGGCGGAAACGGTAAGGAAGTCCACGCCTAAGTCATGTACGTTAATGGGTATCTTTCCAAAGGCCTGCACGGCGTCCGTATGGAAATGGGCGCCCTTTTCATGGGCGATACGTGCGATGGCACGAATATCCTGCAAGGTGCCGATTTCATTGTTCGCCATCATCACAGAAACCAAGCCTGTTTCTTCGGTGACTGCTTCTCGCAGGGCGTCCATGTCTATTTTTCCATAGCTGTCTACGTCAATATAGACGATTCCGGTACCCTGTCCCGTTAAGCATTTTGAAGTTTCTAAGATGCAAGGATGTTCGATTGTTGTGGTAACAATACGGGGTTTATGTTCCCGGTCGCAGCTGCAGTGTGTGGCGGTGCATCCAAGTATGGACAGAACTGTATTGTTTGCTTCAGAACCGCTGCCTGTAAAAATAATTTCTTCAGGTAACGCGCCGATAAAGGTGGCGATCCGTTCACGTGCTTCATTAACGAATCCCTTGGCTTGCCGGCCAAAAGCGTGCATGCTTGAAGGATTACCAAAATAATCCATACCATCTTTCATTGTCTTGATGACTTCCGGATGCAAAGGTGTTGTCGAATTGTGATCCAGATAAACATGTCGTTGTGTCATTGTCATATCATACCTTCCATAAGAAATTGACGCGAACGCGCCCAGTAAGTAGCCCGTAGTTTAGAACAACAAGTCGACTCCATACTATTCCCTGACGTCGGAAATCTCTGCTGTTAAAAAGCCTCGGTAGATTTGATAGAAAAATAGTCTTCAGCAAAACGGCGTAAATGGTACAAGTACATTTCTTTTGAACGAAATTTCCCGCTGTAATGCGCGCCTTCGATAGCTACAAAATGTTTAGGTTCCAAAGCCTTTTCATAAAGGCGTTGTCCATGCTGAAAAGGAACAACGGTGTCCTCCCGACTATGGATCACCAAGAGCGGACAAGAAATAGAATGTATTTTGTCCAGATTATTAAATTGAATATGCCATATCAAAGGAAGAATGAGCCAAGAAAAAGTATCCTGCACCACGTCCCGTGCAGAAGTAAAGCTGCTTTCCAGAATGAGTCCTGCCCCTTTGCGCGTCGCGGCAAGTTCTACCGCCATGGCGCCGCCCAAAGAACTGCCCGCCAAGATAATATGGTCAGGCGCAATGTTGCGGGTAGATACCAGATAATCCCACATGGCGTGGGCGTCGGCATAGCATCTCTTTTCCGAAGCTTTACCGCTGCTTTCCCCATAACCGCCATAGTCATAGAGAAGAACAGAGAAGCCGGCTTCACGATAGAGCGCAACATCATCCAGATAGCCTGTTATATTACGCCCGCTGCCGTGAGAAAAAAGTATTACATAGTCAGCATTTTCCAGAGGGATCCACCACCCGTGACTTTTTTCTCCATTCACTTCCAACCATAGGTCTTCATAGTCCCACGACCGCTCATCGGGCTTTTCACGGACAAGGGAGTCAGCGCGCATGAACAGAAGCGGTTCCTGCACCATCCACAACAGGAACACGATAAGCCCATAGAACAGCAACAAAAGTACCGGTATAAGGACGGCGAATTTGATGATTGTCTGCCGCATTGAGTCAGATAAATTCCTGGGGTTGCCGTAAATTATCAAGCCTGTAAGTGCTTGCCATCTTTTTCTGTAATGGTATGCTTTTACCCATGTATGATACCATTTTTAAAATAATGATCGTTGAGCTTTGCCATGATGGTGAAGGGATAAAGGAGAAAAGTCGTGGTCCTTCGTTTTAAGAAATATTTATTGTATCCTCTGGCGTGGTGTTTTGTGGCAAGTACCGTTATCGCCTCCATGGAGGCAATCACCTACTTTATAATATTAGATGGGCTTGTTGATTTGACCCTGCCCGATTTTTTATATCACTATAGCGTTTCAATTGCAGTCATGGGCTGTACGCTGGCGATAACTTGGGGATGCTTCTTGGTTTTTGCGGTGTGGTTGGGATCCATGCGTGCAGGCTTAGCTATTTTTATGCTCCTCTACACAGTCTTAATGGCATCCTATCTGATGCACGTCTTAAATATCGTTTTCGCCTATACCGACAAGTACGCGCCCTATTGGGGATTACTAACCCGTTACTTTTTAAGTTTTGCAGTCATAAGCGCTGTGTTCTTCAGCCTTATCTTGGGAAAAATAACGCGGAACCGAAATAGGGTGTTGACCCTTCGTCCTTTCACCATAATTGCCCTTCAATTTTTTGCCCTTATCTGCATCCTATGGCTGCGCAACACGTCATTACCACAATTGTCGGGCGGAATATTTATCACCCTTTATTTGGCGCTTGCCTTACTATCCATTTTGTTGTTGTGGTTTTTGTTTGCATCTCCCAGACGGCTTCAGATCTTTTTGATTGTGGTTTTCCTCCTATGTATAGCGCCGTTACTCCTTTTTAAGAACAACCCGGCAGCAGAAGATGCTGTGTCGACCGAGGGCGCTCCTGCTGCCGCCCAAGCCAAACACGTAGTCCTCATTACGGTCGACACGCTGCGCCGCGATGCCTTGGGATGTTATAACGCCGAATACAAAGGACAAACACCACAGATCGATGGATTGGCTGAAGACAGCACTGTATTTACAAAAGCCTTTAGTGCTGCTCCGTGGACCTGTCCTTCAGTAAGTTCCATTTTGACGGGTCTAAGGCCTCAGGTGCACCAAATGATTACCGGGAAAGGGGCACTGACAGAAAAAGCGCCGACCTTGGCGGAGGCGATGCAACAAGGAGGCTACCATACAAGCGCCATCGGCTTTAACGGTCTTTTGCAAGAACGGAGCAAATTGAACCGCGGTTTTAAGGAATACCACTGGTATCCCATGCAAAAATACGATATCGAACATTTTGGCGTGGGCTTGACTCATGAATTAATCTATATGCTGCCGCGCTTAATTCCTGACGCTTCCGGTATGACCGATCATGCCATTGAATGGGTTCAAGAAAATCGGGAACGGGATTTCTTTTTGTGGCTCCATTATTTTGATCCTCACACGCCTTATAAACCGCCCGTAGCGCATCAACCTAAACAAGGCGGCGACGGAAGAGAGATGGAGTTCCACGAAACACGCGCTGCTCGTATGGGCAGTACAGCCCGTTCTGTGGAAGACCGCGACTGGATCAGAGCCCTCTACCAAGGCGAGGTGCGTTTTATTGATGCGGAACTGGGTCGTTTCCTCGAAGCGCTGCGCAGTCTCAATCTATACGATTCTGCTTTGATTGTTTTCACTTCGGATCATGGCGAAGAATTTTGGGATCATGATCTTTTCGAGCATGGTCAAAGCCTGTACAATGAATTGGTCAATGTTCCATTCTTCATTAAAAGTCCGCACAGCAGCGGGCAGGATCACATAGAAGATAATGTCAGTACCCAAGCCATTATGCCGACCATTCTTGAATTATGTCACATTAGTCCTGAGTATCCGGAAGGGCTGATGTCGTCTTTATCGCCCATGTTATCCACGGCCGCGCCCCATACTGCAACGGAGCCTATCTACATTGGATCCAGTCTCTTTCATGACCGCTTGGAGGGCGTAGTCTTTGATTCTATGAAATATATTCATGGGACTTTGTCCGGTCATGAGTGGCTCTTCAATTTGGAGGCGGATCCCGAAGAACGCAATTCATTAATCTTTCAGAACCCGGAGAATTTGGAGCGGGGCAGGCAGCTGTTGGAGCAGCGCAAAGAAGAGGACGCCCGCTTCCGCGATCAGTTGGGCATAGACTCCGATGAGGAGGAGCCGCTGGATCCCGAGTCTATCCGTTCCCTTGAAGCACTGGGTTACCTGTAAACGCTGCAAAGCTCAGGCATAAAGATCCATACCGCCGGCGCTATACACAAAGGCACACAGTGAAAGGCTGCCCGTCAATTCTTCCATGTGCTCGTAGAACTGTTCTTCTTCCTTTGCATCGGGGAGATCGAAACCTAAGATAACCAAGGCCGCATCGGCAGAAGTCGAGATAATGGCTTGGGCGGAGTCTTCCGCCACAATGACATGGGGTGTTGCCGGGATACGGGATGCCTGAATCAACTCTTGTAAATGACTATAGACCTGTTCTTCTCCTGCTTGATTGGAAATGATGCGCATCAACCGGACCGTGTGGTCGCGCCAGTTCAGATTCAAAGAAAGGAGATAGGCGAGGAGGAGCATGAGCGGTCCGTTATCTTTTCCGCGCCACCACACGTCTATGGTGCCCTCCGGCACTTCGCGAGGATCTGCCGGATAGTCGGCAAGGCGCATACAAATAACGTTCCTGCGCAGTTGGATAATATTGCGTATGGTCGCAAAAAAGGAGGCCGCTTTTTGATAATCGGAAGGCCAGCCCGTCAAAATCGTGTTGGGACGCAACAGTCCGATGCCGTGACACTGAACAAGAGATTGGATACCGGCGGTGATATCGGGCGCAACCACTACGGCGGGAAAAGCCTGCAACTCCTGTTTCGAAATAAATTGGCGCAGCAATTCTTCTTGGCTGTCTCGGCGGCCGCTGCGATCCGTAATGTCGCCCGTAATAATCTGCCCTAAAGAAAGGATACCATTGCCGGCGGCGAACCAGTGTCCGTAGAGCGCGATATGGGGCCGCTCCCAACCGCCTCCGCTGAGCGCTAGAATAATAGGCCGCCAATTTTTAGGATGATGTGCTGTTTCTTCCAGCTGAACCAAATTTTTGCGAACCCGTTCAAAGAGTACGCCGCTTTGCAGACTGCCCCAGCGCCCCTCAATCTTGCGATAACTGATATAGCGGTACAAAGAGATCATAACGACAAGGGCAACAAAGGCCTGAACAGGGGCAATTAAAAACATCACGATCAAACACGCCAAGGCTCCGACTAAAGAGATGGACCAATGACAATAGCGAAATTTAGGACGATAACTCGGGTTGCCTGTGACGGACTCATAGAAGGTCGCCATATTCAGGGTGCCGTAGGTGATCAAAAACGCCATGGTGATGATAGGCGCAATCACGTTTAAATCACCTAGCAGGATACCCGCTTGCGACAACACAAAGGTCATCAAGATGGCGTTGCGTGGTTCGTCGGTGGAGGAAGACCCTTTCGCAAAGATTTGTAAAGGAGCAAAGAGCCGGTCGCGGGCAAGTGCCTGCAGAATGCGTGGCGCGCCCATCATACATCCTACCGCTGAGGATAGGGTCGCGCCGAAAATACCCAGCGTGATGAGTATTTCTGAACGTGCAGCATAAGAGACGGCAAAATTGTTTTCAAGCAAAACGTCACGGGGACAGGAAGCCGCTAAGGAGACCGCCATAGCCAGATAAACGAGGGTCGTTAAGATAACGGCGCTCAGTGTTCCCAAAGGGATGGCTCTGCTCGGGTTTTTCAGATCACCGGAAAGATTAGCGCCCGCTGTCATGCCTGATACGGCTGGAAAGAAAAGGGCGAACATGACGATAAAATGCCGGTAATCGCTCGTAACAGCGGCAAGATTGTTTTGTAATTGGGAGTTGTCCCAAAGAGTCAATGCGCCCCAAAAGAAGGAAATTAACGACAGAACCACCAGAACGAGAAAAAGATATTGTACGTGCATGGTCCATTTAGCGCCGATAAAAACGCTGATAAAGAGCAGTGCATTGACTACGGTGGCAACGAGTACCAATTGATGGGAGGACAGTCCGAAAGCCCGTACAAAAGCTTCTGAAAAACCGACAATGTACAAGGCGACAGCGATGGCTTGCGCACAATAAAAAACGATACCCAATGTTGCACCAAATTGTGCGCCTAGGGTTCTGCTTACGAGAAAATAGGGGCCGCCCCCTTTCACACGGGTATTGGTGGCAATGGCAGACAAAGAAAGACTGGTGATGAAGGAGATGGACGCCGCCGCAAGAATGATCACGATAGACTGAACAATACCCATGCGTCCCACCACGAGGCTCAGCCGCAAATACATGATCGCCCCGAAAATAGTCAGTATACAGGGTATAAAAACGCCGCGGAAAGTGGAAAAGGCATTACCGGGGTTCTGATGTTTGTCTAGCGAAAGGGACAAAACAATTCTCCTCATCAAATCCCTAACATTTTCAAACAAGAATTTATTCTATTAAAAGAGGGATGCGAAGTCGATTGCAAAAACAGGTATTGTATCACGGAATTCTAAATGCCACGGAAATTCTGTGTTTTTGCTCAGTAACGCCGGACTATACAAGCATAAAAAAGCTCGGTTAAAGAGGCTATTAGGATGGGAAGGGGAGCGACGTCATTGCGCATGTTAAGCACTAAGGTACGGTGGCAGCGAAGAGAAAAGAAGAGGCGTGTGTTATGCCGGTTTGTAGCTTAGGGGATCGTCGACGCCCACATTTTTAAAAGCATGTAAGCGCTCAACACAGGTGGGACAGACGCCGCAGGGATATTCGTCGCCTCGGTAGCAGCTCCACGTGGCTCCGAAATCCACACCCAGTTCCAGCCCCAAGCGGACATTGTCGGTTTTGGAGTTGTTGATAAGGGGCGCCTTCACCGTTATGGGGTGGTGTCGATTTAAGGACAAGGTTTGATTGACCCTTTCCAGAAAAAGGGGAGTACAGTCCCAATATCCATATTCATCGGCCGCTTGCGCGCCATAACAAACCCAAGAGGCGCCGATCGCTTCCGCGTAGGCTGCTGCCACGGAAAGAAAGAGCAGGTTGCGGTTGGGAACATAGGTAGGCGGGTGATCGCGCTGATCCATGGGAATGTCCGCCAGTTCAGGGACGGACATTCCCGATGGGATCAAGGCGGAAGCGTCTCCAAGGAGACCGCTCAAAAAACTCATATCCAAGCATCGAAAGTCGGCGACACCCACGGCTTTTGCTTGGCTTCTTGCACAAGCTAACTCACGGCTATGCCGCTGTCCATAGTGGAACGCCACGCTGTAAATCAGATATCCCTCGTGGGCTAACTGATGCAACAATACAGTTGAATCAATTCCGCCGCTCAAGAGAACCACATGTTTTTCTTGTGCTTTCAAAGGAATTATCCTGATCGATCAACGTTAACCCTAGCCATGCGCGTGGGGTACGCTGAGCCGGCGCAGGTCGCTATTAGTGGGCAAGAGCGCCGTATTTTTTTAATTCAGCAGGCTTAACAGAACGGAGCTCGTCGATATTATCCACAATCTTTTTCACGATCCGCGCAAAAAGTTTCATATCAGCCGCGGTGTTCATCAGAATTTGATGGTGAGCGACGACGCCCGATTGTTCGTGGGCTTCAGTCGCTACAGGCGTAACGAAACGGGTAGGATCGATGGCTTTCCAATACTTGGGATTTAAAATGTGCCGTGTCTTGGTCTGTGGCTTGTAAAGACCGCAGTTATTAAGGGGCTCATAAGGCGGCTCGAAGAGTTCAGGAACATTGAATTCCATATTTAAGGCGGTAGAAAACTGGCGGTTATCTACTTTGAGTTCTTTGGGATCAATGCGGAAGGCGTAATTGAAATAACTTTGCTGGGTCACTTCTTGGCGTCGGCGCATGGGGATGATGCCGGGGATTTCAGCCAGGAGGCTGTCAAGTAGCATGGCGTTCGCCTCCCGTTGTTTGACCTGTTTGTCAAGACGTTTCAGTCCGCCCAACAAGATGGCAGCCTGCCATTCTGTAAGCCGATAGTTACCGGATTGAAGGGTGGTCGCACTCATGTTTGCCGGTTTGGTCAATCCGAAGACGGCGGGATCTGCTTCATAAGGACGTCCACAATTGCGAAGGCTGTAGAGTTTATAAAATAAATCGCGGGTCTTGCACATATTGAAGCCCCCTTCGCCGCTGCTCAGCACCTTGGATTCTTGGAAGCTCCAAGAGCTGACATCGCCGAAAGAGCCGACGCCTTTGCCTTTCCAGAAAGAGCCGTGCTGATGGGCACAATCTTCAATCAAGAAAAGATTATGTTTTTTGCAGATCTTCTGGAGACGGGTCATATCGGTCATGCACCCATAGAGATGGACAACAATAATGGCTTTGGTCTTATCGGTTATGGCCGCTTCCACAGCGTCCAGATCCAAGTTCCAGGTGTCCGGTTCAATGTCTACCAAGATGGGGATAGCACTCACATCGACACAGGCGGCGGCGGTTGCCTGCCACGTCATGACGGGCACGATGACTTCATCATAAGCACCTACGCCCAAGGCTTCAAGGGCCAACTGGATCCCGACGGTTCCATTGGCACAGCACATTCCGAATTTCGCTCCTTGGTAGGCGGTGAATTTTTCGGCAAATTCCCATTCCGTGGGGCCGTCATAGGACCACCGATTAGAGCTCGTGATTTTGGCAACCAATTTGGCGTCAGCTTCATTACTGATAGGCCATGTCGCCCATTTTTTGTTTTTCGGAACTGAGGGTGTACCACCGCAAATTGCAAGCTTGGCCATGAATATTCTCCTTGTTCGATTGTGGGGCCGCAACAGTTATATTCAATCCCTGAGGCAAGGTTTTTTGATAGCGCCCCGGCGAATTGAATCCATTGGAATGAATCCCATCAAGGGCATTCCAATTAATGTTTAGTAAATAAGTATAGCCTGATTCCCTGTAGATGTGCAAAATCTAGGCGGATTCAAGGTTGAAATGCAACGGGTGCAAAAAAAGAGGACATCACAGAGATCTTCGGTACAATAGTTCTAACCAAACACCCGAAGGAGTCCATAATGTCCCACCACCATTTTACACGAGATGA
>Ga0265293_10006223_pt1 | contig 19265 bp, 26 predicted proteins | sample Munlanlewell138R_FD_192505 | JGI IMG/M metagenome (GOLD analysis project Ga0265293, IMG submission 192505) | Leachate microbial communities from a municipal landfill in Southern Ontario, Canada - Leachate well 138R | ecosystem: Engineered > Solid waste > Landfill > Unclassified | place: Canada... | reverse complement strand
ATGATGGTCTTTAGCTCATAGTTTTATGTTTTTAGTGAATAATCAATACAAAGAATACTAAATAGAAAAAATATTTGGGTTTATAAATCCTTTAGTAGGGGTCTATAATTAAAAAATAACATTCAACTATAGAATAATCTGATATATCAGGATAGTCAAATAACTCTCATTATGCCAGAATAATAACATATGGCCAGAGGAGCATTCGTGGCTTTAGGGGTTTGTCCAAAGACAATCATTTTGTCTTAAGGTGACTCGACCTGAACTGCCAAATGTTCCTCGGCCTCCTCTCAAAGTCTAATGGGAAGATGCCTTTCTAGTGGCTATTATAGACAGGATGTTAAGGAGGCCTGGCCACAAGATAGGAGGAGAAAATGAAAAGACTGTCCGGTGGAATCGATATAGGAAAAAGCTCACACCATATGGTTATCCTGGATGAGAAAGAAGATATCCTATATCAGAGAAAGATACCACACAATTTAAGTAAAATGAAAGAAATTATGAGGCAATTAGAGGATTTGGAGAAGAGCAAAAAGGCACATCTTTCCTTTGCCCTAGAGGGTAAAAATGGTTATGGCAACCCCCTGGACCGACTACTTCTTTTGAAAGGCTTTACCCTCTACAATGTGGATAATTACAAATTAAAACGTTTTCGGGAGGCCTTTCCCGGTGAGTGGAGAGATGATAACAGAGATGCCCTTATGCTCTCTAAAATGCTATCCTTAAAAGAGCACATAGACTCCGGCCAAGAGAAGATATTTGTCCCGATTGAAAGACCTTCTAAGGTAACTGAAAGCCTAAAATTACTCTCCCGGCACCAGCAGGACCTGATTGTAGAGAAGGTGAGGCTGATCAATCGCCTGGGCAAGAAATTGCTGGAGATCTCCCCGGAGTTACTGTTATTGGGTAAACTGAAGAATAAAAAGATGATTGCACTTTTGGCCAAATACCCGGATTTATCCAGATACCACAAGATTACCCTGAAGATGTTGCTTACTGTTTCTGGAATCGGTAAAAAGCAGGCTCCACACCTCCTGGCTGGATTACATGAGCTTGCCTATATGTCAGAGATGACCGCTATTTATAAGACCATCATCTTCTCCTGTGCCAAACGTATCTTACAATTAAACAAAGAGATCAAAGAGATAGAAGAGAAGATGGAAAAAATTGGTATGTTAGATAAATCATTCAGGCATTTAAAGAGCATGCCTGGTGTAGGCACCCGACTGGCCAGTAGATTCATAGGAGAGATTGGAAACATCTTCCGTTTCTCTTCCCAGAGCAAATTGGCCATCTACTGTGGCATCGCCTGTGTTACCAGCTCATCTGGTAAGATGACAAAGACCAAGGCGGTATACAAAGCCAACAAGATTGCCAAACAGACCTTGATTACGATAGCCGGATGCAGCATTCGGTTTAATCCCGAATGTCGGGATTACTACTTTAAAAAACGCCAGGAAGGGAAAACTCATAATCATGCCCTGCGCTGTCTGGCAAGACAGATGATTAAGGTAATCTATAAGATGTTAACTTTAGGCAGGGATTACAAGATAAGGAAGGAAGATGTGAAAATAGCATAAGAAAGTTTGAATATTATCTTGATTTTTCAGATGGGAAGTTCAGGTCTCAACATTTGACATTTGCCATTGAAAAGAAATGTCAAATGTTGAGACCTGACCCCAAGCTATTTTCGAAAAACCCCCACTCCCTCTCATGTCTTTGCGAAGAGCTTTTCTCTTTTTGTCATTGCGAGGAGCGAAGCGACGCGGCAATCTCATCCACTATTACCCACACTCTTTTTCTTTGTTTTTATATTTATATTTTAACTATAAACCAAAAACTTGATAAAGGGGAGAAGCTTCTTAGCCGTTCAAACTAAGAAGCTTCTTTAGTATTAATGTGGGCTTTGATGCTGGCAAGTTCTCTCTGTATCTCAGAACAAAATAGGGTATAATAATCCCTATTTTGCTGGTTTAATTTATTTAAGGTTTTCTGTACCAGAGAAACCTGTTTAAAAATCTGCTGATAACCCTCCTTTTGAGTGGAAACCAGTTCCTGCATAAAGCGGTCAATACGAAAAATTAAGAATATGGAAAGAGCTATAGGGAAACCCTGATTGGCAATTATATCTGATAAATTTTTCCAGTCCATTTCTGCCTCCTTTTTTAATAAATCAGCCCTGCCAGCGAGCCGGTCCGGCAGGGCGTATATCCAGATGTAGAAAATTACTTTTAGGATAATATCCAATTCCTGAAAAACCAATCCCCTCTGCTGATTTTAAGAGGTCTTTCAAAAATACTTTCGGCGCATAAATATCAGCAGCCATCCCAAAGAGGTGATAACTACCTTTTACCCCTCCCACATCTTTATTATAGGAAGAGCAGCGATATCCGGATGTAACTATGATGGGATTTTTAATTTTGTTTCTCAGGCTATTCAATTTTTGTAATAAAATAGGGTGTAATATTACCTGTAAACAGCAGGGGCATTGGAATTCATTTAAATGGAAATATTCTGCAATCCTAATATGGTTTACCGTATTTTGAGAAGCCATCAATTATCTTCCTCTCTATCCGTTTCCATATTTGCTTCTGCTCGGTAGAAGGCTTCCTTTTTTAGCAAGGCATTGTAATGCTCATGATTAATCCTATTGATATTGGCTTTCATCAAAGTTTGTAATTCTCTCGTTTCAGGGGTTTTTAAGGTAATATTCTTACCTTCTAATATTTCCAGCAACTTTCTCCAGGCTTCTTCCCATTTTTTTTCTCCTTCTCCAATGCCAAATTCTTCTTCTGCCCAGAGCATCGCTGTTAACAATGCCTCCTTGATGTTTTCAGCCCTATCTTTCCCCAATCTATTTTTTAAAAAACTGAATCCAAGGGATACTGCAAAAAGCAATAAACCCTCCATTAAAAATTTACTGAGTAAGACCTGAATCATTTTTTCTCCTTTCTTTATCTTTGAATATTTGAAAAACCTTTTGTCTTATATTTTAGGAAAAATTAACCCGGACTCCCCGTGTAAGGGAGCCAGGTATAGTGAAATAGAATATATTATAGTAACTGGAATATTATTCTGTAATATCCATAACATCGGTAGATTTGTAATCCACAATACGAGCATCAACCTTTTCTACCAGCCCATTCCCTTTATTATGGAATATGTTCTTCTCGATAATGATATCCATAACTGCCTCTATAGCATCACTCTGAGCTTCCAGGTCATCATAATCATCATCATCCAGGTTTTTGGGATTATCTAAGGTTAGATTAACTGTTTTACCTATACTGTCACGAAACTGCATATAGAGTCGCTTGTAACTTGTAATATCACCAAGAGATGTAATAGCCATGATTTCCTCCTTTCTTTATTCTTTATTTTCTAAGATTCTATTAAGGTTTTATATTTTTGTACTTTACTAAGATGTTAGCTGAGCGGACTGGTTTAATCTTATTTCATCAAGGTTAAATTTCTGTAAACTAACCAACTGATTGGCAACATCAAAAACATCCTGCTCATCAGCCGCATATCTTACTCGACTGAAACTCTTGCTGCGGATGATGGGCTTACTTGTTTCAGGATTGATGCCGGTAACCAGTCTGAGCTGTAAGACCGAATCATAAGGAATTACCAATACTTCCATTCTGACACCTCCTTTCAAATTTTTTGTGAGTGACAATTGCAGGTCAAAAGTTGATAGTTCATAGTTTTTAGTGAATAATCAATACAAAGAATACTAAATAGAAAAAATATTTGGGTTTATAAATCCTTTAGTAGGGGTCAGGTCTCAACATTTGACATTTGCCATTGAAAAGAAATGTCAAATGTTGAGACCTGACCCCAAGCTATTTTCCCTTTGTCATTGCGAGGAGCGAAGCGACGCGGCAATCACATCCACTATTACCCACATCTTTATCTTTGTTTTTTAACTAACGACTATCGACAAACAACTAAAAATTTTGGTACAAAATTTTTCACCAAAAACCATCAGCTGAAACAACAGTTTCATTAAAGTAAAAGCAAAAAAAGAGCCAAATTACAAAAGAGAATATTGAAATATTTAAAAAACAATGTATAATCAATGTATATACATATATCTTAAGAATAGAGGTCTGCTTATGAAAATATATATCAAAAAATGGGGAAACAGCCTTGCCCTGCGTATTCCTAAATCATTAGCCGATGAAATAAATTTAAAAATAGATACACCTGTAACATTATCTGTTGATAAGAGTAAGCATAAGATTCTCATAACCCGTATTAATGAGGAACAGTATAACTTGGAAAGCATGCTATCTAAGGTTTCAGAAGAGAATATTCATAAGGAATACGAAAGTGGAAAACCTGTTGGTAAAGAAATATGGTGATGGGAAAAGAGTATATTCCTCAAAGAGGTGACCTGATTTGGATTGACATGCAACCTCAGGCAGGTTATGAACAATCTGGCAGAAGACCGGCTATTGTATTATCCCCAAAAAATTATAATGGTAAAGTCGGTCTGGCTTTATTATGCCCCATAACAAATCAGGTCAAAGGATATCCCTTTGAAGTCATACTGCCAGAAGGATTAAAGGTAACAGGTGTTATTCTGTCAGATCAATTGAAGAGCTTGGATTGGAAAATTAGAAAGGCAACCTTTATTAACAGTGTGCCAGACCATACCATAGAAGAAGTGCTAAAAAAAGTCAGTATCCTATTACAACCCTGAACAGCTCTCCTGACTGTCCGCCTTTGCGATTTATAGTAATCTTTTATTAAATTTGATAATATATAAGAAACTATAAACATAAAATAAACCACCATATATGGAAATCAGGTCTTTGACTATTTTCAAAACATCATAAAGAATAGTAGTAAATAAATGTTTATCAATTTAGAAAAAATATGGAGTGAAATATTTTGGACCCAAAAAGAATACTGGAAAAATTACTAAACTTACCTTTAGAGACCGAATGGATAGAATTTAAAACCGCGGCAAATAATTTTCACTTTGCTGAAATAGGTAAATATTTTTCTGCTTTAAGTAATGAAGCAAATATAAAGAAAAAAGAATATGGATGGTTGATTTTTGGTATAGATGACAAATCACGAAAAATGTTAGGGACAAACTATCGAACAAAAAAGAAAGACTTAGATAGTTTAAAAAGAGAAGTAGCCAATAAAACAACTAATAGAATAACATTTGTAGAGATACATGAACTTAATTTACCAGAGGGAAGAATCCTGATGTTTCAGATACCCGCTGCTCCACAAGGAATGCCTGTGGCCTGGGAAGGGCATTATTATGGTAGAGATGGAGAATCTCTATCAGCACTGAATATTCAGGAAATAGAGTATATTAGGAATCAAAATAGAAGTAGTGACTGGTCTATAGGTATTTGCGAAGATGCTTCAATAAATGATCTAATGCCTGAAGCAATAACTAAAGCGAAAGATGAATTTAAAAAGAAATTTAATCATATTTCTCAGGAAATTGAAGAATGGGATACCACTACTTTTTTAAACAAAGCAAAAATAGCAATTCAAGGGAAAATAACTAGAGCTGCAATCATACTTCTTGGCCGTCCAGAGGCAGAACATTTTATTTCTCCTGGCGTTGCTAAAATGTCATGGATACTTAAAACAGATCAAAATATCGAGAAAGATTATGAACATTTTGGACCACCTTTCCTTATAAATGTAGAGATTCTTTTGAAAAAAATACGAAATTTAAAATACAGATATTTGCCCAATAATACCCTATTTCCTGTAGAAATAAATCAATATGAACCTTATGTTATAAGAGAAGTATTGCATAATTGTATTGCCCACCAAGACTACAAACTAAATTCAAGGATTGTTGTGGTTGAAAAACCGGACGATTTACTATTTACTAATGTAGGGAGCTTTATCCCGGGAGATGTGGAAACTGTGATTGAACAGGATTCTCCCCAATCGTACTATCGTAATCATTTCTTAGCAGCAGCTATGGTTAATCTGAATATGATTGATACTATTGGAGGTGGGATTAAGAAAATGTTTTATTTACAAAAAAATAGATACTTCCCCCTCCCATCGTATATTTTAGATGACAAAAATAAGGTCTCAGTTAGGATTATTGGTAAAGTAATTGATGAGAATTATACAAGATTACTTATGGAAGATCCAAGCCTGAACATTAGAACCATTATGGCCCTCGATAAAGTTCAAAAGAAAGAAAAAATTGATAAAGAACTATATAAAAAATTAAAAAAAGAAGGATTAGTGGAAGGACGTTATCCTTCTATTTATGTTGTTTCAAAAATTGCAGAGGCAACCGGAGATAAAGCTATATACATAAAGCACAGAGCTTTTGATAAAGAGTTTTATAAGAAGCTAATTATAGATTTGTTAAAAAAATTTGGTTCTGCTAGTAGAAAAGAAATAGATGATCTATTAATGAATAAACTGTCTGATGTTTTGACTTATAAGCAGAAGAAGAAGAAAATTGGCAATTTACTTTATGAAATGGCATATAAAGATAAAACTATTCAAAATACTGGTTCTGATAGAAAACCAAGTTGGGTCCTAATAGGGTAAAGATGCTAATTTTTAGTAGTAATAAGTAGTATTTTAGTAGTAATATTAGTTGTAAAATATTAATAAACCCAGTATAACCCTTATAATGTAAGGCTTTCATTTAAGCACAATAAATTCATTTATTAATAAATTAGTAGATATTATTAAGTGATGCAATAGTGTATAGTAAAATACATGCTAACTTGTTTGTGTCTCATAAATAGTCAAATATGAGACACAAACATAATTGTGTATATTCTATGGCACACAAACTCGAAGTATTTTAAAAAACAATTATGACAACAGCTCTTCCGTTTGATAAATACACCAAACAGAAAACCATCCTAACAGTTTTTCTTTTTGTCATTGCGTGGCAGGCTATGAACTTTAGTTCAAGGCTGACATGGTATTTATACACTTATTCCCACCTCTTCCTCTGTCATTGCGAGACATGCTGAAAGCATGTCGTGGCAATCTCATACTCTATTGCCCGCATCTTTATCTTTGTATTTTGAATTTGTATTTGATTTGTATTCCTATTTTTATCTTTTGTATTTCTGCGTCAGCAGTGAATGGCAATCACACTTACTTATACCCACAGTCTCTATCTTTATATTTTCTAATATAATGTCTAAAATAAACTAAAATATGGAATAACATATATATATGCAGAATGGTTTATTTAAAGGAGAGCTCGGATGTACTGGTTTATAGAAGCATTAAAAAAATACGCCGACTTTAACGGCAGAGCCAGAAGGAAAGAATACTGGATGTTCTACCTGATGAGTATTATTGTTGCAGTTTTATTAGTGTTTTTTGAGATAATTTTTAGGACACCAGGATTGTTAACTAAAATTTATCCATTTACTATGGTAATTCCCAATATTTCCGTATCCGTCAGGAGGCTTCATGACACAGACCGGAGTGGCTGGTGGTTTCTTATTAATTTAATTCCGGTGATAGGCTCAATATTCTTCCTCTTTTTCACTATTGAAGACAGTGTTCCGGGAGAAAATTGCTATGGTGCAAACCCAAAAGAAGAGGGGATGGGAATTACTAATATAATTCCCCCAAACATGAAAAAATGTCCGGAATGTGCAAAGCTTGTAAAAAAAGAAATGCGTATCTGTCCTCATTGTAATCATGCATTCTTTCAAATTCCAAAGACAGTAGAAGAAGAGATTGAAGAGTTTGAAAAAAGACAAAAGAGAAGCTCAACAAACAATCTTTATGATGATGAAATAATCTAACCTATTTATGAATTTCAATTATTAAGAAATACTTTCCTTTTATTTATTATTGCGAACCCATGGCCTAATTTTAAATAATACTAGCTGCTGCCAGCCCATCCACTATTATCTGCCTCCTTCCGTCATTGCGAGACACGCTGAAAGCATGTCGTGGCAATCTCATACTCTATAGTCAGCCCCCCACAGTCATTGCGAAGAGCTTTTCTCTTTTTGTCATTGCGAGGAGCGAAGCGACGTGGCAATCTCATACTCTATTGCCCGCACTCTTTATCTTTGTATTTCTGCGTCAGCAGTGAATGGCAATCACACTTACTTATACCCACACTCTCTATCTTTTTATTCTATTATCTATTCTCGCGGCATTTCTTTAAAGTATACTTTATATGTTACAAGGCAAGGCATACCTCATTTACGTACTATGCAAAACGAGCATTTTATGTCTAAAACCTTTCAAAATAGGGAATAATAGTAAATGACTTTAAAAATAAAACTGATTGTCATTGCGAAGTATCGTAGCGACTACGACAATCTCATATACTGCAACTCGCAATAATTTTATTTAAATATCAACATCTATCGAATCAACTAAAATAGCAACAACCTATATCTTATCTATCAAACTTGAAATTTACACTTATAATTTGTAGAATGATAAAAATGATACATAATAAGCCACATCAATAAAGCATAAAAATAAGACAACCCGCAACATTTTATAGATACATAGCCGGAGTGTTCAGCATAAAATAATTCAATACATTAGATAGAGCAGAACAAAGTACAAAAAATTCTTAAATATATATAAAGAAAGTTTCAAATAAAAATGTATGAAAGCTCTTATTCTTATATAGCTCCAGAAGCTCAGGCAAGACAGGAAATTGATAAAAATCTCATAAAAGCTGGTTGGATTATTCAGGATAAAAATAAAATAAACCTCTCAGCGGGGTTGGGTGTTTCAGTTCGTGAATATCCTACAGATTCTGGTCCAGCAGATTATATCCTATTTATAAACAAAATCTGACCCCAAGATACACTTAAGTAAATAATTTAATATATTTTTTTAGGTGGTGTTATGCCTAAAGATGATCAGAGTAAATTTACAATTATTGAGTGCCCAAATAATCAATGTAAAAGTAAATTGAGAATACCGAAAATAGAAAAGAACTTGAGAATTACTTGTCCAAAATGTGGAATTGAGTTTTTGTACCCAGAAAAAAAAGGTCTCTATCAAAAAACCCTACTCCTACTGGTTAAAGAATAGAATAAAAGACCATCCTTTTCTTTTTGGTTTAATCATTACTCTTTATCTGCTACTGATTGCTAACAGGTATTTTGTAAATGAGCTTCATTTTGAAAAAATTATTTATTTGACCGGCATTTGCATTACAATATGGCTGATTGGAGCCTGGGTTCTAGACTTTTTCATAGAAAAAGGCACTAAATGGTATTATCAGAAATGGTTTGTTTTACTCGTTCTTTTTGTCTTGCCTCCTGTTGGTATAACCCTATTATGGGCGGGTTCTAAGTTTTCAAAACCTTTTAAAATTATACTTTCATTAGCTTTTGGTTCATGGCTGGCCTTTAACCTGTTTTCATCTAGTCCTAGAGATTTTATCTTCTCACCGCAAGACTATATCGCTGAAGTATTCTTTTCACAGAAGGAAGAAGTATTTCTAAAATCTGCTAGCTATAAGGAAGTAGAAGAGTTTAAAGAATTCATTTTAAATGCTGATTATCCCATCCTATCAACTATGACCGGACCTCAAATATTTAAAAAATGGAGCGATTCGACTGTGGTTGTGCTTTCATTTGATAGAAGAGGCGATATGTTGGGACAAGGTAGTGGGTTTATTGTAAGTCCGGATGGAGTAGTTGCCACTAATTATCATGTTATTGAATCAGCCTATGAAGTTTTTATTAGATTGGCCAATGGGAAAAGCTATCAGGACACCACTTTAATAGCAGGATATCCTGATTTTGATATTGCTATTTTGAAGATTGAAGAAGCTGAGCCATTTAACTATGTATTTTTTGGAGATTCTGATGAGGTTCAAATAGGCGAACAAGTCCTAGCAATAGGAAGCCCTCTTGGTCTCGAGAATACTATTTCTGACGGAGTAATTAGTGGCAAGCGAGACATAGGAGATATCACGCTTTTACAGATAACAGCACCAATATCTTCTGGAAGCAGTGGAGGAGCTCTCCTGAATATGAAAGGAGAGATAATCGGCATAACATCTATCGGTTCTAGATGGAACACTCAAAATCTGAATTTTGTTATTCCTATTAATGCTTTAAAAGATATAATCAGAGATAATTTATAGATAATTTTAAACGTTTTAGGTGGCAATGATGAATATATTTCTAAGGTTTATCTAGGAAAATAGTGAAAAAGAGAACCGTTCCAAAGTTTCAAATTGCTGTTTAAATTCCTGAAGGATAAAAGGACAAGCCTTTTGATACCATGAATATTTCACAATATAGACTGGCAAAAAATATCAGTGTCCCACCACGCCGTATTATTGAGAGAGTGTATGGTAAAAGGGCAATAGTGTGGATACTGCTTTAAGGCCGGGAAGATATTTTAAAATGTTGCCCAAATTCTGCTCAATCTGAAGGCACATTAAAAAGATAATATGTAAAATAAAAAACTAGAAGTAGAAGAGAACTACTTTTCCCTGGCCAAGAATATTTCAGTATAAAAACCAACAAAAAATACTACACATAATGTTATGTTGTCAGATAAAGATAAATAAAGAATATTTAAATAAAAAAGGAGAGTAAAAATGAAGATATGGGAAAGGATTTTTCTCTATTCAGTCATAGCAATAATGGCATTTCATTTGTTTTTGGTAGATGAAAAGGTCGAAAGTCAGGGGAGTGTCCAGGAAGTAATTCGGGCAAAACGGATAGGGATTGTGAATGCTATGGGGCAACCGGTTGTTAGTTTGTGGGATTCTGGATTCTTAGGTGGGGCTGTAGGTGTTTATGATAGGGATGGAACTCTTATTGCTAAAATGTCTTCTTCCGATTACACCTTAACAAGAGGAGGAGCGGTAACTGTTTACAATCAAGATGGCACTCGTGTTGCCGACATGCTTGCCAGTGAAAAGGGTGGAGGACAAGTAAATAGTTACAACAAAACTGGTGACCTTATTGTTGGTATAGGGACTATGGGAATTACTGGAGAAAGAGGGTTTATAAGCATTTATAATAATATTGGTAAGCCCGTTGCTACTATGATAGAAACTGAGAATAAAATCGGAGCTGTATCTGTCTCTGATAATACTGGTAATATTATTGCTGGTATGGTGGGGGCTATTGAAGGACATGGAGAAGTATTTGTCTTTAATAGGGATGGCAAAATCTCAGGTAAACTACCTTAGAACCAGAACAATAAAATATTATGGGTTACATCTTTTGAGGAGTTAAAATGAAAGATTTATTTAGATCAATAGAAAAATACATTAGGGTAATAATTAAAAATATTGTATTGCTATTAGGCATAGGATTATTTGTAAGTGGAATTGTTAGTTTTAGCAGTCGCGTTCATGCTGGGAAACCTCTTTTTACCAAGGAAATAAAAGCTTACCCGGTAGCGATATCTTACTACTATGAATCAGAAGCAATAAATAATATAATCGTAGGAGCTGTATTAATAGCAGTAGGTTTACTAGTAAGGGCAGAAAAAAATTGAGTAATTAAGTTAAGATAATATTGATTGATAGGAATTACAGAATGATAAAACCATAAGAACTAAAGTTAGAACCAGGGATAATTGTCTATTTCTGGAGGTCTTAAAAAAGAAAAAATGATTAAGAAAGAAGACATTGAAACTGAAAGAAGCATAAGTGAATTCAGGAGCTTTGTAACCGCTCTTAAATCAAAAGTAAGCAATTGCAAAGAGGAAAGGTACAAAGGGGTACTTAAAAAAGGACTCTATAAAGAATTTCTTGATGAGATAGCTCCATTAAGCCTATTTTGTATAAAACATTATCCTGATAATCATAGAATTACACCGATTATTGGCAACCAAGGGTATGATGCAGTAGTAAGGGATATTTATGGAAATATCGTTGATTATTTAGAAATCACCTCACCTTGTGACGGCTTTAAAGAGGCAAAAAATTCCAAATTAGTTGCTGAAAAAGGTATTGGGGAAATAAAAATATATGATCTCGGAGATCCTTTTAAAGACCTGTTCCCATTTATAATAAATAGTTGTAAAAGGAAAGCTACAAAAGATTACAGCAATTGTTGTTTAATAATAAATATTGACTTCACTCCACCCTTTGAAAAAGAAATACCCATATGCAGATCATTAATTATAAAATTAGAAGAAGAAATCCATAAGATAAAATTTAGGGCAAAAAAAGTATATCTCTTTATAGCTCCATTGAATACAGTGAGACAGGTTCATAATGAATAGCAAGAAAGATATACCTATTATGCCTAAGATAAGGAAAATCATTGGGTTGCCTAAAGATAATGTTGAAATAAATATAAGGCCTGGCCCCTATTGCTTCCCTTAGAGATATAGATTTGACAATACCGCCATTATTTGAACAAAATGAAACTGTGAACGGAATAAATTATTTAATTGAATTTGTTGGAAAAATTGTAGAAAAAATAAATTATCAAAAGTAACATCCTGTTCAATTAATACAATCATTACTAAGAGAGGCATTTGAATATCAATAATGGAATGTCTTTAGGAGAATACGAAAATGTATTTTTTCGGGGATAACCATGAAGCAGCCATGGACAAATCCAGCCATAATGTTTTTTATTATGGTGGTTATCTGATTTCGAAAGAAAGCCTGAAACCTTTAGAAGATAATTTTAACGAAATAAAAGATAACTACTCAATTCCTCATCATTTTCCATTAAAATTTAACCTAAAGGATAATGCTTTAAAAAAATTTTATGAGAATAACAATTCTTATAAATTATTACAAAATATCATTGATTGTGTCGAGGGCGATATTAGGGAGGATATTTTAAAAAACCTGCTTAGTTTCGAAATAATGATACTTTTTTCAGGGCATCGGGAATTAAGAACACGAACTGAGAAAAAAGAGTTACTGAAATGGTCTTTTACCAATATATTGCAGAGAATTTCATATGAAAAAACAGATGATAAAATTATTAATATGGTTCTAGATAGGGACGAAGAAAATTATAATTTGTTTTGTGAAACATATTTATACCCCTACTATTTCGAAAAAGGAATTTGCAATGAGAAATTTAAATGTAAGAATATTTGTAAAAATATTCCATTCATAACTTTTTCGGCTACTATTTTTAACCCATTTTTACAAATTGCAGATATTATTGTTGGTGCATGTGGTGCATTTTTAAAATATGCATTTAAAAATAGAGATAAACAAAATGCCTATAAGTATTTCAAACCCATTATCCCGTTAATAAGGGGTTTTAATAACATTTTTCCTGAACAATTATTTCGAAGAGGCTTAATTATAAAACCAGATCAAGATAGGGAATTAGCAAAAGACAAATTTATTAAGCTAATCTAGGTAAAAGACTCAAAATATGTGAGATATTTATATTGTTAGGAGTTACATTTATGGAGAAGGATGTAGTTTTAAAAATTGGCAACAAATTTATGAAAGATTATTATGGAGAGCTATGGAAAATAATTAAAGAGAATCCACATTTGAAAAGAACATTTCCAGCATTACTGTTAAATCCGGAAAAGATAATTTATTATTTTGGAAAAACTCATTTAGCAATTGAATACTTTGGCAACACTTTGCAAAGTGAGTATAAATCGGGGTATACTCTTGAAGTTGAATCTAGAGATTATACAAAACATGAACACTTTATTGATGAAATATTAGGTTTTAAATATGATGGAAATTCTGGAACGATAATGCCTTTACAAGGCACAATCGAAGGGATGGTTCTACCTACGAATAAAGCTTTTAATCTTCTTGAAAGTAACGGATGGGATTTTGCAGCCCAATCGTCAATCATAGGAATGAATATAAGTGGTTTTAAATTAAAGCCAAACACATTTACACGGTTAATCAATTGCTTTTTTTATGGAACAGATAAACATGGTTTACTTGTTAGAAATATAAAATGGTTAGAAGTATTTCCTTTGAAGATAGAAGATTTAGATGAAGATAATGGACTTCTTACTATATCTTTGTGGCCAAATACTAAAAAACAGGCATTATTGGATTCCAAATATATTTATCCTCAGCCTGTTGATTTCCAAGAAGAAAAGATAGTGTGTTTAAATAGATTTATAGAAATACTAAGCACAAATTCAATTGACGAACCTACCATAACCTCTTTTTTATCTAAGCCAGAAAATCAATTTCTTTTAAAAATGGCTTTTTTTGCAAAGGAAATACACCCCGAGAAAAAATGTGAATGGCAAAATGAAAATAGAGCCTTTATAAAGCCAGATTTTTTTGTATCAATGCCAGATGGTTATTCTGATATAGTTGAATTTAAATTACCTTTAATTAAAAACGATGCTATTGTAGGAAGAAATAATCGTGAAAGTTTTAATGCAGAGATTAACAGTTACATATCCCAAACTCGTGTTTATCAAGAATATTTTGATGATTCATTAAACAGAAAATATGTAGAAAGCAGGCATGGTATCAAAGTGTTACACCCAAAAAGATGGCTTGTTATAGGTAGAAGATGGATGTTTTTAAATGATTATTTAAAAAAGATTGAACACGATTATAAAGATTTGGTAATAAGAGCGTATGATGATATGGTTGACGGAATTCGTAGCCAGTTATACTCATAGTAATAATGTGTTAGTGGACGGACCTTTGACATCATTTTGATCAGAGGTCTTTACACTTTATAATGACAAGTACCAAAGTATTTTTTTTCAACTCTGTTTAAGAGATCAAGCCACAAGATACAAGACATACAACCGGCTTTGAAATTTGCCCGCATTATCCTTTCTTTTTTTAAATAGGGACTTATTCATCCAAGTAAAAAATAATCGCTTGAAAGGGCTATATTTAAGACTGTTTTTCCCGGTCCATCATATTTTCTCGATATTTCCCGGTTTCTTCCCTATATCTTATCTGTATTCTTATATTTCTCCTGTTCTCTTATAGTTATCCACAGTATTAAATGATCCTGTTAATAAGTTGCAGCAGTTTTTCTGAAGCAATATCTTGTAATATTTACATAAATGGTATATGGGATTTAGGTTTGGTATAATATAAAAAATAAATATATTTAGGGGGTCAAAATGGACAAGACAGAAATAGATTTTTTGGAAAAGGAACTTGACAGAATTAATCAGGCAATTAGCAGTATTGCTTATGGTGGGAGCAAAGATATTATAGAAGCCCATATTAAACTATGGGAACTAAGAGGGATAATTAAATCTCAAATTGAGCGTCCTAAAAATAGACCAAAAGCATATGTAAGTTAAAAATATTCTTTGGAGAAAATATGGATGTAAAAGATGCTGTAAGAAGTGCTATAAACTATATTGCAGAAATATTTGGCCCTGAAAATCCTGAAAATATCGGGCTAGAAGAGGTTGTTTTTAATGATGTTGAAGATGTATGGGATATTACTATTGGGTTTTCAAGACCTTGGGACTATAAAAAATTAGGGTTTTTACCAAACTCATTACAGGCTCAAAACCCAGAAAGACAATACAAAATCGTTCGTATTGATAATAAATCTGGAAAAGTTAAATCAATTAAAATTCGTGAGATTAAAATTGAATAGTGTTTTAATTGATACTAACCTCTTGTTATTATTAATAATCGGTCTTTTTGACAAAAAAATAATTTCTAGCCATAAAAGAACAAAAATATTTGTACCGGAAGATTTTGATTTACTAATATCCACTATAAATGGATATGATATGCTATGGGTTACTTCTCATTGCTTTGCGGAAACTTCTAATTTGCTTAGACAGACAAATGCCAAAACCGCAACAGATTTAATGAATTTTTTCTCAACTCTTGTTAGTCGCAATATTGCAAAAATAAGAGAATCTCATATTCCTATAAACATTATCATGGGCAATAACATTCTGCCCAGATTAGGAATTACAGATACAGGCATACTTATTAAAGCAAAGCAAGTATCCCTTGTTTTAACTGTAGACCTTTATCTATATCTCGAAATAAGCAACAAAGGGTATAAAGCTTTAAATTTTAATTATTTAAGGCAAGAAAAATATTTAAAATAAAATTTTCTTTGTTTTTAATATAGTTGGTAATCATTGTCCTACTTTATTAATCAAAATATAATTGACATTCAGCCGTTACAGGTATACTCTTTTAGTAAGTAATAAGTATTAAATATTATTTATTAACGAGGGTATAACTATGAGTAACCGGTTGACTGCCTCTGAAGTACAAGTTTCCCCGGAATCCTATCCCCGCCTTGATCATGAAAAAGCAAAAAAGTTTTTTTACTTTATTAAAAATTATAAAGGGGACCTACTGAGGTTTACCCAATACACCAGATACAGAAGTCTGGAGATGCTGCAGATTTACAATGACAATATTAAAATGGAAGCAGATCTTCCCAACTCTTTCAGGACATTTTACGAAGTAAATTTTAAAAATATAATTTATAAATTTTAAATTCTATCCCGATAAATCTAATTACAGGAAGTAGAAAAATAGGGTACAATATGAGCAGTAAGAACGGTAAAAAAGATATCTTTTTATCCATAGGAGAATTGGCAAAAGTTTCCGGGGTCAGGCAGAGCACATTAAAATATTATACAGAAATCGGCATATTGCCCTTTACCCAGGAGGGAGAAAGGTTGCTCCGGAAATATAAAAAAGATGAAGTGCTATCTCGTCTTGAAGAAATTAAAAAGTTAAAAGAAAAAAGATTGACAATAAAAGAAATCGTTGAGTATCTAGGTAATAAATAAATTATTTTTAAAAATAATATTAGCCAGGAAGAAATTGATAATATAGAAAAAAATTGTTTGAGTAATCAAGTCCACTTTTAATTCTATTCGCTGTAGGCAAAAAATATGTTGATAAGTGTATTTTCTTAGGCATATTAGTATACTCTTAAATAATATTTCTTATTAAATTCCTAAAATGGGGCAATAGCAATGAAACATAAAATTATTATAGGCGATTCTAGAAAAATGGATGAACTAAATGATAAGTCTGTTCATTTAGTGGTAACCTCTCCACCTTATTGGCAATTAAAAGATTACGGTGTAAAAGAGCAAATAGGATTTGATGATAGCTATGAAAATTATATTAACCATCTTAATCTTGTTTGGAAAGAGTGTTACAGAGTTTTAAAACCTAGTTGCAGATTGGTTGTCAATATTGGGGATCAGTTTGCCAGGGCTGTCTATTATGGCCGATATAAAGTGATTCCAATTAGAACTGAAATCATAAAGTTTGCAGAAGTTTTAGGGTTTGACTATATGGGCTCAATAATTTGGCAAAAAAAGACTACCATGAATACGACAGGTGGCGCAACGGTAATGGGTTCCTACCCTTACCCTAGAAACGGTATTGTAGAGATTGATTATGAATTTATTTTAATATTTAAAAAGCCCGGAAAAATTAGTAATCCGGGAAAAGAAATAAAAGAACAATCAAAACTTACTCAAGAAGAATGGAAAGAATATTTTATATCACACTGGTATTTTGGTGGGGAAAGACAAGATAAACATCTTGCAATGTTTCCTGAAGAGTTGCCTAAAAGAATAATTAAGATGTTTACATTTGTTGGAGATACAGTGCTGGACCCTTTTTTGGGAAGTGGTACAACAAGCCTTGCTGCAAAAAAACTAAATAGGAATTCCGTCGGTTATGAGATAAATAAAGATTTTCTCCCTATCATAAAAAATAAACTATGTATTCATCAACCTTCTTTTCTAACTACCCATGACTGGGAAATTATTGAACAGAAATCATCTTCGGCGAATTGGGTCGGTGAAATTAACAAACTTCCTTATATTTTTAAGGACCCTGTTAAGTTTGACAAAAAAATAGACCAAAGAAACTTACAATTTGGTTCAAAAATTAATCAAGAACCTGTTAAAAATAATCATTTCCATAAAGTTACAAAAATAATTACTCCTGAAAAATTAATAATAGACAATAAGCTCCAAATCAAATTGCTTGGAATAAAAGAAAAAAAAGAAAAAAAAGAAGAAGCTATTAATTATTTAAAAAGTAAAACAAAAGGGCAGAGTGTTTTCTTAAAATTTGATGAGGTAAAGTACGATATTGAGAATAATTTACTCGCCTATGTTTACCTTAAAAATAAAACATTTTTAAATGCCCATCTCATTAAAAATAATCTTGTAGATGTTGATACCAAAGTTGAATATAAGAATAAAAATAAATTTCTCAAATATAAATTAGGAGTTCAAGATGGCTAAAGAATGGATATTAAACAGTGCAATGAACAGGTTCCAATTCAATTTTAAAAGAAATGTAGGTGCTGTCTCTGCTGAAATAAGAAAATGCTCTCCAAAAAATATAAAAGAATGGGAAAGTTATTATTATGAAAACGTCCGTAGCAAAGAACATGTCGAAGAATTAGGTAAAAAGCTATACATAAAAATAACAGAAGTAATTCAAGCAGAAATTGAAGATATTACAGAAGAAGATTGTATTCAATATATGCATCAAATGGTAATAGATAGAACTTATGATGGATATACTACCGAAATTAGCACAATATACAAACAATTGGAAAATATTTTACAAATTAAAATATCACCCGCCCCAGATGAATGGGATAGATTATATAATGTGGATTTTTACATTAAAATTAATAGTAAGTATCTTGGGCTTCAAATAAAACCAATTAGCGGTGTTTCTCATATTCCACAAATTTATAAGGAACAAGATATTCAAAAAGCCACACATAAAAAATTTACAGAAACCTATGGTGGAAAAGTCTTTTATATATATTCAATTAAAGAAGGAAGAGAAAAGAAAATCCACAATGAAGAAATTATTAAAGATATAAGAAATGAAATTGATAGGTTGAATCAAGAATAAATATGTTAAGGGACTATGTTAGGGGACGGTCCTTCGACATCACTTGAGGAAGCATTTTTTCATGTATCATTACAAGTGCCAATGTATTTTTCAACTTCCGAGGGGTGAGAGGTTGGTTTGGCATGGGTAATGAAGATAATTTTTTTCTAATAGATATCATTAAATTGATATTGCTACAGATGAAATTAATAAAGTATTGCAATTAGAAAAGATAAGTAATAACGCTTGACATTATTAACGTGCAATGAAAAAATTATGGATGATTGATCAGGGGGTGATTAATGATGATAGATAATAAGAAGATAGAACCCATACATCCAGGGATAATATTAAAAGAAGAATTCCTTGATGCCATGAATATTTCACAATACAGACTGGCAAAAGATATCAGTGTACCACCACGCCGTATTAATGAGATAGTGCATGGTAAAAGGGCAATAAGTGTAGATACTGCTTT
>Ga0265293_10006222_pt1 | contig 19265 bp, 13 predicted proteins | sample Munlanlewell138R_FD_192505 | JGI IMG/M metagenome (GOLD analysis project Ga0265293, IMG submission 192505) | Leachate microbial communities from a municipal landfill in Southern Ontario, Canada - Leachate well 138R | ecosystem: Engineered > Solid waste > Landfill > Unclassified | place: Canada... | reverse complement strand
CATCCGGACCGCTGCAGCCTTCTCCTCAGTGGAATAGCGGCGTCCCTTGTTCTTGTGTTGGACCATGGCTCCATTCTCGTTCCATAACTCTGGAGCCTCCAACAAACCCAGGGCGCATCAGTATTGCCAGCCGCTCACGCTGCCTGGGTGAAAGCGGTGGTGCTCTGGCAACAGCTCTTTTCACGGACTCTTCGTATGATGCTTCTCGGTCCATGGCGCAAGTCTGCACGCTTTGCCGGAGCCTGACGACCAGTGATTCCGAGCAGAAGATCACTTCAGCATGCGATCGACTCACAGTTCTGAGCGATGAATGCAGCTCGAACTCGCGTGAGGTCACAGAAGAAGTTCCAGGACTCTCTCAGGTTCAGAGAATGAGAGCTATTGTGCCGCTTCTCTGTACTCGAGGCCGAACCGCTACTTTCACCCCATCGTGAAATTGCGAGGACCTCTTGACCTAGACCAACCTGTCAACGTTCATGACATCCCCCACCACTGACGCCCAAGCCTCGTTGCCCGGCACCTTCTTGGCGGAGAAGAGTGTTGTGCCGAGCCTCCAATGTCTGCAGCTGTCGCTACCTTGTTGGTATGACCGACACTTGTTCAAAATCCTCTAGGAACGATACCTTGGCTATGGATTCGTAATGTGAAGGGGACTGTGAATTCGTTCGTGCGGAAAGATTGGTGGCGGTGTGGTAACGCGTCTGAATTTCTTTGATGTCTCTATGCGCTCAGGTGTGCCACTCGCGACAGTGAAAAGCTGCGCTGAATCCCTTGGGTTCATCGCATCGAATGATGCTCGAATTCCGCCTGAGATGCTCTGGAAGATCACCAGCAAACTGCAATCAGACGGACACACCCATCGCCTTCCCATGGGAACTCCACCGTCAGACACTTCGAGAACAACAAGCAATACAGATCCGTTGCCTGCGCAGAGTACACGACCCCCGAAGAGGAAGTCAAAGGCAAGGCTTCGTCAGGATGCCGCGGTGAAAAGAGCGGTGGACAGGATGAATAGGCCTCTCTTACAAGAGCCAAAATTCATTCAGGCGAATGAAGGCAAGCAGAACCGTCCTCGCTCTCTGCGACCTGTTACGAAGCAGCTCGACAAACGTGTCGTTCGAGCAATCGCATTGACGCACAAAGTCCCCGTGGCAAAGGTTCTTGAACTTGCCGAGGAGTTTGGTGTCATTGCCACGAGAGACTCGAAACTACCCCAAAGCACATTCGACAAAATTCTGGATCGTCTTAATGCTCAGCCGGAGCCAACGGCGCCTACTCAACACCCTGAGGCTGCGGCGGCAGAACAACGTGCCGAAGTGATTCGCCGCGATGAGCCCGACTGGGCGAAGTACGGTTTTAGCGACCAGACCAAGGAATACTGGGTTGCTGCCGGAGTGCCCGTGCACAAGGCCCATATCGCCGCAATGTGCCGGGAGAGTTTGCGGCACCGAGACACAAACGTTCGAATCAACCCGCAGACACTGAGAACGCGATTAGAGGGAAACCAGACGGTGCTTGAGACGCTTCTGTCAGGGCAAAACTATGTCCGTGTTCTCGAACGTATAGCCGGACGCAAACAGGTCGAACTACAGGGCATCGACTCTGAACTTCTCTGGCAATGCACCTCTCAGTCTCGTGACCATGAACTCGACCAACTGGTGAAGGAACGTCTTGAAACGCTTCGAGCAACCACACTCCACACGAAATCTGTCCCATTCTTTGCCGACATCATCGCGGAGATCTCCCGCGCCAAGCGGCCAGAGCTTGAAGCACGAGCCCTCTTTCAGCGCCAGATCGACGAGTACTTCGAGAGCGGCGAAGTGTCAGATCAACTTACTGCCTACGGAAGAGCATTCGGGGTCCATGATGTAGACGAGCACTTTGATCAGCTGCTTCGCGCACCTCGTGCACAGAATGTGGCTTCACCGGCAAACCTTGAGGCACTCAAGGTCGCTGAAGCAGCCAGTAAGTCGGAGAACTTTTTCTATGTAGATCCGAGTGCAACCCAGGTGCTGGCAATGCTGACAGCGGAGCCTGGATTCGACGACGAGATCATGCTCCCACGGTCTGGATTCGCGATTCTGGAGAGTGTTGAGGACTCTGAAATTGCAGACTTTAGGCAGCCCTCGGTCCTGATGTGGGACGGACTTGAAACGTGGAATTCTGCGAGAGTCGTGTTTGCTCCACTGCGAAAATTGTTCACGTCCTCGCTGAACCTCGAAGTGGCCGAGTCACACTCGATCGATAGGCCTCGAACCTTTGGGTTCAGACTTCTCACCTCATTGAATGCGAGTCGTCCGCGTGTCACAGGAGGTATTGAGGGTGATTCAACGTTCGATTTCACCCGAAGCAGCTCCCGATCCAGTACACCGGGGCCAGGTCGTTCTGAAGGTGAAGTGACTGTTACCTACGTCGCCGCATTCGGTGAAGCGATCAATTGGAGTGGGTCAGGTGGAAATCAGGCTCGAAACCAGCCCGAACATCGTTGGCAGGTGAAAGGCCATTTCCGTATGCAGTGGTACCCATCGGAGAAGACTCACAAGCGCATTTACATTGAACAACACACCTCGGGGCCAGCTGATCGGCCACTGATTGAGACCCGGAACGTCAAAGTGTTTCGCAGCAGGTAGTTCAATCTCAACGGTCAGCCCAATGAGTAACGTCGTTGGCGCTGGATAGGATCAAGTCAGAAACCTGATACCAAACCTAACCGCGCGGTCGTGCGCGAAGGAGCTAACAAAATATGGCAAGAAAATCGGCCGCGGCCAAGCCGCAAAGAACCCTTGAGCAGACCTTGTGGGACGCGGCGGACAAGCTCCGCGGGAATCAGGAACCGAGCGAGTACAAGCACGTCGTGCTCGGCCTCGTGTTCCTGAAGTACATCTCCGACCGGTTCGAGGAGCGCCGCGCGCAGCTCAAGGACGAGCTCGCGGCGGAGGGCATCAAGCCCGAGCGCATCGACGGCTTCCTGGAGGACCGCGACGAGTACACAAGCCAGAACGTCTTCTGGGTGCCCGCAGCAGCCCGCTGGGGCACGATCCAGGACTCGGCGAAGCAGCCGGAGATCGGTGAACTCATCGACACCGCGATGGACCTCATCGAGAAGGAGAACCCGACACTCAAGGGCGTGCTACCGCGCAACTACGGCCGCGACGGGCTCGACAAGAAACGCCTCGGCGAGCTCGTCGACCTCATCGGCTCGATCGGCTTCACTGCGACGGACGACCATGGAGCGGACGACGTGCTGGGCCGCGTGTACGAGTACTTCCTGGGCCAGTTCGCGGGTAAGGAGACCGGCAAGGACGCCGGCGCGTTCTACACGCCTCGCTCGGTCGTCAAGACGCTGGTCGAGATGCTGGAGCCGTACAAGGGCCGCGTGTACGACCCAGCGGCAGGGTCCGGCGGCATGTTCGTGCAGTCGGCCGAGTTTGTGAAGGCACACGGCGGCAAGCGCACGGACATCTCCGTCTACGGCCAGGAGTTCACCGACACGACGTGGAAGCTCGCGAAGATGAACCTCGCGCTGCGCGGCATCGAGGCTGACATGGGCGTGCGCTCGGCCGACTCGTTCACCGAGAACCTGCATCCCGACCTGCGTGCGGACTTCGTGATCGCGAACCCGCCGTTCAACGTCTCCGACTGGTGGGACGCGAGCCTCGCGGATGATCCGCGCTGGAAGTACGGCACGCCGCCTCCCGGTAACGCGAACTTCGCGTGGGTGCAGCACTTCGTCTACCACCTGGCGCCGAACGGCACAGCTGGCTTTGTGCTGGCGAATGGCTCGCTGTCGTCGAAGAGCAGCGGTGAGGGTGAGATCCGCCAGAAGCTCGTTGAGGCCGGCCTCGTCGACTGCATCGTGGCGATGCCGGACAAATTGTTCTTCAACACGGGTATTCCGGTGTCGCTGTGGTTCGTGTCCAAGGGTCGCGACGGCAACGGCCACCGCGCTCGCAAGGGCGAAGTGCTGTTCATCGACGCTCGCAAGCTCGGCGAGATGGAGTCGCGCCGACTGCGCGTACTCTCTGACGGTGACATCGCGCAGATTGCAGACACCTATCACGAGTGGCGCAATCATGACGGCGAGTACGAGGACGTTCCGGGCTTCGCGAAGTCAGCAACGATCGACGAGATCGAGAAGCACGACTTCGTGCTCACACCCGGTCGCTATGTCGGTGCTGAAGAGGCCGAGGTAGACGACGAGCCGATCGACGAGAAGATTGAGCGCCTGACAACTGAGCTGTTCGCAGAGTTCGAGCGTGGGCGCGAGCTGGAGGAAGTGGTACGGCAACGATTGGGTGGGCTGCGATCATGACTTGGCGACGAGTAGCGCTGAGAGAACTGGGTCAGATAGTCGGTGGTGGAACACCAAAGACTTCTATTAGCGAGAATTTCGGTGACGACTACCCATGGATCACCCCCAAAGATCTTTCACGACAGAAGGAGAGATTTGTTTCCCGGGGTGAGAGAGGAATAACGACTCGCGGGCTAGGCTCCTCCTCCGCGAAATTACTACCGAAAGGAACCGTTCTACTTTCCAGCAGGGCTCCAATCGGGTTGACAGCAATCGCAGCTCAGCCCGTTACAACGAATCAAGGATGCCGTAGTTTCGTTCCTGGTCCGGAGGCTGACTCCCTATTCATGTATTACTTGCTAGGTTCCATGACTGATGAGTTCAACCGTAAGGCGAACGGCTCTACGTTCAAGGAAATCTCGGGCTCAACTCTTGCTGGCATTGAGGTTCAAATACCGCCGCTTCCAGAGCAGCGCGCGATCGCGGCGACGCTCGGCGCACTCGACGACAAGATCGAGTCGAACCGGCGGGCGATCGCTCTCACTTTTGAGGTTGTGACCACCATGCTGAGCAGCGGGGCCGAGCATATACGTCTTGGCGACATTGCTACCGTGACGAAAGGACTTTCCTACAAGGGGGCTGGTCTTGACGACGGTACTGGGGTCGGGGCACTTCCGATGCTGAACCTAGCAAGTTTCACCACTACCGGTGAGCTGAAGAGTGCGGGGACTAAATGGTACACAGGTGCATTCAAGCCGCAGCATGCGCTTAGCCCCTGGGAAGTTGTACTTGCCAATACTGACCTGACACAGGCCCGAGAACTGCTCGGACGTGGATTCTTGGTTCCTCCGCAATACGAAGGCGCTCTCCATACCCACCACACTTCGGTTGTGAGGTTCTTTGAGAGGAGCGAATACAATCTTCTGTTGTGGGCACAGCTTCAAACCGCGGAATTCCGTGATCGAGCCAAGGGGTTTGCGACAGGCACGACAGTTGCGGCGCTACCACCTGAGGCTGTGCTTGATTTTGAACTTACCGTTCCCGCTGACCTGCATGCACTCCTCGATAGGGCTCGTCTCATGATCGAGAAAGCTTGGCAGCTAGAACGCGAAAGCGAAACGCTGAAAGCTACAAGAGATGAGTTGCTCCCAGAACTCCTCGCCGGCCGAATCAGAGCTGCCGACCTAGAGGTTGCCCCATGACCTCATTCAACGAGAACGTCGTCGAGCAGGCAGCTTTGGAGTACTTCGACGAGCTCGACTACACAGTCGTGCACGGCCCCGACCTCGCGCCGGGCGAGCCTGCCAGCGAGCGTGAGTCATACGAGGACGTAATCCTGTGGGGCAGGCTGCGGGAGGCAATGCGCCGGATCAATCTTGACGCGACCCCTGCGCTGATCTCCGAGGCGATCAAGTCATTCCAGCGCGCCGAGTCGCAGAGCGCGATCGACGAGAACGCCCGCGTGCACAAGCTGATCGTCGAGGGCGTGCCGGTCGAGCACCGTGACTCTGACGGCTTGCTCCGAACGACGCGGCTGCAGCTCGTCGACTTCGACGATCCGAGCAACAACGACTGGGTTGCGATCAACCAGTTCACGATCGTCGAGAACGGCAAGAAGCGCCGCCCCGACGTACTCGTCATGCTGAACGGCCTGCCGGTCTCGTTGCTGGAGCTGAAGAACCCGGCGGCCGAGAACGCTACGCTGAAGTCAGCGTGGAACCAGGTGCAGACGTACCGGCATGACATCCCCTCCGTGTTCGTGCCGAATGCTGTGACGGTGATCTCTGACGGCATGTCGGCCGCGATGAGTAGCTACTCCGGCGCGTTCGAGCACTACGCGCCGTGGAAGACGATCGAAGGCCGCGAGGTCGTGACGGCTCTTCCTGCGCTTGAGGTGCTCATCAAGGGCGTGTTCGAGCCCGGGCGGTTCCTCGACATCCTGAAGAACTTCGTCGTGTTCAGCGACGAGACCGTGACCGACAAGAGCACCGGCCGGCCGACGCGCACGCTCGTGAAGCGGGTGGCGAAGTACCACCAGTACTGGGCTGTCAATGCCGCGGTCGAGTCCACGGTGCAGGCTTCAGGCCCCGATGGCGACCGTCGTGGGGGTGTGGTGTGGCACACGCAGGGCTCGGGCAAGAGCTTCGAGATGGTGTTCTACGCCGCGAAGATCATGCGGGACCCGCGCATGGCGAACCCGACGCTCGTGTTCATCACCGACCGCAACGACCTCGACGACCAGCTGTTCGGCGAGACGTTCGCGCCGGCGCGCATCTTGCCAGAGACACCGGTGCAGGCATCGACGCGCACAGACCTCCGCGACAAGCTCAGGCGGGCGTCTGGCGGCATCGTGTTCACCACGCTGCAGAAGTTCGCGCCCGGCGAGGACGGAGACGCGAATCCGGTACTCACCGACCGCAGGAACGTGGTCGTGATTGCCGACGAGGCGCACCGAAGCCAGTACGGGTTCGGCGAGACGTTGGATCGTCACGGTAGATTGAAGGCGGGGCTTGCAAAGCACATGCGCGATGCGCTGCCGGGCGCCACGTACCTCGGCTTCACCGGCACGCCCATCGAGTCGAACGACAAGTCGACGCGTGCCGTGTTCGGCGACTACATCGACGTGTACGACCTCACCAGGGCGGTGGACGACGGCGCCACGGTGAAGATCTTCTACGAGTCAAGGCTCGCCCGCGTCGAGCTTTCTGACGCTGATCTCGCAGCGCTGGACGAGCTCGCCGACGAGATCACCGAGACCGTGGAGGAAGACACCGCGACGGCGGCGAAGTCGCGCTGGTCGCGGCTCGAGGCGATCGTCGGTGCGGAGTCGCGTCTCGACCTTGTTGCGCAGGACATCGTCGAGCACTGGGAGAAGCGTCGCGAGGCGATGCTCGGCAAGGGCATGATCGTCGCGATGAGCCGCAGGATCGCTGTGCGCCTGTACGAGAAGATCGTTGCGCTCAGGCCAGACTGGCACTCAGATGACCCTGAACAGGGCAAGATCAAGGTCGTCATGACCGGGTCTGCTGCTGATCCTGCCGAGTTCCAGCCGCACATCCACTCGAAGGACGTGCGCAAGGATCTGAAGCTCCGGGCGAAGAACGCTGACGACGAGCTGGAGCTCGTGATCGTGCGCGACATGTGGCTCACCGGCTTCGACGCGCCGTCGATGCACACGATGTACGTCGACAAGACGATGCAGGGCGCTGGGCTGATGCAGGCTATCGCACGCGTGAATCGCACGTTCCGCGACAAGCCCGGCGGGCTGATCGTCGACTACATTGGGCTGTTCGCCAACCTCCAGGAGGCCTTGCAGGAGTACTCACCGTCCGACCGGGACCAGGCGGGCGTGCCGATCGAGGAGATCGTCAACGCGATGCTGGAGAAGCACGACGTCGTGCGCGGGATCCTGCACGGCGTCGCGTACGACGCATCGCCAGCGCTGTCGTCGTCGCAGCGGCTCGCGGAGTACGCGAAGGTGCTCGACTTCGTGATGGCCGACCCCGACCGCACGAAGCGGTTCAACGACGAGGTGCTCGCGCTGGCGAAGGCGTTCGCACTGGCCGGCGCCCGTGACGAGGCTGCGGCGATCCGTGACGACGTGCGGTTGTTCACGGACGTTCGCGCGGCGATCCTGAAGATCTTGAACCCAGACTCCGGCAAGGGCGGCTCCGGTGCGGTGGAGATCGACACCGCGCTCGGGCAGCTGCTCAACGAGGCGGTCGCCGCCGAGGACGTCGTCGACGTCTACAAGCTGGCGGGCGTCGAGACACCTGAGATCTCGATCCTGAGCGACGAGTTCCTGGACTCGCTCGCCGAGAAGGAGAAGCCGAACCTCCAGATGGGGCTCCTCCGCAAGATCCTGAACGACCAGATCCGTACAGTGCAGCGTAAGAACATCGTGCAGGGGAGGAAGTTCTCGGAGATGCTCGATGAAGCCGTGAAGCGTTACACGAACCGCTCGCTGTCGACAGCGGAGATCATCGCCGAGCTTGTGAAGCTCGCGAAGCAAGTCCGCGACGACCAGAACCGCTTCGAGCAGCTCGGCCTTCGAGAAGACGAGGTTGCGTTCTACGACGCAGTCGTACAGAACGACGCAGCCGTGCTGGAGCTCGGCGACGAGACGCTGAAGGCTATAGCCAGGGATCTCGTGAAGTCGGTGAAGCAGTCAGCGACGATCGACTGGAACCTCAAAGAGTCGGTGCTCGCGACAATGCGTTCCAAGGTGCGCAGGATCCTGGCACGCTACGACTACCCTCCGGATGCAGAGGAAACTGCGGTGGACCTCGTGCTGAAGCAGGCAGAGGTCTTCGCCGATTCGAACACATCGACCACTGGCAGCTCGAACTAGAGGGATACGAACATAATGACTGATTCATCGATGTCAAACGCTGCACGATTCATCGATGCATACAACCGAGTCGACAAGAGGCTCGAAGGGCAAGCGTCAGATGGCGAATATGTGTCGTTCGCAAAGAGAGTCCGATCAAGTAAGTTGCTCGTCAGCCCGACGAGAGAATTCCTCTTGGACTTTGGAGACTTACGAAACGTTATTGTCCACACCCGTGGGTCTCACACTGGTAATCCGATCGCTGACCCACGAATCGATGTCGTTGAGAAGTTCGAACAGATCGCGGAACAGCTAGAGAACCCTCCTAAAGTGGTCGCCGTGATGCCACATCAGCAAGTTCATGTGCTCGATGAAGAGAGCGACATCGCAGTATTCCTCGATCTTGTGAGGGAGCACAATTTCTCTCAAGCACCAGTGCGGAGGAATGATGGGACCCTGGAACTCATCACCACAAACGCCGTGACTCGTTGGCTCGCTTCTGAATATCAAGCCGACTCCGGTGCAGCGTTTGAGCACGCATCTCTAGGCGAAGTCCTTGAGTACTCCGAAGCTGATGACCATATCGTCGTACGCTCCCGCGAGACGACTATCGTTGAAGCTTGGCGCATATTTGCGGGCTTGGGACACATGGCTCCACCGCACGCGATAGTCATCACTCATTCAGGCAGGGTAAGCGAGAAGCCACTAAGCATCGTTGTGCGATCGGACCTTCCAGAACTACTCTCAGTGCTCCTGTAACGAATCGATTCGTCGCGGCATCACAATTGTGTTTGTAAGTTCGGAGTCTTTCCAGTAGAAGCGTCCAACCTACTGGGCAGCGACGCACTTCGACAAGTGTGTGCTACGCTCTTGCTCACGTTCAAGAGTCGTGACCGTAGGTACCTGGCCGGTCGCGCGACAACCCGAATCCATCGATTCCCGGGTGTCCCAGGGGAAGAACGGGCGGAGCGTGATCTCGCTTCGCAAGATTCGATGGGGCGAAGCCCCAGAGAGGGGTTGGTTCCCATGTCTAGGATAGGTTCGCATCACCATCCGCAAGGTGGATGGTGGGAGTCGCTCGGGCTGCATTTGTCACCTGACTTGCCGGTTGCCGCTTGGCAGGTGCTCTGTGAGTATGCGCCCGTCGGTTTTCGTTCTGCATCCGGCGGAAGCGATGTGCATAGCCTCGATGAAATTGTCGCGCTTGTCGATGCGGCAGTTCGTGAGGCCAACAAGCAGCGAGAGCTTGCAGCTGCAGAGCGCCATGCTGCTGAAGATGCTGAGTTCGAGGCGTCCTTCGGCCTTCCGGATGCCGACGCGTTGGTCGATCGTGGCCAATGGTCCGGCTTCACCCGCGGTGAAGCAATGGCATGGTGCTGGAATCTCTTCCAGTATGAACCGCACGGCTTCGTACACCCCGGCTCGCAGGTACGTGCCGAAGCCCTGTCTGAGTTGCGTGCTGGTGGCCTACCAGAGGTCTTCGGATACCCCGAGCGTGCTCATGAGCTGGCCGCAACTGGGATGACAGCGCGCCAGTACCGCGAGCACCGACGCGCGCTTCGTTCCCGGACGTTCGACCCTGCAGACGTTCGTCGCAGCTGAGCTACTTCGGCTGGCAACTTCTTGGCTCCGAGGGCGTCTCGTCATCGGGGCCAAGAAAGCAGCTGGTGCAAAGCCGGCTCATCAACTGCCACGAATGCGACACAAGGCTTGGCGGTGCAGGGCGCGCCGGAGCTCATACCAAATAGGGTGGCTACGCTGCGGCGACCAATAGCTCATCCCAGTTTGTGAGACATCGTTTCGAGAGCAGGTCTCGCTTCATTTCCCATCCAGGCGGACGCTTCATTCCTCCGAGGCCCACACCAACTGGTACGTCGGTGAAGCGCTGATTGATCAGGTCGAGTGCTTGCCCAACGCCGCGGCCTTCGAACTCTGGCCGGAACAGCGCGAGCGGCTGCACGCCGTCTGCCTGTCGCAAGTCCGTGAGTACCACTCCTGCACGGGCGTATCGAACCCCGTCGAACGGAAACAGCTTCGGGAGCAGCGCTCGCGCAGCCTTGGTGAGTGTGATCGGGTCATCGGTTGGCACTGAGAGGCCGACGGAGGCCTGCGCGGAGTGCGGCACGGACCCTTCATCAGCCCACCCTGCCATCGCCCAAGAAGAGAGATGTGAGGTGAGCGATCCCTGCGAGCGCAGGCGCGCGGACACGCGCTGTGCGTACAGCGAGATAACCTGCTCCATGTCGCGCTTATCTGTGATCTTCTTCGAGAAGCTGCGCGAGAAGATGAGTTGATCTTTCGCTGCCGGCGGCACCATCTCGAGTGGAATGCACGGTTCACCACGCAGCTCTATGACGATGCGCTCCATGTTCACGTTGAACTTCCGACGTGCCCACTTCGGGTCGAGGTCGCGGAGCTCACGTGCGGTGCGTACGTTCATTACGGAGAGCTTTTTCCCGCTACGAGATGCAACGCCCCACAGGTCAGTGACCGGAATCGAGTCGAGGATCGCGCTCATCTGCTCGTCCGAGTACCGGCCGAGATGCAGCACACCGTCCTCCGGGAACGCGCGCTTTATGCCAAGCGCGGCCACTTTCGCGAGTGACTTTGTCCGACCCATGGCCACACGGACAGGAACGCCAGTCAGTTGCCGCACGGTTCGCCGGATATAGCGACCGACTTGCTCTAACTCTTCGGGGGTGCCGCGGAGGCCGACGAATGATTCGTCGATGCTGTAGACCTCTTGCCAAGCGGAATAGCGGGAGATGATCTCCGCGATGCGATTCGAGACGGCCCCGTACAACTCGTAGTTGCTAGACCGCACCGCGACGCCCATCGTGTTCGCCCACGCCTGGACCTGAAAGTACGGCTTGAACATGATGCCGGGATCGATGCGCTTCGCGAGCGTGTTTGCAGCGACGACACAACCGTCGTTGTTCGAGAGCACGACAATAGGGCGGCCGCGGAGCTTGGGGTCGAACGCGGCCTCGCATGAGGCATAAAACGATTCTGCGTCGATGAGAGCGATGGACATGGGTTCGGGCACGGAGCGAGGGTACCTCCGACCTCGGACATACGCGCCTCAGACCGCAGGGCTGATTATGTAGGTGACGACGCCCCAGACGGTCATCTCGCTGAGCTCTGGCAGCACGATATGCGGATGAGTGGGATTCTCTGCCCGGAGCTCAACCTGCCCATTGTCCGAGATCCAAAGCCTCTTGATCGTGAAGTCACCATCCACGATGGCGATGACGATGCGACCAGGCACCGGAGTAATGCCGCGATCTACGACGAGAAGGGACCCATCAGGAATGACCGGCTCCATCGACTTCCCGGCAGCTCGCCAGAAGTACGTCGCAGCACGATCTCGGATCAGATGTTCAACGAGCGAAAGTTCTTCTGACGGATAATCCTGAGCCGGTGACGGGAACCCGCACTGTGCAGCCTCGGGGGCAATCGGCAGAGTCACCTCAGACGGATCGGCGAGCAGAAATGGGGTCAACATCAGCACTCACTTTACTAGAACAAACTTTCGAGTAAATCCTAGCTGTCGTCTCAGACCGCTGCGTCGGTGCTCGAATCAGGCCGGAAGAATCAGCTCCGGCCTATCGCCTCTGAGTGGCTTCACGGCGTATTCGCGGAGCTGCTCTGAGACCGGGATTGACGCCTCAGAAGCGGCGTCCACGAGGAGCCGATCACCTTCGGTTTCAGGATCAAGCCAGTCAGCGACGAGCTCGTCCGCGAGGAAGACTGGCATCCGGTCATGCAACGACTCCATGACTCCGGCAGAAGCACGCGTAAGAATCGTCGCGGTGAGATGCCAGCCCTGGTCATCGTCGGCACCGGGTTCGTGCCACCAGCTGTATAGCCCGGCCATTGGCAAGATTGGCCGCGGTCCGAAGATTGCGTGCGGGGTACGAGATGACTTGGGTCCAGTCCACTCGTAGAAGCCAGTCACGGGGATCACGCAGCGACGTGCCTTCACCTGGGTTTTGAAGGTGGCTTTCTCGGTGACAGTCTCACTTCGTGCATTGAAGGTCGGGTATTTGGATTTCAGGGTGTTTGACCAGACGGGTACGAGCGACCAGAAGGCGTATCGAAGCTGCTTCTCGCTGGTTTTGTGGTCTGTCAACGCAATCGGAATGTCCTGCGTTGGTTTGAGATTCCAACTTGGTTCGTAGCCGGCTGGCGTTTGCTGCATCCAAGCAGCGAGCTCTGGGCCTGATGCCACATCCATGTTCTCGTCGTAGTCGACGACGACTCTGCCGCACATAGATCTAGAGTACGACCTCGTCGACGGCATTGGGGAAGCGTATTCTTTGCCGCCAGTTACAGGGATTCTCACGGCCTGTGGAAGGCGTGACATTTTCATCCAACACTTTTCGCTCCAAATAGGCGAAGCTGTGTGCAGCCATCCCAGCTAATAACAGAAGTCGGAAGGAATCAGCATGGAAAAGAACAGCCCAGCAAAAAACAAGTACGCAGGATTCAGTGCGCGCTTACTCCGAATGCAGGCGCGGCGGACACCAGAGCAGATCGAGCGCGACAATGCGCTTGCGGCCGTCCAGGTCCCGACGTGTTTGATCGCTCCCGCAGGAGCGAAACCTTACGTGCGAAGGGCCTACTCAAGCGCGGAGGAGCTATATCGCGAAATTGTCGTCAGCGGCGATGAGGGCATCGAGCTTCGAAAGCTTGGATCCGGGGTTGGGAAAGAGCGAAGGGCTGCTGCGGTCAAACTCCTTAGGAAAGAGGGAGTCTTAGATGAGTCCACGGAGCAGCGTGACCAGGCTGCCCGGAAGCTCATCGTGTTTCGCGCAGCCTCCAATTCCAGCGCGCCCCAGGAAACAGTGAGCGCGTCTCAGTGAGCTGCCGCCTGTCAAGTGCGTGCTGGCATCTTCAGCACGCACTTGACAGCGCAATGCAGGCAGGTACTAGGGTCGCTTTCATGAGCGCAGCAGACTCAGAACCACTTGACGGCGACGACATCCTCCCCGATGAAGTCGAGGTCGTGGTGCGCTCAGATGACGGTTATCGGACTTGTCGAGAGTGTGGCAGCGACTGCGTACCTGAGGACGCTGGCACTGACGATACGGGCGCGCGGATTGCTTTCGTGTGTCCTGAACACGGACTGCACGCTATCGTCGATCCATTCGAGCATCTTCGATAACAGCTGCAAACTTCTCATCGTTCGTACTGCGCCCAATAGGGGCATCGCGCATGATTGCCGAAATCGCACGCATGCGGATTTCGATGGTGATGGAAGCCTTCTGGGCACCGGATCATTGCCTGCGCAGGTGATGGAGCCTTGAATAGCTCCTGGAATCTCTCAACGTCTCGTTTGCGTGCGACGCTTCCGTGTTCTGGGCAGACTGTCCCAGCATCATTGCTTGCCCACCTCTGGTAAGAAGCCAGCTGAGCGCCAAGAAGATCTTGCAACTCGGTGATCGTGAACCCCTGCTCGCAGGAGCTATCGGGAAGCGGCATACCCATTCAAAAAGCTTAGCTGCCCGAATGCTCGAGCCGGGTCTCGACAGTGTCGAGATCGCTCGGTAGGAGGCCAGCGATATCGTGCGTGCGCAGGATGAGGAAGTCCTCTCGTTGCTGTGGATTCCACGGGCTACCGAGTACGCGACGTGCGCGGCCATGAACATCATCGATCCAGCAAAATCGAGCTGGCCGAAGCTGTTCACGCAATAGCCCGGCGGCGTGAACCTTCCACCCCTTGCCGGAGACCTGACTGAGCTGGGTGCCGCAGTACCTCGCCCGACGTGGATCTCGCCACAATCGTTTGGAGGAGCAGTCGGATATTGAATCAGTAAGTCAATGCGGCGTACAGGGAACAAAACTCGGGCGAGATTTCCCAAGTTTTCCCGCCGAATATCTTTAGCGTGGTCTTTAGCGTGGGTAGCGCTCTGACGCGGAAAGTGCAATGGCTCCTGACCAATGAAATCCCTGATCAGGAGCCATTTTCTCGTTGCGGGGGCTGGATTTGAACCAACGACCTCCGGGTTATGAGCCCGGCGAGCTACCGAACTGCTCCACCCCGCGGCACAAGAAGAAACTCTATCACGCTTCCTCAGCGAGTGCGAATCGTGCTGCCGACCCGGCTGTGGAAGACCCGAACATGCGCGGCCGGATCGGGTCGAACATAGGCCAGCGGCTGAACACGGCCGCGGTGAGGAGACTAGATAATGACGACTGTCAGGAGTGGAGCGCAGCGCTTCCGCACGAGCGCGATGGTGGTGGTTGCGTTGTTCCTCGGAGCCTTCATGCTGCCCGTGTGGAGCGACTCACGAGCTCAGGCTGCCGTGCCGAGCGTCACCGTAAGCTTTGGCGGGTGGGAAGTCGGCGGCTTTCTGAGCTCGACCGGCTACTTCGTCTACTGTATCGAACCAGGCTCCGTGGAACCGAGCGGTGATCAACAGCAACCGTACGCGGCGGAGACGATTCGGGGGTACACGGCGAGTAGTTTCGACCCCACCGGCTGGAACGGGCCCGTAACGAGCGGGCCAGCTTCGGGCGAGGTTCTGCGGCAGATGAATTGGCTGCTTGCAAATCACGGGCAGACGACGGACCCCGACACCGCAGCCGCGGTGCAGCTAGCGCTGTGGATCCTCCGTAATGACCCCGGGGCTTCGGGCTGGCTCACCCATCACCTCAACTGGGTTGCGTCTCACGGTGGTGCATCCCACGTCGATCGCGCACACCAGATGGCCGCCGAGTCGCGCCAGCGCGCGGTTCCCCCGGTGCGGCCGACGCCCGCTGCTCCGCTCGAGATTTCCCTAGCCGCGGCACACGGCGAAGGCAGCGTCACGTTCCCGGCCGGCACGACGAAGCTGCGGATCACCGGTGGGTACTTCGAGGGTGGCCGCACCGAGATCGAGCTCGGGGGAGACGCCGGTAGTGCGTCCTGGAGAATTGTCCCGCACGAGCACGGGTGGGAACGAAGTCAAACAGTGACGGTCAGCGGCGAGTGGAAGGCAGACACCGTGGAGTGGCCGGCGGCGCTGATGATGCACTCCGCGGTCATTTCGCAGCAGCAGGGCCTGGGATCGGTGGTCGGCCCCGTGCACGGGACCGTCGCCGAATCCCTCGACGAGGTCTCGGTCGAGATCGATCATCAGTTCTCACCCCGATTGACGACACAGGTGGAGGAGCAGTTCGTGCCGCGGGCGGCCGGTCGGTTCGCAGACCAAGTCACCTTCACCGTGGACGAGGGGTCCGCCCCCTGGGCGGCCCGTGATTCCGAGTCGGGAACGGTGTACGCGCCCGTCACCGCCGAGGGGGTACTGTACGGGCCGTACGCGCAACCGCAGGAGATTCGGAGTGAGCCGCCGCGTGGGGCACCGGTCGCTGCGCGCGCGAGCATTCGCGCGGATCGCGGACCCGGCGATTACCGGGTGACTGCGGATGCAATACCGAAGGAGTCGGGCTACTACACCTGGGTGTGGCGTATCGAGGAAGAGACCCAAGACGCTGAGGTACGGGCCGCGCAGTTGCTGCCACAGGGATACCGTTTCAGTGACCGTTTCGGTCTCGCGGAGGAAGGCCACGTGGTGCCCACCTCGCTGCGGTGGCGCACGGAACTCGAGGAGCGAGTGCTGCGGCTCGACCGACTCCGACTTCAGGACCGACTCGATGTGCGGCTGCGCGACGGCGCCTGGCTACAAAATGCCGAAGGGTCGCGGATTCCTGCGAAGCTCCGCCTGGCCGTGTACCGAACGGACGCCGAACCAGTGCGACAGTCGAGCGCACCCGATACCGCAGAGGAGATCGCCCACGGCTTCCTCACGGTCTCCGAGACGGGCCGAGGGATCGCTGCGCCCACGATCGACGTTCCGTTCGAAACGCGTGGCTGGGTGACGGTGCAGACCTGTCTGTACGCAGAGGACCAGGATGAGGCGGCTCGTGGCCACGTTGAGGAATGGTGCGACGACTTCGGAATGCCAGCGGAGACCGCGAGGATCGATGTGCCGACGGTGCGTACCGAGGCGCAGGCCCGCGTCAGCGTCGGTGAGTCGTTCCGAGACACTGCCGTTGTTGACGGACTCGTTCCCGAGGGTGCCGAACTCGGCTTCACGTACTACCTGGAGCCCGCGCCGGGTGAGCCAAAGTACGATGAACAGTGGGAACCGGTGATCGACGAACGCGGTGAACCGGTGCTCTGGACCGTCGACGAGCTCGAATCGCTCCACGGGGAGTTAAGGTGCTTGGCGCAACCCGTGGCGACCACGGAGCGTATCGCCGTCGTGGGTGCGGGACGACTCGAATCCCCGGAGGTGACCGCGCGAACCGTGGGAACAGGCTACTGGGTTGAAGACCTGAGCATGCCGCATCCTGACACGGGCGAGCCCGTCGAACTGCACCGGGGCGCCTGCGGTCTCGAGAATGAACGCACGGTCATCGAGGACATTCCCGAGCCCGAGCCCTCCGAGTCTCCCGAGCCACAGAGCACGCAGCCGCCTGAACTGCCGGTGACGGGCGGCGGACCCCTCGCCCGCGCGGCGGTGCTCGGCGCTGTGCCGATGGTGGGTCTGGGTGTGGGTCTCCTCGCGTACGGTTCTGTGCGCCGTCGACGAGAAGAGTCGGAACTCTGATCGCACGATACGCAGCGCGCATGGAGCGGTCCCAAATCTAATTCATAGGTTCGGTGGGCAGTCTGGTGGCATCGAGAAAGGGAGACCCCAGATGAGCACCTCACCCGAGCAGACACCGACCGGTCCGCACGCGCACGGTGTCCCCCCTGTGGAGCAAAACGCCGGAGTCCCGGCAGAGCCCGCTCCGCAGGGTGGGGCGCACCCGCACCCCACCGTGCCGCTTCCAGAAACGGGACATGTACCGGGAGCGGGGCCGTTCGCCGCTCCCACATACCCGCAGCCCGGACCGTCGCCGGTCGCCAAATCCGATGCGCAGCCGAAGAGTCGCACGGGCGCACTCATCGCCGGGCTCGCGATCGGTGCCATTCTTGGCGGTGTCGTCGGCGGAGGTGTCTCAGCCATCGTCGCGTCAAACGTCACGCAACCCGCAGCGACCGTGCAGGGCGGGGGCACGCTCACCCTCAACAACAGTGACTCCGCCAGCACGATCTCCGGTGTCGCCGCGGTCGCAACGCCGAGCGTAGTGACACTGAGCGTCACCTCTCCGACCGCCTCCGGCTCCGGTTCCGGGGTTATCTACCGGGAAGACGGGTACATCATCACGAATGCGCACGTGGTCACCCTCGACGGAGCAGCCCCCTCTGACGCAGACGTTCGAGTCATGCTCAGCGACGGCAGACTCCTCGATGGTGAGATCGTGGGCACAGCTCCCTACTCAGACCTTGCCGTCGTGAAGGTCGACGCGGAAGGGCTGCCCGCAATCGGTATCGCCGACTCCGACAACTTGAACGTTGGCGACCTCACTGTCGCGATCGGCGCGCCCATGAGTCTCTCGAATACGGTGACGAGCGGGGTCATCAGTGCGATGAACCGGGGAATCTCTGTGGGAAGCCCGCTGATTCCTCGGGACCCGACACAGGATCAGGACGTTCCGGAGAACGAGTTCGGGTTCCCCTGGGATTTCCGCTTCGACACTCCGGACAGCAACGAGAATCAGGTGCCGCAGCAGACCACCGGCGGAACCGTGACCCTCCCGGTTATCCAAACAGATGCCTCCATCAACCCGGGAAACTCGGGTGGGGCTCTGCTCAATGCGAACGGTGAACTCATCGGCATCAACGTGGCAATCGCTTCGCCGACGAGCGCGAACGGTACCGCCAGCAGCGCGGGACTCGGGTTCGCGATCCCCGCGAACCTCGCGGTGCGCATCGCGGATGAGATCGTGGCCGGCGAGCGACCCTCGCACGGTCTGCTCGGCGCCTCGGTGGGTAACTCGAGCCAGGACACTGATGAGGACAAGAACCGCGCGGGCGGACTGATCCTGGAACTCGTGCGTGGGGGAGCGGCCGAGTCCGCGGGGCTCCGCGTCGGAGACGTGATCACCGCGATCGACGGCGTCCCAGCCGCAGACGGCACCACAGTCTCGGCGCTGGTGCGTATGCACCGGGGCGGGAGCGACGTCACGATCGAATACACGCGGGGCGGGAACCCCGGGGAAACAGACGTCACGCTCGGTGAACTCGACTGGTAGCAGCATCGACGGGTACGGGGTGAGTTTCAGGGCATGCGCCGCGGCCGCCGCGGCGCATGCCCTACAGTGGATCCGATGATGACCGGCGGCTTCCGATTCGCGAGCGGCAACCTCGCGAAACTTCTCGCGCTGCCGAAGTATCTCCTCTCGGCACTCCTCTCCTGGTTCGTGCCGCGGCGCGCGAATCTGTGGGTGTTCGGCAGCGGTATCGGCGTCGGCGAGGGCGCCCTTGAAGTCGCTCGATGGCTGTGCCACGAGGAGCCCGCGACCCGAATCGTGTGGCTCGTTGCGGACGAGGAACAGGCGGAAGCGGCACGGCGCGAGGGCTTCGAACCGGTGCTGCGGCGAGGCTCCGCAGGCTACTGGACGACACTCCGAGCGGGGGTTATCGTCGTCACGCACGGCCTCGGCGATGCCAACCGCTTCGGGGTATTCGGCGGCCTTGTCGTTCAGCTTTGGCACGGTGCAGCGATCAAGCGCCTGCACTTGGACTCGGCCGTCACGACCGACCTGCGC
>Ga0265293_10006221_pt1 | contig 19266 bp, 36 predicted proteins | sample Munlanlewell138R_FD_192505 | JGI IMG/M metagenome (GOLD analysis project Ga0265293, IMG submission 192505) | Leachate microbial communities from a municipal landfill in Southern Ontario, Canada - Leachate well 138R | ecosystem: Engineered > Solid waste > Landfill > Unclassified | place: Canada... | reverse complement strand
GACGCCGACCAGGTCTTTGATCCTGTGGGGTTCGACGATCTCGCGACGCTTCCCGACCTTGAGTGTGACTTCAAACCCGTCAGCGGCCAGGAACCCCCCATGCGCTTCGTCCAGGTGGGGCTGGAGGAGGGCATCGATCTCGGCGTCGACGGCCTTCAGGGCCTTCATGGTGTTCTGGACGTCGTGCTTGCGCTCCAGCAAGAGCCCTACGTGGTCGATCAGATGCCCACCGGCGAGGGCATGGCGGCGCACCGTGTCGCACTCATGCTTGCGGACGCAGAACTGGCACATGTTGTTCAGTCGCTCTTCGGTGCCCTCTGATTCGATGATGGCGGCGGCCATTTCGAGGATTTCGTTGTAGAGCTGCTCGCACTCTTCTGCGCTGAACCACACTCCGGTTGGCAGCCCGTAGCGGAGGTAGTCGAAGGTGACCCACACGCCTTCAGTGTGTGGGTTCTGTTTCCAGGTCATCGCGGCGTAGCTTCGGGCCTGCCAGTCTTGGCGAACCTCGTTGGGTTTCAGGGTCCAGCGGCCGGACTTGTAATCCACCACCTCATAGTTGCCGTCGCTACCCCGGTCGAGCCGGTCAATGACGTACATGAACGGGATGTCGCCGGCCCGCGTGGGGAGGGTGACGGTCACGGCCTCTTCGCATCGGATGATATTGCGGTCCCACACATCGGCTCGGGCGTGCCAGTTGTCGACGATGCCGACGCCTTCGGCGATCACTTCATCGTCGTGGATGCCCAGCTCGGTGCAGTGCTTGCGGACGAGGTCTTGTAGTTCTCCGAGGGTTCCCCAGCTGCTTAGAGGGCTTGTCGCTGGCTGATTCAGGCCGGCGGTGACCCATTCCTCGAGCGCTGCGTGGATGGCGGTCCCGAGCTCGGCGGCGACACCGGAGGGGGTGGCTCCACGTTCGTCGTGGTACATGGCCCGGAACTGCGCCGGGCAAGTCACCCAAATCTTCAGAGCCGAAGGGCTCAGGCGGTTAATCTTCATAGGTCTGCTCCTTGGTGCGGCGGCGGATCTCCCCGCCCCAAATCCCCCACTCGGTCTTGGTGAAGTCCGCGAACTGCTTGCACTGGACGGCCACAGAGCAGCGCGAACACATGTCCAGGGCCTCGGCGTGGGCGGAGTTTCCGGGGCCTGGGAAGAATACTTTGATGCCCTCTGCGTCACTGCCAACACCGCGGCAATACGCATCACGCAGCCACGCACGGCCAGGGTCCACCACCGGTGCTTGCTTGTGGGGGGCCAGTCGCAGCCGAGGGGCAAAGTCTCGGTTGGGGAGCTGGTCGAGCGGGCTTAGAGCCGTGAGACGCCGAGGGGGTTCAACGGTGTCAACACGGGTCGAGGAAGTCCCCCGCGGTGCAAACTCACCGTGGGGGATTCTCGCAAACGGATTCTCAAGGTCACGCGGCTCGGCCTCCGCCCGCATAGGGCGAGGGGCAAAGTCGCGAAACTCAAGGCCGTCCCAGTGGTCTAGCCCCGACACTCAGCGGGGCTAGTTCTTGGCGATCCTGCGAGGACGCCCCTTAGGGGCAGGCTCGGGCTTCTCGGTGGCTCCAACCTCTTCGGCCTTTCCACCGTCAACCTCGGGCTCTTCAGGCTCGACTGGCTCTTTGACGTCAAGATCCCCCGATGGGGAGAAGTCCTTTTCCAGACCCCAGGTCTGAATGAGTCCTTCGCCGGCCTTCATGAATGTGAGGGGATAGATCTGCTTCACAGTGACTCCCTTGTATAGGTGCAGGCCCTCGAAGCACTTTGTGCTTGAGTGCTTCGAGGGCACCTAGAAGAGTACTGCCTGTGCGAGGCGAGCACTAGATGACCGCACATATTGATCATCGAGCTCGACCCCGATGCCGATTCTCCCCTGATTCTGGGCGGCCTGAACCGTGCTACCAGACCCAGAAAATAAGTCCACCACGACCTCCCCCTTATGGGTTGACGTGACGATCAATTCCTCTAATAGCGCAGCCGGCTTTTCAGTCGGGTGGATGCGCCAGGTGGGATGCGGGCGGTAAAACGTGAGCACCGAGGAACGACGCTGGTTCAGCAAGAACCGGCCCCGCTTGGCGTAGAGAATCATCTCATAGCCAGCGGTCCAGGAGCCGTAAATGTCCCCAGTGGTGACGGCGCTCTTATCCCAAATCAGCGGGATGCGATAGCCGAACCCTGAATCCGATTCCCCGAGCGCCCGCATGTACTCCTCCCACCTCGCGTAGGACGACCAGGCTGTGAACACATACAGCTCGGCGTCGTCTTCGAGGAAGGGGAGCAGGTTGTGCAGCGCCGCGTTAAACACTTCGATGGCCTGCTCGATGTCGCCGTCGTTGTCGATGGCGCGGGTGTAGCGGGCAGTCTCGGCGGTCTTGGCCCGGTTACTCTGGTAGGCCACCCCGAAGGGCGGATCAGTAATCACAGCGCGGACCTTGCGGTCGCCCAAGACGGCACCCCAGTCCACGGTGGTCGAGTCGGCATGAATGATTTGCGATTGCATCAGGAGTACGTCCTCCGATACACCAACAGCGTGGAGGTGTTGTTGCGGGAGTGCTTCTGCACGGAGGGCTTTCCATCCTTTCGGGTCCTTGGAGGTTGCGCTCTGGCGTTCTTGGTGTAGAAGATGAACTCATCTACTTTCTGGAGCCTCAGAGCGTCCTGGGCGTAGTGATTGAGGGCATCGATCTGCCACACACGCCGACCCGAGGAGACCGGGTTGGTGTACTTGACGAACACCAGCCCGTTCCTTTTGACGGCGTGGAAGCAGCTCCGCAACCCCCGATGGTTCTGCTCCGCTAGTGCTTCGGGGGTGGTGGGGGCGTCCATCAAGCCAAAAGCCTTATTCATGGACGCCCACGAGGAGGACTCACTGCGGCCCCCTCGCACCACATAGGGTGGGTCGAACACCACTCCGTCGAACTCACCACGCAGGTGCGAGGGGAGCTCTTGGTAGTCGAAGTGGTGCTCGCAGTCGACGTCAGGGTTGATGTCGTTGCCTGTGACCTCGTAGTGGGCAAGAGTTCGTTCGTTCCAGAAGTTCCCCTTGCCCCACGTCATGTCCAGCACGGCCCCGCCAGCGGGCATCCAGAGGCGCAGAACGTCCTCCATCATGGCGGCGTTGGTGGTCCAGTGGCCCGCCGTGAGGACCGCCTGAGTCATGCGTCCCTCTCCACTGTCACGCGCAGGCCGTCGGGGAAGTCCACCGTGATCGATGACACATGGCCTTCGGCCACCTGCTCCAGCAGGCCGACAAGAAACTGCGGAAGCTCTGGATCTTTCTCTAGTGTCTTAATGATGGTCTTGTGTGAATCGCCCAGGGCTGTGGGGGGGGAGAGCGGGCCAGTACTCGCGCTTGAGGGTTGCTCTGGGGGTGGCGGCGGCATGAGGTAGCTCGCCCGCTGACCAGGGGCGGTGGTGTTGTATTTGCGACGAGCCCTCTTTCGGTGCTTTGGGCAGAGAAACCCTCCCCCAATTCCGTTGCTGTAGGCCCAGCCATTTGCCCTGGCCCACTCAATGGCAGCGCCCTTTCTGCTTCTTGTGGCACCCTCAAGCCCACAAACTTGGCACTTGGCGGTCGTTTCTTTCGGAGACCTCACCTCAGACCTCCTTAAGGGCGCCCTTGGAGAGCCGGCTGAAGCCCACCCAGAACGGACGGCCAGAGTGATTTCCGTCCTCAACCTCGACCACTTGGGCTTCACCGAGGTTGTTGAACCTTAAAACCTCAACAACCGACTCGTATTCGCCAAGGCGGAGTGCATACCGCTTGCCGACTTTAATACTTGCGCTCATTAGGGAATCCTCCTGTTGACCCATTACGCCAAACCCCTCGATAGACCTCTGTGGCCTTCACTGCTGCGTCCTCTTGCTTCGTATACACCCGCCGAGCGGCATCCCACTCGGCTTCAATCTCTGCTCGCTCTGCGGCCTCAAGGGCGGCCTTCTGGGCGAACAGTTTCGATAAGCGCTCTTCGTTAATTCGACGCTCCTCCGCGGCTTTCTCTGACTTCCACTGGCAAGCGATGCAGATCGGGAACCCCTTCTCGTCACGGCGCCATCGGCGGGCAGTTGGAGCACCCGGCGTCCAAGCCCCGTGCGCTGCTTGCGCCCTGCTGGATTCCAGTGTCAGCTCCGAAACGATCGGGACCCCCTGTCGCCGGTGGCAATAGAAACACACGACGCTCTTGGAAGCCGGCCTGCCGAAGGCGTACTTCTTGTTCACCTTCACCCCTCGCTTACGATTTTGTCGGCGAGCTCTGCGTAGCCCGCGATGTCAACGATCGAATCCCTCTGCTGTCCCACCACCCAACGTCCGACCTTCAGTGTCAGCATGCACATGGCCACCTGCTCGGGCTTGACCTCAATGCCCAAGACGATGGACCAGAGCGCCGCGATGCGAGTAAAGCTTTCCTTGGCAGGACCGTAAGACTCTGCCCGCTCGCCGTTGATGAGCCGCTCGGCCTCTACCAGTGTGGATTCGCGAACCGGTTGCTTGGAACTCTTAGTCATGCACGCCACTCCGTTTCTCGCCCGCACTCGGGGCACTCGCTGGGGCATTCGTCTTCCATGAGGAGTTCGGGGATGGCGCCATCATCGGCCTCGAAGCCGCAGGGGCAGTCCAGATGGGCGCTCCAGTACACGTTGATGATGCACTTCTCGTCATCACTCATCCCAGAAGTCCCATGCCTTCTTGCGTTGCTTGATCTCCCCGAGGACCACTGGGTCAAACTGCTTCCGCTGAAGGTGCAGCTCCCAGTTCACCCTGAGTGCCATCCATGTTTCGGCCGAGATCCCGAACACGGCCTCCAGCTGGAGGGCAATGAAGGGTGTAATGTTCTTCCTCCCGGTCCGCAGCGCCGATACTCGGCCGTGAGTGGTGCCGATGATCTCCGCGAGTTCAACTACACTCATCCCGCGGGCTTTCATCTCTTCCCTCAGGTGCGCGCCAGGGGGGAACACTTCAGCAGGCTTCATCGTCGGCCTCCTCTTGCTTGAGCAGGGTGCGGTACTCCTCGAGCGTTGCCAGGACGACACTGAGCGGGATCTCGATGATTGCCAAGTCACGCACCCCACAGCAGCCACTCTTATGGTCGTGGTCGAGCTCGAGGAACGCCTCCTCGCCCGCACGATGTCCGATGTAGATGCCCACCTCCCCGTGACCATTGAACGCGGAGATGTTGATGTCGGCTGGGGCAGTTTTCTTAGCGGCAGTCATCGATCCCCACCTTCCAGTCACCGCGGGGCTGGGAGAGGTCTTGTCTGCCGGCGGGAGTTGTGTTGCATCCGACAGCTACAGCAGTCAGGAGGGCGGCGAAGAAGATCTTACGCTCCATCAGGACTCCCCTCAAGGGTGGGCCAGTAGGTCTCGACGATGACGCCCCGCTCTCGACCGAGACGGCCCTCTTTGATTTCCATCAGGTAGCAGCGGAAGCTGGCAATGCCCCTCTCCGCTTTCTCTGTAGTGATGGCGCGGGCGTAGCGGCGAGCGAGCGAGCGGTCCTTAAATTGATACTGTTCGCGCCCATCGAGGGCATCGTCGACAACTACGCGCCAGGTCGACAGTGTTGGCAACCGTGACATCATTCCTCCTCGTCCACGTCAAGCTCTGGGTCGTACAAGCTCGCCACCAACTGATGATGGGCGTCGCCTTGCGCCGCAACCGCGGCCCTCAGAGCGTCGTACTTCTTCTTCATCCGCTCAATCTCCCGGTCCCGCCCTCGCTGGACGTCTGCCCATCGATTGATTTGCTTGTTGAGTTCTTTCGCCAGGAAGAACAGCCGCAGATAAACCCCGATGCCGGCGGCAGCGACCACTAAGCTGGCGATTTCTAGCTTCCCCATAATTAATCCTCCTCTTTGATGACTGGCGATTCCTTGGGGACCCCGAGGTCCCATCCGGTGGTCTTGAGGTTCTGGAGCTCCATTTGGGTGCGCTGGCCGGGCTTGTCGTAGACCGACAAGAACACCCGCGTGGTCCCGTTGCCTTGGAGTTTCAGGCCGACGACCACCCAGCGGGTGTCCTTGTCGTACCAGATCGAGCGGCCCGGAGAGAACAGGACATCCCTCAGGCGCGGTTCGTAATCGTCGGGGAGCTCCACTCGGTGGTGGGTGGCCCCCGGATCGGTCGGAGTCCAGTAGCTGCCCCCGATCATGGCGACACCCTCCCGTGTCGGCTGAACGCTTCAGCGGTGATCGGCATGGCCTCCTTGAGGGCCTCTTCCATGAGCTCGGCCACCGCAGCGACTTCATGCATGGGCTTCGAGGGATACGCGGCCCATGGGTTGTCGCCGGCCTCGTCCTTGGATGGGTATTCCGTTCGCAGGGAAAGGAAGGACATCAGGGAGCGGGCGTTGCAGGTGACGATGGCTTGGGACATCAAGTTGACGCCCAGTGGCATGCGGGCAACCTCTTTGGCGATGCCCATCTGGAGGTTTCCCTTGTAGGCCTCCCATTGGCGGGCCGCTTGCTTCTCCATTTCGTTCTCGAGGAACTTGTACTGGATGCCGGTCCCCTCGGTGAACTGATAGTGGCCAACCTTGCCGATCTGGACAAGCTTGCGGTCGGCCGGCGGGACATAGAAACGGTTGTTCAGCACTCGGTATCTGCCGCTGGTTTCGTTGTAGCTGAAGCCAATCCGGTGGCGCATGAACTCGCGCCACACGAAGATCGGAGCGTCGATGGCGAAGGTGAACAGATTGTGCTCGAAGGGGCTCCCATGTCGGGAGCGCATAAGGTAGTTGATGAACGCATCGACATTGACGCCTTCGGGAGCATCGAACCACTCCGTCACGTCCTCGACTGAAGCCTTCGCGGCGTTGACAACCATGCCGTCAGTGGCCGAGACGTTGTTGACTTTGACGGTGGAACCGTAGACGATTTCGATCGGCCCCCCGGAGGTTTCAATGATCTTTGAATGCCGCTCAGTTGTTCGACGCATTGCCTGCCTCCCTCGATGCCGCGATCTTGGCGAGCCCGACGCGGAACATGTCGGCCAGGGATCGCGCCGCCTCCTCGGTGAAGAGGAGGTTGATGACGAACTCGGTTTGCTCGCCGCAGTCCTCGCAATTGAGGGGCAGGAGCGTTTCCTTGTCGCCCTCCCAGGAGAACCCGGCCCCAGTCATTTCCACTTCAATGAATGACTCCACCCCGACGGAGTCAGCGGTGAATGCCATGGCCTGTAGTGGTCCCATCCGTATCGTGGTGGGCAGGACACTGACGGGGTTCTCTTCTTCTTTGTCCTGGCAGCGATCAGACATGATCAGCTCCGTTTCGTTCAACAAGCTCAGAGGCGTAGTCCCCGAGCTTCATCCAAATTGACAACGAGGCCTTTACTGAACGCACGCCAATGATCGCGGCGATTAGCAACACTCGGCCGATAATTAACTTCAGTTGGCGCATCTAGAACACGTCCTTTGGGAGGGTTTCTCGGCGTCGCATGTCCTCTTCGAGGGTGGTGGTGCGGGTCGGGATTTCAGGAAACGAGCTGACGGGTTCGTATTCGTCGGCGATCCAGATCAGCACCGCGCCCTCGGTGTCGGGGGCTTGCTCCTGGATGGAGCTTTCAATGCGATGGACTGCCCGGTCGTTGGCGTACACCAGGCCCTGGAGGGCATCTTCGGTCGCCTTCTGGAGGTTGGTGGCATCTGCTGGCTGGCCGCCCATGGTTGAGCGCCAGAACAAGAACCGCATCCACACGGGTTCGTTGGCGGCCCGCTTGTGGGTGTAGCCGTGGAGCCGGGCGAACTCATCTCGGAGGGCCGCTTGGTAGGCGGTGAGCTTCGCGTCTTTCATGACCGTCGAAACCTCGCCGCCCCCTTTGCGGCGGACCTTGCCGTGGGTGCCGGCGGTCCAAGGCTCAGGGTTCACCCCAGGCACCCAGAGCCACACGCCGGACACATCAATCACTACTCTGCTCCTGGTAGTGGCGGTGCATGACTAGGGTCGGGCCGGGGAGGCTTTCGATGGTGGTTACTGCGAGCTTGTTGGTGAGCTCTTGGGGGTTCGGGCCACCTTTGGCGGGATCGTCAACGAGGTCTTGAAAGTGATTAGACATTGGAGTTCCTAGCTTTGGTAAGGTCGAGCAACAGTTCGGCTTCATAGATGGGGATGCCAACCCACTCCGCCACGGCAACCTCGGCGCGGGCGCCGACAGAGTTCTTCGAGCCGGGCAGGGTGGCGACAGCGTCGGCCCAGTTGACAATCACGGAGAGGTCGTAGTTGATCACCAACTTCAAACTCTCTTCGCCGGTCCAGACTTCGGACTCCGCAGGGTTGTGGACGGTGAACCCACGCTCACGGAGATTCGCGGCGGCACGATTGAACGCGGGGTAGTTGTAGCCCTCGATGCCCCGCATGGGGCCGGCCAGGTAGAGCCGGCGAGGCAGTTCCATGGCGGTCACTCAGTGGCCTCCTTGGCGTCCTTCTTCGCAGTCATAGTGCTACCTCTTGGTTGGTGGTGTAGGTGGTCATGGCGGTGCGCTCTTGGGCGGTGGTACCTCCGAAGATTCCGAAGCTGATCCCTTGACTCAAGGCGAGTTCGAGGCATTCGGTCACAACGGAGCAGCGCTTGCAGAATGCTTTGGCCAGTGCGATGCGGCGGCCTTGGCGGCCTCCGAAGTCTTCAGGGAAGAACACAGAGCGATCTGATGCTTTCAGGCAGGCTCCACGGCTTTCCCAAGGGCGGGTCACTGGCCAACCCCGACGATCGACACGACCCGGACGGTCTTGCGGATCAGTTCATCTTCGGTGAGGTTGTGGAGTCGAACCTCTCCGGTTTCAGCATCAGCCCAGGCCTCAACCTTGCGGGCTAGCACCACCTTGGCTGGCTCGTCCCCGGCGGCGGGGATGTCGTGGGCCTTCTTCGCCGGCCGGAGGTACGTCTGCTTCTCCATGCGGCTCTGCCTGCCGTCAGAAACATGATTGTGCTCGGGGTAGGTGATGCGAATCACCGCATCAGGCAGAGCCTCAAACTCTTCGTCGGTGAGAGTGGCAACCCTCTCGGTCCAACGTTGTGTTAGTTCAACGCGATTCATGCGGGCAATCTCTTTCAGCGTTTGATGATCATGACGACGGCTTCAAACGTGGAGCCGTTACTAATGCGAACGGGCTTGAACCCTTCAGACTCAGGCCATTCGACGGTGACGTTGACCCCGCCCGCTGATTCGAGGGCGTGCCTGATCATCTTTGGATTCAGGCGGAGAGTCAGGGGCTCACCTTGGAGGTCGTCCTCCATGACGATCACTTCCTCGACGCGGCCGAGGGAACTGATCTCTGCTGTGATGCGAAGCTCGTGGCCGTCCACGGTGAAGTCCGCAGGCGTGTATCGATCTTCGCTCACGAGCGAAATGATTCGGCCAAGCGCTGCAATCAACGCGTCGCGGTTGATCTGTGTTGGCCGACCCCCCTCACAGAGCCGTTCAATGGCTTCTTGAACGTCTGGGTAGGGCTGGGTGTAGAGCGTGGTGCTCACTTCAATGTCATCATCGGGGGACAGGTGGAGCCGGTCGCTGATGGCGAGCCGGACCGGCCCCTTGTAGCCCGTCAGAGCCGACGCCACCGATGCCAGTGGGGCTGTCACCGGCTCCTCGAGTTCTATGGGGCACCGGACCCGAGCGATGACGCTTCGGTTGGTGGCGACCAGCCATTCACCGTCGAAGTGCACGCCGTCCAGGGGGACGGAGTCCCGTGAGCAGGCCCAGGAGACTCGCCCTAGTTGATCGGCTAAGCCTTCGACATCGGTGAAGCTGAGGTCTTCGGCGAACGCTGTGAATTGCGGGAACCCATCGGTAACGATCACGCCGAACTGACCAGAGCTCACCTCGGTGGCGATCGCTACCCGTGGTGCGTTCAACTCTCGGGTCACCTCACACACCGACCCTTCGCCGGTGGGGAGCTGCCCCATGTAGCTAGCCAACACCCGCGAGGGCAGCCGGAACGGCAGCATCGTGGTGGAGGCTTTGATCAGAGGGATCTGCTGGCGGTAGTTGGTGTCGCCGTCGGAGGCTTTGACCACCAGGCTGGTGCCTTGGATCTCGAATTGAAGCCCTTGGCAGGTGTCGAAACTGCTGCCACTCTTGGGTGCCACTCGCGAGGCCCGCTTGACGGCGTCGACAATGTCCGGGGTGTTAACCGCGAACCCCTCTACTGCCGAGGTCAACGATCCACCAACCAGCGGTAAGCCTCTGCCTCTTCTTCGGGAGTGTCGGCGGTGGGGGGCAGGAACTTCTTGCGCCGGTTGGCGTTCACGGCTTTCACGTAGCGGTCGAACGCGGCCGTCGCGAGTGCGATGTTGGTCTTCGTGTCGGCGATCTGGCCGTTGAGTTCGCTGATCTGCACCAGCCGTTTGGCATGCTCTTTGTTGAGTTTCTGGATGGTAGAGGAAAGGCCGTCGAGCTTCTTGGCCAGGCCATCAGAGACTTTGCGTTCCGCTTCGAGCTTGCGTTCGGCTTCTTCGGCGGTGAGCTTCCACTTGTCGTGGGCGAGCTTCAGGCGCAGGTTCTCAGCGCTTGCATCTGCGATGGCCTCCCCAAGCTCGTCGTTCTTCTTGGCCGCCTCTTCGTACTTGAAGATGATGCTGTCGTTGGCCTGCTGGAGAAGGTTATGCCTCCTCCATGAGTCGGCCAGATCTGCGGAGACTTGGTCGAACTCTTGTTTTAGGGGTTGGAAGATGTGACGCCAGCGTTCGGCCTCTTCTTCGCCGTAGAGCGCTTCGACTGATCCGATGAATCGCCATTCAAACAGTTGGAACGCGCTCGGGCTATCGGGGTGACCCCAGTTCTGCTGCATTGCTACTCCTTGGATTGGTTAGGTGCGTGACTCGGCGTGCTTACCGGTGACCTAGGCGGCGTCGATTTTCTCGGTTCATCCAGGTGCCGCTGACTCTGGCTGGCCGGGGAAGGAGGTCCCCTTTGGGACCTTCGTAAAGGGTGGGATGGGTGTCGCCGAGCTTGACTTCCCCGGCGAGGATCTCCCGTCGTCGCTTGCGCTTGCGGGCAACCTCGGCCCGGCGGATTTCTTTGCGCTCCTGCCAGTTCAACCGAACAGCTCCTTGCGGTAGTACTTGGCCAGTTCGAGCGTGTCTTCCAGGTCCGGGATGGCTCGGTGGAACCCGCGACCCGCGGGAGCGCCCGCTGCGATCTCGGGCTTCCAGATCTTGGCGGCGTTGCTGATGGAGCTGATGTCGAGGTTCCGGTAGTGGAACCAGTCGTGCACCTTGGGGAACTGATGCTTCATAAACTCGCGGTCGAAGTGAACACTGGAGCCCGCCATGGGGAGGGTCCCTGGTTCAGCCACCATGCTGAGATACTCCAGCATGTTGTTTTGGGTGTCGTCGCGGCCGGGCTCGAAGCCGCTGCCCTGAAGCTCTTTGAGTTCCTCGAGGAGCCCGGACTTGGTGTGCATGTTGGTGATGAAGTCGTCCAACACTGGCATTCCGAATGGGGGGTAGGTAAGCCAACTCTGGTAGTGGACAACCGTCAGGTTCTCGGTGGTGGTCATGAACCCAACTTCGAGGATCTCGTCTCCGAACGGGTCAAGGCCGGTGGTTTCAATGTCAATCCATACGATCACTACATTCTCCTAGATGATGAAAAATTCGAGCACGGCATAGAAGGCCAGCCAGATGACGGCGGCGAGCACGACACCGATAGCGATGCCGTAGATGGGACCCCCTCGCTGTCGGGGATCATCGACCACCACCGTCTCCTTCGGGGAGCTGAGTGCCGTCGGCGACCGGTCCGTAGTTCTTGTAGAGAAACTCCTTAAGTGCGCCGGATCGGATGCGCCAGAACCCTCGGCCGACGCCCACCTTGACGCCCTCCAGGTGGCCCTTTTCGATCCACTGGCGGACCGTCTGTGGCGTAACCGAGAGCGTCCTGGCAACCTCTGCCACGCTGAACATGGCCTCTACGTCTTCGGCCATCAATCCTCCTCGTTGGTTGCGGCCCGATAAAGGGCACGCTTGTAGTCGACGATGTTGTCAAACAGATCCTCCTTGGCCTGGAGGACCTTCTGGATGCGCTGCTCGATCGTGCGAGCGGCGATCAGGTCAATGATCTGCACGGTCTCGGTGGTCCCGATCCGGTGCAGTCGATCTTCAGCCTGAGTGTTCATCTCCGGAGTCCAGAGCTTGTCCACGAAGATCGCCGTCGATGCGGCCGTCAGAGTGAGGCCCACCGCGCCGACCTGCAACATGGCGAGCAGGGGAGCGGGCTTGCTGGACGACCAAGCATCAACGATCGGGCGGCGCTCCGACTGAGGCACGTCCCCATGGAGCGCATAGGGCTTGATGCCGCGACTGCGGAAGCGGGCCTCGAGGGACGCCAAGGTGCCACGAAACTGGGTGAAGATGACCACTCGTTCGCCGTCGGCGAGGAGGTCATTTGCACGGTCTACGGCCACATCGAGTTTGGCTGACGTGTCCGGCAGCTCCAGGTTGGCGGGCGTCGACACGATCTGCTTGAGGCGCAGCATCTTGGTCATCCCGGACTCGATCTCCATCGGCGTTGGATCGCCAGGAATCTGAAGCAGGAGCTCTTGTTCGACTTGGTCGTATATCTCTCGCTGCGCGGGGTGCAAGTCCACCAGCACCGGCGTGTACAGCTTCGGTGGCAGATCCAGCACGTCACTCTTGAGCCGGCGCAGCATGTAGCCGTCTAGGGTTTCGCGGAGCTCTTCGACTCGCTTCACCCCGACGACTTGCTTGCCGCCGTAGCCACCGAACAGGGCGTAGCGATTCACGAACCGCCAGTAGTTGGGGAACTCCTCGGGGCTGATCCAGTTGAGGATCGGCCAGAGTTCATCGGCGCGGTTCATGATCGGAGAGGCCGTGAGGGGCATCCGCCGGCCGACCTTCAACTGGCGGACCGCCTTAGAGCGCACGCTCTTGTAGTTCTTGATGGCGTGGGCCTCATCGGCAATAGCGATGTCGAACCCGAGCGCTTGCAAGTCGTCGATGTGCTTGGCCACTAGCTCGTAGTTGATGATCAACACTTCGGTGCCGTCTTTAGCGAACTGCTGGAGCTGCTTGCGCCGTTTCGCTGGCGTGCCGTCCAAGGTGAGGGCGGAGAACGTCGTGAACTTCGCGACCTCGGCGGCCCAGTTGCCTTTCAGCGTGGCCGGCGTGATGATCAGGACCCTCTTGGCCCATCCCATATCGAAGTCGATGGCGGCTACCGTCAGAGCGGTGAGCGTCTTGCCTAGGCCTGGCTGATCGCCGAGTAGGAAGCTGGACCGGTGCATGAGGTCCCGGATGCCTTCGACTTGGTGGTTGTAGAGCTTGATTTCAGGGCGGATTCTCGACGGCAGTTTGTAACTGTCCGGAGCCGCCACATCTGCGGGTTTGTGCGGGTTGGTTAAAGCGTCAGCCATTTAGCAACGCCGCCCATTTAGGGCGCGTTTAAGCAAACACATGGTGCCCTCCTCGGTGCTTCTCGGGGGTTTATGGGGGGCTTCGGGGTACGAACCTAGGGCGATGGAACCGGCTAAGGAACCCGGAGCCCCCCATAATTCTTGTGGTCAGCTACTGCCGGTCAAGGACGCCCGCCCTCGAGGTGTGCTTCCCTCGAAGCCATCCTCGTCCGGCAGTAGCTCTGCCCATGGCGGGGAAGCGACCCCCGTGCTCTGGCGACACGGTTAGTGGGTCAAGCTCCACCCCAAGGGCGAACGCTGGCCTAGATCAGGCCATTAGAAATCGTCATCGAGGTCGTCCAGATTGTCACCGCCACCAGTGGTGACGTCTTCCTCGGTTCGCACGGCTTGGAGGTAGTCCCGCATCTGCAAGAATGCGGCGGCGAACTCGGCGTGGCTCTCAGGAGGGGTGTCCTTAGCACGCTTAAAGACGGGCTTCGAGAACTGCACCGATCCGCGCTTATCGTGCTGGAGGCTGATCTCGGTGAACACCGTGAACATGGGCGTTCGGGACTGCTGGAACGGCACGATGTACTTCTTCGCCGCCAGGATCGAGCCTCGCTCAGCGGTCAAGAACACCGGCATTACCCGGCCGTTGCCCATCAGATCAGCGAGCATCGGGAGGACGAACTGCTCCGTGCACCAGGGCTTGTCTTGCGTTGGGTGACTGCCCCACTCCTTAAGTGAGCAACCCTTGCACCCCGCGGTGACCCCCTGCTCCAGGACCAACCCCTGCAAGCCAGATGCCTTCAAAGGGAAGCTCTCTGGGTCGGGGTACCCGGTCTTGCCATCACGGGAGCGGCACATGGGCTTGGACGGCCCGTTGCCGATCTCCGGTGGCCACAGCACTCGCTGGCGAACCATTCCCAAGATGACTGCCGTGAACGCATCGGTCGCGATGCCGGTGTCAGGGATCTCAAAGTTCTTGTTGGCATGGACGATCTTCAACCGCTGCGGAGCAACGGGCTCATCGTCCATGTCTTCTAAACCAACGACGCTTTCGTCGTCGAGGGGAACTATCTCTGTCATGCTAACTCTCGTCTGTTGTGCTTGTTACGCGTGTTATGGGGAACGCCGCTACGCGGTATCCCGAGTGCACCAAACGACTCCGTGACTGCCCTTGCCGGGCGTGCTTGCCGCTTGCGAAGGGCAGCCACAGAGTGTTGTGTTGGTGCTTCACTGGGGTGCGGACTTAAGGCCGCGACTGGCAGGTGCCGGTGATCACTTAACCATCATTGGGGATGGATGTCCAACCCGATCAACAAGATTTAGTTAAGTTTTGGCAGATTATTGCTAAACAGCCTTGTTTTGGGCGGTTTTGGCGTAGATATTCTGCCGATCGGGTGCGTTTACGAGCTCCCTCTGGCCCCGGCGTAGATTTGGGCGGCCACTTTTATGCCCGCACGGTGCAGCCAGGCCACGAACTCATCCTCTGGAACACGCCACTCCTTTATGGAGGGGTCCAGGTTCCCCAGGGGCGCCACTTTATAGGCCTTTAGGGGATCGATCTCGCCTTTAGGGGCCGCTGGAGCGCCCACGAAGTGGACGAACTGCGTGAGTTCTTCGAGCTCCACGCCGAGCAGGACGGCCACTTGGTCCAGGGTGTAGAAGAACAACCTCTGGGGAAGGTCGACCCGCTCGGCGCGGATGATGCCCGGCTCCACTTAGGCTGCGCCTTCTACCGGCGCGGGCCTCGGGAATTGGAACGACAGAGTTTTGGCAGTCGGGGTCGCAGGTTTGTCAGCGTCCACCTTAGACCTCCGCCGTGACTCCGTGGTGCGCTCCTGATACTTCTGCTTCAGGGAACGCAGGCCCTCCTGCTCCGCGGCAGGCGTGTACCCCACGAACCGCAACGGTTGGCCGGCCAAGAGGGCGAACCCGTACTTCTGCCAGCGCTTCAGCGTGGACGTCACCGCTCCAGCCGACACGGTCTCGCGGTCGGTTCGAGCTGCGACCTGTTGGGCGATCGCGTGTGGGGTCAGCCCCGTCTCTGAGGCGTCTTCAAGGTGGCCGAGTACATAGTCATCAACTACGGCCTTGATGTGGGCTTCGAGCTCACCGCGCTCGAACTTCGGGGTGGTGTCATTCTCAGACATGGGTCTCTTTCATTGGTATAGGTGCAGAGAAAAGCGGCCACCGCGCCGACGTGCTTGCGGAGTTGCAGTGGCCGCTCGAGCTTAGGCGATCGCGGCAGTCGCGGCCCGCTTTGAGGCCATTCTTGCCAGCGTGTATCGCCGTGTGGTAACAGGACTCGCGTGTCCAAGGAGGTCTTGGACGGCGGTGAGGTCCTTTGTTGTGTCATAGGCGACCGTGGCGAAGGTGCTCCGCAGGTCGTGACTGGCGATCGGTCGAGCAAGGTTCGCCGCCTTACCGAGCTTCCGCACGGTTTGCCGTGCCCACGAGTCCGACCGGTCAAGTAAGAGCTCATGGGGGTCATTAGCACGGTCCACCGCCCGCTCGAGGTATGGGCGGGCGAGGCCAGTGATCGGGACTTCCCGCTCCTTGCGGCCCTTGCCGGTGATCCGTACTGTGTCGTTGGGCCAGTCCACCGAGCTCGGGGTCACGGTCAACGCTTCCCCTACCCGGAGGCCTAGGCCGGCGCACAGTGCGATCAATAGCTGCTCGCGGTGACTGTCTGCCGCGTCCAGCAGTGCCTTGACATCGTCGAGTTGATTGGGCAGCGGATGGGCGTCGTGGCGTGGCTCTGGCGGCAGGCGATAGTCCACTAGCAGCGATACGCCGGTCATCTTAGCGTAGGCCCGCAGGCTGGCAGCACGTCGGCGTGTGGTGCTCGACGGCGCGCCCGCGTTGTTCAGCCACTTCCGAGCTAAGTCGTCTAGGCCCTCGTGGCTAATGTTGGTGGTGCCGTAGTAGTCCAGCAGTGCCCGCAGATCAGCGGTGTAGCTCTTGGCGGTGTTGGCGGATCGTCCGCCGGCCACAACAGACGTGGCGAGGTGAGCAATGCTCTGGCTGTTCAGGTAGTCAAACATGGTGGTAGCTCCGTGTTGGTAGTGGTGGTTGACGTAGGTGGGATTGGCAACACCCTGCTCGCAGAGTGTTTGGGTTTATTTAGATGATGTCGATGAAGTTTGAAGCCCCGAGGGAAATGACAGTGTCGGTGAGGTCGAGGATTCTGTAGTAGTCATACGCGTATGTCTGCTTCGGAGGCATGTCCGACCACGGCTTGTCCTCAGCGGAGGCTTGCAAGAACTGGGCGAGCTCGTGTCGGAAGAACTTGGCGACGCTCCCCTTCATGGCGGTCAGCGTGATTGACTCCAGCTCCCGGTAGGTGGCGTAGCCCACTTCCACACCGTTGGGGAGGTAGGCCACCAAGAGTACGTTCTCCCAGATGTCTCCAGTGCCACCGTCTTTAATGTCGCCGAGGATCGTGACGCCGAACCGCAGAAACACCGGCAAGTTCTGGTGTAACACCCTGCCGGCTCCATTGGGACCCTGATTTATGAGGTGATACCTGAGGCTCCCCATCGGGATGAGCCCGTCGGTTTTATATCGATCCCGCAAGGTGCCGTAGAGGCTGGCGTAGGTGTCATAGTCCGTTCGACCAACCGACCCGATGTCCTCGGCAAACTGTCCTCTACCCGACACATCGTATTCCTTGCCGATCTCTGTCGTCTCTCTGTTGGCGAACCCCTGGCTGCCTCCAAAGAAGTACGCGTCCAGGCCGGATCTCTTAATCATCACTGCTCCTTTCGTTCATGACCGTGTGCGCCCATGGGGCTCTGGCAGTGGGCTCGGTGTTGGCTGGCGGCTGGACCTCACCGAGGAACTCCCCATCAGGCGAGAACTGAATCAACAGATCCCGTTGAGGGGAGTCCTTGGTCAGGGCTTCCCACAGCTCCAGCACAGTGCCGTCAGTGCAGACCACAAGCCGAGTGTGCTCGCGGCCTTCGGGCTCTTGCGGGTCAAAGTCGGGGCCGAGCTGTGAGGGAAACCCGATGTTCCCCCAACGCTCTGCCCGCGGTTTGCGTCCCCTCTGAGGCTTGGCCGGATTGCCGGCTATCTTGCCGCTAGTGGCCTTGCTGGCCTTAGCAGTGTCCGACGATGCCTTACTGTCTGCGATGGCCTTAGGTGGCGGATTAGCAGCGTCTTGGCTAGGTGTTTCGCGGCGATTATTACGCTTACTAGACACCGCGATCTCGACGCCCGCGGCCCCGAACAGATCGAGCGCATCGGTGCCGTTAGGCCGCGTCATCGTAGCGCTCTGAGCGTGTCGGCCTAGTGGGGGACCCGCGACGCAGTGTTTGCGTTGGCACCCCACCTTGGCGGAGATGCTTGATGGCATTGGCCCGCCAGCGAGAATCGCTAGGTGTCTTGGGCAGAGTCACTACCCGCCGGCCCCGATAGAGCACTGTCACATGCTGTCGGATATCTAGGCTCACTCCAGGGATAGAGCTCACCGCCCTGAGGAACTTCCTCATCTCGGATTGCTTGGACATGGCTGTCCTCCTTGTTGATACAGACTGCTCTAATGCAGCCAGCGCCGGCCTTGAGGGGTCACCTCAAGACCGACACAAGCGGCACCGATCAGACCCGAGTGAGCCGTGTCTTCAGCTCATCGAGGACTTTCTTCAGGTCATCGGGCTCGTCGTACCGGACATAGTCGAGCCCGAACTCGGTGGGCGAGTCCGTGCCGACCGCGATAGCGAGTAGCTCGATGTCGTCGCGGCGTCGGAAGACATCGACCTCCTCCTTGATGATCCGCTGTTCAGCTATGGGGTCCTGATCACAGAGCATGCCGTCGGTGTAGTACAAGAGGATCTTGTTGGTTGACCGACGGCCCTCCAGGACGTTGCGGAGGTAGCGGATGTTCGTGCCGTCAAACTCAGTGCTCTCCGGCTTGACGATGTCCAAGTTGAGCTTGGCTTGATCGTCCCAAGGCTGGCCGAACTCCTTGATGACAAAGTAGGCCGCACCCTTGTGAAAGGATCTAGCACCGTCGTATGCCTCAACCCCATGGGCATAGAAGGCGAAGTCGATCCCAAGCCGGTGGAGCACCTCAGCTTGAGCGTAGGACGATTGCTTGATGCCACGCCACGCACCGAATGAAGCGGAGCCCGACACGTCAATCGACAACATCACCGAGTAGCTCCGGTGAGTTGGTGCAATCTTGCGCCGGAAGATCCGATCGTCTCCGGTCACCACGCGTCGCCCAACAGTAGCCGCGTCGAGCTTCGCGCCACGCTTCAGGCCGCGCTGAGCCCTGACTGCCTTGTTGGCAGAGAAGGCCATTCGAGCAGCCCCAACATACCGGCCCGCGATCTCGTCCAGCTCCCCCCGGTTGTCGACCCTGTAGGTGAGATTGCTGGCCTCACGAGTGTCACCGTGAAAGAGTAAACGATTGCCATTAACGGTTGTGATCAGGTCATACGGAGCCGGCACCTTGAGGATGAACTTCACTTTCGACTCGTTGTCAAAGCTGCCCAGTAGCGACGTCATGGAGCCGACGGTCTGGACGTCGATCTTGTTTGGAGATCGATCGGGGTCCCAAGAGTGCTCGTCCTTGGATTCCCCAGGAGAGTCCAAGTCCTGGTCATGGAGGTTGTTGACGTCCTCGGGGTGGCCGGAGGCTATAGCGAGATCATTCGCTGCTCGATTAGCTCGCTCCTCATACTCACGGAGGGTCTCCGATGTCGATCCATCCCCGCCAGAGCTGTCATCCTCTGAGCCGTCATCGTCCTCATCAGAACCCCCTCCAGCGTTGCCGTCGCCGTCGTTGGAGTCGTCCCCCTCATCTTCGCCGTCATCGCCGTCGGAGCCCCCACCCGAGCCCCCATCAGAGTCACCGTCATCTGCACGGTCTGGGGCGTCGCCCGAGTCAGGCTCCTCGGAATCACCATCGGGA
>Ga0265293_10006220_pt1 | contig 19267 bp, 18 predicted proteins | sample Munlanlewell138R_FD_192505 | JGI IMG/M metagenome (GOLD analysis project Ga0265293, IMG submission 192505) | Leachate microbial communities from a municipal landfill in Southern Ontario, Canada - Leachate well 138R | ecosystem: Engineered > Solid waste > Landfill > Unclassified | place: Canada... | reverse complement strand
CCAGCAGCGCGTTCCCCGGCAGGGTCCACGGCGTGGTGGTCCAGGCCACCAGTTTGGCGCCCGCGTACGGCCCGTCCTTCAGCGTGAAGGCGGCGTACACGGACAGGTCCGTGACATCCTGGTAGTTCAGCCCCACCTCGAAATTGGACAGCGCCGTTTCGCAGCGCGGGCAGAGGTGCATGGGCTTGTGGCCCTCATACATCAGGCCCTTGTCCCACAGCTGCTTGAACACCCACCAAATGGACTCCATGTACGGCCGGTCCATGGTGCGGTACGAGTGTTCCATGTCCACCCAGCGGCCGATGCGGCGGATGGTTTTCTTCCATTCCTCCGCGTAGGTCAGCACGGTGTTGTGGCAGGCGTCGTTGAACTGGGCCACGCCGAATTTCTCGATGGCCTTGCGGCTGCCGAGGTTGAATTCCTTTTCGATGATGTTTTCGATGGGCAGGCCGTGGCAGTCCCAGCCCCAGGTGCGCTCCACGCGGTATCCTTTCATGGTCCAAAAGCGCGGCGCGACGTCCTTCATGACGGAGCCGACGAGGTGGCCGTAATGCGGCAGCCCGGTGGCGAACGGCGGGCCGTCGTAGAAGGTATAGGGCTTGTCGGCCGGGCGGGAATCGACGGAACGCTGAAAAATCCCGTGCCGATCCCAGTAGTCGAGTACCTGTTCCTCCTGCTGCGCGTGGGTGGGTTTTTTGTCCTCGGACATAAAAAATTCCGCTGTATTCGGATGATTTTCATCCTAACAAAGCGGCGGGGCGGAGGCAATGTCACGCAAATTGAAAGAGGCCCCGCACGAGTATGTGCGAGGCCTCCGTGAGTGGGGCCAAGTGCCTAACTTGCGGGAACCGCGGCGGGGTCCCCGCCACCGAAGTCGCCGCCGAGCCAGAGGCTGCCCCAGCGCCACTCGCCGTTGCCGAAGAACAGGCACCGGACGTACAGGTAGCCGTCCCCGTCGCGGTAGATGGTCCCCCAGAAGTACGTGTAGCGGATGAACCCGTTCGCGTTCTTCTTCCAGCTCTCCGGGATCTTCGCCGTATCAGCGAGGAGCCCGTCGAGCATCTGGGAACCATACACCGCCGGGAGGGTGGCGATGCGGTCCTTCAGCTTGTTCCCCCCGATGATCCGGCCGTCCTTCTGGACGTCATCGAGGTGGAAGCCGACCTCCCCCAGGTCGACCTCGGGCTGCCCCCGAACGCGGTTCGGGAGCTGGTCCTCCGGCCGGACCTCCCAGCCGTCGGGGCACCAGGCCGTGGCGTCGAAATCCACCGCCAGCCGGCCGGCGGGGACGTTCCCCTCGATAAGGTTCTGCAAGCCCCGAAGGACCTGCTCGACAGGGAGGGTCCCCTCCCGCACGCGACGGAAGAGGTCGTTCTGACGGCGGGCCAACTGGCCCAGCTGCTCGTCGGCGACGGAAATCGTCATGACAAGCTCCTTGCGGCGTCTGACGCCGCGTTCGGTTTTTGCCGCTTGCCCACCGTGGGCTGGTGTCCGTTCCCCTATTTGGAACGGCTTTGCCGCAGCGGGTGTTTGCTACCGTGTTTTGGCGGTTTTGTCAATGAATTCGTGCTATACTCGCCCCGTATGAAACCCACCATCTATCTCGGCGCCGACCACGCCGGCTGGCAGTTGAAGGAAGACATCGAGGCGTTTTTGAAGGAAGAAGGGTACGCCGTCGTGGACATGGGCAACGAGCACCTCGTGGGCGACGACGACTATCCCGACTTCGGCCACGCGGTGGCCAAGCGCGTGGTCACGGACCCGGACGGGCGCGGCATCGTGCTGTGCGGCAACGCGCAGGGCATCTGCATCGTGGCCAACAAGGTGCGCGGCGTGCGCGCCGCCACCGGCTTCAACGAGGACGTCGCCCGCACCAGCCGCACGGACGACCATAGCAACGTGCTGTGCCTCCCCGGCCGTTTCTTGAAGCCCGACGAAGCCCGCGCCATCGTCAAAACCTGGCTGGAAACGCCGTTTTCCGGCGAAGACCGCCACGTGCGCCGCCTGAAGAAACTCGAAGAAATCGAGTCACAGGAAACCGCGCACCTCTAACCCCTATGTGCCTGCTCATTCCCTCCCTGCTCGTGAACACGCGGGAGGAATTCGAACGGCGGCTGCGGTTGGTGGAACACGGCGCTGAACTGATGCACGTGGACGTGCTCGACGGCACGCTGTTCCCCGCCACCAGCTGGCATGACGCCGCGGCCGTGGGCGGCATGGACACGCCGGCCCACTATGAACTGCACCTGATGGTGGACGACCCGCTGCCGGTGGTCGAAGCGTGGAAGCGCCAGGTGCCGAACCTGCGCCGCGCCATCGTGCACGCCGAAGCGCCCCATCCAACGGACGCCCTGGTGGAACAATTGAAGCAATGGGGATTGGAAGCGGGCGTGGCACTGAATCCCGAGACGCCGCTGGAAGACGTGCAGCACCTGCTGGCCGTCTTGGATCAGCTGACCGTGATGGGCGTGCATCCGGGCGCCTCCGGCCAAGCGTTTCTCGGTGAGCCGATCCTCGAGAAAATCCGCGCGGCCAAGCACGCGCGGCCGGACCTCCCCGTAGAAATGGACGGCGGCGCCACCGAGGAGCTGCTGCCCGCGCTGGTGCAGGCCGGCTGCAACCGCATCGTGGCCGCCAACGCCGTGTTCGGCGCCGCGGACCCCGCCGACGCGCTGCGCCGCCTCGTGCATCTCGCGACCGCCGCGCGTCTGTGATATACTCGTTCGCGTCATAACTCTTCATTCGCCCCGCTTTATGAAAAAGATGGCCGCTTCCCTGAGCATCGCCGCGCTCGCCGTCGGCGCCTTCGCCGCCGCGCACGTTCCGTCGGCCGACGCCGCCATGGTTCCCCTCGCCCAAGTCCAAGCGGGCGACCTGATCCGCGGCGAATCCTTCCCCGCCGTGTACTACTACGGCCGCGACGGGTTCCGCTACGTCTTCCCGAACGACCGGACGTACTTCACCTGGTACAGCAACTTCGACAGCGTGAAATACATCTCCGACGCCGACCTGGCCAAGATCCAAATCGGCGGCAACGTCACCTACAAGCCGGGCGTGAAGATGATCAAGATCAACACGGACCCGAAGACCTACGCCGTGGACGCGGGCGGCACCCTGCGCTGGGTCACGACCGAAGCGGCCGCCGTCGCGCTGTACGGGTCGAACTGGAACCAGCAGATCGACGACGTGCCGGACGCCTTCTTCCCGAACTACCGCTTGAGCGACGAGCACATCACCTCGGCCGGGGACTTCAACCGCGCGTCCGTTTCCGCCGCCGCCACGGACGTGAACCGGGACAAGAACCTCGCCGCGCCGCGCTACGTGGACATCACCGCGAACGGCTTCGGCGGCACGGTGACCATCCCGGCGAACACGGCCGTGAAGTTCACCAACACGGACACGGCCAACCACACGGCCACGGCGGACGACCTCACCTGGGGCACGGGCACGCTGCGTCCCAACGAGAGCTTCTCCCGCTACTTCCGCAATCCGGGCACCTACACCTTCTTCGACAGCCTGAACCCGGACCTCAAGGGCACCATCATCGCGCAATAAACGAAGACGCTGCAAACGCATCCCGCGCAAACGGGATGCGTTTTGCGTTCCGTGGTACCATGGTCGCATCTATGCCTTCCTCCCCCACCGGACCGAAGGTCCGCACGCCCCTGCACCTGCACGACCGCGACCTCATGCGCCTTGAAGAACGCGCGCTTCGCATTCGCGAAGACATCATCGACATGCTCGTGGAAGCCGGCTCCGGGCACTCCGCCGGGCCGCTCGGCATGGCGGATATTTTTGCGGCGCTGTACTTCCACGTGATGGTCCACGACCCGAAGAATCCCGATTGGCCGGAGCGCGACCGCCTCATTCTCTCCAACGGCCACATCTGCCCCGTGCGCTACGCCGCCATGGCGCAGGCCGGGTACTTCCCCCGTTCCTGGCTGATGACGCTGCGCAAACTCGGCTCCCCGCTGCAAGGCCATCCGGAACGGGACCGGCTGCCGGGGGTGGAAACTACGTCCGGGCCGCTGGGGTCCGGTTCGTCGCAGGCGGCGGGGCTGGCGTATGCGGCCCTGCGCGACGGCAAGCCCTGGCGCGTGTACTGCGCCATGTCCGACGGCGAACTGCAGGCCGGGCAGACCTGGGAAGCCATGCTCTTCGCCGCGCGCAACGCCCTGTACAACTGCACCTTCATCATCGACCGCAACAACATCCAAATCGACGGCACCACGGAAGACATCATGCCGCTGGAACCGTTGGCCGATAAATTCGCCGCCTTCGGCCTGAACGTGGAAACCTGCGCGGGCAACAACATCGCCGATTTCGTCGACGCGGTGGCGCGGGCCCACGGCGTGTCCGCCAAGCCCACGGTGATCCTGGCCGAAACCATTCCCGGCTACGGCGTCCCGTTCATGGAATACGACTTCACCTGGCACGGAAAGCCGCCGAAAGCGGGCGAGGAATCCCGCGCCGCCATCGAAGCCCTGCGGACGCTCGGCGGCCGCCTGCACGCCGAACACCAATAACCCCCTTCTATGAACTCCCGCCCCACTCCCCTCGTGATCGCCCTGATCGCCATCGGCGCTCTGGCCGTCGTGGCCGTCATCATCGGTTCCGTGCTGCCCGCCCCGAAGTCCGGTTCCACGCCCCAATTCGCCGTCGATACCGCTTCCATGCGCGAGGGAGGCACGGGGTTCTTCGGCCTCGGCTCCATCGGTGAACGCGCCGCAATGAACCAGGCGGACATGGACATGGCGGCGGCGCCTCCCGGCATCGGCATGCCCGCGCCCATGCCGCCCGTTTCGCCGACGGCCGGCCCCACGGCCGCGGACGTGGACCAGCGCATCATCAAAAACGGCTTCTTGTCCCTGGCCGTGCGCAGCGCGGACGAAGCCGTGGCTTCGCTCACGGGATTGGCCGCGGGACTGGGCGGATTCGTGCAGGAATCGTCCGTGCATGAACGCGCCGACGGCAGCAAATACGGTTCCGTGACCGTGCGCGTGCCGTCCGACCAATTTGAAACGGCGCTCGCCGAAGCCAAGGACCTGGCCACCCTGGTGCGCCAGGAAACGGTCACCGGCCAGGACGTCACGGAGCAATACACCGACTTGCAGGCGCAGCTGCGCAACGCGCAGGCCCAGGAAGAGGAATACCTGCGCATTCTCCAGCGGGCGCAAACCGTGCAGGACATCCTGAGCGTCCAGTCGTACCTGGGCGGCGTGCGTTCCACCATCGAATCCCTGCAGGGCCGCCTCCAGTTCCTGGAAAACCGCACGTCCTTCGCCACGTTGAGCGTTTCCCTGTCCGAGGACGCGCGCTTCCAGGTGCCGCAGCGCGACTTCCGCCCGGGGGAAGACGCCCGCCAGGCCATTCAAACCCTCGTGGTCGTGGCCCAGTCGCTCGTCTCCGGGCTGATCCTCGTCGTGATCGTCGGCGGCGGCGTGCTGCTCCCGCTCGGCCTGATCATCTGGGGAATCGTCGCCCTTGTCCGCCGCGCCCGCTCCAAGCGCGCGCGCCGCTAACGCCCCACGCTCCTATGCCGCGCCTTCTGCCAAAACGCGGGCTGAACCGGGACGCGCATCTCGTCCGTTCGCTCTTTGACACCGCGTCCCTTTCCCACGCACCCACCCGCGACGGTTTCGGCACGGGCCTGGTGAAAGCGGGAGAGAAGGACGAACGGATCACCGTGCTCTGCGCTGACTTGTCCGAGTCCACGCGCACGCTGCCGTTCAAGGAAGCGCACCCGGACCGCTTCGTCCAAATCGGCGTGTCGGAGCAGTGCATGCCGTCCATCGCCGCGGGCATGGCCATGGCGGGCAAGGTGCCGTTCGTCGCCAGCTACGCCGCCTTCTCCCCGGGTCGCAACTGGGAACAGATCCGCACCACCGTCGCCTTGAACGACGTAGACGTGAAAATCGCGGGGGCGCACGCGGGCGTCAGCGTGGGTCCCGACGGCGCCACCCACCAGATGCTCGAGGACATCGCGCTCATGCGCGCCATGCCGAACATGCGCGTGCTGGTGCCCTGCGACCGCACGGAAACAGAAAAAGCCACGCTTGCCCTGGCCGCCTCCGAAGGCCCCGGCTACATCCGCTTCGCCCGGGAAAAGTCGCCGGTATTCACCACGGCGAAAACACCGTTCCGCATCGGCCGGGCCGAGGTCTTCCGCTTCGGCGACGACGCCACGATCATCGGCGCGGGGCCGCTGCTGTATGAAGCGCTGGTGGCGGCGGAAACGCTCGCGCAGGAGCACGGGCTGCAGGCGCGCGTCATCGACTGCCACACGGTGAAGCCGTTGGACGCCAAGACGATTGCCGCGGCCGCCAAGGAAACCGGCGCCATGGTGACGGTGGAAGAGGCGCAGATCACCGGGGGCTTGGGCGGGGCGGTGTGCGAACTGTTGGCCGAAACCCACCCGACGCCGGTGGAACGCGTGGGCATGCGGGACCGCTACGGCGAGTCCGGCGAACCCCCGCAACTGCTCGAAGGCTTCGGCCTGACGGCCCCGTTCATCGTCCAGGCCGTGTTGCGTGCCGTCGCCCGCAAACGCGGCGAACGCGTACCTATCGAACCCAAACACGCCGCCGACGCCCACGCCCATCTGGAGGCTATGAAGAAAACCGTCATGAAGGAAGCGCTCGCCCGCACGCCCCGCAAATGGGGCGGCAAGCAGCCCGACGCCTCGCTCGCCTCCCGGCGGAAATCCTAACTTCCCTCCTCGTTCCGGCTATGTACGACCTCATCGCCATCGGCGACATCAAGCTCGACACCTTCGTCGTATTGGACAACGCCTCCCTGCAGTGCCAGCTGAAAGTGCCCGAATGCCTGCTGTGCATGGAATACGGGGCGAAAATCCCCGTCAGCGTGGTGGATTCCCAAATCGCCGGGTCCGCGCCCAACGTGGCCGTGGGTTTGTCCCGCCAGGGCTTGCGCACGGCGGTCATCAGCAACATGGGCGTGGACGGCACGCGGGACATGGCGCTCAAAAAACTCGCCAAGGAAAACGTTTCCGCCGACTTCATCCGCACGGCGCCGAAGGAACCGTCCAGCTACTCCGTGGTGCTCAACTACAAGGGCGACCGCACCATCCTCACCTCGCACATCAAGCACGCCTACGTGCTTCCCTCCCCCCTGCCGAAAACCGCCTGGGTACACGTGGGAGAAACGGGCGAAGGGTACGAAAAGCTGTACGCCGCGCTCGTAAAACGCAAGAAGCGCAACGGCATCAAGATCAGTTTCAACCCCGGCAGCATCCAAATCCAGGAGCGCAAGCAGGTGTTCTTCGACCTGCTCTCCGTGACCGACGTGCTGTTCGTGAACCGGGAGGAAGCCCAGGCGATCACGGGCGAAACGTCCATCGAAATCCACCACCTTGCCCCCGCCCTGCTCAAGCTCGGTTGCAAGGAAGCGCTCATTACGGACGGGCGCAACGGCTCGTACCATTTCGACGGCGAGAAGATCAGCGTCTGTCCCATCTTCCCGGGGGATCCCATCGAAACGACGGGGGCGGGCGACTCGTTCGCCACGGGCTTCCTGGGCGCGCGCCTGGCGGGCCTGGACGCCGCCGAGGGCATGCGCTGGGGTTCCGTGAACGCCGCCAGCGTGGTGCGCAGCGTGGGGCCGACGGACGGGCTGCTCACGCCCGGCCAGATCAAGACGCGCCTCCGCACGCGGAAGACGTACCAGGTAAAGACGCTGTAGCCGCACGCGCCGCCCCGCCGCCGGGGCGGCGTTTTGTTTGGTAGCACGCGCGCATTCCAGTACAATGCAAACGTATGCATGATGTCATCACCGTCGGGTCGGCCGTCTACGACGTCTTCCTGCTCTCCAAACAGTTCCAATTGCTCCGGTCGGCGCGCTTCGAGTCGGGTGTCGGCGAATGCGTGTCCCTCGGCAGCAAGATCGACGTGGACGAAAAAACCGAAAGCACCGGCGGCGGGGCCACCAACGCCGCGGTGACCTTCGCCCGCCTGGGGTTCGACGCCGCGGCCGTCTGCCGCGTGGGCGACGACGTCTACGGCGGCGCCATCCTCGCGGACTTGGAACGGGCGGGCGTAGACGCGTCCTTTGTGCGGCGGGTGCGCGGGGGTGAAACCGGTTTCTCCGCCCTGCTCACGGCCGAAAACGGCGAGCGCAGCGCCCTCACCTATCGCGGCGTGTCCGCCGACTTTACGAAGGCGGACGTCCCGCGCGCGGCCCTGCGCGCCCCCTGGTTCTACGTCACGTCGCTTGCGGGCAACCTGGACGTCTTCGCCAAGATTGCCAAGGAAGCGGCCAAAACGGGCGGAAAAATCGCCTGGAATCCCGGCGGCAAAGAGTTGACCCAAGGGCCGGACGCCATCCGCCCGTTGCTCACCCATGTAGCCGTGCTGATGGTGAACCGGGAGGAAGCGGCGAAACTCACCGGGGAGCGCGACCCGGCCGCCGCCTGGCGCGCGCTGGGCGCGGGCGACCATCTCACTTTCATCGTCACGGACGGCGACAAGGGCGCGTACGCGTTCCGCCACGACGGCGCGTGGTTCTCCGGCACCACCGGCTCCCCGTCCGTTTCCCGCACCGGCGCCGGCGACGCCTTCGGCTCCGGAGTCACCGCCGCGCTCATGAAAGGCCTGCCGCTGCCCGACGCCTTGCAAATCGGTACGCTGAACGCCGAATCGGTCATCCGCCACGTCGGCGCAAAAACGGGCATCCTGAAAGCCTGGCCGTCCAAGACCGCACGCGCCGCTGTCCCCGTGAAGCCCCTTTAACGCACCAACAAGGAGGATATGCCCACGAAATCCCCGAAGCCCCTTTCCGTATTCGTCACCCGCGCCATTCCGGACGAAGGCCTGAAGATGCTCCGCCGCAGCAAGCGCCTCAAGGTCTCCGTCTACGAAAAAGACCGCGCCATCCCCCGCCGCGAACTGCTGCGGCGCGTGAAGGGCGCGGACGTCATTCTGTCCATCCTCACCGAACACATGGACGCCGAGGTGTTCGACGCCGCCGGGCCGCAACTCAAACTGGTGGCGAACTACGCCGTCGGCTTCGACAACGTGGACGTGCCGGAAGCCAAGAAGCGCGGCATCGTCGTGACGAACGCCCCGCACGCCAACGTGACGGAATCCGTGGCGGAACACGCCATCGCGCTGATCTTCGCCTTGGCGCACCGCATCGTGGAGACGGACCAGTTCACCCGCGACGGCAAGTACGAGGCCTGGGGGCCGCTGCTGCTGCTCGGCACGGACGTGGCGGGAAAGACGGTCGGCATCGTGGGCAGCGGGGCCATCGGCGCGGGCGTGGTGCGGCGCTTGCACGCGGGCTTCGGCGTGAAGGTGGTGTACACGGACGTGAAGCGCAATCCGGCGTTGGAGCAAGAAACGGGGGCGCGCTTCCTTTCGCTCCCGCAGCTGCTCAAAACCGCCGACTTCGTTTCCTTGCACGTGCCGCTTCTGCCTTCCACCCACCATTTGATCGGTGCCAAGGAACTGGCGCTGATGAAGAAAACGGCGTACCTGGTGAACACGGCGCGCGGTCCCATCGTGGACGAAGCGGCGCTGGTGCGCGCGCTCATGAAACGGCGCATCGCGGGGGCGGCGCTGGACGTATACGAATGCGAACCCAACATCGCCTGCAACGCCAAGGATGCCGTGGCGCTGGTGAAACTGCAGAACGTCATCCTCACGCCGCACACGGCCTCGGCAACGGTGGAAACCCGCCAGGCCATGGCCCGCACGGCCGCGGAAAACGTCCTCGCCTTCGCCGCCGGCAAGAAACCGCCGAACGCGGTGAAATGACAAAAGAAAAAACCGCCCCTCTTCGGGGCGGTTTTTATGCGCGACACATGGTGGACCCTGCCGGGCTCGAACCGGCCACCCCCGCGTTGCAAACGCGGTGCTCTACCAAATGAGCTAAGGGCCCGCCATCTGCCGCGGACACCGCAACCTACCCTGTCTGCTCGCGGACGTCAATGCGGTTTGGTACTATGGCAACAACTCCTCTCCATATGCATCGCTCCATCCGCCTGCTGCCGTTGCTTCTCACTATTGCGACCATCGCCGGAACGGCCGGCGTTCTCTCCCACCCGTCCTTCGCCCTCGCCCGACGCGACCAAACGCTCACGCTGTACGTCCTGAACGCGGACGGAACGGAACGCACGTCCTTTCCCGTCGCCAGTGCGAACCGCGCGGGCGGAGCGAGCATCGCCCTGGGCGACTTGGGCGGCGATGGCGTGGCGGAAATTGTCGTCGGCATGGGCTTGGGCAACGAACCGCGCGTGCACGTCCTGCGAGCGGACGGTTCCGAGATCGGCAGCTTCCTCGCTTACGAACCAACGTACGGCTTCGGCGTCAACGTGGCGGTCTGCGATCTCGACGGCGACGGCGTCAACGAAATCATCACCGCGCCGCAACGCGGCGGCGGGCCGCACGTGCGTATCTTCTCCAACACGGGCGAGCCGCTCGGCGGCGGATGGATGGCCTACGGGTCAAACATGACCATGGGCGTCAACATCGTCTGCGGCGATCTCGACGGCGACGGACGTGCGGAACTCGTCACGTTGCCGGGAGCCGGCGCCGGGCCGCACGTGAACGTATGGAAGGGACCCGTCGGTGCGGACAGCGCGCTGCGTTTGTGGCGGGAGATTTTTCCCGGCGACGCGGCGAGCACCCAAGGCCTGACCGGCAGCATCGCCGACGGCGCGCTCACGGTCGCGACGGTGCGCGGCGACGCGACAGACGTCTACCGTCTCGCGTTCGAACCGACGGCGCGCGTTGCGGAATGGACGCGCGTAGAAGCGAAACCAAAAGACCTGCACATCGCTTCCATTACCGGTGGCCAACAGATCATGGAAAAAATGCCGTACGGCGCCTTCGCTTCGGCAACGGGCGACGTGGACGGCGACGGCGTGCAAGAAACCGTCGTAACGCCCGCAAAACCGCTGTTTGAAGAAACGGGAACGCACGCCGGCTTGGAACGATCCATCGTCGTAGACATATCGGAACAGCGGCTGTACGCCTATGAACACGGTATTCTCACGCACACCTTCCTGGTGTCCACCGGCCGGCCGCCGTACCGCACGCCGCGCGGCGATTTCAAGATCACGGCAAAAGTTCCCTACGTGCATTACGCCGGCGGCAGCGGGGCGGACGCGTATGACCTCGGCGTCGTTCCGTACAACCTGCGCTTCTATCCGCACATCTACATCCACTACGCGCCGTGGCACAACAACTTCGGCCTGCCGATGAGCCGCGGCTGCGTGAACGTGGACTTGGACAACATCCGTTGGATCTATCATTGGGCGGACGAAGGGGTTACCGTTTCGGTTCGTGAATGAAATTGTGCATAAGTTATTTTCTCTTCTTGACGGACATGGTATACTCTTTGTCGATCGCCATTCACGCCGCGTCGTGTGGATGCGATACGCGCAACCGCTCCAGGAGGAGCGCCTCGTGTGCGCGAGACGGAAGGGTCCCGATTTGATGGAACCCCTAACATATCGCGTATGGCTGTGAAGAAAAAGAAGGCCGTCAAAAAGACGGTAGCGAAGAAGCGCACCGCCAAGAAAGCGGCGCCGAAAAAGAAGGCAACCAAGAAGGTCGCGAAGAAGAAGGCGAAGAAGCGCTAAGCGCTTCTTCCACAAAACAAGATCCCGCCGGGACGCGCCGGCGGGATCTTGTTTTTTTATCACGGGAGACGCGGCCGTTACACGGCGTGCAGACGTTCCGCCACCGCGAGTTCGTCCGGCGTATTCACCCCGATGACTTCTTCCGGCGGCACGTCGATGGAGGAAATCTTTTCTCCCTGCTCCACGGCCGTGGCGACCAAGTCCACGAGATAGTATTCCTTCTGCGCGTTTTCATTGCGGAGCTCCGCCACGTTCTTCCACAACCACGCCGCGTCGAAACAAAACAAGGATGGATTCACCTCGCGGATCGCCCGTTCTTCTTCCGTCGCGTCCTTGTATTCGCGGATGCCCGTGACATGGCCGTCCGGCCCGCGCAGAATGCGGCCCCAACGCTCGAACGCGCCGTGCCATCCGTCGAAGTCCGGCACCGTGGCCGTCATGAGCGTCACGACGTTCCCGCGTTCGCGGTGGCGCGCTTCCAAACGCCGGATCGTCTCCGCGGAAATGAACGGGTGATCGCCGTACAAGACAATAATCTCCGCCGCGTCGCCCGCGGCGTCATGGGCCGCGGCAACGGCGTGTCCCGTCCCCAACTGTTCCGTCTGCACGGCGTAGTCGCAGCGCGTTCCCATGGCCGCACAGACGTCCTCGCCCTTGTATCCCACGACGACGACAGGACGCGGATCCAATCCGGATGCCGACACGGCGTCCAAAAGATGCTGCAGGATCGGCTTGCCCGCGACGGGCGTCAGGGCTTTCGGCCGCTCGGCTTTCATGCGCGTCCCCTTCCCCGCGGCCAAGATGACGACCCGGGTTTTCGGTGCGGTTGTTTGGTGCATAGCGATGGGCAGCGTAGCGCAGAACCCGCCGGAATTCAACCAAAACGCACAGCCCACACCATACCCAACGCCGCCCCGACGGCGAAGGTCAATCCGTAACGCGCAACAAGGCAAAAATGGCAGACGCGTTCGCTGGACATATCGTCCACAGCATACCCGAAAATCAAAAAATCTCCTACGAAGAGGAGATTTTTCTGCTTGAAGAGTTCCACGGTCCCGGCGCCTACCTACTCTCGCCCAATCGGACTACCATCGGCCCCGTGCGGCTTAACTTCCGTGTTCGGGATGGGTACGGGTGTGACCCGCCGGGAAGAGGCACCGAGACGGTGGAACCCTTCGACTTCAAAGTTGAAAAGATAGAGAGGATCAAACCTCACAGTGGTTGTAGAGCTCGACCGATTAGTACCGCTCAGCTACACGCGTTACCGCGCTTCTACTTGCGGCCTATCAACCTGCTGGTCTCGCAGGGGTCTCAAACGAAGACTAATCTTGGGGTCGGCTTCGCACTTAGATGCCTTCAGCGCTTATCCGATCTGCACATCGCTACCCGGCGATGCCCTTGGCAGGACAACCGGTACACGAGAGGTGCCTGCTTCCCGGTCCTCTCGTACTAGGGAAGCGTCCCCTCAATCTTCAACGCCCATGGTAGATAGGAGACCGAACTGTCTCACGACGTTCTGAACCCAGCTCACGTACCGCTTTAATTGGCGAACAGCCAAACCATTGGGACCTTCTCCAGCCCCAGGATGCGATGAGCCGACATCGAGGTGCCAAACCCCTCCGTCGATGTGGACTCTTGGGAGGGATCAGCCTGTTATCCCCGGAGTAGCTTTTATCCGATGAGCTTCCGCCGTCCTACTTCGTACGGTCGGATCACTAACTTCCGCTTTCGCGACTGCGCGACATGTACGTCTTGCAGTAAAGCCGGCTTTTGCGTTTGCACGTCCAGCGCGATTTCCATCCGCGCCAAGCCGACCTTTGTAAACGCCTCCGTTACCTTTTAGGAGGCACCCGCCCCAGGTAAACTACCCACCAGTTCCTGTCCCGGATGCCGGATTCACGGCGTCCAGTTAGAATTCACGCAGCGCAAGGGTGGTGTCTCATTGGTGCCGAAGCTCCCACCTACGCTGAACATGCGAAGCATGAATCCAAGAACAAGTTGTAGTAAAGCTTCACGGGGTCTTTTCGTCTAACCACGGGTAATGAGCATCTTCACTCATCTTGCAATTTCGCCGAGTCCCTCGTTGAGAGAGTCGCTAAGTCGTTATGCCATTCGTGCAGGTCGGAACTCACCCGACAAGGAATTTCGCTACCTTAGGACGATTATAGTTATCGCCGGCGTTCATCCGCGCTTCGGTCGAAGGCTTCGCCTTGCGGCTAACCCCCTTCCTTAACGTTCGGACACTGGCCAGGCATCAGCCCGTATACATCACCTTACGGTTTCGCACGGACCTGTGTTTTTGATAAACAGTCGCTTAGCGTCTTTCGCTGCGGGTCTCCCCCTCCCGGGGGAAACCAGGCCTTATCCCTAAGTTACGGCCATTGAATTGCCGAGTTCCTTAACGAGGGTTCTCTCGTACATCTTGGCACATTACGCGCCCACCCACCTGTGTCGGATTCCGGTACGGGCTTATGACAGATTAACCCTAGCAGCTTTTCTTGGCTCCATGTTCCGCTCCCCTTGCCAGCCTTGCGGCCGGCTCGCGATGACGAGATGAGTTGCGCCGGCGGATTTGCCTACCGGCCGTCGTCTCGTCCCCAACGTCATAGCCATAGGACGCGGGAAGGTTCACAAAGCGTCCCTGCTTCAGTCTGCCACAAGGTGCAGGAATATTGACCTGCTGTGCATCGGCTACGCCTCTCGGCCTCGCCTTAGCTCCCGACTAACCCTGGGTCGATTTGCGTTGCCCAGGAAACCTTGGGTTTACGATGGAAGGGGTTCTCACCCTTCTTTTTGCTACTTATGCCAACATTCTCCCTTCGCAACGCTCCACCAGGCCTCACGACCTGACTTCAGTGCGATGCGAATGCTCCCCTACCGCTTAACGGTCTAAACCGTTAAACCCTCAACTTCGGCACGTTGTTTGAGCCCCGGTACATTTTCGGCGCGGGAAAGCTTGACCAGTGAGCTGTTACGCTATCTTTAAAGGATGGCTGCTTCTAAGCCAACCTCCTGGTTGTATAAGCCTTCCGACCACCTTTTACACTTAACAACGATTTAGGGGCCTTAGTTTGAGATCTGGGCTGTTCCCCTCTCGACCGATGGAGCTTAGCCCCCATGGTCTGACTGCCGGGAACACGTATGGGTATTCGGAGTTTGGTTAGGGCTTCTACCTTGCGGCGAAGACCCCATTCAGTGCTCTACCCCCCATACGTTCTTTGCCGGCGCTAGCCCAAAAGCTATCTCGGGGAGAACCAGCTATTACCGAGTTCGATTGGAATTTCTCCGCTATCCACAGCTCATCCCCGTGTTTTGCACAGCACGTGGGTTCGGCCCTCCACGGGTTGTTACGCCCGCTTCAGCCTGGCCATGGATAGGTCACCCGGTTTCGGGTCGTGTACGTGTCACCCTCTCACGTTGTACCCGACGCATCCCCCTTGCGGGCAATGCGCGAGTACAGCATGAGACGACGCGCAGTTAACGCTCGCTTTCACTACGGCTTCGCCCCGTAGGGCTTAACCAAGCGACACGCAGCACACTCGTTGGCTCATTCTTCAATAGGAACGCCGTCACCCTTGCGGGCTCCGACTCCTTGTAAGCATACGGTTTCAGATACTATTTCATTCCCCTCCCGGGGTACTTTTCAGCGTTCCCTCGCGGTACTTGTTCACTATCGATCAGAACACGTATTTAGCCTTGCCACATAGTCGCGGCAGATTCCCACAAGATTTCACGTGTCTCGTGGTACTCAAGAACGGAAACGACGGTCGCGCGGGATGATTTCGGATACAGGGTTTTCACCTTCTTTGACGTACTGTTCCAAGTACTTCTCCTATCAATCACGCGTCCCGTTCACTTTTGGAAGAAAGTGACATTTCCATCTTACAACGCCGTACGCGCAACGGCTTCCACCTTTCACCTATGATTGCAGGAAAACTTGCGTCTTCTTGTTCACATGGGTTTCACGCGCACGGTTTGGGCTGTTCCCCTTTCGTTCGCCACTACTGAGGGAATGGACTCGTAGAGAATGAAGCATCCGCGGAACGTGTCCGCATCTGCTTCATTTCTACGAGCAGATCTTTTTCTTTTCCTCTGGGTACTGAGATGTTTCACTTCCCCAGGTGCCCGACGTACACCTATGTATTCAGTGCACGACAATACGGCATTCCCCGTATTAGGTTTCCCCATTCAGAGATCTCCGGATCAACGGTTGCTGCCACCTCCCCGGAGCTTATCGCAGGCTGCCACGTCTTTCATCGGCATGTTCTGTCGAGCCATCCACCGTATGCCCTTCTGCTCTACAACCACTGTGAAATATGATCCGTCCGTAAAACCATTGGTTTCACGTCCGTTTCCTACTGGCACGACCGACGACGCTTACAACGCCGCAGACCGTTCCACAGTGGAGGTTTAAAAACTGTGTTGGTTCTCTTCTTTTTCAACTCGTTCTCAATTGTGAAGGGACGTTCTGGCCCTTCGGACCAGATCCCGGACCTCCATGCGTTTGGAGAAACAGGATCCGCTTCGAAGGAGGAATGGGGTGGAAAACGAACAGGACCGCGCATCAGCGCAGTCCCGGTGGCTCAAAAGCGAGCTCACGCAGGCGGCTGATGAAGAATCCCGAACGATTGTCTACCCTATTCTTCACGCCTTCTTCTCCATCCCTTGGAAACCGATCCGAACGTTCTGGGGACAAAGAAGGTGTGAGCTTCGTCTCAAGTTGTGGCGGTATCTTAATGGGGTCGTTCAACCTTGTCAAGGGTTGCTATCCCCCGTTCATCCACAGGCTGGAATTTGGCTACGTTGCGAACAGGTTGTACCGTGGGAGCCGTATGTATCGATTCCGCCTGCTTGCCATCGGCTCGCCCAAACCCGGCCCGTTTGCTTCCGTGACCCAGGACTACGCGCGGCGCATGTCGCCCTATGCCCGTGTGGAAGAAACGGCGCTCAAGGAAGAGAAATTCCGATCCGCCAACGAACGGGGGCAGGTATGGAAGCACGAAGCGGAAGCGCTGAAACGCGCGTCGGAAGACGGTGCGTTCCGCATCTTGCTCAACGAGCGGGGCAAAACGTACGCGTCGGAAGCCTTCGCCCAACAGGTGGACCGCTGGGCCGAGGGCGGCGCGCGGACGGTGGAGTTCTGGCTGGGCGGCCCGCTGGGCACGGATCCGACGTTAGAAAAGGAAGCGGACGCCGTCCTCTCGCTTTCGCCCATGACGTTCCCACATGAACTGGCACGCGTGATGTTGCACGAACAGCTGTACCGCGCCATGACGATCTTGCGTGGGAAGACGTACCATTATTGAAACGCAAACGCGCCCCGCGGGGCGCGTTTAATTTTCGAAATCATCTTTCAAGCTCATTCCCGGGGCGTACTCGTGCGGGCGGGCGGCGATGTCTTCGATGGTCTGCAGCAGCACGGGATAGCGTTCGTCCATGTAGTGGCCGTCGCCGTCGGTTTCCACGAGGCGGGCGCGCAGGACGTCGGCCCATTTGCGGCCATGGTCGATGGGCACCAGCGTGTCGTCCTTGGAATGCACGACGACGAATTCGCGCGCTTTCCACATCAACACGTCGGCGTCGAAGTCGGCGATGAACAGGTGCCGCAGCGCCGGGTTGCCCACGTGCCAGGGGGAGGCCACCAGAATGGCGGCGCGCGGCGGACCGGACATTTCGGCTCCTTCCAAGTACTGCAAGGCCATCAGTCCGCCCAACGAGTGGCCGAGCACGATGTCCTCCGCGTGCAGGCGTCCGACTTGGCGGCGCAGGTCTTCAATCACGTCGGGCAGGCGGATTTCTTCGCCGGATTTCAACGGCAGTTCCGGCGTGAGGACCTCAAAGCCCCGCTGCCGCAATTCCCCGGCCAGCCAAGGATGGAAATTCTGCCGGGGCGAGGCGTTGAAGCCGTGCAGGAGGATGACGCGCATACGCCGGTACGATACGCGACGGGTGCCGCGTTGAAAAGGCCCGCTGCATGGGCTATTGTCGGAGGTGCGCCGTGCGCCGCGGACAGATGGAGGGCGGGTGGCGAAACTGGTATACGCGCCAGCCTTAGGAGCTGGTGGGGAAACCCATGAGAGTTCGAGTCTCTCCCCGCCCACCACGTGTCCGTGCAACAAACGCCCCGTCTGTTTCTTCACCCCACCACGCCCTATGCATACGCTTCGGTTCGCCATCCACGTCAACGCGCCGCGCAAACAGGTTTGGCACGCCATGCTGGACGACGCGACGTATCGCGAATGGACGTCCGCGTTCTCGCCCGGCTCGTATTACAAGGGAAGCTGGGAGCAAGGGAGTTCCATCGAATTTTTGGGACCGGACCCCGAAGGAAAAACGGCGGAAGGCGGGATGTTCGCCGAAATCGCGGAGAACCGGCCGTACGAATTCCTTTCCACGCGGCATTTGGGAGTCATCGAAAACGGGGTGAAAAAACCGTGGGGCGCGGACAAACCCGTCTACGAAAATTACACCTTCGCGGACAAGGACGGCGGCACGGACGTGACGGTCGAACTGACGGGCATTCCGGACGAATACATGGCGATGTACGACGACACCTGGCCCAAGGCGCTGGCGAAGCTGAAGGAAATCGCGGAGCGGTAACTCATCAACGTCCTCCCCTTATGGCGACCGTCAGCACCTATCTCAACTTTCCCGGCAACACAGAAGAAGCGTTCACTTTTTACAAGTCGGTTTTCGGCGGCGAGTTCGAGGGCGGTATCAACCGCATCGGAGACATGCCGCCGCAGGAAGGCCAGCCGCCGGCAAGCGAGGCGGACAAGAATCTCGTCATGCACGTCTCGCTGCCGATCCTGGGCGGCCACCGGCTGATGGGCGCGGACGCGACGGAATCGATGGGTTTCCAGGCGCGGTTTGGCAACAACGTCTACATCAACCTGCAGCCGGACACCCGCGCGGAAACCGACCGCCTGTTCAACGCGCTCGCGGAAGGCGGCAAGGTGGAAATGCCCATGCAGGATATGTTCTGGGGCGATTACTTCGGTGCGCTCGTCGACAAATTCGGCGTGCAGTGGATGTTCGCATGCGCGAGCAAGGAGTAAGAACCCGTGTGAGACAGAACGACCTGGCGTACGACGTCGGCATGCACAAAGGCGAAGACACGGACTTCTATTTGAAAAAGGGATTCCGCGTCGTCGGGTTCGAGGCCGACCCCGACTTGGCCGAACATTGCCGGTGGCGGTTCGCCGACGCGCTGCGCGACGGTCGCTTGGTGATCGTTGAGGGGGCGATCGTCGATTCGACGGACGTGGGTGGTGCGCGAACGGTCCGGTTCTTCAAAAATCCCGGCAGGTCGATCTGGGGGACGGCCGCGCCGGACTGGGCGGCGCGCAACGAGCGCATGGGAAAACCGAGCGAAACGATCGACATCGCGGCGGTGGATTTCGCCGCGTGCCTGTCCCGATACGGCGTTCCCTATTATCTGAAGATCGACATCGAAGGGATGGATACCGCGTGCCTGCGCGCCTTACGCACCTGCACGGACCGCCCCGCCTACGTGTCCGTCGAAACGGAAAAGGTGTCCTTCGAACGGCTTGCCGCCGATTTCGACCTGCTCGCATCGCTGGGGTACACGGCGTTCAAGGTCGTGGACCAAAGGCACGTGCCGCGCCAGCGCGAGCCGCAACCGGCGCGGGAAGGCGGGTACGC
>Ga0265293_10006219_pt1 | contig 19268 bp, 12 predicted proteins | sample Munlanlewell138R_FD_192505 | JGI IMG/M metagenome (GOLD analysis project Ga0265293, IMG submission 192505) | Leachate microbial communities from a municipal landfill in Southern Ontario, Canada - Leachate well 138R | ecosystem: Engineered > Solid waste > Landfill > Unclassified | place: Canada... | reverse complement strand
TCTTGTCGACATCGACCAGCGCGGCCATCTTCTGATCACGCGAATCGACCACGGCGATCTTGTCGCTGTTGTTGGCGGCGGTCAGGAAGTAGCGCTTGGTCACGTCCCAGCCGCCGTCGTGCAGGAAACGCGCGGCTTGCAGGGTGGTGGTCTTCAGGCTGTCGAGGTCGGAGTAGTCGACCAGCAGGATGTGGCCGGTTTCCTTGACGTTGATGATGAACTCCGGGTGCTCGTGGCTGGCGGCGACGGCGGCTCATGGCGCGGGTCTAACTGATCGTGAATGTGGCCGGATCCGATCAGAACTTCCAGGTTGCACGCAGGTAGATGTCATCGTCGCGACGGGGCTGCGCCACGGCGGAGGGCAGGTCGATCTCCTCGCGACGGCGCAGGCGTGCGTCCAGCTGCCAGGCCGGGCTGGCCTGCCAGACCCAGCGCGCCTCGAACAGCTCATCGTTGGGGCGGAAGTCGCTTGACAGCAGCCAGCCGTCAGCGACGCGGCCATAAACGATGCCGAAGTCGTGGTCGGGCAGGACGTCCATGAAGCTGAAGGAGGTCTGCCAGGAAAGCGCGTCGGCATCGCCCGTGCCGCTGTTCATCACTGCGCGGCGCGGTGTGTCCGCCGCCCAGCCCAATTCACCGCCAAGCCGGAACCGGGTACCGCCCTGTCCCAGCGGCCATTCGGCGGCGGCCTTGGCGGTGAGCGCCAGGTAGTCGTCGAGTGCCGGCTCGCCCAAGCCGTCCGTGCGCAGTGCGGACGGCAGCCAGGTCATGGTCACCATGCGTTGCACCAGCGGGCCAATGGGGGTCCGGGACTCGACCGCCATGAACAGGCTGGCGCGCGAATCGCCGTCGGCAAAGTCCAGCGGGCGGCGCAGCGCGCCGGTGGGGCCGCGGCGGTCGTTGTGGCGCACGATGGCATGCGTGGTCCAGTCCTGGCCGCGCCATTGCCACCAGATGCCGTCGGTCCAGCTGATGTCGAAGTTGGTGCTGTCGTTCTGGTCCAGCGACTTCTTCATGATGTCGTTGATGCCGAACGCGGCCTGGAAGCGGCCCAAGCGCAGGCTCCAGGGCGATTGCGAGCGGTATTCCAGGTAGGCCTCGTCGATGGTCGCCTGGCCGTCTTCCAGGCCGGAGGGCCCGGGTGCGTAGGTCCGCATCCAGAACTCATCGTTGTCCTGTTCCGTGTCCAGGCGCGCAGCCACGCGGCCGCTGGCATGCCAGCCACCACCGAGTTCGCCATTCACCCGGAAGCGCACGCGGGCGCGCACGCTGTCGGCGTCGCTGCTGGTGCCGCTGCGGGCCCGGGTTTCGGAACTGACATAGCCGAAGCGCAGGTCGCCACTGGTGGTCCACGCGTCGCTGGCCTGCGCGCCGGCGGCGAGCGGTACCAGCGCGGCCATCAGCGGCAGCCTGGACCACGCTGCGGGCCCTGTCCAGTGCGAAACGGGTGCAACCAGGCTGGTGTTCATGCGCGACTCGCGGGACCAGGATGGGCGCGCCGCCTGCTTGCGGCGCGCCCGCTGCCAACCGCCGTCAGTAGACGTCGTTGACCGTGTTGTAGACGTTGAACTTGCCGGTCGGGGTGATCAGGCGCGGATCGTCCAGCACCTTCTTCAGCTTGCGCGTCTTGTCGTCCACCACGACGATGGCCGAACGCTGGTCCTTGCCGTTCCAGACCGAGAACCAGACTTCGTCGCCGGCCTTGTTGTACTCCGGCTGCACCACGCGCTTGGGGCCTTCGCCGAGGTTGGCCCATTCGGCGATCGGCAGCACCTCGAAGCCCTTGTCGAGGTTCTTGATGTCGAACACGGCGATCGACTGGCTGACCTTGGCTTCCGGATGCAGGGTGGTGTCGACCCACAGATTGCTCGACTTCGGATGGGTCTTGACGAACAGCGAGCCGCCGCCCTGGCCCTTGAGCACTTCGACCGCCTTCCAGGCGTACTGCGGGTGGTTTTCCGGATCGGTGGCGATCAGCGTGATGTTCTCGTTGCCGAGCGCCGAGGTCGCCCACACCGGGCCGTACTTGGGATGCACGAAGTTGGCACCGCGACCGGGATGCGGGATCTTGTCGACATCGACCAGCGCGGCCATCTTCTGATCACGCGAATCGACCACGGCGATCTTGTCGCTGTTGTTGGCGGCGGTCAGGAAGTAGCGCTTGGTCACGTCCCAGCCGCCGTCGTGCAGGAAGCGCGCGGCTTGCAGGGTGGTGGTCTTCAGGCTGTCGAGATCGGAGTAGTCGACCAGCAGGATGTGGCCGGTTTCCTTGACGTTGATGATGAACTCCGGGTGCTCGTGGCTGGCGACGATGGCGGCCACGCGCGGCTCGGGGTGGTATTCCTGCGTGTCCACCGTCATGCCGCGGGTGGAGACGACCTTCAACGGTTCCAGGCTGGGGCCGTCCATGATCACGTACTGCGGCGGCCAGTAGGCACCGGCCACGGCCAGCTTGTCCTCGTAGCCCTTGAACTTGGAAGTCTCCACCGAGCGCGCTTCCAGGCCGATCTTGATCTCGGCGACGCGGTCGGGCTTCTCCATCCACAGGTCGATCAGGTCGATCTTGCCGTCGCGGCCGATGGTGTAGATGTAGCGGCCGGAATGCGAGACGCGCGAGATGTGCACGGCGTAGCCGGTCTTGAGGATGCTGATGATTTCCTTGCTGTCGCCGTCGATCAGGGCGATCTCGCCCGAGTCGCGCAGGGTCACCGAGAAGATGTTGTCGATGTTGTACTTGTTCTGCTTGCGCGTCGGCCGCTTGTCCTCGGGGATGAACACCGTCCAGCTATCGCGCATTTCCTTCAGCCCCCACTCCGGCGGATTCGGCGGGGTGTGCTGGAGGAAGCGCGCCATCAGGTCGACGTGCTCGGCGGTCAGCTCGCCGCCGGTGCCGAAGTTGGGCATGCCGCCGGGCGAGCCGAAGTTGATCAGCGCCTTCAGGTACTCGGTGCCGCGCGGCTGGGTCAGGTCGGGGGTCAGCGGCTTGCCGGTGGCACCCTTGCGCAGCACGCCGTGGCAGCCGGCGCAGCGCTGGAAGAAGATCTCGCTGGCCTGGGCGAACTCGTCCTCGGTCATGTCCGGCGCGCCCGGCGTGCGCACCTGCTTGACCGGCGCGCCGCTGAGCATGGTGGGTGCGCCCTCGTAGGCAGCCTGGGCCTGGCTGGTGCCGGGGTGCAGCTCGCCCTGGGCCGGGTCGGAGGACACCGCCAGCGCATCGCGCTGTGCCTTCACTTCCGCCTCGGTGATGCTGCCGCCGGGGTTGTCCCAGCTTGCCAGCACGTAATTGACGATGTCGGCGATGTCGGCGTCGCTGATGTGGCTCTGCGCCGGCATCAGGCTGTTGTAGGTGACGCCGTTGACGACGATTTCGCCCTGCACGCCCTTGAGCACGGTGCTGGCGACCTCGGCCGGAGTCTTGCCGACCAGCCAGTCGGACGCCGCCAGCGGCGGGAAGGCACCGGTCAGGCCCTTGCCGTCGGGCTGGTGGCAAGCGGAGCAGTTGTGCAGGTAGGCAGCCTGGCCATCGGCCTCCTGCGCCAGGGCGGATGAGCCCAAGGCGAGGCCGGCACCAAGCGCCAGCGTGGTCAACAGCAGTTGAGGGGTCCTTTTCATGTCGTAAGCCTGCTCGGTGGGAGTCGGGGAAAAACGAGTGGACCTTGTGGCGGCCCTCGCAGCGGATTGTTCCCTACCTCTGTTACTCCGTACCCTGACCTGTGTCAACCAAAGGTGATGAATTGCGCGCCTGCGACCCGACTTCAATTTGACTTCAATCAGACATCAGCGCCGGCCATCGGCGAGAATGCGAACCAATCACAACGCCGGAACGAGATCGATGAAACGTCGCCTGCTGTCCCTCGCCTTGTTTCCCGGCCTCGCCCTGGCCCAGTCCGGAAGCGATGCCGACGCACCCGATGCCGCCGACGCGACGCGGCTGGACAGCATCGTCGTGGTCGCCAGCCGCGCCGCCGAGCCGCTGAGCCAGGTCGTCGCCAGCGTCGCCCAGGTCGAGCGCGAAGATCTCGACCGCCACCTGGTGCGCGATCTGGAAGGATTGATCCGCTACGTGCCCGGCATCGGCGTCACCCGCGACAGCCACCGCTTCGGCAGCGGTGGCTTCTCGATCCGTGGCCTGGAAGGCAACCGCGTGCGCATCCTGATCGACGACATCCCGCTGGCCGACGCCTACAGCATCGGCCAGTTCGCCTCCGCCGGCCGCGATCTGGTCGACCTGGAGGCGGTCGAGCGCATCGAAATCCTGCGCGGCCCGGCCTCGACGCTGTACGGCAGCGACGCGCTGGCCGGCGTGGTCGCCTTCCGCACCCGCGATCCCGACGATCTGCTGGCGCGCAGTGGAGATACGCGCCATCTCGGCCTGCGGCTGGGCTGGGACGGCATGGACGACAGTTTCCTGCGCGCCGCCAGTTGGGCCGGGGAAAGCGCCTCCGGCCGCTGGCAGGGCATGGCGGTGATCGGCCAGCGCAGCGGCCACGAGGCCGACAACCGCGCCTGGCGCGCCGAAGATGGTCCCAACCCGATCGACTACCGGCGCGACAACGCGCTGGCCAAGCTGGTCCACGATGCCGGCCGCGCCGGCCGCTACGTGCTGACCTTCGAGAGCAACCGCAACGAGCGCCAGACCGAGGTCAACTCGCTGCGCTTCGGCAGTGGCCGCTACAACACCACTTACAGGCTCGACGCCGACGACCGCGACCGCCGCAGCCGCGCCAGCCTCGCCGCGCAATGGCAGCCGTCGTGGTCCTGGCTGCAATCGCTGGACGCGCAGATCTACGCGCAGGACACCTCGGTGCGCCAGGACAGCGACCAGTACCGCCTGGCTGACCGGGCGACGCCGTTCGAGTCGCTGCGTCAGCGACGCTTCGAGTACGACGCCGACGCCGTCGGCCTGGCCCTGCTCGGCCAGTCGCGCTCCGAGGGCGCGCGGCTGCGCCACTGGCAGGTGTTCGGCGTCGATCTGACCACGCAGCGCTACGAGGGCCTGCGCGACGGCGTGGAAACCAATCTCGAAACCGGGGCCAGTAGCTCTCTGGTGCTGGGCGAGCCGTTGCCGGTGCGTGACTTCCCCAACACCGACGCCGACAGCCTGGCGCTGTTCTGGCAGGACGAGATCGGCATCGGCGAGCGCTTCGCCGTCATTCCCGGCCTGCGCGCCGAGTGGTATCGCCTGCGCGCCCGGCCCGACGCGATCTTCATCGAGGACTTCCCGGACGCCAACCCGGTCGACGTCGACGAGCGCCAGGTCACTCCGCGCCTGGGCCTGCGCTGGTCGCTGGATGGCGGCCACAGCTTGTTCGCGCAGTACGCCCGCGGCTTCCGCGCGCCGCCGTTCGGCGACGTCAACATCGGCCTGCTGCTGCCGGTGTTCAACTACGAGGTGCGTGCCAACCCGGACCTGCGCCCGGAGCGCAGCCATGGCCTGGAACTGGGCTGGCGCCACGTCGGCGACAGCCTGCGCGCCAGCGTATCGGTGTACGAGAACCGCTATCGCGACCTGATCGAGTCGCGCGCCAACCTTGGCGTCGAACCCGGCACCGGGCTATTGGTATTTCAGTCGGTCAACCGCGACCGCGCGCGCATCCGTGGCGTCGAGGCCGACCTGCTCTGGCATCTGTCCGCCGAGCGCGCCGGCGGCTGGCAACTGCGCGGCACGCTGGCCGCCGCGCAGGGCGACGACCTGCGCCGCGACCAGCCACTGAACAGCATCGACCCGGCACGCGCCACGCTGGGCCTGCGCTACGAGGCCGATTCCGGCCGCTGGGGCGCGGAAGGTGTCGTGGTCGGCGTGCGCGGCAAGACCCGCATCGACCAGGAGAACGGTCCGTTCTTCGCCCCGCCCGGCCATGCCCGTTTCGACTTCTACGCCTGGGCCGAGCCGTGGCGCGGCGTGCGCCTCAACGCCGGCCTGCTCAACCTCGGCGACCGCCGCTACTGGGCCTGGTCCAGCGTGCGCGGCGTCAGCGCCGACGATCCCGCCATCGGCTTCTACTCCCGGCCCGGCCGCAGCGTGGCGGTGAATCTGGCGTTGGACTGGTAAGGCATCGCGGTCGGCTCGCCGCGCCATCGCAACGGTCGGCGACAACCCGCCACCGGCTGCCCTATGCTGCCGGGCATGTGTCCAGTCCGATGCCCAAACCGCAGCCGGCCCCGCGCCCGAGGCCCTGACGCCCGATGATCGAGCCCTTGCAGAACGGGCTGGACCAGTGGCTGCGGCAGACGCCGGCCGGGTTCTGGCCGGTGATGGGCGGCGTGCTGGCGCTGCTGGTCGTCGCCAGCATCATTGCCGCCGTGCTCAAACGCCGCAAACCCGGCCCGACGGTCGACAACCTGGTGGCGCGGATCAATGCCTGGTGGTTGATGGCGGTGGTGCTGGCGGCCTGTTTCCTGCTTGGCCGCGTCGCCACGCTGCTGCTGTTCGCCGTCGCCTCCTTCCTCGCCCTGCGCGAGTTCGTCACCCTCACCCCGACCCGGCGCGGCGACCATCTGGTGCTGTGCCTGTGTTTCTACGTCGCCCTGCCGTTGCAGTATTTCCTCATTGGCATTGACTGGTACGGCCTGTTCGTGATGTGCATCCCGGTGTACGGCTTCCTGCTGCTGCCGGCGGTGTCGGCACTGGCCGGGGACACCGAGGATTTTCTGGCGCGCAACACCAAGATCCAGTGGGGTCTGATGCTGACCGTGTACTGCATCAGCTACGCGCCGGCGCTGCTGCTGCTCGATATTCCCGGCTACGAGGGCGGCAACCTGCTGCTGCTTCTGTACCTGCTGCTGGTGGTGCAGCTCTCCGACGTGTTGCAGTACGTGTTCGGAAAACTGTTCGGCAAACACAAGCTGGCACCGAGCGTGAGTCCGTCGAAAACCGTCGAAGGACTGCTCGGTGGCGGGCTCTCGGCGGCCGGTGTCGGCGCGGCGCTGTGGTGGATCACCCCGTTCACGCCGTTGCAGTCGGGCCTGATGTCGCTGCTGATCGTGATCTGCGGATTTCTCGGCGGGCTGGCGCTGTCGGCGGTCAAGCGCAGCCTGGGCGCGAAGGACTGGGGCCGGATGATCGACGGCCACGGCGGCATGCTCGACCGGCTGGATTCGGTAACCTTCGCTGCGCCGATCTTCTTCCACGTGGTGCGCTTCGTCTTCGCCTGAACATTTCGCCGACACTGCCCGCCTCATCATCGCTCCCAGCCGCCCGCCGCCACGCCAAGCCATGACCCGACTGCCTTCCCTGTTCGTTTCCCTCGGCTCGCAGGACAGCGCCGCATCGATCACCGAGCACGCCGCCCGGCTGGCCGCGCTGGCGCGCAGCCTGCCGCGACCGCGCGCCATCGTGGTCGCTTCCGCGCACTGGCTGACCCGCTCACCGATGGTCGGCGGCGCGACGCGGCCGGTGACCATCCATGATCCCGGCGGCGCGGCGCATCCGCTGTTCGACCTGCGCTATCCCGCCTCCGGCGATCCGCACCTGGCGCAGCGCATCGTCAGCCGGCTGGAGCTGGCCGGCCTCGCAGCAACGATCCATCCGACCCGCGGCCTCGACCACGGCATCTGGGCACCGCTGCACCTGCTTTATCCGCAGGCCGAGATTCCGGTCACGCCGCTGGCGATCCAGCCGCACCTGGGTCCGCACCACCAGTTCCTGCTCGGCCGCGCGCTGGCTCCGTTGCGCGAGGATGGCGTGCTGCTGATCGGCTCCGGCAGCCTGCGCCAGCCGTCGACGCAGCCCAGCGGCCAGCGGGGCGACGCCGATACGCGGGCCTTCGTCAAATGGCTGGAAGGACGGATGGCGCGCGACGATCTGCACGCGCTGTTCGACTATCGCCGCCAGGCGCTGCTGGCCGGCCACGCCGCGCCCAGCGACGAACACCTGCAACCGCTGTACTTCGCCCTGGGTGCCGGCGGCGGCGACCTGCTGGGTGCCGAACGCCTCGACATCGGCGCGGCGCGCGAGGCGCTGGCGATGGATGTCTACTGCTTCGAGGGCGAGCACCGCGAGCCGGCCATCGCGCAGGCCGTGGCCGCGCCTTGAACGCCTGCGGCCGGTCGCCGTGCTGACGGCCGCCGCGCAGGATCTGCCGCGCCCGCTGCGCTGGCTGCTGCTCGGCCTGTTGATGCTGATCGTCGCCGCCCCGTATCCGGCGACCACGATCATCCTCGACCTGGCGCGCGATCTGGTCGCGGCGATGCGCATCGGCAGCGGCGCGGAACTGCCGCTGCGCGGGCCGGTGATCAATGCCATGGGCCATCTGGGGCCAGCCTGGTTCTACCTGCTGGCGCTGCCCTTGTGGCTGTCCGGATCGACCGCCTTCACCCTGCTGTTCATCGGCCTGCTGGCGGCGCTGAAGGTACCGCTGGCGTTTGCGCTGGGCCGCCGGCTGGACGGGCCGGCGCTGGGCTGGGCGTTTGCCGTGGCGATGTGCCTGCCGGGTTGGGCGCAGGTCAGCGCGCTGATCGTCACCCACACCAGCGTCGTCGAAACCATGCTGCTGGCCAGCGCGCTGGCGGCGCTGCGACTGGCGGAACGGGCCACGCCGGGGCGCTGGATCGCGCTTGGGCTGGCGCTGTCGATGGCCCTGCATGCGCATCCTTCCACGCTGGCGCTGGGTCCGCTGCTGGTGCTGCTGCATCGACCGCTGCGCGCGCTGCCGGGTCGGCATTTGCTGGTCGGCGGCGGCCTGCTGGTGCTGGCGGCGGCCCTGCCCTTCCTGCCCGCCCTGCTGGCGGAATGGCGCGACGGCTGGCCGCTGCGCGCGGGCGTCGCTCGCTATGCACAGGACTGGGCCGACAGCGGCTCGCTGGCACGCCTCGCCCTGGGCGGCGCGTTCGGCGGCGGCTGGATGCTCAGCGAACATCTGTCCGACGGCCTGCCGCGCATCGCGCTGCGGCTGATTCTGCCGCTGCTGTGGCTGGTTGCGCTGGCCGGCGCATTGCGTGCCGCGCTCGGCCGCCAGCGGCGTCTGTTGCTGGTGTTGGCGGCGGGTCTCCTCGCCTGCCTGGCCGGCGTACACCTGTTGCGCCCGCAGCACACCCCGTTCTACATGGTGCTGGCGGCCTGGCCGCTGATCGCCGGCACGCTGGCAGCCGGCGTCGCGCACTGGCTGGCGCGGACGCAAACGCGCTGGCTGGGACTGGGCTGGTTGCTGCTCACCGCCCTCGTCGCCGGCCATGCCTCGCTACTGCCGATCCTGGCCGCCGAGCGCGGCGGCATCCGCCTTGCCGAAGGGGCGATCATCGACGTGCGCCGCTTCGATTCGCCGGCCTCGGACAAGGCGGTGCTGCCAGCCTGGCGCGCCGAGCGGCTGGCGCGACGTTTGTGCGCCACGCGCAATGCGGTGGTCATGCACGCCGAACTGGCGGCACTGACCGACGCCGCCCTGGCACTGCCGATCCGCCTGCGCTGCGGCGAGCCCGACTGGCTCGGCATCGGCGGCGGTGCCGATCATCGGCAGGCGCGGCACCTGCTCGGCCTGAGCCCGGTGCAGCTGCGTGCGCTGGGCCTGAAAGCCGACGCCCGCTGGGGCGATACCTTCAGCCTGGCCCCGGCACGGGTGATCGCAGCCGCCGGCAGCGAACGCGTACCCGATGGCAGTCGCTATCCGTTCCGCCTGCGCACGGCGACGCCGCTGGCCGAGCATCGCTGGGAGTTCGAGGCCGCCGCCGACGAAGTGGTGCTGGTCAGCCAGTTGTTCCAGTTGTACGACGGTGCCAGCACCCTCGGCGTCAGCGCCAACGGCCGCGTGCTGACACCGGCGCTGCAGAGCTTCGCCACCAGCGCCTGGCGCTGCGCCGACTGCGCCGAGCCGGTCCGCTGGCAGGTGGACATCCGCACCGACCTGCCCGGGCGCGCCGACATCGTCATCGCCGCGCCGCCGCGCTGAGCCGGTCCGCGCGCCAGCCGCTACCATGGCGGCATGCCCGCGCGCGTCCACGCCCCCTTGCAGTTGCGCCAGATTGGCGGCCCGATCCTGGCCGAGTTGCCGACGCTGGATCGGCTGTGCCGGATCGGCCGCGCGGCGGGTGCCGACCTGTTGCTGCCCGATCCGCACGTCTCGCGCCGGCACGCGCTGATCGAGCCGCACGGCGAACGCCTGCTGCTGCGCGACCTCGGCGCGCGCGGCGGCACCGAACTCAACGGCCAGCGCATCGACCCGGCACGACCGGCCGCCTTGCGCGCCGGCGACCACCTGCGCATCGGCCCCTGGCTGTTCGCACTGGCCGCGCCCGCCGCCGAGCCCATGCCCGACCTGGCGCTGGACGAGGACGGCGAGACGCTGTTCCAGACGCTGCCCGGCTCGGCGACGCGGGCCGACATGGCCGCCTTCGCCCGCTTCGCCGCCCGCGCTTCGGCCTGTCGGCGGATCGAGGATCTGGACCGCCTGCTGCTCGACGAACTGCGCCGCCGTGCCGAACTGGACGGCGCGGTGCTGCTGACCCCGGCCGGCAACGGCCACGGGGTGCATCTGGTCGGCGCCGATCCGCCCGGCGCGCAACCACAGGCATTGGCTCGCCGGCTGCTCGAACAGGCCGCCGCCGGCGAGCCGCTGCTGATCGACGCCGCCGGCAACACCTCGCTGCGCAGCACCCTGGTCGGCCTGCCGCCGACCGGGTCGGTCTGCGTGGCGCTGCGCGAGGACGGCCGAGCGCAGGCCTGGCTGTACGGCTGGCGACATGGCCCGCTGCACCCCGAGGCGGCGCTCGGCGACTACCTGCGCGGTCTGGCCGAACTCGGCCAGGCGCTGCGCGGCGGCCTGCTGCAAAGGCTGGCGCTGGAACGCCACGCACGGCTGGAAGCCGACCTGCAAGAGGCGCAGGCGGTGCAGCGTCGCCTGCTGCCGCCGGCAGCCGGCGAACTGGGCGCACTCGGCCACGCCTGCCTGTTCCGTCCCGGCCGCTCGGTATCCGGCGACCTGCTGTTGCTGCATCCGCGTGCCGATGGCGGCTGCCGTTTCCTGCTCGGCGACGTCGCCGGCTCCGGTGCCGGTGCCGGCCTGCTGATGGCCCAGCTTTGCGGACTGGCGCAGGCGGCGCTGCAAAGCGATCTCCACCTGGTCGCCACCGCCGGCCTGCTCAACGACGCCCTGCTGCGCATCGGCGAGGGCCGCTTTGCCACCGCAATCCTCGGCCACATCGACGCCGACGCCGGCCATGTCGACCTGATCGACGCCGGCCACGGCCTGGTTTTGTGGGCAGGTGCCGACGACGCGCTGCACACACCGCCATCGCTGTCCGGCGGCCCGCCGCTCGGCGTGATCGACCTGCCTTACGCGCCCTGCCGCCTGCCGCTGCCGCCCGGCACACGCCTGCTGCTGGCCAGCGATGGCGTGCCGGAACTGCGCAACCCGGCCGGCGAAGCCTTCGGCCTCGAACGCCTCGCCGCCGCCCCGGTCGGCAGCACCCCGGCAGCACAGGTGGCCGCCATCGCCAGCGCCATGGATGCCTGGTCGGGACCGGCCGCCGCCGGGGATGATGCGACGGTGCTGTTGCTTCAGCGGCGGTGATTGCGCAACCGGCAACGCGGGTTCATGCGGGTGATTTCCGGGCGTGCTGAAGGCAGCGACGCGGCTTTACTCGCCTGAATGGGGGATGTCACCCAAGTCAGGCGGATGACGCCGAACCACTCACAACCAACAGGAAGAACCCACCCATCGCCGCCACCGAAGCGAACAAATCCCGCCGAACGAAGCGAATCCCGGCACCCCGCCAGGCCGGTGCACCCCAAACATCGCGATCACCGCCGCCCACCGCACCGAAACATCGCCGCAGAGACACCGCGTCAGAACTCCAGATCCAGCCCCGCACACAGGTAATCCACCAGCGGTGCCAGGCGTTGCAGGTCGCGTTCGATCAGCGGGCGCAGGCCGGGGCCGGTCATCGTGGCGTCGTCGAGGCTGCGCCAGAGCACGAGGTTGCGGTGTTTGAGGTCTTCGATGAACTCGAAGTCGACGGGAAAGCCGCGCGGCGGGCGGATCAGTTTGTCGCCGTCGTGCAGGGTGAAATCCTGTCGCAGCGCCGGGTCGTGGGCGGCGGCGCGCCAACTGGCGGGGTTGTCGAAGATGAACTGGCGCAGGCGGTGCAGCGTCGGTGGCTCGGGATGCCAGATGCCGGCACCGATGAAGCTTTCGCCGGGCTGCCAGTGCAAGTAGAAGGCCGGCGTCGGCGTTTCCCGGCGGCGCTGGTGGAACAGCCGCGCGCCCTGCCAGGGTTTGTACGGGGATTTGTCGTGGCTGTAGCGGATGTCGCGATGGATGCGGTACAGCGAGCCGCCGAGCGCGCGCGGGTCGGCGTGGAAGTGCGGGCTGATCGCCGTCAGGGCCGGTTGCAGGTCGGACAGCAGGCGCTGGAAGGGCTGGCGGACGTGCTGTTCGTAGTCGTCGCGATGGGCCTGGAACCAGTCCTTGTCGTTGTGGCGGGCGAGGTCGGCGAGGAAGCGCCTGCCGCGCGGGCCGAAGTAGCGGGTGTCGGGGTCGTTCACGTCAGTCGAACAGCTTGCCGGGGTTCATGATGCCGTTGGGGTCGAGCACGCGACGGATGCCCTGCATGATGGCGACCTCGGCGGCGCTGCGGGTGCTGCCCAGCCAGGGCTTCTTCACCAGGCCGATGCCGTGCTCGGCGGAGATGCTGCCGCCGTGGGCGCGCAAGGCCTCGGCCAGCAGGTCGGTGACGCGCTCGCAGGCGGCGACGAAGTCGGTCGCCGCCATGCCGGCGGGGCGCAGCACGTTGATGTGCAGGTTGCCGTCGCCGATGTGGCCGAACCAGACCACTTCGAAGTCGGGATAGGCGGCGGTCAGCAGCGCCTGCGCCTCGGCGAGGAAGGCCGGCATCGCGCCGACCCGCACCGAGATGTCGTTCTTGTACGGCGCGTGCGGAGCGAGGCTTTCGGTGATGCCCTCGCGCAGCCGCCACAGTGCGGCGGCCTGGGCCTCGCTCTGGCTGATCGCGCCGTCCTCGACCAGCGCGGCCTCCAGCAACTCATCGAACGCGCTCAGCGCCGCCTCGGCGTCGGACTCGCTGGCGACATCGAACTCGCAGACCACGTAATGGCGATGATCGGCCTCGAACGGCCGTTGTCCGCCGTGCGCCAGCACATGCCGGAGCGCAGCATCGGTGAAGAACTCGAAGGCCGACAGCCGCAGCCGCGCGCGCAACTGCGCGAACACCTGCATGATCGCGGCGAACGAGGGCAGCGCCAGCAGCATCACGTTGGACGGCGGCGGCGGATCGGTCAGCCGCAGGGTGGCCTCGACGATGATCCCCAGCGTGCCCTCCGAGCCGATGGCGAGGTGACGCAGGTCGTAGCCGCTGGCGTTCTTGACCAGGCCGCGGTTGAGGTCGAGCAGGTCGCCGCTGCCGGTCACCAGTTTCAGCCCGGCCACCCATTCGCGGGTGTTGCCGTGGCGCAGCACGCGGATGCCGCCGGCATTGGTGGCGATGCTGCCACCGATGGCCGCCGAGCCGCGCGCGGCGAAGTCCACCGGGTAGCAGGCACCGTGCGCGGCGGCGGCGTCCTGCACCGCCTGCACCGGCGCGCCGGGCTGCACGGTGAGGCTGCGGTCGATGGGGTCGAAGGCGAGCACCTTGTTCATCCGCTCGGTGCTGACCACCAGCTCGCCGTTGGCCGCCACCGCGCCGCCGGACAGCCCTGTGCGCCCGCCGGAAGGCACCAGGGCGACGCGCCGTGCATTGGCCCAGCGCACGATGCCCTGCACCTCGTCGATGCTCGAAGGCAGGGCGATGGCCAGCGGGGCCGGGGTCCAGCGCCGGGTCCAGTCACGACCGTAATGTTCGAGGTCGGCGGGATCGGTGCGTAGCGCCAGCGCCGGCAGGCGCGCGGCCAGGTCGGCCAACAGGGAGGCGGTCATTCGGGTTCCAGCGGGCGGAGGGAAGGCCCCGGCGCAAGCGCGGCCGGTCGCCGGCAAGCCTGCCAGCGATCCCCGGCTTCGTCCACCGGGTTGCCTGGTCGGGACGGGGATGGTCCGTGCTTCGATAGCTCACCACGAACGGAACGCGGGATCGAACCATGGGGAGAGGATCGATCCCTCAAGATAGCCGTTCGTGCCGAGGTATCGAAGCAGAACGACGGGCGGGAATCCGTCGCCATCCGTGAGCTAAGGCTCGCCCGCCGCCCACCGCGATGCCGGAAGCGGCGCGCGCCATGAGTCCGCTTCGCGCGACCCGCGCAGTTTGATCTGCAACTCGCCGTGCTCGGCATCGAGGCGGATCGGCCGTGACGTGGCCGGTCGCGCCGCCAGCGCCGCTTCCACGTCGGCGATTTGCAACGCCGGGCCGTCGGCTTCGCTGCGCAGCCGCCACAGCGTGTCGACGACACCCAGCATCGCCTGCATGTCCTGCACGCGGCGCGGATAGTCGGCGTAGGCCGGCGTGGCGATGCGCTGCAAGGCGCAGCCGAGGAAGTTGCCGACGCATTCCAGCCGCCACATCGACGCCTCCACCGGCGGCAGGTCCAGCGCCGCGTCCTCGCGCAACTTGCGGCGGAACTCCCCGCTACAGACGTAGACATAACCCGGCGCGGCCAGCGCCCGGGTCCGCGCCGGGTCGAACAGCAGGGATTGCAGCGGACCGCCGGTGTCGGTGTCCTGCATGACGCTGAAGGCCCAGCGGGCTTCGCCGATCATCGACGGGCACAGGTCGGGGGCGATGGTCTCCGGGTCGAAGGCGGTGGCGCAGGCGGCCGGCAGCGGGTGGTCCAGCGGCAACTCGGCCAGCATGTCGGCGACCAGGGCGGCGTTGCCCTCGACCATCGCCGCCGCGATCATCACCACGATCAGGCTGTCGCCGTGGGCACCCAGCCGCCGCCAGGTGAGGACATCGGTGCAGGCGGCGTCCAGTGCCGCATCGACCCGGCCTTCGACGAAATCCAGCGCGCTGCCGGTCAGCGAGACAGCGACGCGGTGAAACTCCGGAAACGGCATTTGCAGGCCGGGCGGAAAGCGGCTGCGGTAATGGTCGTTCTGCGCCAGTTCGCGCGCCCGCGCGAGCAGGGCGGCATCGCGCGCCAACCGGTCGGCGTAGCCAGTGGACTGTTCGCGTACCTTGGCCAGGCAGGCGGTTTCACGCAGACCGCAATAGGCCGGCTCGTCGTCGCTGACGCGCGGATAGCGGCCCTCTGCCGTGCTGCGACTGTCGGCCACTGGCGGCGATTCATCCCCGGCGGCGAACTGCTGCCGATAGCGCGCCAGATCGGCCTCGACGACGGCGGCACGTTCGTCGGCCGGGATGTCGTAGGGCATCAGCCAGAGCAGGTCGAAGGCGTTGTCGCCGGTCGCCGGGGCGGCGTTTTCGATCAGCGCCAGCGCCTCGCGCTGGGTGTCGCTCGGGCCGCTCAGGCGCGACCAGGCGAACAGCAACACCGCCAGCGCGGCAAGGGCAAGCAGCCCCGCGCCGATCCACTTGATTGCCCGCATCGTCATCGCTCCCGTATTCGCCGGCCTGCGCCGCATCATCGGCAACGACGGCCGCACGCGGCAAGGATGACGCCATCACATACTTGTCCGGCGGCTAGAATCCGGCCATGCACTACCGCTTCGGCCCCTACCGTTTCGATGCCCGCAACGTCCAGTTGGAAGGCCTGCAGGGCGTGATCGCCTTGCGCCCGATGACGCTCAAGCTGCTGCACGCGCTGCTGGAGTCCGCACCCGACCTGATCGCCCACGACGACCTGCTCGACCGTGTCTGGGGCCGGCAGGCGGTGACGGCGGGCGTGCTGTCGCAGTCGATCCGCGAACTGCGACGGGCGCTGGGCGAGACGGCGCAGGCCCCTGTCTACATCGAAACCCGGCACAAGATCGGCTATCGCTTTGCCGGCCCACTGCAGCGCATCGACACCGAAGCGGCCGACGCGGCAGTCGATGCGCCACCGGACGCAACCACCACCGACGCCGAGGCAAAGGCTTCGCCGCGCTCGCCGTGGCTGGCGCTGGTCGCGATGATCGGCGCGCTGGCCTTGCTGGTCGGCCTCCTGCTGTGGCGCGAGGCGCGGCCGCCGGTTTCGGCGCAGGAGCAATCGGTCGAAATCGTCCATGACGGCCGCCCGCGCGAGCCCGAGGCGCTGCGCTGGTATCGCGAAGGACTGGACGCGCTGGCGGCACACGATCCCGTCCGCGCACAGGAGCGGTTCGAGCTCGCCCTGGATCGCGAGCCGACTGCCATCGCCACACTGGCCGGGCTGGCGCAGGCGCTGGCCGAACGCGGCGAGGCGCGCCGCGCGCTGGAACTGGCACAGCCCTTGCGCGATGGCGCGGCGGCGCTGCCACGCGAGGCGCAGTTGCACATCGCCGCCTTCCTTGCCCGGCTCGAACAGCGCCACGACGACGCCCTGCGCCAACTCACGGCGCTGTCGGCGCTCAACCCCGGCGATACCGATGCCGGCCTGCGGTTGGCGGCGTTGCAGATCGAGACCGGCGACACCGCCGCCGCCGAGGCCACGCTGGCGCGCCTGGCGATGCTGCCGCGCGTCGACCCCGCGCGGCTGGCCCTGCTGCGCGCGCGCATCGCCGGCATACGCGGCGACCAGCCGGCAAGACTGGCCGCCGCCGGCGAGGCCGCCGACGCACCGACGGATACCGCATTGCACGCCGAAGCCCTGCTGGAACAGGGCCACGCCCTGCTGCTGTTCGGCGACATCGACGGCGCGACGGCGATCCGCGACGCGCTGACCGCCTTGCCGGCCCTGCCGCACTGGCCGGCCATCAGCCTGCGCACCGACCTGTTCGCCGCCACCCTGCGCCGCGACGCCGGCGAACTGGCCGAAGCCATCGAACTGTTCCGGCGCTGCACGGAATCGGCCCATCGACATGGCCTGCCGGCGCTGGCCAGCGCCGCCCGCCGCGAGGCTGCCCACGTGCAGTTCCTCGCCGGCCGTTACGACCAGGCCATCGCCGAACTGCAAGCGGTGGAACGCGAACAGACCGCGCTCGGCGATCCGCGCGCGCTGGCCAGCACCCTCGGCATCGCCGCCCTGGCGCAGCAGCGCCATGGCGATCCCGACGCCGCGCAGCAACTGGCGCAGCGCGCGCTGGCAATCTACCGGGACAGCGGCGACGCCGGTGGCGAAGCCGGCGCGCGCAACACCCTCGGCATGCTGTATTCGCGCAGCGGCCGCCACCCGGAGGCGCAGCAGCAATGGGAAGCAGCGCTCGACCTGTTCGAGCGCATCGGCAACCGGCGCGGCGTCGCCACCGTGCGCAGCAACCTCGCCATCGCCCATGGCAATGCCGGCCGCCCGGCCGCTGCCCGCGAAGCCAACGAAGCCGCGCTGGCGATCTTCCGCGAACTCGGCGCGACCGCCGACGTGGCACGACTGCAATTCAACCTCGGCATCCAGGATCGTCGCGCCGGCGAACTGGCGGCGGCCGAACAACGTCTGGGCGAATCCCTGCAAGGTTTCACTGAACTAGGCACGGAATCGTTCCGCCTGCAGGCCATCGCCAGTCTCGCCGAACTGCGCCTGCTGCGCGCCGACCCCGAAGGCGCGCAAGCCCTGCTCGCCGATCTCGACCCGGCCAACCTCGCCCCACCCGAACGCGCCGCCGCCATCGCCAGCGCCCAGGCGCGACTGGCCCTGCTGCGCGCCGACATGGAAAGCGCCCGCGCCGGCTTCGAACAGGCCCGGCAACTGCGCGAACACGCCGGCCTGATCGACTGGATGCGCTTCAGCGAACTGGATCTGGCGGAACTGGCTGCCGTCGAGGGTCAATGGCTGCATGCGGAACAACGTGTCCGCGAACTGCGCCGCGACATGGCCCGGCACGGCGACCCCCGCGCCGCCCTGCAGGCCGGCATCCTGCTCGCCGCCATCCTCCACGCCCGCGGCGACCTTGATGCCGCGGCGCGCCTGCTCGACACGCTGGACGACGACCTCGCCGAACACCCCGACGCCGTGCTGGCGATGCGCCTGGACCTGGTCCGCGCCGCACAGACCCCGGGCGACCGCAACCAGGCGCTGGCCCACTTCGCCGCCCGCGCCGAAGCCGCCGGCTTCGACCTGCTGGCCCTGCGCGCCGGCCTCCTCGGCAACGACGCCACCGCCCGCCAGCGCCTCGCCCAACTCGGCATCCGGATGGCAGGCATGCCGCCGCTGTTGCCGTACTGAGGCACCCCGCCCCGGCCAAACCGGCGCGCTCGGCCGATGACGCAACCCGGCTGGTGCCCGCGCTCCCCGCGCGATCTGCAAATGATTGTTCCCACAAAAATTTCAGGGAACTTTCAGAAAACTTTCAAGCATTCCCGGTGGCCATCCCGCGATGCTCCGGGACGCTCCGACGCTGATCCTGTGCAGCGCGGTTCAGAACCTCATCCCAACCCCTCTTCCGAGGGGAGTGGGGTCTTCCCTGCCAATACGAGGCACTCCCATGCGCTCCATCGTCCTGCTGTTTCTCGGCCTGTGCGCCTTCGCCGCCCAGGCTCAAACGCCGGTCGCCGATCCGACGTCCTTCCTCAATGCCCGCCTCTACAACGACGGCAGCATGCTGCTCGAATATGTCGACGTGGTGTTCGCGCCCGACGCGCCGGCCAATGGCAGTCTGCGCATCGAGCAGGCCAATGGCACCGAGCTGGCGCGTTATCCGCTGGCCGGCGATTACCGCATGCGCGACAAGGCGTTCGGCCGCCTGCCGGTAAACGGCCATGCGCGCTGGCAGGCACCGGGCAGCGGCGATTACCGCCTCGTGCTGAACCTGGGCGGCGCGGACGTGACGCAATTCCCGTTCAGCGTGTCGCAGCAGTCCAGCGGTGATCCGTTCAATCCAGCCGCCACGGCGCGCTTCGACGGGCCGTGGCGCACGCTGGGCTATCTGCTCAAGCGCGAGTACCGCGATACCCATCTCGTCGATCTGGTGACCTGGGTCGGTGCCACCGATCTGGCGAACGGCAAGCTCACCGACCAGTCCATCGCGCGGCTGTACCGTGGCGGCACGCAGATCGGCCACAGCCGCGAAAGCGCCGGCCATATCGACGCCAACACGCCTTACAAGCAGCAGGCCTACGCCTTCTTCGCCCCGCACGAAGCGCGTCGCGCGCATGAAGCCCCACCGATCGGCGTGGCTGACCTCGTCGATGGCAGTTACGAGATCCGCATCGAGCGCAGTTCCGACGGCAAACGGCTGCGCAGCTTCCCCTTCAGCGTGAAATCGGGATAGGGGACGGCGGTAGATGACCGCCGTTCCCCTCCCACACCACCCGGCATGCGGGTCCGCACCGGGCGGTTCGAGGGATTGAGGTTTACGACAAGCGCGGCAGGCCGAGGC
>Ga0265293_10006218_pt1 | contig 19273 bp, 32 predicted proteins | sample Munlanlewell138R_FD_192505 | JGI IMG/M metagenome (GOLD analysis project Ga0265293, IMG submission 192505) | Leachate microbial communities from a municipal landfill in Southern Ontario, Canada - Leachate well 138R | ecosystem: Engineered > Solid waste > Landfill > Unclassified | place: Canada... | reverse complement strand
GTGCAGCCAATGATGTTTGTATAATAGGATATAATGCATCTTCAACAAGTAACAATCAATTTGTAACAGGTTCTTCCATCTCCCCCTACAACTCATATCATTTTGGGAGAGGAGTTGAGCAACCGTCAGCTACATTAGGCATTGATGGTGTTAGTTTAAATGCAACATCTATACAAGCAGGAGAAACAAATGCTAGTGCTGCTAGCTTCCCTTTTAGCATTAATGCCAGTCGAGGCACAGGCACAGGAGTTGGCGGAGATTTGTTGTTTAAGTTCGCACCTGCCGGAGCTTCGGGAAGCTCACAAAACACATTACAAACAGCCTTGCAAATTACGCCCACAACAGAAAGGATAGTAAGCCATTATACACACCAGTTCAATGATGGTATTAATTTTAACGATACACCTACTTGGGTGTTCAAAGAAATAGAAATAGGACAATGGAATATGGATGAGGTAGATAGCGTCATCGTATTACACGGCATTGCTAATTGGCAAAGTATAAGAGATATTACAGTAATTGTAAGAAATGATGAAGATGTAGAGACACGACATTACGTATTAAACGACCAATTTAATAAAGTAACGCATACTTATTATAACGCAGACTACTTTTATCTATTCAGAGGAATTACAGGGCTATTTGATAGTATTGATTTTAACGCTGTTACAGATGGTGTTGGAAGCGAATACAACAGGGGTTGGATAACATTTTGGTACAAAGTTTAAGAACGGCATAATTTTCGTAAAGTCTTTTTTCAGCTAAAAAAAGATTGTCCAATTAAAAAATTAATCTATCTTTGGCGAAGTATAGGCAATAACGTTCTTTAGAATTTCTGATTATATGTCCCCTACCCTTTTATTTACTGGAAGTATGGAATAATTTATATTATGTTAAATAGAGTTTTCTAAACTTTCTTTAATTAGCTCCCTATTTCGGATAAAGTCCGGGACAAAAATCACAAGAATTTTATTGCCTTACATCAAAGTTAGATGTAAAAATACTGATACTCTTTTAAGGGTTTATACTTACAAGCCCCTAAGTGTTTATTGGAATTTTTATAAGCTAAAATTTAACTTATGAAAAAAATAAGGCTTACATACAACTGCATTACCATCAATAACAATAGTTATCAGGTACTTATTGGCGACTACAACAACAATGATTTGCTTCAGTACAGACAGTTTAGCTCAAACAAATTAGCAGAAAACTTCATCAAAAAGACAAACAAGTTTTTAACGGATGTGCTTCACGAAATCAATATGTTGTATGCTCGTGTACATTACGAGTATCGTGTAAATTGGGCGGTTATCGCAGACAATTCCACAGATAAGCATCACGAGCGATTTATTAGTAGTCAATTAGATATTGTTAGCGACAGTCTAAACAAAATAGCCAGTGCTTCCAACGCACAAGTTAAGCATGTAGGTTTAACTGCTTTCAGGCTGTTTAACTTATGTTGCAGCTCTCTTAGTCAAGTAATAGACTATTTAATCGAAGTCAATCAAAAACGCTCGCAGACCAATCTTGTTTACTCCTACAAGTTTTTGCTGAACGATATCATTAAGCTAAAAAGCAGAATTAACAATTACAATACAGGTACAGAGCTTTACATAAGCAGATTGCCAAAAAAAGAACCGGTTAGAATTTTAACTAAAACCATTATAGATGAAAGGAATAACAATCGTATTAAACGAGCGACTAAGCCTCGCAAAAGTCTATCACGAAGAAAGGCTAACAGCAACCTACTTAATGCAGCTACTCCAAGAGCTAAACAACCCAAACAAATACAAAAACATTAGTAATTACGAACTGAAATTTATAAAAGTAAAACACTATGGAGGTAATGGAAATAATAATTAACGATGTAGCGGTTAGGATTAACCACAATAAAAAAGAGCTTGCGTTAATTAATCAATCTAAAGAACCAGTTACGCTAAAGCTGCTTAGTATAATTAAAAGAAAGTTGAACCAGATAAGTAAAGAAGCTAATGAGTATTCTGTTGCTGTTATTAACGCTGTTTAAGCTTAAAGAAAAAGGGAAAGAGGGCTAAAAAAGGGGATAAAGGAGAGTTAACATCCTCCCTCCCCTCCTCTATCATTTTAACCATTAAAACAATAGGCATGATTAACAAATTATTATTGAAACAACAAAAAAGACAATCGAAACTAAGAACCGAATTGCTTTTGATTGACGAGTACCATAAAAATATGGACATAGCTTTTAAAGCTAAATCAATAAAAAACAGTCCTGAATTTGCAAAGGCAAATACAATTTTACACAGGCTTGTTTTCGGAGAAACCAATACTAACGCATTACTAAAACAGCAATAATTATGAGAACCATTAATGAAGTAAAATTAAAGCTGCAAGAAACAGATTCAGCTTATCAGCTACAATTGCTTAAAATAAATACTGCTTATCCTAATTACAAGGAACTGGATGAAAACCCTCATTTGCGAACTAAGGAGTTTGTAAAACTGGCTAACCACAGAGATAAGTTAAAAGTGAGATTGAAAACTTTAACATGGATGTTAGGAGAATGAAAGAACTAAAAGGATATAGAGGCAACAAAGCTTTTCCAAAGCAATATATGGAGATTATTAATATAATGCCTCCGCATTATAATTACATAGAGCTTTGTTGTGGTTCATCAGGAGTGTACAGACATAAAAAACTATCGGACGAAAGTTTGTTAGTCGATATTGATAAGGAAGTGATAGACATATTGAAAAAACAAAACTATCCTAAAACTCGATTGTCAAGACAAAACGCTATCCGCACCTTGCAACTTATTACCGTTCCTTTTTATAATGAACCTACCCTTATTTACTTAGACCCTCCCTATCCTAAAAACTCACGTTCTGAACAAAAGGACATTTACAAATATGAAATGACCGACCAACAGCACATTGAGCTTTTAAAAGAACTTAATAGAGTGTCTGAATTAGGAGTTATGATTGTCATTTCTACTTACGACAATCCTATTTATCAGGAGCATCTTAAGGGATGGAATAAGCATTCTTATAAAACCTCCATACATGGAAAGGTTAAAATAGAAACCTTATATTTCAATTATCCACTTCCTACCGAGCTGCACGATTACAGATATTTAGGTAAAGACTGTTGGGATAGGCAACGAATTAACAGAAAGGTTAGCCGAAAGGTAGCCAGTATTCTTAAGATGCCCGATTTAGAAAGAAAAAAGTTTTTACAGGAATTAAACGAGCAGATCCTACAGTCAAAAACAACTGTTCGGACCAAACAGACAAAAACGACTGTTCTCAAGGAAAAGTACCGGGGAGATAATAAAGCACAGGATAAAATTATGCTCCGGCAACAAAAGAAAAATTCAACTGTACTGGAGACACTTGAAGAAATTGAGAAAGAAAAAAGTAATCGGGCCATAAAAGACAAAAATAACTAATATGCACACATGTATTGAAATATTTAGCGGTTCAGGCACTATTAGCAAAGAGTTAAACAATGCCGGATTTATCAGCAAAACAATCGACATCCGAAAAAGAAAGGGGGTATGTGAGCCTGATTTACGGACAGACGTACTTGACTTAACGCCTGGGGATATTTACGACCTTGCAGGGACGAAAGATATTTTTGCGATGTGGCTTTCTCCTCCTTGCGACATTTGGAGCTTAGCAAGTGGCGGTTATCATTTGGACGATAGGTTTAACCCTAAAACAGAAAAAGCCAAACTGCATATTAAAATACTTAAAAAGAGCCTGGCACTTGTTGAAGCAATTAAACCGACATTCTTTTTTATTGAGAACCCAAGAGGCAAAATGAGGCACTACCCTCCTATGACTAATTTTTTAGTGAAAAATAGAGGAATGATTAAAGAGCTTACCCTAAGCAGTTACGGCTTTCCAACCACCAAGCCAACCAATATATTTACCAACGCTCACGATTTAACCTTAAAAGAGCTTGATGCTTTTGGGCGTGGTGCAAAATGTACTCAGGACTTCGACAATCTTACCAAATGCCAACGACAAGCTTTACCTATTGAACTGGCTAAAGAAGTAGTAAACTACCTAGTAAATAAATCATTTTAATAATTAAAAATCAGAACTATGGAAAACTTAAACCACAAAATGAACAAAGTATTTCAAAGCCTTTTTAGTGACATATTAGAAACTGGAAAAGCTAAAGGAAATATTAACATTAAAATATACCTAGAAGTAGAGTTTGACAAAGATGAAATTTAGTACAATGTTTTTAGTATCGAGGGAGAGGAAAATGCAGTTAAACAAACGTTTAAAAACAAAAGTCATGCTTTAGAATATGGTAGGGAAATGTGTCAACTAAACCAAGTAACTGTTGTTGTACACGAAATGATAAACGATTTTGTTAGTGGTGAAGCATGGATGTATAAACCCGAAGACTTTGTTATAGAGCAGGAAGATAGTATTTGGTATAAAGTTTTTACAGAAGACGAATACAAATCTGTAAAAAATGAATTAGTAGTACAAGAGGGTATTGGAAAAGCCTTTTCTAAAAAAGAAGAAGCTTGCCTATTTGCGGCTGAATCAGCCAAATCAGAAAAAAAAGATTTCTACATACAAACAAATGAGGGAGAAATAATTGTTGGAACTAGAAAAATAGAATTTAAAAACTCAAAACAAATAGATAAAATAATCAACCAAAATAAAAAACCATGAGAACAGATTACAGAAAATTAGTTCCGTTTGTGCTCCGTTGGGAGGGCGGAATAGCAAACGACCCTGACGATAGCGGAGGGCTAACAAACAAAGGAATAACCTTTAGTACATTCAAATCCTTAGCCAAAAAGGTGTTGGGAAAAGAGCCTACTAAAGATGTTTTCTTAAGCATGACCGCAAACGATGCTGCACTTTTCGTGAAGCACTTTTGGGACAAAGCAACTAACAACAATTCCATTAACAGCCAAAAAGTAGCGGAAGCCATTACAACATGGTTTTGGGGTTCAGGCGGCTTTGGGTTAATGGAGTTTCAAAGATTGCTAAACGAAAAGTTTAATGCCGGGCTTAAGGTAGATGGAGCTGTCGGAATTAAAACAGTTACAGCAACCAATAAAATTAACCCGGACAAACTATTTATTGAAATGATTAAGGCTCGTAAAAAGTTTTTCGAGGACTTGGCAAAAGAACGCCCGAAAGATGCTAAATTTTTACAAGGTTGGCTAAACAGGCTAAACGACTTCTATAGCCGCCACAAAACCGAAAGCGACCCCACTTTAGCACTTTTAGGAGTGTTGGCATTCGCAACAGTAGTAACAGTATTAATTAACCAATAACAAGCAATTATGAATACCGAACCGATTAAAGAGCTTAAAACATTTGAGATACCACAGTATTACACCATGAGCGAACTTGCTGAAATTTTGGGAATGGAGCTTGATGCCGTTAAAAATAAACTAAAAGGCTACTTCAATTCAGATAGACTAACAATGACGAGTGAGTTTTCTTTACTTCAGGCTTTAAATTATGTGGTAAATGGTTATGGCAATAGATTTAATGATTTCTACCATAAACTAAATTGTTGTAAAACCATTCTAAAGTCACAAGAAAGGTCAAGAAAAATATTTGATAGTGAATATGGAGTTAAGCATTTAAAATTCCCTCCCGAATTAAGTATTTATGAAAAGTTGTTTAGTGATGAAGAAATTGAAAAGGTTAAAGCCTCTTGGGTAAGGAAACATGTTTTTAGGTGGGGTGAATATACACCTGCTTACGAAGATTATTTAAAAGCAAAAGAATTAGCTTCTTATATGAAGTAAGAAACAAGTTACGATTAATAGTAACAAATAATTTAAAATGTTAGAAGAAATACAAAATTGGATTGATGAATATAAAGAGCCTAACGAAGAAAAGGCTTTAAAATATATTGATTCAATTATTGAAGACAAAGAAAGGTTCTTTAGCCAATGGGACGGACAGGACAAAAAGAGAATGGCGGAACACTATAAGGTTCAGCTTGACCTGTTCAGGAAAATAAAAGAAATGATGTTAAGCGGTGGACGATCTAAAGAATGTGAAAATTGCGGACAGCTTTATCAGTTTAAAACTGAAAAAAGCAAGTACTGTTCTGAAAGATGCAAGATGCAACACCACAGAAAAAAACAATAAAACAAAATAAGATATGGCAAATTTGATAGATTACAGTAAGAGTTTAAAACAGATAGAATTATTTTTCGAGAAGTATAACGAGGGTAAAACAATGGGCGACCCTACTCGTCTAAAATCCAACACTAAATCAGTTGCAGAGGCATTAATACGCATATACGGAAGCTATTTATATAAGAAAGGATTTTTGTTTGTACCGGGAACAGTTGGAGCAGAACTATACAACGAAATCCCACCACTTAGCACCAATAACGTAAGGATAGCCGAGAAAATAAATGCGACTGGGAGAACTGTCCGCACGCACATTAAAAAGCTTGTTGATGCAGGGTTTATTATTAAGAAAGTAACGCACGGTAGAGCCAACAATTTTGAGTTATGGGTAAATCCTGAAATCTTAGGCGTTAAAAAGAAAATGAATTTAAACGAAATTCAGTCGAAAATAACTAATGAAATTTTGAAAAACGAAACCGAAGAAGAGGCTAATAATTCGACTTCTTCATCCTCTCCCATGCGGAAAAATTTTCCGCTAAATGTATCCTTAGATACAGAAAATAGAAACATAGATAATGATGATAATAGCTCTGTTGATAAGGTATCGCCAAGCGATAATAATTCAGTTTCTCCTAAAGTCGAAACAATAGAAACAACAACGGAGACAGAACTGGAAACAAGGGAAAGAAAGCAATCCCAAGTTACAAAACAAGAAAATGAACAAAAAAAAGTTGCGGCAAAAAAAAATAAAGCAGCTGGTACAGACGAAAGTAGCTTCGCTCAACAAAAGAAAAAAGAACTGGACGAATACATCAAAAAATTGATAGACAGCCTATGGCAATTAGCCGTGATGTTTATTTACAAGGATATGAAACTGGAAGAACATCAGGTTATTATTGCTAAAAAACACTTGAAAAAATATTTTAAAGGCGTTGATAGCAAGGAAGCTGCAAAACGTTGGTTTGAGCAATACGGCAAACGCTTAAGCATGGCAGAAACCTTTTACAAAAATAATCCCGGCTACGAAAAATATTTGCCCTCGTTCTACCTCGACCCTACCAACAAAAAAGGCTTTGTTGCGACTAAAACATGGTATCTCAAATACTTGAAAAGCAAGGAAAAGCAGGCTAAAACAAGGATGTTCAATTTAGCCATTCAGAAAGTTGAAGCTGCTCCTAAAGACATAGGTGTCTATACTTCAGCACAGCAAAGCTTAAGCCGATTTAAGGACAAAGAGCTACTGGATAAATTCAATAAAAAAGTACAATCTATAAACGGCATCGAATGACAACAAATATAATATTCGTGCTACTGTTAGCAGCATTATTAATTAAAATAAATATTGAACTAAAAACTAAACTTATGGCAGAATACACCAAAAAGCAACGAATTACAAGTAGCAAACAAGATTGTATTTGTGATGAAACCGGAGTAATCATTTCCAAACACGAAAGAATACTTTTTGATCCAGTACAGAAAAAAGTGTACAGCTCTAAAAGTAAAATGTATCAAAATTATATTAACCAATCTAAAAAATAATAGGCATGGCATACCACGACACAGAAGCAAGTTATAAAGCATTAGTTTATTTTACTGACGGCAATAAACGAACATTTTACTCTCGTGATTTTTCGCACGAAAGAAGTAAAACAAGAAATCCATTATTAGGTTTCTCCCGGTTAGAAAAAATGATAGCAAAATTCGGTAAGAAAGCCGAAACAGCTATTATATATAACAATAGTAATAACCAAGCCCAAGCAAAGTACAAGTTTGGCTTAAAAGTTAATTGATATGAACACTCCTGAAAAAATTAAGCTGAAACTTAAGGCTAATGAAATGAATATATTTTCATCTTATGTAGATTGTATTTTGGAAGCATCAATAGGATTTTTGGATTTTAGAAAAGTAGATATTTTCATTGTAAACAAAATCTTAATCGAAAAGCTATCTATTTTTATGCAAAAGAAAATGATACCAACTCCTACTAAGCCTGTTACTATATCAATTCCGACAGAACAAGCTTTAGCGTTATTTATAGTTCATAAAGTAACCAGTATTAAAATGGGAGTTTATGACGATGTAGTAATACAAAAAATAATCAATCAAATACATAAGGAGGTAATCGTATGAGTAGCTTATTATTAGAACAGCACAACAAAAAGACTTTAGCAGCTCGCTATGGTATTACTAGAAAACAAATGTATAAGAAGCTTAGTATTATGCTTTCTGATAATAAGGTCAGTAAAGAATTTGGGAGGTACTCCTACCCTTTTACTACTAAACAGCTACAAATAATTATTGATAACATTGGAGAGCCTCCGGAAAAATAACGGTATTGGTATAAAAGAAGGCGGGGAATGTTTAGTAGGAGGTTTCAAAAAAGCAGTAAGTTCATGAGATGCCTACAAGCCAAAGGATACGCAGTTCGCCCCGCTTTATTTTATACCATGTTACCAGCAGTGCTTTTGTCTAATCTTAAATTGAAAATATAAAATGAAAACATTACAGAAAGTGCCTTTAGAACTCGTTGAAGTGGAATTTATACCGCCACATAACGAAATGGAGTTTGGCAAAATCTACTATTCAAAAGAGTATAAAACAACCAACCATCTTTGCCCTTGTGGTTGCGGAATGCAAACTCCTATACCTGTCAAAGAAGGGGAATGGAACTTAACAATAAACAACGGTAAAGCAACAATAAGTCCGTCAATATTGCACAGGATTGGTTGCCAAACCCATTACATAATTACCAATGGTGTGGCGAATGTCGTTTAGCATTGGTGGTAACTAATATATAAACGCTTTTTTAATTGCGTTTATATAAAGTTATTTCAATTTTGGCACAGAAATAGTATATTTGCTGCCATACAGAAAATAATATGGCAAAAGCTACAATTAAAATAGAAATACATTACGTAGAAACAATAAAGGAAGCATTTACAGAGGCAATAAGATTATCTAATATGCTTCAATGTTATGTTTCTTTTGAGTTTAACGAAATTAATTGCACGGCAGAACCTAATATGACGATTTACAATGCCATAGACGATTATCTTAAATTAGTACATGAAAGAAACGTACAACTCCTTAAAAAAAGCAAATTCAATTATTAATTAAAATAGGCAACCCATGAAAAAAACAATCTTAGTAGCAGCTTTCTTAAGCTGTTTTGCAATTACCGCATTTTCTCAAACAGAGGATAAAGCTTTAGCTAAAGCTGATAAAATTCAAGGCGTATATGTGTATGTTAAATGTACACCTGTCGCAGAATATGAACATTTAGGAACTGTTAAAGGTTCAGCAATAGGAAATCATGAAATGGACGTTATGACTGAAAAATTTATTAAAAAGGCAAAAGAACAATACCCTGATGCTGATGGAATTATTTTTGACGGAGCAATCAAACAAACTCATAATACTAAAGTAAGTGCGATTAAATTTAAGAAGCCATGAACAATAAATTAAAAAACTCAATTATAATATTTCTCTTGTTAATATTATTCATAGCCTTTTGCATAGGCTCGTTTTTTTTGGGTTATTATTTCGGGCATCAGGACGGAATCAAATATTACAATACTTATTAACCCATTCAAAAGCTCCCAATCTCCGGGAGCTTTTTTTATACCCGGTTCTTTTTAAAGGGCCAGGTATTTACTGCAGCTACATTATTTTGTCCCGGACATTTTACTGCTGCATACTTTTTCCTCCAGTACAGCTAAAAAATTCCAATAACCTTATAAAAACCCTAAAAGTGCCTTTTTCGGCTTTTTGTTGTTTTTGTTGAAAATCAACTACTTAAATAATAACAACCCTTAACAAACCCCCTTATATCCTTACAATAACCTTAAATTATCCTATACATTTTTAGTATATAGGTAGGGCATATATGTAGGAAAAAACGAAAAAAATAAACTTTTTTGTCCCATTTTGTCCCATTTTGTCCCAATATGTAACCTCCCCGATTTCATCCTTTGTTTATTTGTGGTCTAATTTATAAACCAAAAACATAAACAGATGAAGATTTTAATCAGAGTATTTACATTTTTAAGCATTGTTTTCAACAAGCTAAGAGGATTTAACGAGGAATATGTATTCCCATTTATTGATTTATTAGAACTAATTAGAGATGCTGTAAAATCGGACAGCGTTAAATGGTTGGTGGAACTCACTAAATTCGATTGGGATGATAAAATGAGGAATAAGATTATAGAGAAGCTCTCCAAAACCATTATTAAACTTCAATTAGGTTCAGATTGTTTGGATAAAAAAACACCGGAGGAAGTTATCGAATGCTTTATAGAACACTTAAAACAGTTACAGCCTGTAACAAGGGATGCATTGCTTCAAAAGTTGGCATCTGTATCGGTTAAAGATTCTATGCTTAAGGGTAGAATTAAACAGCATGAGGCAGATTTAGCAGTCCAATTAGCTTATTCGGTTAGAAAGCAAAATAGAGAAAAAGAACTTCAAAAAGAAGCGAAAAATGCCTAAAAGCAAGTCAAATAAAATTCTAAAAGTGGTTATGCCTATACTACTTCTTGGCGGAGGTGTCGCTGCTGTTTTTGGTATTACCAAAGCAGTTAAGCTTGGCACTTCCGCTAAAAAACTTTCCTTAGATTTTAAGGATGTGTTGTACAAGGGTATTGCTTCGTGGAATCTCAATTTAGATGTGAGGTTCAATGTAGTAAACCCAAGTAATAGTAAGTTTACTATTGACTTTATCTCGTTAGATATAAAGTTGCCGGACGGCAAAACAATCGCACAAATAAGAGAGCCTAACTTTAATAAGGTAATTGATAAGATTGGAATTACTACAATAAACCTTAGTTCTAAAACTAACTTATTGAGTGCCGGAGTTTCTTTGGCTACTGAACTAATTAACTATTTTACTGGAAAGTTACCAGTACTTACAATTGTAGGTTCAATTAGAGCTAACGGATTATCGTTTGAAGTTAACGAGCAATTCGACCTTAATAGTAATACTAACTGATTTTAATATGCTAACTCGAATGACCTTAGACTACCAAATGATATTATTAAATGCTGCAAGTGTTGTGGCACTTGTTAAAGCATTTTTTACGGACAATTTTAAACTTGATATAGATTTGGACTTAACTACAATTGGCGGATTCTTAGTGTTATTATCGGTAGTAGCTCTAAACGTAGCAAAAACATACAAAGAAATTAAATCCATTAAAAAGGATAATGAACCAAAATGAGAAACGGAATTAACATAGGAAAGATTGAAGATTCAGGCGACCTTGTTATGGGTGGTAGAATTGATACCTATTGGGTTAATAATCCTGATATGAATGCTGTCAATAAGAAAATTTCCGATGCTAATAAAATCCACACAGAAGTATTTACGGCAGACCAAAACGAATTTATTAATGAATTTGGATTTAAGTCTGTTGAATTTGGCAACTGGCTGAACCAACCCCAACGATATTATTTTTTATACAATACTGCGGTCTCATTCAAACATTTAGCAGACGTTTTCAGAGTGTCTAACCAAATGATTGGTTTCTTAGGCAAGCTTAGTATTGCATTTGGAGCAAGAGGCAGACAAGGAGCGTTAGCTCATTACGAGAGATACCCTAACATCATTATCAACTTAACAAAAAACAAAGGACATCATTCATTAGCTCACGAATACGGACATGCTATTGATAACCTTTTAGGGTATTATCTTGAAGTAAAAAGTGCGTTTTTATCAGGTGGCAACTCTGTAAGAACTAAAGTTGATGATGAATTGCTTTTAAGTAGCAATTACTTTGTAAGAAAGTTTGAGGAGTTATTTAGTAAGCTTTATTACGATGAAAAAGGCAATGAAACTAAGTTTTTAAAAACATTAAAAACACACGCTGATAGAGATTATCTATTAAAGCGTACAGAAGTTTTTGCGAGAACTTTTGAGGTGTATGTAGCTGACAAATTAGAAAAAGCCGGGATAGAAAATAAGTTCTTAACCAAAGATGAAAAGTTTAAGGGACACTACCCTGCTAAACTAATTGACAAGTTCAGCCCTGTAATGGATAGTATCATTAATAATGCTTATCGTGTTTTTGAAGCTAAAACGGTTGAGGAGCAAAAAAAGGAAGAAAATAACAAGCTCTTTAATTTAGGAGCTGTTGATGTATTAGCAGCGAACATAGGTAAAAAGAACTTTAACGGATTTAAACCTACCTATAAAGAGCTTGATAGTTACGACCATCTAATTATTGACAGTTCTGCTCCTAACAAAACTGTTTTCATTCAAACTGGCGGACTGCAAGAAACTATACAGGTCATTAAAAGAGTTATTGACGAACACAAGTATCAGGTTGCACCATTGGCAAAACATTTACAAGCCAACACGCTTGAGCAAAGTTGTTTTAATATATGGCACTTCATTGTTCACAACATTAAATACAATTTCGACCTTGCAGGCAAGGAAGAAATTAGAACGCCTGCACGCTCTTGGAAAGATAGATTTAACCGTGCAGATTGTGAGGATTATGCAGTTTTCGCAGCTTCACTATTAATAAACATGGGCTACTCTCCTAAGCTTAGAATTGTAGCATTTAACAACAAACCACAATATCAGCACATTTATATAATGGCTAACAACATTTGTATAGATGCTGTTTTACATACATTTAATTCACAACCTCCAAACATCACTAAAATTATGGATATAGAAGTATTAAGCGGCTTAGGCAATGCCGATGTTGAAAATAAGGTAGTTACTAAGCTATTGAACAGCCAAAGCCAGTTAATTAAGATGGCTCGTAATAAAAAACACAGAGGTATTAAGCCTCAATTAATGGCAGAGCTTCGTAAGATAAGATATATTTTACTTATACAAGGAACTCCTGAATTTAAAGAGATAATGCCCGTAATGTCTCAAATTAAAGATATAACCGGAGACGGTAAATTTATCTTTAAAAAAGATGCTGACATGGTGGCAATTGCTGCTTATATGGAGAGTGTTGCTAACAAAGACAGCGAAGAACTGGCAGGTTTGGGAGCGGTTGATTTAGAGGACGAAATGGCAATAGCTCATATAAAGAGTGCTATTGAGCAAAGAGACTTACTAATGGAAGCAGTTGCTTCTGGAAAGGTAAAGTATGAGGATGTAGCAGAAGCTATACAAGAAGTAGATAAGTTAGAAGCTCTACTAAAAGCTGACAATATTGCTTTATCAGGTTTCTTTTCTAAAATAAAAGATGCTGCCAAAGGAGTTTGGGATAAAGTAAGCGGAGCTGTTAAAACAGTTGCAGGAAAGGTAAAAGATGTTGCAGAAGCCGCTTGGGATAAAATTAAAGATGCAGGCAAAGCAGTTGGAGGATTTATAGTAAAATACAATCCTCTATCTATTGCCGCAAGAAACGCTTATTTAGGGTTGTTACATTTGAATTTTAGAGGTTGGGGAGAAAACCTAGCCGTAGGTTATGCCGCTGCCGAGGGAAGATTAAAACCCGGTAACGGATATTCTCCAATGGACATCTCTAAAATGCACGCAAGAAAAGACAAGATTGAAAAACTTTGGAAAAAACTAGGCGGAGATACTAAGGCTTTAAGAAAAGCGGCTGTCGGTTCTAAAAAAGGAAAGGAAGCAGCAGGACTTGGAATTATTGACCCCGTTGTAGCAGTTACAGCCGCATCAGGTATTATAACTGCCGTTGCTCAGGTAATGGATAAATATAAAGTAGCCAAAGATAAAATATCAGACATAACTGACATTGCTAAAATGGCACAAGAAAAAATTAAAGTTGGTGGCGACAAGTTACAACTTATTAAAGACAAGGTTATAGCTGTTAAAGATAAGTTTACGGGTGGTTCATCGCCTACAACATCAGAACCACGTCCTGCCGCTCCTACTACTCCAACGGTAACATCTAAAGACGAACAAGACTTTATTGAACAAGAGTTGTACAATGGCGGCACTAAGGATTCAGGAGTAACTAAAAATGATTCAGGATTGTCAACAGGTACTTGGATAGCCTTAAGCTTATTAGGTGTAGGCGTTGTTGGTGGCGGTGTAGCGTTCGCAATGTCGGGCAAAGGTAAAAAAAGAAGAAAATAAATAAGTAAATCAATTATTCACTATAAAAATTAAAAAACAATGGCAACAAAAAAAACAAAAACAGCCTTTCTAAAGCCTCTAACAGTAAATAGTATGGCGAAAGGTGCAGGTTGCTTTGCGATTCGTGGCGTTTCTGCCATTGTGGCTAACGCCACAAGTAGCAAAGCAAGTAACATTATGCCCAAAGCACATGGCTTTGTAGCATTAGCTTTAGGTTTAGGAGCAGACATGCTAATCGAAAACGACTATGCTCGAGCACCTTTCGAGGGTATTGGAACTTGGGGAGCTATAAGAGTAGCACAAGATTTCGTACCGCAAGGAAGCAGCTTAAGAACTCATTTAGGTTTAGGTAATACCGACAACCAAGAAGACACAACAGTAGTAGATTCTACTCCTGATTGGGATGCTCTTGCAAGAGAAATGAATATCGAAGTTGACGAAGCTCCTGAATACGATGAGGAAGAAATGGCAGCACAGGAAGCGGCTGCAATGGCTGACTTTGACGAAGCAGCAGCTCAACAAGAAGTGTTAAACACCTTACCAATCTAAATCAAGTAATCAATTAAGTAAATTAATAATCATCAATAAAATTTAAAACCATGAACACAGAATTAATCGACATTTCAGATAACCTATTAGGTTTAGGAAACATTAAGCCAGCTGTTGACCAAGCAGCTATTAAATTAGGCGTACAAAGTACTCCTAAGGTGGTGGAGCTTGTAAAACAAGTGTCTGCTGAAAGAGTTAAAACAGCCATGAGCAATAAAAACTTGACAAGAGGTCAAGCTATTTTTGCTCAAAAGGTAAATGAATTGCCTGCTGAATCTATCAGAGGCTTGAAAAGCGGTGCTTTACAAGTAGTAGATGGAGAAAGATACATTGCTGCTCAAGCATCAGGTGGGTCAACAACTCAAGAGTTGTTACAGAACGCTCCTAACTCTGCAATTGGTATTACCAACTTAAACGATGGTAAAATGCCAAGTAATGCAAACATGTTGTTAGAAGCTCTTAAAGTAGAGTTTGCTAACCATGCTACATCAACAGATGCGGACGATGTGGAATACAGAAACATCATGGATTCGGCAAGCTTGCCATCTGCTTTCCAAAATGGAGAGTTAGAAATTATGGCGGACGGTAGAGTTATCGTACCATCTACGCCAATGGCTAAATTCTTTGCTGTTGGACCAGCTTCTTTTGCTGATAGCACAGGAGCAAGAGTTGTTAAGTTGAAAGCTCCTAAAATGATTCCTGCATCTGCAAGAATTCAAATTAACTGGAGAAAGCCAGCTAACGGAAGTTTATCCGCATCAGGTAACGATTTCATCAAGGTTACTCTAATCGGTTCGGAGACTACTACAAGATAATCTTGTGTTAGTCTGATTATTGTTATCATGTAAAGGGAGTAGCTAACCCCTACTCCCTTTTATTAAAAACCCTTTAATTACCAAAGTGATGAAAAAAATTAAATATCAAAGCCAAAGAATTACCTTAGCATCAGGTACGGCTTCTGTTGATGAAACCATTGTCGAGATAGACAAAAACTACGACCGAATAACAGGTTACGCAGTTCATTCGGTTAGTCAAAATGCTGCCGACAAATTTAGTTTAGGCTTAGTTGACCGTTCAGGAGTTTTGCACGATAGAACTTTCGAGAACGACCATATTAGTTCAACGTCTGTTCCTATGGGAATGAGGTATAAAAAGCTTAATGCGGAAGCATCAGGAAACCAAGTAAGAGTACAAATCGAACCAGTAACAGCTTTAGCGGCTGCCTTAACCGTAGATGTTGTTTTCCAATTGGAGTCTGAACCAAAAGAATGTGAAAATTAATAACCAATAATTAGAACCTATTATGTTAACACTTGATGAAATAATTGAACAAATTAAGGATGCTAATTACCCTTATTATAAGCTTAGAGGGAGAAAAGACATTTACAGCTCTACAACTATACAAATTGGGGATAACCTTACAGAAAAAGACCCAACAGTTGAGCAAGTAATAGAAAAAGTAAAGCGACATGTGGGAATAATGACTAAAGGTAATCCCCATTTTATTTTTGAACTAGAATTACTTAGAACTCCAAGCAGTAATCAAACAGGTAAAATAGGAGCTTTCCTTTTTGTAAACGAGCGTACTGAAGGACAGCCGGAACCATCTGTACCGGATCAAAATAAAATACACCAACCTACAATAATGGGATTAGGAGCTATACAGGAGCAAACACAGGCATTAATGCAGATGAATAACCAAATGTTAGAACCTCGTTTAGCATTAGAGCGAGAGCGTACATTACTGGAAGTTGAAAAGGTAAATCTAAACAGAGACCGTGAGCAGTTTGAAAGAGAGAAAAAGGAGCTAATGGAAAAGCTTAAAAAGGATGAAGAAGTTTTTAATTCTCATACTGAACGAGCTAAGAAAGGAGTAGAAAAAGGATTATTAGGACTTTATGATGCTTTTGTTAATAAAGATGAAAAAGGAGGTCTTGCAGGAGCTAAAACATCTGTTGAGGAATCGGAAGAACTAACGGAAGAACAGGAATTAATTAACAGTATTGCTCAAAACATGAATGAACATTATTTAGCCGGGTCAATCGGTAAGGATGAAATTCTAAAAGTAGGAGCTGGAGTACAGACATTAATTAACAAGTATAAAAAAGAGGAGGCATAACATGAGCAGTTTTTTAAAACCAAAAACAAAAATAAGCGTTGAGCTTCCTTGTTCGCCTTTACAGGCTGAACAGGTAGCAAAAGACTTACAAACAGTAGTAAGTAAATTAAACCCGTCAGAGATAACTCTGTTGGCAAAAGCACTAAGTAAACCGTTCATTAAAACGGCTGCTTTAGCGAAGTTAAAAACAATGTTGTAAATTAATTATTCACTATAAAATTTAAAAACAATGGCATCAAGAAAACCATCAAAACCAAAAATGTTAAAGCTTCCTAAGAAGCCAAAACAATCAAGCTCTTTAGCTACTTGGGAAAAATATGCAGCTAAAGTTGCAGAAATCGAAAAACAAAACAAAAAAAGAGAGGCGGACTACAAGAAAGCTTTGAACAGTTTTGAAGCGGCTAAAAAGAAAAAAGCAGCTCTTATCAATAAATTGAAGTAATCAACATCTAAAACAATCAAAACATGGCAGCAACTAAAGTAATAAAAGCAGCATCTAGCGTAACGCTAAGCGATACGGCTAAAAATACATTGGTTTTTACAGGTGTTGCTATTGCAGGTTATTTACTGTATAAAACAGTTACCTTAGTGAGCGATGTTACAAGTGTTGTTACTGACCCGTTGAAAAACATAAATAAAGGCGTTACGGATGCTATGGATGTTGTTAAAGACAACTATCAGCAGCAAAAAGCATTAGCAGAAAAGCAAGTAAAAGAAGTAGAAGCGTTTAAAAAAACAACTGCTTTTCAGATGGCTTTTACTCCAAGCTATTGGCAAGGTAAAACAAAAGAGATTGTCTTTATTAGTAATGATAATGCTATGAGTTTTGCTAAATCAATAAGGGCAGGACTGGACGTTTTTAAGTTTACAGATGATGATTTTAGTAAGATACAAGCTGTTTATAGAAATACGCCCTCAAAAGCTTCTATGATGAAAGTAGGTGTTTATTATTTCTCTCTGTACAAATCAGACTTATGGACGGATTTAGGAGTAAAGCTTAGCAATGCTCAAATACTTGAAATTAGAGATGTTATATTAACCAAAAAAGACTTTACTAAAAAGAGTAGCTAAAATGTTTCAACTTGATAAAGAATACGAGCTTATTAACATAATGACTAACGTGAGTAAAAACACAATAGGCATTATAACTAATTGCATGACTACAACATTTCGTAATCAAGGCACTACAACTGTACATGTATATCCTGAAACAAGTGGGGGTTCTTATATTATTTTAAAACCCGGACAAGAAAGGACTTACGGAAGTATTTTTCCAAATGTAAAATATACTGCAAAGTGGAATTGTGAATTTCAAGGGTCAGGAACTAACAACCTTTTGATTGAGCAAGAAATAGTACAACCAGTAAAATGTTAAGCATGATAACAGGAATAACACATAGTACTAGCAGTAAGCAAGAGTACGAAGTAACCAACCCTTTGGGGCAGTCTGTTTTTCCGCTCACAGAGCAATTAACAGAAGATGCTTTGGTGTTTGTAGGTGGTGTGTTAACCGACTTGCCTTATACAGGTGTTGGAACTAATACATTAACATTTACAGGGGGTGCTTTAAATCAAGGAGAGATTGTAACCATTAAACAGTAATTAACAACAAAACATTATGAAAAAATTAGTATCATATCTATTATTACTCTTATCAATAGGACTAATAATAACAGCCCCTTTGTTTGGGCAAAGTAAACGAATTGGCGAAATTGTGGAAATGTCTGGCATGACAGCCACTTTCTCCAAAAACCAACCAAGAGGAACAATAGTACTCGAAGAAAGTGCTTTGGAGCTTTGGTATCTTTTTAATTACACACCTGCCGGAACAACATTAGGGGCAGCCTCAAAGGTCAAAATATCTGCGGACGCACTTAATGGCATCTATTCAGGTAGCGATACAGTTCCATCAGCCACAATAGCTACACTTACTGATTTTTTAGCATTTGACGGAACGGTCAGGATGCGTGGGAAAGGGAGTACTTCCTCAACTCAATCATTACAGATAGCATCTCAATTAGGGGTTAACTTTAGCGTTAATGATGCCGGAGAAGTTGATAGTAGGTTAGGTTATTGGATTGATTCACAAAGATACATGCACAATACAGGCAATACCGGCAACATAAATCTTTGGCTTGGAAGAGGAGCGGGTAGTAGTGCTAGTACTAATGTACATCGTTCATTAGGTGTTGGATATAATAGTTTAGGAAGTATGTCGAATGGAACAGGCAATATAGGTGTTGGTTGGTTTTGTTTTTACAATCAAACCGGAGGAAATAGATTAATTAGTCTCGGTTCATTAATAACAACTCACTCACTTGGTGCAGCCAATGATGTTTGTATAATAGGACATAATGCATCTTCAACAAGTAACAATCAATTTGTAACAGGTTCTTCCATCTCCCCCTACAACTCATATCATTTTGG
>Ga0265293_10006217_pt1 | contig 19278 bp, 22 predicted proteins | sample Munlanlewell138R_FD_192505 | JGI IMG/M metagenome (GOLD analysis project Ga0265293, IMG submission 192505) | Leachate microbial communities from a municipal landfill in Southern Ontario, Canada - Leachate well 138R | ecosystem: Engineered > Solid waste > Landfill > Unclassified | place: Canada... | reverse complement strand
TAATATAGGCGTTTCCATTTTCTTTGTTTTTGATTATCTGATACTCGGTACGCTGACATCTTTTCTGCTGCTGCTTATGCCCGTTTACTTTGCGCTGAACTTTAATCTGCCCGTAGTGTTTCTTATAATCTTTACTGTGGATTTTATACTCGGTATCACTGAATGTGCCGTCTCCAAAAAAATCGCGGCGCGGTACAGCTTTACATTCCGCAAATCGGATAATGTTCGCGTCGGGTTTTATATTCCGTTTAAAATATTGATACTCCGTTTTATAAACATACTTTTTATAGTCGCCGGAACGATATCGTATTTTTTTAACAAGCATAAATGGAATCAGGCGAAACGATTGGGAAGATGTTTTTCCGAAGCCGACAAGCTGTTTTCAACCGACAAAATGCAAGATATACCCGAGCATGGTTTGACATCCGCCAATAACAGTTAATTGTTATTGTTATGCTCCCACAGCCGTATTATTTGGCCGTTATACTTACTCTTTCTCCTTTTTGGGTATAATTAAACCGCCTTTTACGGTAAAATGAGCAAAAATAACAAAGGAGCTGATGGTTTGGATGCACCGCGTCTGGATATAGATTTAACAAAAATCAAAAATAACGCCAAGACTATAGTAGAGCTGTGCAACAAAAGGGGGATAGATGTTGTAGGGGTAACCAAGGGGGTATCGGGCATGCCCGAGGTAGGCAAAGCCATGCTCGAAGGCGGCGTATGCGCTTTGGCTGACGCCAGGATGAGAAACATAATCAAATTAAGAAAATCGGGTATCACGTCGGAAATTATGATGCTAAGGCTTCCGCGAATCAGCAGCGTTAAGGCAATAGTCAAGCATACGGATTTAAGCTTTAACTCTGAAATAAATATGATACGTTCTTTAGCCGATAAGAGCCGCGCTTTGTCCGCATCACACCGTATTATACTTATGACGGATATAGGCGACTTGCGCGAAGGTATTATGTATACGCAAGTTATGCACATAATAAAGCGTATACTCTCATTAAAAGGGATAGAATTGTGCGGTATCGGCACAAATGTGGGGTGCTACGGGGGAGTGCTTCCTTCGGAAGAAAACATGGGGCTTCTGGCTAAAATTGTTCGAGATATTCGCTATAAATATTCGATACCGATTCCTGTTGTATCTATCGGGGGCACAAACTGTCTTTCACTTATTTCAAACGGCAATATGCCAAAAGAGATAAATCAGATTCGTGTCGGAGAAGGTATACTCCTTGGAAGGGACAGCGCGCACAATGCCATAATTGACGGTACAAGCCAGGACGCGTTTAAGCTGGCGGCCGATATTGTCGAAATAAAAAATAAACCTTCCATGCCCATTGGCAGCATTGGCAAGGACGCGTTCGGCAATACCCCGAAGTTTAAGGACAAGGGCGTGCGCCGGAAAGCCCTTATAGCTTTAGGAAAGCAGGACGCCCGCTTGTCCGGACTGTTGCCGATTGACAAAAAAATAAAAATACTCGGCGGAAGCAGCGATTATATAATTATAGATATCAACGACAGCGATTTTGATTACGCGCTGGGAGACGAGATTCATTTTCATCTGCTTTACCCCGGTCTGCTGTCCGTGTCTACGTCGCCTTTCGTTGGTCACCATTTCCCGGAGGATATTTATAATGAAAATCAGTGTCCGGCAAGTACAATATAACGATGCCAAAATCGTTAAGCGGCTTATAGAAATTGAAAAACAAGCCTTTGGCGGCGCCGGCCTTGACGAATGGAATCTTGTGCCTTACATACGTCACGGCAAGGTTGCGGCGCTTTGGACGGATGGCAAAATTATAGGCGGGGCTCAATTTATTCGCGACTGGAATGAAGTATCACGCGCCTATCTTATAGGCATTGCCATTGATTCCGCTTACCGGGGCAAAGGCCTCGGCACACGTTTTTTGGAAGAATGCATAAAGCTGCTGAAAGCCGACGGTATAAAATGCGTGGAATTGACCGTAGAATCTAATAACACCGGCGCTGTCAATGTGTATCAAAACAAGCTTGGGTTCATCACCGCCTGCGCAAGAAAGGACGAGTACGGCACAGGCGAAGACAGGCTTGTTATGGAGCTGACGCTATAACATTATAGAGCGGCTTTGCCGTGGCCAAAAATCAGCTGTCGTTTATTTCCCGCAGATACTGCTCCAATTTACAAGCCGTCTGTTCGCTTATAGTATGCTCCATAAGACAGGCGTCCGTTTCCGCCGTGTCAGCGTCAACATTGAGCACGTCTTTTAAAAAAACTGTTATAAGGTCGTTTCTTTTCTTAACGGTTTCGGCAATTATTTTACCCAAATCCGTGAGCATTATGGTTCCGTATTTTTGTTTTGTAATGTAACCCAAAGATACAAGCACATTCATAGCGCGGCTAACGCTGGCACGCGATACGTTAATTGCCTGCGCGACCTGAAACGAATGAACGGGCTCGCCGTTTTCGGACAGCTCGAGCAATGTTTTTAAATAGTCCTGTATGGACGGCGTTACTTTTTTCATGGCAATCTGATTATCGGTCTACCCTAATAAGTATCACGTCGTAAATAGCTTTAGTTCCGAAAGCTTAATCATGGGGATGGTCGCATACCGTTTTCTCGACGCCGAATCCGCGCCCCGCGCCCGGGCTGCACAGGCTTTCCGCGCCCTTTAAAGCGCCCGACGCCAGCTTGTTTACAGCCGTATCCACCGAACAGTCTATGCCGGCCAACACTTCTATTCCGTACCGGCAAAAAAGCTCCGCCGCCCTTGCGCCTATTCCGCCGCACACAACTTTCTCCGCGCCCTTTTTGTGCAAAAACTCGGGTATGGCGCCCGGGGCATGGCCGGGGTTGGCCGCCAGCTCTCTTTTTATAACCTTACCGCCCTCTATTCTAACCAGAGTATACCCCTGGCACCTTCCAAAATGAGGCGATACACTCTCATTATCCGTTGCTATCGCAATTAACATATTTCCTCCTCAGTCTTTGTAAGACATTTTTTTAGTTCTTCCCAAAAATTTTCTATCTGACACGCAACCTCCGTAAGTCCCGCTTCAAGCGGCGTTTTCAGCGATTGAAGGGCGCGCACAATTGCCGGTTCAAACTTAATTTTCCCTATAACGGGAAAACCGTTTTCTTCGCATTCGCTTTCAATCTCACAAGCGATTGCGGTATTTAAATCATACTTGTTTATGCACACATAAGCCGGTATTCCAAAATGACGGGTTAAGCCGAGCACTCTTATCAAGTCGCTTTTACCCGACTTTGTCGGTTCGCACACAGCCACCGCCGCGTCCGCTCCCGTTATCGAAGCTATTACCGTACACCCTATTCCGGGCGAGCCGTCAATAAGCGCCCATGCCTCGCCGTTATAAAACTCCGGCAGATTCTCCTTAACCTTTGTAACCAGTTTGCCCGACCCTTCCTCGCCTATGTCAAGCAGCGCGTGTGAAAATGTTCCTCGATTGGTGTTATCCACATAAGCTTCTCCGGTTTTGACATCAACCAGTGAAATAGCGTTTTGAGGGCACACAAGAGCACATGCCCCGCAGCCTTCACAGTTTGCCGGAATAATCCGTATATCCTCGGTTATGGCGTCGAATCGGCAGACGCTTTTGCACCGTTCGCATGGTACGCATAAATTAGGGTCTATCAACGCTTGTTTCGCGCCGTAGTAATGTTCCGCTTTGCGCCTCTCCCCCGGTATTATAAGGTGCAGGTTAGGAGCGTCCACATCGCAGTCCGCAATTATTTTGCTTTCAACCAACAGGCTTAACGAGGCGACAAGAGTGCTTTTCCCCGTTCCTCCTTTGCCGCTTATAAAAACAATCTGCTTCATGACGCCGCTCCCGCTTTTATTGAGTTAAATAACTTAATAAACTTTTCTTTATATGTTTTGTCCATGTGTACCGGCAGTATCCCCCTTGAGTAATTCTCCGCAATTCTTCGCTCATACGGTATTTCCATAAGCACCGCTATGTTATGCCGCGCGCAATACTGCTGTATGCTTTTATCGCTGTCCATAGCCTTGTTGATAACAACGCCAAAACGTATGCCCATTTTTTTAACGAGCGCCGCCGCTATCTTTAAGTCGTGCAGCCCGAACGGCGTAGGCTCGGTGACAAGCACGCAAAAATCAGTGCCGCTGATTGTTTTTACCACAGTGCATGAAGCCCCGGGGGTACAGTCAAGTATAACGGGAATGTCATTGCGCATCATCTGCTTTAGCTTGTTGATAACCGGTATAGTAATAAACTCTCCTATATTAAGCTTACCCTGCAAAAACATACCGTTATCGCCGGATTCTATTACTCCCGTTTGCCTTGGCGCTTCGTAAACGGCGTTTTTCGTACAAGCAATGCCGCACGCGCCGCAATGATGGCACAGCTCGGGAAAAATAATCACCTTGCGCTTCACAACCGCTATAGCGTTAAACATACACGCCCTCGCGCAATCCCCGCAGCCGTCGCACTTATCCTCTTTTACCTCGGGTATCTGCACATAGACGGGCGTTTCGCTTTCTATACGAGGGTTTAGGAACAGCGCGCCGTTTGGCTCTTCAACATCGCAGTCTATATACTGGCATTGGCCGACAGCCGCCGCGAGGCTTGCGGATACAGTTGTTTTTCCTGTGCCGCCTTTACCGCTTAACACCGCTATTTTCAATTTCTATCCCCTTAAGCCGTAATGGCGCGGCGCCGACGACGTTATCTTCTCAAGCGAGCCTTTTTTAAACAGCTCCGCGTTTTCTTTTACGGTAACGTCTTTACCGTAATATACTTCTATGCCCGCCGCACTAAGCACTTTGCCGGCGTTAGGCCCCACATTGCCCGTGATTACGGCCTTAACATTTTTATCCGCGACCGTTTGGGCGGCGGAAATTCCCGCGCCTCCCGAGGCCGCCGCCGCCGCGTTGTCTAAAAACTCATATTTCATTGTTTCCGTATCAATAATGGCAAAACAGGCCGCCCTGCCAAACCTTTGATCCATCCGGCTTTCCATATCGCTTCCGGCCGCCGATATCGCAATGACCACAATAATACCTCCAAATAGTTTTAGTTTTATACCCAAAACTATTTTATACCTATAACGGGCATATGTCAATATCATTGTAAGCCGTTTATTGTTAACTTATTAAAAAACGCGTGTCCTTGTGTTGTTTGGAAAAAATATTCGCCGCTTATTTAATATATTTGAATTTGAAAAACCGCGGTTTTGTGCCGCGCCCTTATTTAATAATGTTAAATTCAGCAGGGGGCCGCGCCGCAGCCCCCTCGCGCTATTCCGATTCTCCTATAGCGAAAACCAGCTCGCAGCTTGCCGCAAGCTTTTCGCCCACGTACGCTTTGCCCGTGCCAATACCGACGCCGCCTTTTACCGCGTCGAGCTTTGTTTCCAGCACCAGCGTGTCTCCCGGCACAACTTTTTCGTAAAACCGAGCGTTTTTTATCTTACCGAGATATGCCAGCTTTCCCGCCATATCAGGCATCACAAGAAGCGTAATTCCGCCCATTTGCGCCATAGCCTCAATTATAAGCACACCGGGCATTATTTTCTTATCCGAAAAGTGCCCCATAAAGAACCACTCGTTGCCGCTTACGGCTTTTACGCCCTTTGCCCTAACGCCCGGCTCAACCTCGTCAACCCTGTCTATCATTAAAAACGGCTCTCTGTGCGGCAGTATTTTTTTGATATCTTCAATATTGAGCATTATCAGTCCTCTTTCCTTTTCATTACGATACAGGAATTATGCCCGCCAAATCCGAATGAATTACTTAATCCATACAGCGTATCCATCTTTTTTGCTTTGCCCTTCACATAATCGAGCGTGCAGCCTTCGCCTTCTTCCGAAAGCCCCGCGGTGGGAGGAGCTATACCGGCGTTCAACGCGCAAATTGTCATTATTACCTCAAATGCGCCCGCCGCTCCAAGCAAATGCCCCGTCATGGATTTGGTTGAGCTGACAAGCAGTTTCTTCGCGTGTTCACCGAAGCACCGCTCAATAGCCTTGCTTTCCGTAACATCGTTAAGAGGTGTGCTTGTACCGTGCGCGTTAATATACCCTATGTCTTCCGGCGCTATTTGAGCGTCGCGCATGGCCAGCTTCATGGCCTCTATAGCGTATTTTCCTTCCGACATAGGCGCGGTAATGTGAAACGCGTCGCATGTCTGCGCATAGCCGGCAATCTGTCCGAGAATTTTAGCGCCGCGTTTTCTGGCGTGTTCCTCGCTTTCTATAAGCAAAAACGCCGCGCCTTCGCTCATAACAAAACCGTCCCTGTCTTTGTCAAAGGGTATGCTTGCCCTCTTTGGGTCTGTGGCTTCGGAAAGCGCCTGCATCTGGTGAAAGCCCTGCACCGCAAGCTCGTTCATCGCCGATTCAACGCCGCCAACCAGCATGGCGTCCGCGCGTCCTTCCCTTACGGCATAAAACGCGTGGCCAACCGCGTCCGCGCTGGAAGAACATGCCGTAACAATGCTAAGGCACGGTCCGTGAAGGCCAAATCGCATTGCTATAATGCCCGCGGTGGTGTTAATAATGGCCTTGGGTATAAAAAGAGAGGAAATTGCCCTTGGCCCCTGCTGTTTCATTTCGTCATACTGACTGCATATAATATCAAGACCGCCTATCCCGCAGCCAAGAACAACGCCTATGCGGTTTTCATCAAAGCTTTCCATTCCGCTTTGCTCCCACGCCTGTATGGCCGCCACAACGGCAAGCTGCGTAAACCGCTCCATGCGGTTTGCCTCGCGCTTTGATATGTAGCCGTTCGGGTCAAAACCCTTAACCGTGCCGGCGACGCTTATTCCGGTATATTCCGTATCAAAACATTCCGCTTTGCTTATGCCGCATTCTCCGGCCGCGGCGGCGCGGAACGAATCCTCCACATTGAGCCCAAGGGGAGAAACCGCCCCCATGCCCGTTATAAACACTCTGTTACTCATAAGCCCTCCTGCCCCGTATAAATTATATAATCATTCCGCCGTCCACCACCAGAACCTGTCCGGTGATGTACGACGCGTTTTCGCCGCAAAGGAAGCCCGCAAGCGCCGCCACGTCCTCCGGCGTACCAAGCCGACGCAAAGGTATGGCTTCCATAAGCTTTTTACGCGTATCCTCGCTCAGCTCATCCGTCATCGCGGTTGCAATAAACCCGGGAGCTATAGCGTTAACGCAAACCCCGCGAGACGCGATTTCCTTGGCGCACGCTTTGGTAAACCCTATAATGGCCGCCTTTGACGCCGCGTAATTCGTCTGCCCCGCGTTGCCGGTTAAGCCTACAACCGATGTGATGTTTACTATTCTGCCCCGCCTGGCTTTTGCCATATGCGCGACGGCCGCGCGCGTACAGTAAAAGCAGCTGTCCATATTTGTGCGCATAACCTCAAAATACTGCTCATCCGTCATACGCATAAGCAGACCGTCTTTTGTCGTCCCCGCGTTGTTGACAAGCGCATAAATGCCGCCAAGCTTTTCAATACACCGCGCGACAAGAGACGCGCACTGCTCCGGTTCGGATAAATCCGCTTTTATTGCCGCCGCGCGCCCGCCCCGCGCCCGTATCTTTTCCATAAGCTCCATTGCTTTGCTTTCCCCGCGGTTATAATGCAGCGCAATATCAAAACCGTCCTGCGCCAGCTTTAAACAAATGGCTTGGCCTATACCTCCGGACGCCCCCGTAACTAATGCCACACTGTTCATTTTTCACACCTTTCTAAAAATTGCTCAAGCGTTTGCCTGTCCCGCACCGAATAAACCTCCGCGTTCTTGCCGACGCGGCGCTTTAACAGCTTTGAAAGCACCGCCGAGGGGCCAACCTCTACAAAGCGCCCAACACCCTGCGAGAGCATGTGCTCCACGCAATCGTTCCAGCGTACCATTTCGCACATCTGCCTCGCCAGCAAACCGCGGATATCGCTGTCTTTATTATAAGGGCTTCCAAGAACATTTGAATAAACGGTGCGGCGCATACCAAAAAGCGTTTCGTTCTCAAGCACCGCCGAAAACTCCCGCGCCGCCGATGAAAGCAACGGCGCGTGTGACGGCACTTTTACGTCAAGCATAGTAACCATCGCCGCGCCTTTTTCTTCAAACAAACATTTTATTTTTTCTAAATCATCATTTTTGCCGGCTATTACGGTTTGAAACTCCGACAAATGATTCGCCGCGTAGGCATCGCTAAAGTCTTTTATAGCCTCTTGAACCTGATTAATTGTAAAGCCTATAACCGAGAGCATACCGCCCGCTCCCGCCGGATACGCGCCGTCCATAATTTTGCCCCTTATCATAACAAGACGTGCGCACCGCCCGGCGTGAAAAACTCCGGCCGAGCACAGCGCGCCGTATTCGCCGAGAGATAACCCCGCGCAAAACTGCGGAATAATTCCTTTGTTTTGAAGAACGCCAAACAGCGAGACGCTGTGCGCGAATATAGCCGGCTGCACAGTCTCGCTTTGATCCATTCCGCGCCCTTCAAAGCACGCGGCTTTTAAATCTTTCCCCGACCCTTGTTGGCATTTATCAAATGTGCTTTTATAATCGGTATAATAATCGTATAAGTCCAACCCCATGCCAACCGTTTGCGCTCCCTGTCCGGGGAACAAGAAGGCCGTCTTCACCCCATCACCTCTTTTTCACAATTGACCGAACACCGCGCGCCCAATGCCGCGCAGACACTCCTCGTCAAAAATATCGGCTATAATTTGCGCCGCGGGCTGTATTTTATCTAACATGCACGCGCACTGACCGGCCATAAAAGAGCCCGTTTCCCTATCGCCGTGCAATACCGCCCTTTGCAGCGACCCCTCGCCGTACCTTTCTATTTTTTCTGCCGCGTTCTCCTCGTATTCCATGCTTGCAAGCTTCCGTGAAAAAGGGCTTAGCAGCAGCCTTACGGGATGCCCCGTTACGCGCCCCGTAACCTTGCTGTCAATATCCTTTGCTTTTATAATGCGCGCCTTATAATCCTTATGGGCTGTGCATTCCTCCGCGAGTATAAACCGGGTGCCAACCTGAACGCCCTTTGCTCCCAGACAAAACGCCGCGGCCGCGGTTTTTGCGTCAAATATTCCGCCTGCCGCCACCACCGGTATGCCGACGCTGCGGACAATATCAGGCACAAGCACCATTGTGGTTAACTCCCCTATGTGCCCGCCCGCTTCGCTTCCCTCCGCTATCAGAAAATCAGCGCCCGCTTTTTGCATCCTTAAAGCCAAAGCGCGGCTTGGCACAACCGGCGCGACCGTAATCCCCGCGCTTTTCCACCGCTCAACATATTTTGCCGGATTTCCCGCTCCGGTGATTACCACCGGCACGCGCTGTTTTTCGGCCAGCGCCGCGATTTCATCAACATATGGGCTTAGCAGCATTATGTTAAGACCGAAAGCTTTATCCGTCTTTTCGCGTACAAGACGTATCTGCGTTTCAACCCATTCCGGCGGCGCGTTGCCCGCCGCGATAACTCCAAGACCTCCGGCGACGGATACGGCGGCGGCAAGGTTCGCGTCGGAAACCCACGCCATACCGCCCTGTATTACCGGATAATCAATGTGAAGCAGTTCGCATATACTGCCTTTAAGCATCCTTTTTCCCTTCAAGATAAGCCAAAAGCTGCCCGACCGTTGTTAATTCTTTAACATCATCGTTGGGTATTTTGATTCCGGTTTGTTTTTCAAGATCAATCAGCATCTCAACCATATCAAGCGAATCCATCTCAAAATCTTCGACAAACCGTGAATCCATGGTGATGTCTTGTTCTTTCAAATCAAGCTGTTCCACAAGATTTTTAATAATTAGTTCTTTCATACTTTTGTCCTCCGAATTTTATATTGCCCAATCTATAACCACTCCGCCGTATGTTAAGCCGGAACCAAAGCCGACAAGGGCAACCCTGTCTCCTTTTACAAGCCAGCCTTTCTCATACGCGTCGCATATAGCAATCGGTATGGTAGCGGAGGAAGTATTGGCATACTCGTCAATGTCCAGAAAAAACTGTTCCTTGCCAATGTCCATTTTTCTTATAACAAAATCAATTATCTTTGCATTTGCCTGATGCATTATCACTTTATTAAAAGGCCTATCCCCGCACATGTCAAGAAGTTTTCTAAGCGTATCTTCCACAACGCCCACGGCGTACGTGAAAACTTCGGAGCCTTTCATCTTTAGATATTTTGTACCTTTTGACGGCTCGAATCCAAAAGGCGTCGGCTTTAACTCCTTTTCCAGCAGTATTACCTCTTCCCTGTCAGGCGTACCGCTCATCACAGGATAGCGCATGTTTGCGCGCCCGCTTCTTTTAAGCACCGCCGCGCCGGCTCCGTCGCCGAACAAAACGCATGTCGAGCGGTCCTCCCAGTCGATATAGCTTGAGATTACCTCGCTTGCGACAACAAGCGCGTAATCTATGTTAAGAGAGTCCATAAGGCTTGCCGCCGTAACCAGACCGAAAACAAATCCGGTGCATCCCGCGGATAAGTCCATGCACGCGCAATCGTCAATATCAAGCCGCTTTTGTATCTGGCTTGAAACCGAGGGCGTTAAACATTCGCCCGTAAACGTGCTCGCTATTATAAGCCTTATGTCGTCTTTTTTAACGCCGGCCATAGTCAGCGCGCGCAAGGCTGCGTCACTACCCAGGCTTATAGTCGTCTCGTCGGAAACTAAATAGCGCGTTTTTATGCCGGTGCGTTTGGTTATCCAGTCGTCGCTTGTGTCAACAATTTTCTCGAGTTCGAAATTAGTTACTTTTCGTTTGGGCACGCTTTTCGCTATACCCGCAATCTTGACAGGTGCAATCAATTTTTACAGCCCTCTCATACCTAAAAATTTTTCATGCCGCATCTCAACCAACCTGCTGGCGGGTATTTTGGTCAGCCGGTTTAGTATTAAAACGCATTCGCGGCGTATATCGTTAACGCTCTCGTCCATGTTAAACCTGTCGAAACCCTCCGGCTCCTTTATTACGTTATCGACAATATTAAACTGCTTTAAATCATTCGCGGTCAATTTCAAGCTTTCGGCGGCGGTCTGGGCGAGAGAGCTGTCCTTAAACAGTATTGAAGCGCAGCCCTCGGGCGATATGACCGAAAAGTAGCTGTTTTCCATCATTATCAGCCTGTCGGACAGCGACAAGGCAAGCGCGCCGCCGCTTCCGCCCTCTCCTATTATGATAGTGATAACGGGCGTCCTTAATGTGGCCATAAGCCGCAAATGCTTTGCTATAATAAACCCTTGGCCTCTTGCCTCCGCCTCTATGCCCGGAAACGCCCCCGGAGTATCCACAAGACATATAACAGGCCTTGAAAACTTTTCCGCCTGATTAAGAGCGCGCATCGATTTCCTGTACCCTTCGGGGTGCGGCATACCGAAGTTGCACATCATACGTTCCTTGAGCGTGTGGCCTTTCTGCTGCCCTATAATAGTTACAGGCCATTTCTCAAACCAAGCGATTGCCGTTATTATTGATGGGTCGTCTCCGAAACAGCGGTCTCCCCTTGTCTCAAAAACACCGTGGAATAGTTTGGCGATGTAATCGCGCGCCTGCGGCCTGTTCTCTTTTCGGGCGTTGCGCACTCTTTCCCAAGGTTTATCTTTTATATTGGCAATGTTGACTTCTTCTTTATTCACAGCCATCATACATTCCTTTTAGAACTGTTTATTAACCGCGGCATATCGGTTTTGCAATGAAGGGAAAGAATATCCGCCAATGTATCGCGCATGTCCATTCGGTCAACTATGCGGTCTATAAGCCCATGCTCATAAAGATATTCCGCCGTCTGAAACCCTTCCGGCAATTCATCCTTAACCGTCTGCTGTATAACGCGAGGTCCGGCAAACCCTATCAAAGCTTTTGGCTCCGCGATGGTGATGTCTCCCTGCATGGCGAAGCTGGCCGTCACGCCTCCCGTCGTCGGGTGCGTTAAAACGTTTATGTGCAAGAGCTTATGCTTGCTGTGGCGCGCGAGCGCTATGGTCGTCCGCGACATCTGCAGCAAGGAATGTATACCCTCCTGCATACGCGCCCCGCCCGACGCGCAGAAAATAATAAGCGGAAGGTTGTTTATAATGGCGAACTCGGTTATAATTACTATTTTTTCGCCCACTACGGTGCCCATGCTGCCCATCATAAAGTATGAATCCATAACAGCCATGGCAGTCCGCAGTCCTTTAATTGTCGCCTTCCCTATAACCGCGCCTTCCTGTACGTTAGACTTGGTCTTTTCGCTCGCTATTTTTGTTTTGTATCCGGGAAACGAAAGAGGGTCCTTGCTCTCTGCGTCCCTCTCTATTTCGATAAAGCTGCCGGAATCCGCAATCATATCTATTCTGTTGTATACGGGCTGACGAAACAAAAACCCGCAGAACGGACAGATAGAATAGTTCGCGTGAATAATATCCGCGGCCATCTCCTTGCCGCAATCACCGCAGCACAGCCTCTCTATATTATCCAAAGCTTTTGCGGCGCCCGCTTTTATATCCTCTTTAAACAGATTCATTACCACCTCCGAAAAAACGGTTATAAAACTGCTGTTCTATCCATTTGGTATGCACATTGCCGGAAACAAAATCATCATCGCACAGCATTGCGCGGGCAAACTTTGCGTTATGGCTTATGCCCTCTATAATCAATTCATCCAGCGACACTATGCTTTGCGCTATTGCCTCGCCGCGGTTTTCTCCGGCGCAGATAAGCTTTAACACCATAGAATCATAAAAAGGCGAAATTTCGTCTCCGGCGCAAAAGCCCGTATCCACGCGCACACCGTATCCTCCCGGCAGGCACATCTTTTTTATAATTCCCGGAGACGGCCTGAACTTTTCGGATACGTTTTCCGCGTTTATGCGGCACTCAATCGCGTGACCTTTTTGCGCAAGCGTTTCCTGCTTAACGTTTATATGATGGGACAACGCCGCTTGTATCTGCGCCTTTATCAAATCAACGCCATATACGCACTCCGTTACCGTATGCTCAACTTGTATGCGTGTGTTCATCTCCATAAAATAAAAATTGTTTTCCGCAAGAAGGAATTCTACCGTTCCCGCGTTTTTGTAACCGACGCATTTGGCTATATCCACAGCCGTCCTTTGCATTTTGTCCAACACTGCGGAGTCAACATTGACCGCGGGCGCTTCCTCTATAAGCTTTTGATTTCTGCGCTGAAGGCTGCATTCACGCGTGCCAAGATGCAGTGTGTTCCCATATTCGTCCGCCAGCACCTGCACCTCAATATGCCTTGCCTTGGGCAGATACGCCTCTATATAAACCGCTTTGTCGCCAAAAGCAAGTTCGGCCTCGCGGCATACCAGCGGATACTCGCGCTTTAATTCCTCCGCGCTGTTAATAACGCGAATGCCTTTGCCCCCGCCGCCCTTAGCAGCCTTTATCATGAGCGGAAAACCGGTTTTTTCAGCGGCGTCAAGCGCGCTTTTCAAGTCTTCTATCGCGCCGTCGGAACCGGGGACAACAGGGAACCCGTTTTCAATCATAATCTGCCTTGCTTTTTGCTTATCGCCCATAAGATGCATGGCAGTCGCGTCCGGCCCGACAAAACGCAATCCCGCAGCCCCGCAGCTTTGCGCGAACTCGGCGCTTTCGGCCAAAAAGCCTACACCGGGATGAACGATATCCGCGTTATATATTCCCGCCGCGGCGATAAGCGCGTTTATGTTCAAATAACTTTTTTGCGCCGCGCGCGGTCCTATGCATACGCTGTAATCGGCAAGCCTGGTATGCATACTTCCCTCATCGTTTTCCGAAAATACGGCGACGGTTTTAAGCCCTAGTTTTTTGCATGTTCTGATGATTCGAACCGCAATCTCTCCTCTGTTGGCCACAAGAACCGTATTCATGCTACTTTTCCCTTGCGTATATAAAGAGCGAATCGTTTTCCAAAACCGGCTGACCGTCGGGTAAAAGCACGCGTTGTATGACGCCCGTCTTTGGCGCGCTGATTTCGTTCATCATTTTCATCGCCTCTATTATACAAACGGTTTCTCCTTTTTTTATATCGCAGCCTTCTTTTACAAACGGCTCGGCGCCGGGCTCTTTCGCCGCGTAAAACACGCCTGAAATAGGGGTGGCAATAACGTCGTCCGGATTTACGGTTTGCGTCTCTTCGGCGGGCGCTGCAATATTTTTCTGCGTTGCCCGGGTATTTGACATTTCATACGCTTCCCTTATCGGCGCGCCTCCGCAATTTCTCTCAAGGCACAATTTAAAATCCTGAATCTGTATTTCAATTTTATCAAATGAAGATTCTTCGGCCTTTTCGATAAGGTTACATATCTTCTCAATATCCATCAAACCGCTCCTTTTATACAAACAAATATTAAAGCCGCCTTTAAGTTAGCAATGCTAACGAGCATACGTCTACGCAATAATATCGTGCGCATGTGCATATGTCAATGTTGAATAATGGTCTTTTGTCACGAAAAAGTCAGAATTACCTCTCTAAATGTTACAAAATCATTAGAGCTTAGAGGCGTTTAGCGTTTTTTAAGGCGCTTTAACGCATTAACATTCAACAATTTTCACGTTGAATTAAATTATTATCATAATCGAAATATTTAGCATATCTTAATATATTTTTAAATTAATATTGTTTGTTAAGTGTCCGACGCAATATAAAACTTGCGGGACGTAAAAAAGCTTTATGTCTTTGTTGTAAACCTATAAGGGGCGCCCATAAGACGCCCCGTTTAATAATCAGTCTTACATATTATTTATACGTTCCTCAAGAGCGCTTAACTGATTTATTAGCTCCTGCGGCATTCTGTCGCCGAACTTGGCATAATACTCCTTTATAGATTCCACTTCTTCAAGCCACTCATCCTTTCCGACATAAAGAAGCTTTTCCATATCGGCGTCGCTTATATCAATACCATCTAAATACAACGCGCCTTTATCGGGCATATATCCTATCGGAGTCGCAACCGCTTTGCCTTCTCCCGAAACACGCTCAACAACCCATTTTAGAACGCGGCTGTTTTCGCCGAACCCCGGCCAAAGCCATCTCTCATTCTCGTCTTTCCTGAACCAGTTTACATAGAATATCTTAGGCAGTTTTCCGGCATCCGTTTTTTGGCTTATATCCAACCAGTGCTGAAGATAATCGCATATGTTATAGCCGCAGAAAGGCAGCATGGCAAACGGGTCGCGGCGAACCTGGCCTATCTTTTCCGATATGGCCGCCGCCGTTATCTCGGAGCCCATTATTGAGCCTATAAACACGCCGTGATTCCAATCAAAGCTTTCATGCACCAGCGGTATGGTGTGCGGACGGCGTCCGCCTATAAGTATTGCCGATATGGGAACGCCTGCCGGGTCTTCCCACTCCGGAGCAATAACAGGACATTGCGACGCGGGCGCGGTAAAACGCGCGTTAGGATGCGCCGCTTTATCTTTGCTTTTCGGCGTCCAGTCTTTCCCTTTCCAGTCCACAAGATGCTCCGGCGCGTCCGTGCCTATGCCTTCCCACCAAACATCATTATCGTCGGTCAAAGCCACATTTGTAAAAATAGTGTCGCTTTTTATTGTCTTCATCGCGTTAGGATTGGAATCATCGGAGGTTCCGGGCGCGACACCAAGAAGCCGTATTCCGGATTTATAGCATACAGTCTTCCGTCCGCCCCGAATTTCATCCATGCGATATCGTCGCCTATGGTTTCAACCTTCCATCCGGGTATTGTGGGAATCAGCATAGCGAGATTTGTCTTGCCGCATGCACTGGGAAAAGCGCCGGTGACGTACTTTTTGTTGCCCTTAGGGTCGGTTATGCGCAATATAAGCATATGCTCCGCCAGCCAGCCCTCGTCCCTGGCCTGCACGGAAGCTATTCTTAGCGCAAAACACTTTTTACCTAAAAGCGCGTTGCCGCCGTAGCCGGAGCCGTAAGACCATATAAGGCGCTCCTCCGGAAAATGGCTTATGTACTTTTGTTCCATGGGCGCACACGACCAGGCGACATCCTCCTGCCCTTCTTTAAGCGGCGCGCCTACCGAATGCAGGCAAGGCACAAATTCGCCGTCTTCCCCGATAATATCAAGCACCGCGCTGCCCATGCGCGTCATAATGCGCATGTTTACAACAACATAAATGCTGTCGGTTATCTCTACGCCTATCTTTGATATAGGCGAGCCTATAGGGCCCATTGAAAAAGGAATAACGTACATTGTTCTTCCCTTCATGCATCCATTGTAGAGGCCTGTCATAGTCTTTTTCAGCTCCGACGGATCAACCCAATTGTTTGTCAGCCCAGCCGCGTCCCGCGTCTTAGAAGAAATATAAGTCCTGTCCTCCACCCGCGCCACGTCTGAAGGGTCGCTCCTAAAAAGATAACATCCGGGGCGTTTTACCGGATCCAGCATCGTTGCGGCGCCGCTGTCCACCGCTTCTTTCAGAAGACGTTCGTTTTCTTCCAAAGACCCGTCGCACCAATAAACGCTGTCCGGCTGACATAGTTCTTCGACCTTCTTTATCCATTCAAGAAGCTTTTTGTGTTTGGTCATAATATTCACCTTTCGCAATTTTTTAAAACTAGAATTGCTTATAACATATACTAATCTTTGAAAAAAGTAAAGCGTTTATGCGCTTACCCCGCCGCAAATACGGCTGTTTACGCCTGTTTTGACCGAAATAACGCAGTAATCGCGAATAACCAGTTGTTTCGCTATGCACTGATAAATGCATTCCGTATGTTGCGGTATGCAAGCGCACAATAACAATCCTGCATATCTGTAAATACATAGAATAAACTTTCAATTAGTCCGGAGTGCATAAATATAACTTTTACTGTTATCTTTGAAACGTAATTTAATTGATATGTTACTCTATTATGTAATGTTTATGTGGTATGTACCTCCCCTGTAATAATCGGAAAGCCTGGCCGGCCCCGCCAGCTCGTCTCTTCCTATATAAAGCGTTCCGTCCGGCTTTGTTTTAACACTCCATTTTACCAAAGTTATGTATCCTTTGTTTATCTCAACGGCAGTTATGCATCGCGGATGCACGCAGCTTCCGTCGTTAAAATAGCGCGGCTCATTTGTATCCGGAAAAACCGGCCTGTGGGTATGTCCGGCAATAATAATTATATCTTTATCGCTCAGCCATTTTATAAGCTTATCCTCCACCGATTTTTTTCTTTTATAATTCTTTGCCGTGCTTGTCGGGTCATTTACGCCAAAAAGCTCCAGCGGTCTCCATAAATACCTCACGAGCACTTTAGCGAGCCTCCACAGGCAACCGTTTAAAAAATCCGCCTGATGCCCATGCAAAAGGAATATCTCTCTATTGTTCGGTTTATGCAGCAAAACCAATCCTTCATATATTTTTATGTTCGGAAAGAGCGGTATTTTTTCGCCTTTGCGGGTATCAAAATACTGATACAGGTTATTCTCCAGGTATTGGCGCCTTCTTTTATCGATGTCATGATTGCCGTAAAGCATATGCAATCTGTTCTTTTGATAAAAACTAAACAGCAGCGCGTAAACATCTTTGTGAACATATATAATGTCTTTCATGTTCTTGTTTTCCCAAAGTTCGTCGCCGTCGCCAAGCTCTATATATACGAAGTCTTCCTGATAGTATCGCGTAAGCGCCGCATAATATATATTTTTATTTTTGGAAAATGTATCGGCGTGGCTCCCGTCTCCGCGATGGCAATCGCTCATAAGAACAATTTTTGAATCATCGTTAATTATAATTCTATCGGCAGCGCCGTATACGACCGATATGCGCTTTAACCCGTACACGCTTATCCCCCCCTAACGGCCGCATAAAGCTTTTCGTATTGCTTACATTATTGCGGCGCAACAACAGACAGCGCATTGTCAAAGCATAATAAGCCGTTAATTATAAATCATAATATTCATTTGATGTCCGTTTTGCTAACAGACTTAAAAATACGCTCAAAAAATGCCGTGAATACCGGCTACGGCTGAGCGTTTGTACTATATGGCTTTTGTTATTATTTTGTCATAAATATGTAACGCTTATGATAAATCCAATACTGTCTCCAACAGCTTTATTAATTCAAAAGAATATCTGCCCTTCTCATCTTTTAATATTTTGATAGCGTCATCCATTTTCTTAGGAGCCCTATAGGGGCGTCCGGATGTTATCGCGTCAACAGCGTCAGCAATCATTACAATTTTAGCGTTGCAAGATATCTCATCCGCTTTTAGCCCTTCGGGATATCCGCTGCCGTCGAGCCGCTCATGATGATGCAAAACGACATCCGTACATTCTTTCGGGAGACAAAAATGTTCAAGTGTCCTCGCTCCCAATTCGCAATGCCGGCGAACATAATTCATTTCTATATCGTTAAGGCTCCCGGGTTTTGATATAATTGTTTTTGGTATTACCAGCTTCCCTATATCATGCAGTAACGCGCCAAGCCCCAAATTCCAAAGCTCTTTATAATTATATTTTAGTTCTGCCGCCAGCTTCATAGAAATAAGCGACACATTAATGGAATGTGTATATATCCAGTCTAAGTAGTTGCACAGCGCGTTAACGTATATTCCCCAAGGTTTATTTTCAGATTCAAATATGATATCCCCTAATATTATATTTGGCAGCTCAAAGCGTTCAGTATTGCGAATGTTCGCTTTTTTTGTAACCGTTCCGGCTTCTTTAGAGCTTATTATGTCTTCGGGATTATAATAACCGTGCTTTGTCAGCTTCTCCAAGACCTTACACGATACCTTTGTCCCCTTTCTAATCAGCAACTTAAAGTTTTCATCATAAATGTCTCGTTTTGCAATCACTTTTTTAGTCTCCCGATATTAAAAAAATAGGCAGGTGTAAGCCGCCTATCTTCCGGTACTTTCAGTGCAAACTTAAAGGACGTCCATACTGATTATATGCTAAATCTTTACATCGGCAGCCCAACCATCATAGCGTTTTCGCTTTAGATTTGCGGCTTTGTGTCCCCATTTTTCAATGGGTTTACCCTTTTCAATTCTATTTTTCATATTATATTATCAGATTAATAAAATGCCACCTATAAACCCCCTCTATAAAACTTTATAGGTTTTGCGCGATTTGAACCCAAAAATAAAAAGCAAGTATTCTTGCGCCTTCTCAAGTTGTCATATCCTATACTTGCCAATTAACTAATAAAGCATATCATCTTATAGTGTCATTGTCAAGTTTATTGACTTGTATCTAAGTGTAAAATAATCGTCCCGGATTGAAAATTCAAGTGCATAAGGATAAGAGCAGATAAAAAGGCTCAAACCCAACTTTGTGATAGGATAAGTTGATCAAAACCAACCAACACAAAGGAG
>Ga0265293_10006216_pt1 | contig 19279 bp, 20 predicted proteins | sample Munlanlewell138R_FD_192505 | JGI IMG/M metagenome (GOLD analysis project Ga0265293, IMG submission 192505) | Leachate microbial communities from a municipal landfill in Southern Ontario, Canada - Leachate well 138R | ecosystem: Engineered > Solid waste > Landfill > Unclassified | place: Canada... | reverse complement strand
GGGCTTCTTCGGAAGAAAGCACTTTGGCATCGTCAATGGTCACAGCCGGGACATTTATCCGGGCCAGCATCGCTTTCATTTCTTTTCCCTGTTTGTTGGTCCTGACGATCACACCTATGTCGGAAGGTCTCACCCGCCGGTAACCCGATTGTCCTTCCGGCACCCGGTACTGTTTGTCAGAAAGGATCTTTACTATCCGCCTGCAAACAAAATCCTTGATTTCTTCCTGGTTCCTGCATAAAGATACACTCAGGGGAACTGCCGGCCCATCGCCCTGTTTCAAAGCCCTGCGATCAGTGCCGGGAGCGACTGCAAAGTAGGTGATCCCCTCGTCCAGGAAAGCGTTGTCCAGGGCAAAAAACGTGTTAAGCGCACCTACCAGGCCGGGTGTGGAACGGAAATTACGGTTCATGGTATAAACGGCATCCACCTGATCCCTTGCCGTTTTGTATGTATTCAGATCTGCTTTGCGCCAGCGGTAAATGGATTGCTTGGGATCCCCGATATAAAAAACGGCATGACCTGTTGTTGAGGCGGTTTTCCCGCCAGAAAAAACCGTTCTGAATATCTGGTACTGTTCCCTGTCGGTGTCCTGAAATTCATCTATGAATATGGCCTTGTATTTTTCCCTGAGCAACTCGTTGACCGCTCCTTGTTGCACCGCGTTCCATACACTGTGGATCATATCGTCAAACCCCACAACATTCTTTCTTCCCTTGACCTCTTGCATACGGTCCACGGCAATCTGTTGCAGCTTGAATAACAGTTTTTCCAACAGAACGTTCCTGTATCGGGACAGCTCCTCCTGCCGTTGTGCGTATACCCGGTACTGACCGTACAATTCCGGAAAACAGGACGCAACATATTGTGTGTTGATCTTTTTTTCAAACGCCTTAATAAACTCGGCGGAAGAGGCGCTTTCCTCCACCATCCGTCTGGCATGTTTGTTGGTGCCGGCCAGATCAGACAGTCGGGGAAACTGGGCCTCGGCCATACGGCAAAACGATTCCCGGGCCCGGCTGACCCCGAGCAGCAAAACACCGGGTTCCGGCAACGGGGAGTCCTTCTCCGGGCCAATGCGGTCTTCCTCGGGGGATCCGGAAATGAGTGTTTTTCCCTCCAGCACTTTGGCCATGAATACGGACAAAATATCTTTGGAAAATTGTATGCCGTTCTTGTCGTTGAACAACAATTCAAGCGTATTTTGGTCGAGGACCGAGATTTCCTCCCTCCAGAATTGGTTGCATGTACGCTCGATAAGCAATGTCTGGTCTGTGATTACCTCCGGATCGAACGCCTGCCCTGATTCAAAGGCAAACTCCTGCAAAACTTCCCGGCAAAACCCATGGATGGTCATGATCTGCGTTTCATCGAGGTTCCTGACCGCCCGGCATAACAGATCTTTGACCGGTTCCCGGCCTCCGGCCTTTTCAACAGCCCTGAGCACCACCTCTTGAATGTTTTCATCCCCGTGAGCCTCCTCCCCACAGGCAAAACTATAAGCCTTACGTAAAAACAACCGTATACGCACTTCCAGCTCGGCAACGGCCGCATTGGTAAAGGTTACCATCAGGATCTGCTGTACGGGCAGTTCCTGCTCCAGTATCAGCCTGAGAACCAGTATGGCGACCGAGTAGGTTTTCCCTGTCCCGGCGCTGGCCTCGATCAGGTTGCTTCCCTTCAGGGGCACCGTCAATACATTGAATGGTTTCATTACTGCCATGGTCTGACAATCAATTCTGCTATTTCTTCCAGGATATTCTCGGTATCTTCAAGCCGTCCCCGGTCAAAAACCCCTTCTTCCAGAGCCCGGGCAATATACCTGTCCGGGGAATGTTCGTAACCGCCTCCGGCCTCTTCAGATATCTTGTGTAACACATGGGACATTCTTTCAGGACTGTCCTCCCGGTCCATAAACGTATCCAGGGCCCCAAGGGTAACAGGCAATCTTTCGCTGCTGCCCCTACGGTACAAACCCAGTAACCGCTCCAGCCGTTGCATGGCCTGGTCTTTGTCCACGGCCGGCAGGCTGTGCTCTTTTCCTGAAAGGTCCAGAAATACAGCTGGCCCACGAAAACCGCATGCACACAAAACAAGGTGTTTGATGCATGTTCTCACTTTGGCTTTGAGGCTGTTCCGTGAAACTGAAAAATCACAAAGCGTGCCCTCATAAATAAGCTCAATGCGCCCCCTAAGTGTCATCCCTGCGATAGAGACCTCTACCGGCTGCACTTCGGGGATCTTCCCGGAGACCCTTTTCCTCCATGCCTTTTTGATATCTTCGGTCTCTGTCTGCGCTTCTTTAATTTCCAATTCCTTGATTCCGGCAAGGGGGAGGTTGCCTTCCTTCAGAGATCGGTCCTTCCATTGTTCTGTCAATTCCTTCTCCTTCAGGGGATCTGTCTGTACAAGGAAATTTTTCAACTCCCAACGCTGTAAGTGATCCATCGTAAAAATCTCGCTTTCGGGTAAAGGGGGTCCCGGATCTTCATACCGGATCCCGAGTACTCTCTGGTAATACCAGGCTACCGGGTGTAAGAAAAACCGGCACAGCTCCTCTACCTGCACCACATCCTGCACGACCTGCGGCTGGTCTTTTCTGCACACCTGTCGGTCCTCTGTTGCCGGGTTCATGCCGTCTGACAACAGGTAGGTGAACAAACGCCGGTCTGCCCCGTTATAACGGGCACTGAAACCATGCAGGGGATGCCCCCTCTGTACCCCCTGACGGATAGATTTGCGCAGGTCAGCTGGTGTGAGAGACTCCATATAATCCATCAGCTCATCCAGTACTATGGAGGGAGGCAGCGAGGCGTTGCTTTTTACATCTTTTCCTATATAGCTGATATACAGATACTCTCTTGAAGCAACCAGGCTTTCTAAAAATGCCAGCTTGTCATTTTCCTTCTTGCTTCTGTCTCCAGTGAGAGGTTCCTTTTTCATGAGATCAAAACTCAAGGCTTTGTCTTTTCGCGGAAAAACACCTCCGGTCATACCCAGCATGGCGATCACACGCCTGGGTATCCCCCGGCCGGGTATGACGGGAAGAAACGTAACACACCCGGAAATATACGTTCCCGGGGACTCCCGGAAGCACAGCAGTTCCGTCGCCAGTTGCAGGAACACACGGAAAGGCAGCATTTCATCTCCATACCCCCTTTCCAATGAACGCATACCCTTGTAGATCCTGTCCAGTTCCGGTTCATCCCTGTCCGAATAAGCCACCGAGCGCTCAGTCACTTCTTCCAAAAGAAAGGTCTTCCACTGTGATATGGTGCGCTCCTGTGTCTTGATCCGGGCATAGGAGCCAAGATCATCCAAAAAAGCTTTCAGGCGCAACAGATCGTAAGCCACCGAAGTTTCGGCCTGGGACCAGGGATAGAGTGTGTAATCTCCCCGGGAAGAAGGGATGGGCTCCTGCGTCAGGAGCGCGAATCCCATCATGACCTTCTCAAAACCATATTGCCAGCTTACAAAACGTGTCTGGTCCCGGAGATCGTTTTCCAGACCGTAACGGATATTGAGTGCCTGAACTGCCTCCCTAAGATATTGGATATCTACTATTCCGTATTTTTTACAGATACGCTTTTTTTCCAGCAGGCTCATCACTTCTTCAGACGGGAATCCGTCAAGTGCATCGAAAGACAACAGGGCCTGCAGGGCACTAGCAATGGTGTCTTCTGCCGGCACGGTTTCCCCTCCAATATAAAAAGGGATGTGATAGGGGGCATTGCCGAACACAGCCCTGATATACGGGCCGTAGGTGTCAATGTCGGGGACCAGGACCAACACATCTCCCGGGGCCAGGCCGGCGCCGGCATCCATCAATCCCGCAAGGTAGTTGTAAAAAACCTCCACTTCACGCACAGGCGTATAGCATGCATTGATTACCAGGGTCCCGTCCTCCAGGTCTTTAGCGGTGAGGGTGCCCGGAACCGGAAAAGCGTCCTGACGGATGGTGTTCCGTATCGTCCCCAGCAGGGATTCCCCGCAAAGCGGCCCCCACAATTCCTCCACCTTTGCTCCTGCGGGAAGCATGGCCGCCATCTCGGCAAATTTCATTCCCAGGGCAGCGCTCAAAGGATTGGTGAAATGACCTGTACGATGAAAACCGGGAGAGGGGAAGACCAGGTAATAACAGACATCGACCACGCGTGACAAACGCTCAAAAACTGCGTTGTGGAAGCTGGTAAATATGGATATCGCAAAAAGCGAGAGGTGTGGGACACATTCCCTGATACATTCCCGCCTGTTTGGATCGTCGAGCATCTCGAGCAACGTTGCCTGCATGATGTGCTTGGGGCAGAACCAGGGATATTTTTTACGTAACGAACACCAGAGCCACTGTTGCCATGCGGCGTGTTCTCCGGCCGGGGGAAAGTTCCCGTCCTGCTCCCAGGCCAGGACCATCGAGGTTCGGTAGACCTGATACTGATCAAAGAGGTCAGCAATTTTCCCGGCCAGTTGAATGCGTTTCAGACGGGAAGCAGGCTCCTCCGGAGCGTAATAACCGGCAATGTGGGGAAACCCTGTTTTGAACTCTTCTGTTCCCAGCAATTCATAAATGGCCGGGCGCAGATAGATGGCGCCGGGTCTTTTTCCGGTAAGCGCCGTGTAGAGTTCTTCCAGGAAATCATCCTGCTTCAGAAAACGGTAATTGGCAAATATCCCGTTGAGACGGGTCAGTCCGGCCGAAAGCCAGCTTTCCATCCCTGCCGTTTGCGTGATCAGTTGTTCGGTTTGAAACAGAGCTGCTCCCTGTCTGCCGGAAGCCTGCGGTTGTCCTATGTTTTCTGCCAGTTTTTGACAAAGGATCTCCAGTTGATCGGATAGATAGACCACGGCTGCCATACGCTACACTTTTAACCGGCTGTTCAGGCCCGATACCCTGGTGATTCTTTTGCTCACCGTTGCTTCCAGTACATCCCGGGGAGCCTGGATCAGCACATGGCTTCTGGCCCTGGTCACGGCCGTATAAAGCAATTCCCGGGTAAGGTTCTTCACCTGGCTGCTGTCTGGGAGCAGGACAAGTACGTGATCAAATTCAGAACCCTGGCTCTTGTTGACTGTCATCGCAAACACTGTCTCGTAATGCGTCAGGTATCCCGGCAGGATACGCAGGGGGAGTCCTGCCGGTCCGGGAAACCAGGCATAGAGTCTGTTTTCGGGATCTGACGGATCGCGCCGTATGATCCCCACATCTCCGTTGAAGACCTTCAACGCGTACATATTAGCGGTCACCATCACCGGCTGGTTGTGATAAAAACCGGCGGAAGGTTCAAAGCCTATCCCCAGGGACCTGAGGTATGCCGCAACACGCCGGTTGGTGTGACAGACTCCTTGTTCACCTTCACGTACGGCACACAGAATGCGGATCTTATTGAGCTTATCCAGCGCCATGACAATATCGGGCTCCTGAATATATTCCCGGTACATTTCGGCATATTGCCTGAACAGGGCCGGATCGTATTGCGTATCGATGGATAGGGCCTCGTCGGAATCACGTATGGTACGGGCTATGCAGTCCGCATCACCCTCCATTACCGAACGGCTGAAAAGTCCAATACCTTTATGGGGGTCAAACCGCCAGCTTTTTGTCAGACGGATCACATACGGGTCAAGCAGGGTGCCGGCATCTTCTGCTTTACAGAGATCCCCGAAGACACTTCCGGCTTCTACCGAAGCGAGCTGATCCCTGTCTCCCAGCAAAATGATGCGTTTGTCCGGGTTCACTGCATCCAGCAATTTTGCCATCAGGGCTCCGTCTATCATAGAAGATTCATCGATCACGATCACATCGTTTTCTAACGGATTGTCCGCATTGTGACGGAAGAAAACACTGCCTCTGACCGGCCCCAGCAAGCGGTGAATGGTCATGGCCTCGGGCAGATGAGGTATCTCCTGCCGTAGCCCGGCCATGGATTCGCTGATCCTGGCAGCGGCTTTGCCCGTAGGAGCAGCCAGGGCAACTTTCAGTCCGGGCTGCATGGCATATAAAACCCTTAGGACTTTACTTACCAGGGTAGTTTTACCCGTTCCCGGACCCCCGGTAATGATGCAGAAGTTTTCCGTCAGGGCAGGCAGAAACGGCGTGGCATTCCCTCCAAACAGTGCATCGGCAAAAGACCTGTAAGGCTGCAGTTCACCAAGTCTTGTCTCCCGGAGCGCAGATCCGGACCGGATCAGCAGGCGGATCTTCCGGGCTATGATCGTTTCGTAATGAAAATATCTCTGAAAATAGACGTTCCCGTGGAAAAAAATAAAAGGCTTCAGTTCCGTGGGATCATGTGTCAGAAAAGGCCCCGGGTCCAGGATTCCTTCCGGAAGTTTTTCTTCCGGATCCTCCGGATCGAGGCTACACGGGTCCAGGCACATATGTCCCTCTTCCAGCCGTTTAAACACCAAATAGGCCAAAACCCCCAGTCCGGGCTGAAGACTGTCATAATAATCGGCAAATATCACTCTCCGATGATCTTGACCAGTATCCGCTTTTTCCGTTTGCCGTCAAACTCGCCGTAAAAGATCTGTTCCCAGGTACCGAAATCAAGGCGTCCCTGGGTTACGGCTATTACCACTTCCCTTCCCATCACCTGGCGTTTGAGGTGGGCATCGGCATTATTCTCCACCCCGTTATGCCGGTATTGGGAATAAGGTTGTTCGGGAGCAAGTCGCTCCAGCCATTTTTCAAAGTCATGATGAAGACCCGATTCATCATCGTTAATGAAAACGCTCGAGGTAATGTGCATCGAATTGCACAACAGTATTCCCTCCTGGATACCGCTCTCTTCCAAACACTTAAGCACCTGGGGGGTGATATTGACAAAAGCGCGGCGGGTAGGTGTTTCTACATAAAATTCCCGTCTGTATGTTTTCATATGGATAAAATTTCTACTTTTTAAAGATACAAAAAAAGGGGGGATGTGCGTATATTTAAACTTTTTCAATCTTTAACCGTTTATGATTCTTCAGAGACGTATGACAGACAACCAGTTCAAGACACACCTGATAGTGGGTGTCATCCTGACCGTTACGCTTAAACTCATCCTGTACTCAGTCGCCTCTTTAACCATTCCCGATTACCTTCCCTGGGGATACCTCTCCAGGATTCTGCTCTGGATATGGATGTTTCTTTTATGGCTCTATGTCCGTTATATGGAAAAACAGCCGTTCCTCTGCCTGAAAGAAAAAAAACACACGGTCTTTTTTTACCTGCTGTCGGCTGTGATCTTGACCGCTGTCATACTGGGGCTCAATCTTTTCCCCGAGATTTTTACGCGGATGAAGATGCCTCTGGCCGATATGCACATTCAGGCCGAGATGATGGCCTACCAGCACGAACGTCCTTTCCTGCTGATTCTCACAGCCATTACCGCCGGAATAGTGGAAGAACTGATCTTTCGCGGATATATGCTTCCACGTCTCGACACCCTGCTGAATAACCAATGGGCGGCCATCATAATCGTGTCCGTATTATATGCTGCCCTTTATTATACATACGGGACATGGCTCAACATCCTGATCCCGTTCCTGGGCAGTATTGTGTTCGGGTTTTTCTACCTTAAATACCGCTCGCTTACAGTGGTTGTCCTGGCACGTATTTGCGCACTGCTCATCCTGGGAGCGATTCGTTTCTGAGCATTCCGTTGTGTATTACTATCTCGGTGGTCATTTCCATGACCTGGCGATACACGTGCATGACCCCGCAATAACTTGTTTCTGAAAGCTCTACGGCACGTCTGAGCTTATCTTCAGGCAAATCTTTGCCCGTGAACTCGTATACTACACGGATCTTGTTATAATGACGGGGATGCTCGTCTGTAAGGGATCCTTCCACCCGTACCTGGAAACCTTCCGGCTGAACACGCATTTTCTTTAGTATGGAGATCACGTCCATTGCCGTACAGCCGGCCAGTGCCGCCAGCATAAAAGGTTTGGGTCGCGGACCTTTATCTTCACCCCCAAAGGAAGAGTCGGTATCCATGAGAACCTTATGGCCGCTGATCCCGGCCTCAAACAACATGTTTCCCAGCCATCCTGCTGTAACTGTTTCTAAATGTCCCATTTTAATTCAGTGTTTTTTTACAAAGATAAAAATTTGTATATTTCGGCTTATGAACCCAGTGCCCTCAAATAGCTTTTGCGTTGTGACCGGTGCTGCACACGGCCTTGGGAGGGCATTTGCACTGGAGCTGGCAAAAAGACACCTGAATACACTGCTGGTGGATCTGCCGGAAAACGGGCTAAAGGATCTCTGTGCTCAATTAAGCGGTGAGTATGGTATCTCCTCACGTTGTTTTGAATGCGATCTGACCAGGAAAGAAGAGGTCATTGCACTGGCCGGGCTTATCAATGAACAGTACAGTGTGTTTATGCTTATCAATAACGCGGGTACGGGAGGGAGCGTTAAATTTGAAGAGGCCCCTGTGGATTACCTGGACAAGATCATCCAGTTGAACGTTATGGCAACAACGGTGCTGACACACCAGCTGATACCAAATCTGCTGAAACAGGAAAGGGCATATATCCTGAACGTATCCAGCATGGCAGCCTTCAGTCCCATTGGATACAAAACGGTTTATCCTGCCTCCAAAGTATTCGTGCACTATTTTTCAAGGAGCCTGTACCAGGAATATAAAAACACCAATCTGTTTGTGAGTGTGGTCAATCCGGGTCCTATGAAAACAAATCCGGACGTAACCCGCCGGATTGAAAAACAGGGATTTTTCGGTCGTTGGGGCAGCATGGTCCCGGAAAAGGTTGCAGAGATCTCTATCAGACAACTGTTCAGGCATGACTCGCTGATCATGCTGAGTCTTGCCAATGGGATCAACTGGCTGATCCTCAAACTTGTTCCCATATACATCAGGTTGCCGTTGCTAAGTCTCGCCGTGAAAAGAGAACTTGAGAACCTGCCTCCCTCCTTTTCTGAGCACACAAATAAGAAACCGGCATGAAAACGGCATTGGTTACAGGAGCTAACGGATTGCTGGGAACCAGCGTGGTACTGGAATTGCTCGGCCGTGAATACCATGTGAAAGCCCTTGTACGGGACAAAAAAAAATTTATTGAATATACCCACCCCAATCTGGAACTGGTAACCGGTGATCTGAGAGACCGGAATTCCATTCAGCGGGCAGCAATGGATTGCCATTATCTGGTACATACGGCTGCCGATACTTCACAAAAACATCTGAAGCTTTCAGATTACGATCCGGTGAACACCCTGGGCACAAAAAACATTCTGGACGTTTGCCGGGAACATAAGATAAAACGGCTGGTATATATTGGAACAGCCAACACCTTTGGGTACGGGACCCGGGATAATCCGGGGAATGAAAACGCTCCGGCCAAAGCCCCTTTTACACGATGCCTTTACGCACTCAGCAAGATGAAAGTGCAGGAAATGGTCGATAAAGAAGCTGCTGACGGCCTGGATGTGGTAACGGTAAGTCCCACTTTCATCATAGGCCCTTACGATCAGAAACCCGGATCGGGCCGGATTATTTGCATGGCTCTGAATAGAGGCATTGTCTTCTACCCGCCCGGTGGTAAAAATTTCGTTCACGCCGGTGATGTGGCCCGGGGTGTGGCAAACGCTCTTGAAAGCGGAACGGCCGGTGAAAAATACCTGATGGCTAATGAAAACCTTACCTACCGGGAATTTTTCCGGATCGTATCCCGCCTGACAGGAAATCATCCGGTTATGATCCCGCTGCCGCGCCTGTTGCTCATTGCCCTGGGACTGGCCGGTGAACTGATAAGGTTGCTGGGCATTTCCACGGAACTTACACTGAACAACATGAAGATCCTTTGTGTTCGGAATTATTATACCAATCAGAAAGTCCTGTCCCGGTTCAACATGTCATTTCTCACCACCGAAGAGGCGGTGCGCGATGCATTGAAAACGGGACCTTTCCGTGCCACGCTTAAATATTAATCATAACATTTTTAAAAAGTAAAGCTATGGAATGTTTTATTGAAAATCTGGAATCTTGTGATTTCACGGCCGGCAATTTCCTGTTCTTTTTGCCTTTTCTTATCATGTGGATCACCTTCTGTATTTATATGTCTGTAATACAGATCGTTGCCATCTGGCATGTATTCACCAAAGCCGGAAAACCGGGGTGGGCGTGTCTCATACCCGTTTATGACTACCTGGTAGGTTTAAAGATCATTGGAAAACCCTGGTGGTGGATCATCCTTCTGTTTATCCCCTTTGTAAACTTCATTTTCCTTATATGGGGACTCAATCTGCTGGCCAAAAGTTTTGGCAAAGGGGTCGATTTTACTATTGGGTTGATCTTGCTTCCGTGGATATTTTTCCCCATACTGGGATTCGGCAAATCTGAATACAAAGGGCCGGCCGGTAAATGAGAAAAAACCTCAAACGTACCCTCCTTAGCCATGTTTTTTTTATCTTGCAGTTACAAAACACATTGATCTATGAAAGTAACCTTCGAGACCATGTCCTTTGAGCATAAAAATGCCGTAATGGACATTTTTAATTATTACGTGGACAACAGCCTTGCAGCTTATCCGGATGACGTTCTCCCGTATGATTATTACGAAAAATTCCTGGATATGACCAAATGCTATCCTGCATACGTGATCAAGGAAAAAGATCAGATCGTCGGATTTTGCCTGCTCCATGCCTACAACCCTTTTCCCACATTCAAGGAATGTGCCGAAATTTCCTATTTCATTTCCCCGGAACATACGGGAAAGGGCATTGGCAGCATGGCTCTTAAAAGACTTGAGGAGGATGCTCTGAGAGTAGGCATTAAGACCATTCTGGCCAACATATCCTCTGTGAACACCCGCAGTATAGATTTTCACAAAAAAAACGGATTTGTGGAATGTGGCAGGTTCCAGAAGATTATTACCAAGAAAGGGACTCCGTTTGACATTGTCTGGATGCAGAAAACACTGGAATGTTAACCGGCAGCTTCCAGTTTTGTATGGTCGTCTTTTTTTAATTCCACGAGCTTTTGGCCGGAGGCTGTGTTGAGTATTTCCATATAGGGATTGAAGCTGCAATTCAATGCCTTCAGCTTTGGATTGCCGCTTATGTCCAGACTTTTTAATTTGTTCTGGGTACAACTCAGCGTTGTCAGCTCGGGGTTACCCCCAAGATAAGGGGTCTCCAGATTGTTTCTCCAGCACCAGAGAAATTCCAGTTTGCTACACCGGCTGATATCCAGTTCAACCAGCCTGTTCATGGCACAGAGCAAATATTCCAGTTTTTCGTTGGATCGCAGATCGAGGGTTTCCAAATGGTTCTTGCCGCATATCAGGTGTACCAGCTCCCTGTTCCCGCTCAGGTCAAGGGACGTCAACCGGTTGGACCTGCAGGACAGGCGTTCCAGCTTCCTGTTGGCGCTCAGATCGAGCGATGTCAGTTGGTTCTGGTTGCACTCCAGAATACGAAGCGATGTGAAATACGCTATCCCCTCCAGGGATTCAATACCCCGGTGATTGCAGACCATGATCTGAACACTGTCTGCTTCAGCATAATTTATTTTCCTGTCATTGTCTGTATCAAAATGTTCCAGACAATACTGATTGAAAGCGGGGTCGGGGATCTGGACATAACCGTTTTTATCACAAGAAGTTACGCACATCCATACCACCATAACGGCGACCATAAAAGAGCTTCTGGCACTCATGATATAACAAGTAATTAACAATGAACAGTTTAACAACAGGATGGCAAAATTAAAACTTTATATGGAACAGACAAAAAAATGTTCCTCAACTAAATGTGCATTATTTGTTGATAATCTTTTGAGTGAAATTTGCCTCATTAAAAAAACAAACGTATCTTTGCAGCTCATAATGAATATTGAAGCCGTTCGAGTACCCATACTGAACGGCTTCTTCGATTTACGGCTTTGCCCGTTGTTATTCAAGAAGAATAAACATCCGCTCAAAATTCAGGACCATTTTGTCAAATTGTCCTATCAGGTCCTGACCAATGTTCCCGTAAACGGTTTCAGACTCTTTGATCTTATCCCTGACTAGGTGAACTTTTGTCAGTTCCACTTTTTTCCCAGAAATTTCAAACGACGTATCTATCACGTATCCATCCAGCTCAATTAGTCCCCCGGCCCCTCCAAATTTAATTTTTTCCGGGGTGTGATCACGTTCTATCCTGTCCCTGTGCTCCATGTAATAAGCAGCATAGAGCATTGTGTTGTCGGCGCCGGTATCGAACGTAAACGGTTTTCCATCCAGACATATCATGGGCGTAAGCCCGTTCATGGCCATATTGGAAGGACCGGAAAACGCGGTCTGTTCAGCCGGTATCACAATACGACCTTCCCTCGTAATGTGGATCTCGCCAAAAGCTTCAATGACCGGATACCCAATAATCCCCTGAATCTTGTATCCTGCATGGGGAAACGTCAGTTCTTCATCGGGCAGGACCAGGAAGACCACGTTTTCAACCCGTACATGTCCCACGTGCATTTCCCTGCAAACGGCCAGCCGTGTCGGGACCTTTACCCCGGTAATGGATCTTACAAGGATCTGAACCGGGATCATATCCATTCCCATGCTTTCGGCAACAGATCTGCATGTGGTCGAAAGGTTGGCTCCCGTATCAAATACAAATCCCAGGGTATCACCTCCCGCAGACACGGTAATATTATCCAGACCGGCCATATCTTTTTTCAGGTCCAGAACGGTATGCCCGTCTATCAGCACCCTCTGGGGCGGTACGGCGGCCAGGGCGGACCACAATTTCAGATTATTTTCCGCATTTTCTTTTTCCGGGACGTCCATAAGATGACCGAACCGTTCCCATTGCACCAAAGCCGCATCCCGTGCCTTGGCATAGTCATACATTTTCACGGCATTGTCCTCCTGGATGGCGTACAGCTCCATTACCAAAGAGTCCGGTAGAGATCTTTCCCCGACCTTTGTCCCATCCCATTTGCCGAGCAGCCGGTCGATCTGTTGCTGCGAAGACTCCAGACGATTGAAAGCATTGTCCAGGAAGGCTCCGGCCACCAGCCGTTCAGTTTCGGACAATTCCTCTTTGACGGGTTCAAACATCGCTGCCGCCCTGAAATAATCTTTTTCAGTGATCCACCGGTAGACCTCATTAAACGCGGGGCTCTCTGTTTGCCCGTAAGCAAAAACCCCGTACAGAAAAAGTACCGGGATAAGAATCATTTTTTTCATTGTTTTCACGGAGGTGGGAGGCTCGGAGGTGGAACCTCCTGCGCCAAATTTATATATTATTAATCCTAATTCTCTTTATTTCAGTCGTTTAACAAATTATGCGCTGGCTTTTGGCTCAGGAGGTTCCACCTCATCCTTCCAAATATAATATGTAAATTCGTATTATGGATAATCTGAAGATCGCTACAGCTCAATTTGAGCACAAAAGCGGGGACAAGAAGTACAACCTGTCTGTCATTGAACAGCTGGCAAAAAAAGCCTCACAGGAAGGAACCCGGGTGATGGCTTTTCACGAATGTTCAGTCACGGGCTACACTTTTGCCCGTAACCTGATGCGGCAGCAATTGCTGGATCTGGCAGAGTATATTCCCGAAGGGGAAAGCATCTGCGATCTCCAAAAGATCGCCGCCGACACCGATATGACCCTTCTGGCGGGTCTGTTTGAAAAAGACAGGGACGACAAACTATACAAAGCTTACGTCTGCGTCAACCGGGACGGGCTGGTGGCCAAATACCGCAAACTGCATCCTTTTATCAATCCTTTCTTAAATCCCGGAAATGAATATTGTGTTTTTGAGCTTTATGGATGGAAGTGCGGGATCCTGATCTGTTACGACAATAACATCATAGAAAACGTACGCGCAACAACACTTTTGGGGGCCGAGATCATCTTCATGCCCCATGTGACCATGTGCACCCCATCCCCCAGGCCGGGTGCCGGTTTTGTGGACCCTGCCCTGTGGCAGAACCGCCAGGCCGATCCCACGTCGCTCCGGCTGGAATTCGATGGGATGAAAGGCCGTGCCTGGCTTATGAAATGGCTTCCCTCCCGGGCATACGACAACGGTATTTACGTAGTATTTTCAAATCCCATCGGCATGGACGACGATCAATTGAAGAACGGCTGTTCCATGATCCTGGATCCTTTTGGGGACATCCTGGCAGAATGCCGGGAACTGGGTGACGGCTATGCAATGGCAACCCTCACACCCGAAAAACTGAAACTGGCCGGAGGTTTCCGCTACCTGCAGGCCCGTCGTCCGGAGCTCTACAAAGATATTTTAGGCCGGCGGCACTTTTCACAACAGAACGTTGCCTGGCTACAACCGGATCCCAAAACGGATTAGTTTTTTGTTTGTATTTTTACGAACAGTTCGTATATTTGCGAACAAGTAAATTGTTGTGCTAACAATTAAATCATTGTGCTAATGGAAAAGATCGATTATACCTCACGTCATCATCAAATTGCTTTGTACGCCAAGGCATTGGCTCACCCGGCAAGGGTTGCCATCCTGGAGTTCCTGGCAGCCCGGGAATGCTGTTTTTTCGGGAACCTGCACGATGTCCTGCCCATAGCCAAGGCAACGGTATCCCAACACCTTTCCGTTTTGAAAGAATCGGGACTGATCCAGGGAGAGATCAAGCCGCCCCAGGTAAGGTATTGCATCAATAAAGAAAACTGGGATATTGCGCGGGATCTGTTCGGACTTTTTTTCAACGATCTGAAAAAAATTGAATGCTCGTGAATATCCTGATCTTATGTACCGGGAACAGTTGCCGCAGTCAGATGGCACAGGGTTTTCTGCAATCGTTCAGCAAGGCCCTTTCAGTGCATTCTGCCGGAACCGAACCTGCCAAAGAAGTACATCCGCTGGCCGTCAAGACCATGGCCGAGGCCGGTATTGACATCAGCAAGAACGTCCCTGCCCGGGTTGACGACTACCTGGACCGCGAGTGGGATTACGTGATCACCGTTTGTGACCAGGCCAACGAAAGTTGTCCTCTCTTTACCGGAAAAGTAAAACACCGACTTCACATGGGCTTTGAAGACCCGGCCAAAGCAACAGGAACCCCGGAAGAAGTCTTGTCTGTATTTCGGACGGTAAGAGACCAGATCATGGAAGCGTTTAGTACGTTTTATAAGAATTTACGATTCACTAAATAATACAAACAACATGGAAATCAAGATTTTGGGCACAGGTTGCCCCAGTTGCAGAGCTCTTGAAGATGCCGCCGGAAAAGCAGTCAAGGAAATGGAACTTGACGCCCACATCACAAAAGTGGAAGATATGGCTGAAATCCTCAATTACGGGATCATGACCACTCCCGCTTTGGTCGTTGACGGTAAAATTGTTCTGAAAGGCCGCGTTGCCTCCGTAGAAGAAATCAAAAAACTCCTTAAATAAAAACTATTATGAAGAAAGTGCTTTTGTTGCTGGCATGTTCGCTTATGGCCCTGTCCGCCATGGGGGACGAAAAAGAGGACGTGGTCTCCGAGGTTAAAGCCTACTATTTTCACAATACGCGGCGTTGCGTTACCTGCAAGGCGGTGGAGGATGTGGCTTACAACGCCCTTAAGGAACTTTCCGCAGGGAAGATCTTGCTAAAATCCGTGAACCTGGAAGATAAAGCCAACAAAGACCTGGTCAATAAGCTGGGAGCTAAAGGGCAGGCTTTGCTGATCGTCAAAGGTGACAAGAAGGTCGATCTGACAACCGACGGGTTCCTCTATGCGCGTAGCGATCCCGATAAATTCATCCAAAAGATCAGCGAAGCCGTCGAGTCTTTAAAATAAGCCTGAACCCGGATGGAGTATTTGCAAAACCTTCTTAGAAACGCACAGTTCCCGTTCGTTTCTGCCTTTGTGCTGGGTCTGATGACGGCCATAAGTCCGTGTCCCCTGGCCACCAACATTACAGCCATAGGATTCATAGGCAAAGACATGCAAAGCAGGCGCAAAGTGTTCTACAATGGCCTGGTTTATACCCTGGGTCGCGCCATAACCTATACGGCAATAGGGCTGATAATGTTCTTTACTGTGGGTGAACTCAACGTGTCCGGCTTGCTGCAACAATGGGGAGAGAAGCTGCTGGGCCCGTTGCTGATCATCATCGGTCTTTTTATGCTGGGGTTTTTCAATTTCATAAAACTGCCCGGTGCCGGATCTTTGACTGCCCGTATGGAAGAACGCGCCAATAAAGGATTTTGGGGTGTTTTACTGCTGGGCATCGTTTTTGCCCTGGCCTTCTGTCCTTACAGCGGGGTGCTTTATTTCGGGATGCTGATCCCTATGACCATAGGCAGTGCATCGGGGCTATACCTGCCCCTGGTATTTGCCCTGGCCACCGGTATTCCCGTGATCCTTTTCGCCTGGCTGATCGCCTTTTCCCTGGGGTCTTTAGGGAAAGTGTACAATAAGATCAAAGCGTTTGAATTCTGGTTCCGGCGGTTAGTGGCCGTGGTATTTATTGCTGTCGGGATCTATTATGTTGTGTTGTTGTTCCTTTAATGTGTGTTTGCCATGGATTTTAAAAAAGAACTTAAAATACTGATCTGGATACTGGTGGTTTTTGCCGCCGTATTCTTCCTTCCATTGGAAAGCGGCCGTTTCATGACAGCCATCACCGCCACCCTGGACCTGGCCAAGTGGTATGCCCGGGAGCATGTGGTTCTGTGTTTGCTGCCGGCCTTTTTTATTGCGGGAGTCATCTCGGTCTTTATCAGCCAGGGATCGGTCCTGAAATATTTTGGGGCCAATGCCAAAAAATGGCTTTCCTATACGGTGGCAAGCGTATCGGGAGCCGTGCTGGCCGTTTGTTCCTGCACCATACTTCCATTATTCTCCAGCATTTACAAAAGGGGTGCCGGCCTGGGACCGGCTGTTGCCTTTCTGTATTCAGGTCCGGCCATAAGCATCCTGTCCATCATTTTGACGGCCAAGATCCTGGGATTTGAAATGGGACTGGCCCGGGCCGTAGGGGCCATTGTTTTCGCTATTGTCATCGGGCTCATCATGTCTTTGATCTACCGCAAAGAGGAAAAGGTCAAAAAGGAAGAGCAGATGAACATTACGCCTCCACCCGAGAAAAGGCCCATGTGGCAGACCTCGTTCCACTTTTTCACCCTGGTGCTCATCCTGGTATTTGCCAACTGGGGAGCTCCCTCGGCCGGAGACACCACCGGTGCCTGGCATTTCATTTTTACCTACAAATGGTTTATCACCGGGGCACTGGCCATAGTCCTGTGCTACTCTCTGATCCGCATCCTGAAGATCGACTGGCGTTGGGTGCTGACCGGCGCGGTGGTGACCACCGCCTCGGCTTTCCTGGCCAAGGCTTACGTGACGCCGGCCAAACTGGCTCCGCTGGTTCCCATGATGACGGGGATCATTGCCCTTTCCCTGATGACGCTCCGGGACAAAAAAGACAGCGAAAATCGGGAATGGACGCTGTCTGCCTGGACTTTTGCCAGGCAGATCATGCCTTTGCTGGCCGTAGGTGTGGTTACTGCCGGGTTCCTGCTGGGTTCCACGCACGATGATGTGGCCATCCCGGGGGTCATTCCCAACGAATGGGTTCAGTGGGCCGTAGGAGGCAACTCGCTCCTTTCCAACTTTTTTGCCAGCATTGTAGGGGCGTTCATGTATTTTGCCACATTGACCGAGGTGCCCATCATTCAGGGCCTCCTGGCCTCCGGCATGGGCAAGGGACCCGCGTTGGCCCTGCTTTTGGCCGGTCCGTCGTTGTCTTTACCAAATATGCTGGTGATCCGGGGTGTGATGGGAACGCAGAAAACTGTCGTCTATGTAGTATTGGTGGTTGTTATGGCAACCCTGTCGGGAATGTTGTTTGGAGGGATGTAAGGTTCCACCTGTTTGCATCCCGCATATTGCTCAAGGCTTTTTCATTAAGCAACAGGTTCAGGGGGACCATGTTCCTGACCCCTATTTCCGTGGTGGGTTTGCCTTCCAGTACATCGGCGGCCATTTGTCCGGCCAGGTAGCCGACTTCTGTATATTTGGCACCCAGTCCGAACAGCGTGTTGCCGTACACGCTGTTGGTATTGTTAATGAACAAGGGGATTTGTGCTTTGGCCGCCGCGTTGATCATCTGGTCCATGGCGGCTTCCACCACATTGTCCCCGCCTACCCATAAAGCTTCAACGCCACGGGCCGTAAGGGACATGGCCGCCTCCAGTACCTGGGTGGTATTCTCCACGCTCATTTCCAGCAGTTCAATCCCCAACTCGGCGCATTTCTTTCGCGCCAGGAGGACACAAGCCTCGGAACAGGTTTCACTGGTACACCAGACGGTGCCCACTTTTTTCAGGTCCGGATTCATTTTTTTGGCCAGATCAAAGGATTCTTCCACCGGCTGGAATGTCCCTATACCCACCAGGTGCGGCGGATGCTGGTCCGGCTCGGGGCCTGTGATACCCACCCCGGCAATATATGGATCTGTCACGGTGCAAAAGACATGAAGTACCTCTCCCTTCTTGTTGGCATTGGCCATAACCTGCAGAGCCGGCGTACTGATGGTTACGACGATATCAAACCGGCTGCTCACAATATTCTGTGCAATGGCATTGGCTGTGACCATATCGCCGTCAGCAGAAAAACGCTCTATGGTACAACCTTCTCCGTCCACGTAGCCTCTTTCCGTTAAGGCCTCCAATATCCCGCGTTCGGCATCCTCCAGCATGGGGCGTGCGATCATATTGAAGACGGCTATTTTGAGCTCTTTGTCATTCATCTTTTCCCGGTTTCCCAAATCCAGCAACAATAAGATGCCGGCAACAAAAACCAGTATAAACAGGCCTTTAAATATGCTCTTCATTACACGTAATTATTTGTCAGTAATGTAGCTACGGAAATATCTATGGCATCCTTCCGGCGCAGCTCATCAAACAGGGCCAGAAGGTCATTTACCTTCAGCCGTTTTTTGGTTTCTCCCCGGAAATCGTACGCCAACCGGCCGTTGTGCATCATAAGGATACGGTCTCCCATATGAACCGCCTGCTGCATGGAATGAGTTACCATCAGGGTAGTCAGACGGTCTTTGTTTACGATTATTTGGGTGATTTCTGTCACTTTGGCGGCCGTCTTCGGGTCCAGGGCAGCTGTGTGCTCGTCCAGCAACAGCAGCTTTGGCTTTAATGCCGAGGCCATTAACAGCGTCAGTGCCTGTCGCTGACCGCCTGAAAGCTTGCCGATGGGATTGTCCAGCCGCTCTTCCAGATCCATGTTCAGTGGTCGGACCATCCGCACAAATTCCTCCTTCTGCGCGGCAGATATGCCCTGCCCCAACCCCCTGGA
>Ga0265293_10006215_pt1 | contig 19282 bp, 36 predicted proteins | sample Munlanlewell138R_FD_192505 | JGI IMG/M metagenome (GOLD analysis project Ga0265293, IMG submission 192505) | Leachate microbial communities from a municipal landfill in Southern Ontario, Canada - Leachate well 138R | ecosystem: Engineered > Solid waste > Landfill > Unclassified | place: Canada... | reverse complement strand
GATATTACCTTGCAGGAACTTGAATATATTGTAGAAAATGATAATAAAAAACGATACGAATTCAATTCTGATAAGAAATTGATTAGAGCGAGTCAAGGCCATTCAATTAATGTTGATTTGGGATACTCATCAAAAACCCCACCTGAAATCCTCTATCATGGAACAGTAGAGAGAAATTCTGATTCTATTTTACGAAATGGCTTAAATAAAATGGGTAGAATTCATGTTCATCTGTCTGGTGATGAAGAAACCGCTATCAATGTAGGCCGTCGGCGGGGAAATCCTGTTATTTTTGAAGTAAGTGCCTTAAAAATGTACCATGATGGGCATATATTTTATATTTCAACAAATGGGGTATGGCTGACAGAAAAGGTTCCAAAGGAGTATTTATATGTCAAAGAAACAAAATAAACCTGAAAAGAAGTGGGTTTGTGTTGATCTTGGGTGACCTTTGGGCTTTCATATGGACTTATGGGAATTTAACGGCACAAGAAAAGATGTAGAAGATGCTATGGATAAGATCGATGCGGCTTTCCCAGGAGTCAATTGGTGTATTGAGTTGGATTACAATGGCATTAAAATAACAGAATATAGATTAGAAACTGATAAAGAATTCAAAGAAAGAATAACAAAGTCTAAACAAGAAAAAATATCGCGCGAACAAGATGAAAAACAGCAGCTTAAAAGGTTGTTAGCAAAGTATGGGAAGGATGTAGAATAAGTTTTTTGATTTATAATTTGGACAATAATTTTATGGAAACTTTACTGACAAGAGATAATTTCCGCAAAGCTGTGTTTGAACGAGATAACCATAAATGCGTTATTTGCGGAAAGGGAGACAGTCTAGATGCACATCATATTATAGAAAGGCGTTTATGGCCTGATTACGGAATGTATATTTCAAATGGAGCGACTTTGTGCCCTGAGCATCATATCTTAGCTGAAGAAACTACTTTATCTGTTGAAGAAATTAGAATAGCAGCAGGGATAATAAAAAAATTAGTTCCTCCTCATCTTTATCCTGATACTCAAATTGATAAATGGGGGAATGAAATTCTACAGAATGGACAAAGGCTAAAGGGCGAATTGTTTGATGATGAAAGCGTTCAAAAAATCCTTGCTAAAAAACTTCATTTATTTATCGATAAAGTAAAATATCCAAGAACTTTTCATCTTCCATGGTCGCCAGGAGTAAGGAAAGATGATAGGGTGTTGGATAATGATTCTCAATTTCTAAATAAGAAAGTAGTCTGCTCGATTAAGATGGACGGCGAGAACTGCTCGATGGGCAGAAATTATATTCATGCCAGAAGTATTGATTCTCCTAATCATCCATCTAGGAATTGGGTTAAAAATTTGCATTCTCAAATAGCTTATGAAATCCCTGATGGGTGGAGAGTTTGCGGAGAAAATCTTTATGCTAAACATTCGATATTCTACGATGATCTGTCAACATATTTCATGGCTTTTTCTATTTGGGATGATAAGAATGTTTGTTTGTCATGGGATGAAAGCTTAGAATGGTTTGAAATGTTAGGGGTAGCTGTTGTTTCGACTTTTTATGTTGGAGAATATGATAGAGAATTAATTCAAAATAAATTTGAAAAAGAATATGATTTAAAAAAAACAGAAGGATATGTGATTAGGATTTATGGTAGTTTCCATTATCGGCAATTCACAAAAAGCATTGCCAAATGGGTAAGAAAAAATCATATTACCGAAAACGATCATTGGTTTTTTGGTAGAGCAATTGAAAGAAATAAATTAAAATGATTAATAATGAACAAGAATACGAAGATGCTCTTGAACGAATAAATGAAATATGGGAAGCGGAAGAGGGGACTGCTGAACTTGAAGAATTATTCAAGTTAATAGATGAAGTAGAAATTTATGAAGATGCCCATTATCCAATAGAATAAAGGAAGACAGGAGAATAATAATGCCATATATCAAAGAAGAACGAAAAAATGAATTAGATGTTAATAAGGAGATTAATAGCATTGCAAAATCATTAAAAGATAATAATTGGGGAACAGGTGATTTTAATTATGTTATATCACGTATTGCTTGGCTGCTTGTAAAAGATAACATTTCATATAAAACTCTCAGTAAAGCAAGAGCAGCAATGAACGATGCTTCTATTGAATTTTATAGAAGACTTATGGCAGATTATGAAGATAAAAAGGCTGAAGAAAATGGAGATGTATTTATTTAATAATGGAGAACAATATGAAAAAAGCTACAGAAAAACAATTATTAAACAATATTAACAAAGAAAGTTTTTATGTTGATTATGTTATTCCAGAATCTTTTATAGAAAAACATCAAAACAGAGTAGGCTGGATATATATTTCTAGATATCAAAAACTATCAGAATCTTTTATAGAAAAACATCAAAATAGAATAAATTGGACATATATTTCTAGATATCAAAAACTATCAGAAGAATTTATAGAAAAATATCAGGATAGAATAAATTGGATATATATTTCTAGATATCAAAAACTATCAGAAGAATTTATAGAAAAATATCAGGATAGAATAAATTGGATATATATTTCTAGATATCAAAAACTATCAGAAGAATTTATAGAGAAGTTTCAAGATAGAGTAGACTGGAGATATATTTCTAGATATCAAAAACTATCAGAAGAATTTATAGAGAAGTTTCAAGACAGAGTAGACTGGAGATATATTTCTAGATATCAAAAACTATCAGAAGAATTTATAGAGAAGTTTAAGGATAAAGTATCTTGGTATTGTATTTTTGAATATCAAAAACTATCAGAATCTTTTATAGAAAAATATCAGGATAGAATAAATTGGATATATATTTCTAGATATCAAAAACTATCAGAAGAATTTATAGAGAAGTTTAAGGATAAAGTATCTTGGTATTGTATTTCTATTTATCAAAAACTATCTGAAGAATTTATAGAAAAATATCAAGACAGAGTATACTGGGAATATATTTCTATTTATCAAAAATTATCTTCTTCTTTTAAGAAAAAACACAATATTAAGTCTCCTAAAAATAATTGGTTATATGCTACTAATAAAACTAAATTAAAATATATTAAAGAAAATACTGATTATGAAATTATAAATAATAAATATATTATAGCTTATAAATCTATTAGAAATGATAATTATTCTGTATTTAACTTTCAATATAAATATGAAATAGGAAAAACATATAAATCACATTGTGATTGTAATTTAACTAATGAAAATTCTTTTGGACTAAGTGCCTGGACTAAGAAAGAAGCCTTGGGATATTATCCTAAAGGAAAATTACTTAAAGTAAAAATAGATATTAAAGACATAGGAGCTATTGTTCATAATGGAAATAAGATTAGATGTTTTAAGTTTAAAGTATTAGAAGAAGTTGGCTTTTTAGGATAAAAACAATGTTAACTCAATCATTTGAATGCTCTACTGATAGCATGAAAGATTTTGAAAAAGTTTTAGATTTAGCCATAGATGTAGTATTTAAAAGGCTTGGATCTAAGGAATTCTATCTTAATATAAATAGAGATCAGAAACTTGACTATGGAACTGTTTGGGATAATATCCCATTTGTAGCCGAAGTAGACAATAAATATCTGCTTCTTGCTAAGGGGCACATGTTTCATGGAGTAGTCTTTAAAGATATTATTGCTGAGTGCAAGACAAAAGGTGAAGCTGCTGGGAAAGCTATGGTATATCGACAACCGCCAGGACCGCCAAAAGAATTTAATATTGGTTCTATCCATTGGATTCGCCCTAGTAATGAAAGTAATATCAAATATTATCAAGGCAAGGAGTCTTTGTTAGTTGCTGTTAAGGAATTATTTGAAAGTATTAACAAAAAAGAAGTTATTGAGACTATAGGTGATGGTTATAATGATTGGTTTAATTCTTATGACGGTGATGTAAAACTAGGATTCCAATTAAAGCAAGGGTATTGTTTCGGTTCTGAAATTATTAACTTAAATATAGTACATATTTATTACGGAAAATAAAAGTATGAAAGTATTTATTGACAAGCAGAATGCCGTTACTCTCACTAATAAGAATTTCTTATCAAGTGGGGGAGAGGCATCCATTTATGTCAATAGGGATCAAGCTTTTAAAATTTATTCCGATCCTAAAAAAGCTATTGCTTTAGATAAAATTAAAGAACTGCAACAAATTAGTTCAAAAAATATTGTCTGTCCTCAAAGTATGTTATATGATGATAACGGCAAACTTATTGGGTATACCATGAAGTTTGTTAGCGATACCGTTCCTCTCTGTAAAGTCTTTACAAAAAGCTATAAAAATAGACATGCCATTACAACAAAAGAGATTATTAATTTAGTCAATGCTTTCCGTAATGATGTTGAGCATGTTCACTCAAAAGATATTTTAATTGTAGATTTAAACGAGCTAAATTTTCTTTTAAATAAAGATAATGATACTATATATTTTATTGATGTAGATAGTTATCAGACAAAATCTTTTCCTGCTACCGCAATCATGGAAAGCATTAGAGACCGCCATAGTAAAACGTTCAGTAAATTAACTGATTGGTTTTCATGGGGTATTATTACTTTTCAAATGTATGTGGGCATTCATCCCTATAAAGGCAGGCACAGCAGTATAAAAGATATGAATGGGCGAATGCTCCAAAATATTTCTGTTTTCAATAAAGATGTTTCTATTCCGTCAATTTGTAATCCTATTAGTTCAATTCCTGAAAATTATCGGAATTGGTACAAGGCAATATTCGAGAATGGAAAAAGATTGCCTCCCCCGACAGATTTAGTGGCTACTGTTTATATTAAAAGTTATGCTGATTTGGCTGTGGATGATAGCGGACAATTAATTTTTGAAGAACTTGAAACTTATGATGATTTAATTTTAAAATATGCTTATGCTAATAATAATAAGCTAATTATTACAACTAATGATATGTTTGTTAATAGGAGAAAAATTCCCTTTTATCAGAGAAATGTGGAATTAGCGACAACAGCAACTAATGCTTCTCTTCTAGCTTGGGTAGAAAATCAACGGTTGAAGTTATATAATGTTGCTACAGCAAATGAAATAACTGTCAATATAGCATCAGAACAAATTAGTGCTTTAAATGGTAGGATATACTCGAAGTTTGGAGATACTTTGAGTATGTTAGAAATTATTGAAATCGGAAGTTCGGTTCATGCAACTTTAAAGCCTGTTACTAATATATTAGAAAAAGCAAGTTTCATGTTTAATTCTGGAGTTTTGCAAAACCTATTAGGTGCCTGGTACGCCAACATTTGCTGCGCCAATAAAAGCTACCAAGTGCGCCTAAAAGAATTAGATGGCATTAAACTTATTGATGCTAAATATAATAATCATGCTTTGTTGGTTTTAGGAAACGTTAATGGTCAATATAAAAGTTTCTTGTTCCGGTTCTCTAAAGACTTCTCTCGCCATACTGTAATTGTCAAAGAAGATGCTCAAATTGATTTTAGATTTGCATGTACAGATATGGGAATTTTAGCATTAATTGAGGAAGATGGATGTTTAAAATTATTGTCAAATAAACCTGATGAAGATAATATAAAAAGCCTGAGTGATAAAAGAATCAACTATGATATGCAATTGGCAGTTGAGGATAATAGGTTAATTGGGATACAAGCTAATAAGCTTTATAGAATTTTTATCAAGAAAGCTCCGTTACTTTAGTATGGGAGTATGTCAAAGAATAAGGAGTAAATAATGGACAATTATGAAAAAAGTAAATTCCCGCAAAATGAAGATTGGAAGCAGGGTAAAACTCAAGAAGAGATAGCTAAGATGCATTACGATAAGTTGGTTTTGCCAATGATAAAGCAAATTTCGTATCAACTATCAGCTAAAAGTATTTTAATTAATCGTTATTATAGCTATTTGGATAAACTTGTCGCAAGTTCTAAGCAAACACAGGAAGCGCTGGGATATGCTAAGGAGACAGTTTTAAGTTGCATATTAGATGAGTATATAGAAGTTATTGAAAATATAAAAGCAGAAGTTCAAAAATGCGATGAGCAATTTGATAGTTTCAATATTAAAATGTATAATAGTCTAAAACAGCTTGGAGTGGATGATGAATATTTGTTCCCATGGATGAAAGATAGCGGGTTGGCTACAAGCAGAGGAGCTATAGTTTCTGAAATAGATTGTGAAATGAAAAAGATTGATCTAGATGAAGAAACAGATTACTTTGATTCGCCTAGACCAAGAAAAATGCAATTTTGAACTGAAAAATTTGTATAAAGTGAAATCTTTGCCGATATAATAATAGTCATACTGCTAGTGTTGGTAGTATGATTTGAGAAGGTAGCTGAGAAAAAGGCTACTGAGAAACGAGAGAAACGTGAGAATGAAAGGAGAAAAAACATGTCTACACAAATCTCTACTGCTTTACAAACGAAGGTTGCGGAAGCTGCAAAAGTTATTGAGGGAATGCCTATTTTTGCGCAGAAACTAAATGTTATGCCTGAAGATTATATTTGGAGTCGATTGGAAAAACTTCAAATTGGCAAGGATGAAATATCTCATGAAATGCTGTTGAGTGAATATTGCAGAGAAGGGGATGCCAGAGTCGCTTTCTGCGAAAATGGTGAGCCTAATTTGGCTGTTCCTTGGTTCAGAAAAATTTGGCATATATTGAAGGGAAAAGTTGAAGTTGAATCTAATTCTACTAATGACAATTCTTTTGTTGATGCCGTTGCTAAAATTGTTGAAAGTAATAAGCCCATTTCGCAATGGAAAGATTTAGAATTAGTAAAAGAGTTAAAGACAGATTGCCCGGTAGAAATTGTTGAAGAACTTAAGAATCGTTCGGGAAATGTAAAATTTGTTGTGTTTGCAGATGAGACAAATGGAGTAATTGATGTTGATTTGACTGTAAAACTGTTACAATTATCTAGGCGTCAACCTCTACGAGATTTCTGGAAAAATGATGATAAAACGTATCGATTATATCATGTTGATTCATGGCCTAATGAAGTATTTTTAACCTGTCCATTTCATCCTAATGTTCTATTGCTTTCAGGGTATTGTGATGAGTGTGAAGCGTCATTTGACAAACTAGGCGATGAAGTAGTTAAATTTATGCGGATTTTATATAATCGTGGAGATGGGCCAAAAGATCGTATATCTCTTGATAGAATACTTACTATTGCTAAAGACGGCGGGATTGATGGTTTGAAGAAACTATTTACAAAAGCAGCTTTTGAGTATGAAGATGCTTTAAGGGATGGAAATTTGCCTAATTTAACAACCCGTAAGGCTACTATTAAACAATATGACCCGCTAAATATTCATAAGGTATTTTAAGGGGCGGAGTAGAAATAACAAGAATAGCTGGGAAGTGTAATTCTTCCCAGCTATAATCTTTTTATTGAGGAGATAAATATGGATTTTATATCAATTCCTGCTATATGTTTTGCGTTTTTCTTTTTTTGGTTATTGTTAGAAAGAAAATATTTTATTGATGTTAGCATAAGAGAGTACAAAAACATCAGTGATGCGGATAGGGTAATTGTCATGATATGTGGATTATTGATTATTATCTATTTTTTATGGGCAGTTTTTGGAATGATACATTCTATTTCTATAAATAGCAACATTCATATAGGAATATTTGTATTTATGCTATTAGAATTTTTTATATTTTTTAAATATACAAAGTATGCTAAAGCTTATTTTTTGGCAAGATGTTTAAGTATAATAGGGTTGCTTTACTTAGCTTTTGTCACCTGACTTTTGTTCGAAAATAGCGGAAGAAGAGGAGGCTTATAAAATGGCAATGAGATGGACTCAAGAACAGTTTAGTATTATTTGTTCCGAATGGGGTAAGAGATTCGGAGCGTTGTCTGATGCTTGGTATAAAGCAAAGGGGAATGATGAAGCCCTTGCAGCCTTAGAAAAATTTATCAAAGCCCATGATGATGATTTAGCCAGTAAATTTTTCAAAGAATTAACAGAACTGCGAGAAATTGTTACAATGATCCATAATCTACCGTGTAGGTATGATAATGGAAACCCCTATACAGGTATTGATCACGGCTCTATTGAACATAAAAAGATTGAAGATATGGTCGAGCGGCTACAAGAAAAGGATAGCATAGAAACGTGAAAATAGTATTTATATCTGATTTGCATTCTCAACTAGATTTCAAAGTGCCTCCCTGTGATGTGCTTTGTATCTGTGGCGATATTACATATCATTATACTGCCGTAAGGCAGTTAGAATGGATTAATTCGACTTTTAAACTTTGGATGGAAAAAGTTTCTGCCAAGTATATTGTCATAATTCCAGGAAATCATGATGCTGCATTTAAGCATTTAGAAAATTCAAGAATTGCGAATATTCCATGGAATCTCTTAATTAATCAGACAATTGAAATAGATGGAGTGAAATTTTGGGGAAGCCCATATACTCCATATTTTGCTAGGATAGCATTTGAGGAAACAGAGGATGGTTTAAGAAAAATCTATGAAGCTATTCCTAAAGATACTGATATAATACTTAGTCATGGGCCTCCCTTCGGAATAGGAGATTTGAATTTTCATAACGAACACTGTGGTTCAGATGCGCTTTATGATGCTGTTATGAAAATTAAGCCAAAGATTGTAGCATATGGGCATATTCATCAAGACCATGGGATTAGAGAACGAGATGGTATTAAATTTATAAATTGTTCTTTATTGGATGATGATTATAGAATGGTATTCGAACCAATAGTTATTGATTTTGAAAAGGAAGAATAATGCATATAATTAATGGCAGACATAACAACAAGATTATTAAGATTTGGGTTAATGATGTTGCTAATGTAGAGGAATCGGCCCTCAATCAGCTAAAAGATGTTGCAGACTTGGACTTTGTTGCTCCATATGTTGCGGCAATGCCTGATGTTCATGCGGGAATCGGCGCGACTATCGGGAGCGTTATCCCAACTACAAAAGCAATCATCCCCTCAGCCGTAGGAGTTGACATTGGTTGTGGAGTGAACGCTTGCAAAACTAATTTGAAGAGGGAAGATTTAACAGAAGAGCAGTTAAAGTATATTTATAAATTTATCAAGTCAACTATTCCTACTGGAGTAGGTGAGAATTTTAACATTAATACGTTGCCAACTATGGTTAGTAATGAATGGATTAAGCTTGAAGATGAGATTGTAGATATTGTTTTTAGTAATCTATGTAAGCCATTCTCGGAATTTTTTAAAAGAACATTTTTTAATGAAATGGGCGAATGGGAAAAGCATCCAAAATATCAATTAGGGACTCTTGGTTCAGGAAATCATTTCATAGAATTGTGTTATGATGAAGATGATTGCCTGTGGCTTTTAGTCCATTCAGGAAGTCGTAATATTGGCAATAAGTGCGGAGATTTCTTCATTAAGTTGGCTAAACAATTAGCCGAACAATGGATGATTAAACTTCCTACTCCTTATTTGGCTTATCTCCCAGTGGGGACTAAAGAATTTGATTGCTACATGAAAGTTGCTCAGTGGTGCCAGAAATATGCGGCAGTTAATCGTCAATTAATGATAGATTTGATTATTGATGATTGGAATAGAATTGTAGATAAATTACCAAATATTGAAAAAACTTTGGATATTAGTTGCCATCATAACTATGTTTCTTTAGAGAACTTCAAGGGTAAGAATCTCTACATTTGCCGCAAGGGAGCAATCAGCGCTCGCAAGGGGCAATTAGGGATTATTCCCGGTTCAATGGGGACTCGCAGTTATATTATCGAAGGTTTGGGTAATGAAGAATCTTTTTGCTCTGCAAGCCATGGGGCAGGACGAACCATGAGTAGAAGCGCAGCCAGAAAATCTATTACTTTAGAGCAGCATAAAAAATCTACAGATGGAATTATTTGTGACAAAACGAATGCTATACTAGATGAATCGCCAGCGGCCTACAAGGATATAGATGATGTAATGGCAGCGCAGACTGATTTGGTAGCAACTTTGAATGTATTGGCACAACTTGTCAACGTAAAAGGATAGAAATTATGGCTAATCACTTAGATTCATCAAAATATAAAAATACTCAACTTAAGATTAATAAGATAAATAATGATCAAACATTAGATATTATTTGGCCTATTAGTAAAATTAATAGTAATAACGATATGTATTTCTACGATGCTAATTATAGTAATTATGCGAACAGTAAACTTTTTATAAATGCCTATCAAGATCAAATTCGATCAGCACAAGAAGAGTATAGAAAAGAACTAGTAGGAACTTTTCCTGCCTATGAATGCAGTGCTGATTATAAACTTTTGGATGAGATGCTGGGAGAATTGTCTTTATCGGTAGAAGCTACTGATAGGGTTGTTCTGTCAGCGTATAATACGAGAGATGGAATTAAAGATATACTTTTAGTTCATATTTTAACAATTGCTCATTCTAATATAAGTGACAATGGCAAAATTATTTCAATTGGAGCATTTTCTTTCGATAGTTCGGAACATAATGGTGTTCTTTGCTTGGGGATGAAGAAGATTGATATTTCATTATATGATGTAGATGTTGAATATTATGACGATATTAAAACTATAGATGAAATTCAAATTAGTTTCACTAAAAATGGCTATGGAGAGATGCGCTCAATTTGCTGTAAAGCTATTGAATAGGAATAATATGGGACATCAAACTATTTCAACTGAAGTCTATGGAAATATTTCAGTATTAGCTCCTAACGGAACATTAATGTTTAGGTGTGGTAAAAGAAAAGCCAATTGGTATCTATCTAGAGATTTAGCTAAAATAGTTAATGAAAATCCACTAACTGTACAATTGCTATTTGAGCCTAACGGCTATGGGCATGCAACCGAAGAAGATAGAAAAGATTTTTTCCTTTCGACTAAACAAGCTGAGTGCGTTGTTTGCGGGGCTACAATTGAATTAACTAAACATCATTGTGTTCCGGATGAGTTCCGAAAACAATTGCCTGATTCATATAAAAACCATAATTATTATGATATTCTGTTGCTTTGTGTAAGCTGCCATAAGGAATATGAGACAGAAGCAGCAAAGGTTAAGAATAAAATATTCAAAGAAATAAAGCAAAATTTTATTGATTGGGAGCAAATATATAATCGCTGCGGGGCTACCTTGTCGTATGTTAGAACCTTAACTTATCGTGATATCCCTCTTGATCGCAAACAGGAATTATACCAAAGATTAAGCTCTATGCTTTATAGGCAGATTGATGAAGACACTAATATAGAAAAATTGTTACAAGAAGTAACGCAAGCATGGAATGACGCTCATATTAAATTTCAGGAAGCAAGACAAAATGGAATTAGAGATTATGTAAATTCTATAAGTTTAGATGAATTTGTAATTAAATGGAGAAAACATTTTGTAGATACTATGAAGCCTAAATTTTTGCCACATGGATGGAAAGTCAATGCAGCAGTAAAAAGAGATTAGGAATTATGATAACTTTATTTATCTCATATATAATTAGCATATGTTTGTTTTTTATTATTTTTTATGCCATATTTAAAGGTGATAAACATTATATTATTTTTAGTGCATTAAAAGCGATGTATGCTGCTCCTCTTATTGCGGCGTGTCTTGCAATAAGTGTTGCTTTAATTATAACAGCTTATTTTGTGGCTATATCTGTTTACCCATTAATTTTTATTTTTAATATAATAGTTAAAACAAAATCTAAAGTTATTAGATACAATACATGTATTGACTTAGCTATGAGGGGAATAGATAGGCTAGATGAATTTATTATACTATTGTTATTCAACAATAGTATTGACTAGCCTCTGTGCGTTTTGTCACCTGCATTTAACAGTAAAAATACAATATTGGAAACATTAACTCTATGAAGAGGAACTAAGAATGAAAGACTTGATAGCTAATCTACGTGAAGAATGGATGGTTGCAGTTTGCCCAAAATGCAAAAAACATAATTGGGCATATATTGGCAGTTCTAATGATATAGATGGGGGATATGATTTTGGAGCTATTGAATGCTATAATTGTGATACCTATTTTTGGCTGAGTAAAACAGATGTAGAATATTATGGATTAACAAAAACATCTATTGAAGATGCATCGACTAGGGGGGAACGGTTTCCAATTTTATTTGATGTATTGGATAAAATACCCGTTTTGCAAATTTTAAAAGCTTGCAGCCTAATTGAAAAAGCTGACGATAACGCCATGGCTTGTGACGGAAATGTTCCTCCGGCCGCCGCAATGCTTTCCGCTGCTGAGTTGCAAAAATGCCTAAGTGCAATCTGGGCTTGCAAAGAAAGTTTTGAGAGAATAGCGGAATTAATTTCACCTGCAAAAGACGAATAATTAGTTGTAGCAGTATTATTTAAGGAAAAAATATGGCAGTTCCAAAGTTTAGGTATAGCGATCATGAATAATCTTATAGAAAGAGATAAAAATGCCAACTGAAATAAAAGATTATAAATCTCTTTTTAACAAATATAATGCTTTTTCTTATAATACCCCAGGCGGTAAATGCGAAGAAGAATTTCATAAATTATTTCAGCCTTTTTGGGAAAAGTGGACTAAAGCAGGGTATAATCCTCGTGAAGTCTCTCACATTATTCAGGCGTCCGTTGCTTGTACAGAATCCGAAACAGTTTTGAGAAATGCGATGCTGCTTAAGAAGGAAGAAAAAACTAATGGAAATAGAGATTAAATATAGAATCGATTATGACAATCCACGGGAAGAACATTTTTCTGAGAGTTTTGTGCATAATTGCGAAACATTAGTAGCAATAAAAGATCATTATTATTTACACCTCTACAATAGAATATTAGCAAGGATAAGAGAATTTGCTTGTGATAAAGGATTTATTTGGACATTAAAATCGCTTAATGATAAACAGAACGACATATCAATCAGAGATGAAGCGGAAATACCCGTTGCAAATATGAAGGATGCCGTTAATATGCTTACAATGCTAGGGTATACATACAGTCATTTCATTGACAAAACTAGATACTCGATAAAGACAGATAAAGCAACTGTTTCAATTGATGATTTTGTTTGTCCGAATCTGGGTAAATTTCTAGAAATAGAAGTTGATACAAATGTATCTGCTGATGAAGCTGAACAAGTAATCGAAGAAGTAAAGAAAGCATTAAATATTCCTGATTTGTCAGTCGTCCATGAAAGTTGCTTCGAAATGTCTAATGAGTTTCAAACCAAGGAATGAGATATGATTAGAACACAGAAAGCAGTTGATATAGTTTTTACAAGAAACTTTGGGGAAACTCCGCTAAAGCAAAGATTAGATGATATTCTAACTCAAGCCATGTCATTGCATCGTTACAGCTATTTTAAAGATATTAAAGAAGAACTTGGTGATTTATTAGCTTCTGCAATGCAGTTAGCCAACGAATGCAATCTTAATGCGGAGAAATTAGTTAATGCGACTTTAGATAAAATTGATGGTAGGGCTGAGCAATATAAAACTTTAGGTAGAAAAATTGAAGTGGCCTTGCTAGGCGGCGCGTTTGACCCCCCTACTATTGGACATATTGAAGTAGCAAAATTTGTACTGAATGCAAGTGGAGTTTTTGATGAAGTTTGGTTATTGCCATGCTATAAGCATATGTATGATAAAAATATGTCAAGTCCTGAAGATAGGCTTGCTATGTGTAGACTCGCTGCTATGTCAGACGGAAGGATAAAAGCTTGTGATTATGAGATTGCCAATCAGATGAGCGGCGAGACTTATAATTTAATGAAGAGGCTTTTAAGCGAAGAGTTTTCAAAAAATAAATATAATTTTAGCTTCATCATTGGTATGGATAATGCAAACACTTTTTCTAAATGGGCCAACTATCGAGATATCGAAAGGCTTGCTAGATTTGTCGTTGTTCCCAGAAAGGGAGTCGAGCCAGTGTCTAGTGATGCGTGGTATTTAAAATTTCCTCATATTTATTTGGATGGTAAAGATTCTCCTGTCCCTGAAATATCTAGTTCACTAGTAAGGAATGCAATAGCAAATAATCAATTTAGTCGAGCTGCAAGCCTGGTTGACAGTCAGGTTTGGGAGTATATTTGTAAGAATAATTTATACGGAGCTTAAAAAATGGAACAAAAACATAGAATCTCTACTAATTATACCAGAAGGTTTTAACGATATAATTAGCAAGTGATAAATTATTAATTAGGAGATTCTATCAGTGAAAACTATATTTGCTAAGATATTCAGTCTTTTTAACAAAAATTCACAAAATAATAATATTAATATAATTAATAATAAAGTTATGGAAATAGATGATATATTTCAAATGCTTAATAATTTTTCAATTGATGATATTAATTCTCTGTCTGTAATAGAAAATAAAGTCTATTTTCTGAATAAAAGTATATGTGCTATTTTAAAAAGATATCATATTAAGGGGTTAAAAGATACAGTTGATACAGTAAAATCGGTATCTTCATTTTTGCGAGGCGTCGAACATGTCATTGAATTAATAAAGAATGATAAAGCAATTGAGATAGATGACGATACGAAAGAAAATGTACTCAATTTACTGCAGGATCAAAAGCAGAAAATATTAAAAGAAGGAATCCATTAACAGCGTACAAAGTGCTTTTTTTTTCGTCTATTATATAATTACTCAAGAAATAAGGAACAATAATGGCAAAGCGCAAAGCTGAGATTTATCAAAAAACTACTTGTCCTATATGCGGTAAAACCTATACGGCAATGGAGCAGGAAATAAAAATAGGAATGTGTTGTAGGTGTCAATTGATTAGAAGTGATGCGAGGACTCTTATTAGATCAATTAATAATCATCCTCAATTTTCAAAAATAGAAATAAACATAGATGTTGTTGTTAACTTAATCGAAAAATTTAATATATTTCAAGACGTAAAAAAAGATAAATAAGGAGATTCGTATGAATTGCTTGATATGGTACGGTATCTTTGCAATTGTTTTTATGTTCATGGGAGGTGTAATGCGAGAATCGCTTCCATTCGCAAATACTAAGCCTAATTTAGTATGTTTAGTGTTCGGTCTACTTTGGCCTATTTTTATTATTGTTGGATTTTTATCTGCATTGGCAATCGGATTTACGACCCGCCTATATTCGTTGTTAATATAATATTAGAAATTTTAGGAAAAAGAACTTTTCCTTATATCTGGGATTGGATGGACTAAAACATTATTAATTAACCTGAAGAAACATTTTTTGAGTGGATATAATATGAGTCATATTGTGGTCACGCCAGACCTGTTAAGTGATTGGTTTAATTGGATCAATCAGTTAAAATATGCTGAAAACATTAAAACCATTGTAGTAGCAGGAAGAAGTGGGCTATTAATGGGAACTCCCCTTGCATATAATTTACAAAAACAATTACTTATCATGCCTGGCAGATTTGAAACCCGAAGAACCGGAATACTCATGCGTCCTAATCATGAAATAGTAAGAGTTTTCTTTCCTGTAGAAGTTGGTAATTATATTTTTATAGATGATTGTGTTAGCAGCGGGGATACATTATATAAAGTTTCCAAATGCGTTAAGGGCATTAATAAAAAGGTTATCATCTACGCTCAAGAACATGTATCTTTTGGTTCAGATTATAAATATTATAAAAAAATTATAAGAAGACATGCTCCAAAGGCAAAAATTCATTTTAAGGAAGAAATTAATGGATAAAACTCCTAATGTATATTTGTTCGCATCACACACTTTTGATGGTGAAGAATCTATTCTATTTACAGGGCCACCGATATCTCAAGAAGAATGGCGAGATTTATGCAATAATCTTGCTCAAGATGTTGCAAAAAAAATACTTAAAAAGGCTAAGGAAAAAAATATAAGTTATGTAACAGGTAATGGTATTTGGTTCGGTATGTTGGATGGATTAAAAGCTAAAGGATTTACAGTTTTTAAACCTATTTCATGGGCTATCCCAGGTGATGCTATTGTAAATAATTGGCCTAAAGAATATATTTCTATGTTTAATGAGATATTGGGGAATGATCTTGCAGAAAAAATTTATGTCTATAATAATGCTATTAATAATGCTATTGAAGAAAAAATATACAGAAAAATAAAATTGCAGCAGGAAAATAAATCTGGACCTTGTAGCCCTGGATGTCAGGGTCATGTTTCTCATCCTTGTGAAAAATGCGGAAAGCAATGGGGGAGTAAATAATATTTATAGACCTTCTTTTAAAAAAACAATAAGAGTTTGTTGAGTAAAAATAACGAAATCATAAAAGGATAATCTATGACTCAGATGATGGCAGATGAAAAACAACTTGCTAACTGGATAGGATGGGCAAAATCTATTGAATTACCATTTGTTGATTATCATTTTAAGTTAAACATTGTAGCAAGCGGTAGAAGTGGATTATTGGTTGGTTTTCCATTATCATATTTTTACTTATGTAATTTATATATTTTACCAGGTAGTGATGATTTTAAAATTAGTAAATTAAGTGCTAATAAATTACATATATATGGACATAAACAAAAAATATTTAATACCAGTAAAGATATAGGAGATTATATTTTTATCGATGATTGTGTTGATTCAGGAACGACTTTAAAAAATGTTATTTCGTCCGTTAGGGGAAAATGTAGAGCCGTATTATGTTACGCTCAAGGTCAGGTTTGGGAACATACTCTAGATGAAATAAAATCTAGAATTAAGAAAACTTGCGGAAAAGATACATTAATATATTTAAATGATGTTGATGTTTTATAGCATTAATTAGGGAGAATAAAATTGTTTATATATATTTTAACATATTTATTGATAGCAATATTATTTGGTATTTCGGCTTGGTCTTCGTGTCCAAGTAAGGAAATAAAATTTCCAGTTTTCTATACAATAACGTCAGGTCTTTTATGGCCTCTATCTCTTGTGATTATGATTATGGTTTTTATAATATTTATGATTACCATGATACTAATGTTTTCATTATCAATAATGTCTATTCCTATATATATAATAAAAGAATTATTACATATAATAAAATAATTATTTTGTAACAAGAAAGGGTAGTTTATGATAAAAACATTTGTCCAATTTATACGAGAACTATTCTGTAAACATGAATGGGAACATGAACCCTTTGAGTTTAGCGGAGAACTGTGGTCAGACTATTTAATTTATTGCAAAAAATGTGGAAAATGTAAACCTAAATAAAAAGGAGTATAACAATGTTATTGTGGTTATTATTATGTTATGGTATTTCTTCTATTGCCGCTTATATTCTTTTTAGATTAGAATGCGCTATATCGGGAATGAGATGGACTACAGGGGATAGGTTTATATCTATTTTTGCATCTCTAGTCCCTATCGCCGGATTTTCCGCTGCTTTGACAATGTTTATTGTTGCATGTGGACAAATAAAAAATAATAAAATAAAAAATTATTTAGATAAAACTGCAAAATGGTGAAAGGATTAATATAATGTTTATTTTTAAGCCTGATAGAAAATATAGAAAGAAGGAAAGGCATTATTATCCTTCTCGTTTCCCTCGAAATAAGAAAAAGCTAAAATTGAGATTAAAGAAAATGTACAATGATATTCCGGTAGCGATTTTACCTAAAAGTGATTGGCAAATTGGCGATAATGCTTATTGTTGGGATAACGATGCAACATAAGGAGAAAGAAAATTGATTATTGTAGGGTTAGGCCGCATTGCAGATGGAAAATATTATCCAGCAATGCTTAGTGGAAATATTTTATTCTTTTGTGAAAAATAAGAAAGCTAAGCAATATAAAAGTGTTTGCGTGGATATGTTAACTATCTCCTGGCAGGAATTTGAAATTTTGCCTAGCGACTATACAATAGAGGCAAGAAACAGATTCTATGCTCTAATTGAATGCCAAGAGGAAAATGATGGAATTTAATAACAAGCAAAAAATTGAGCTATTATGGGAATTCGCTATAAGTAATCAGCAATTTACTGATTTTATCCGTGTGAAATATAAGAACGTGATAGAGTCAGGATTTAAAGAAGGTGAAGCTGTACTATTCACGGGCAGCTTCGAACCTACAGTGGTTATTTTCAATAAAGTTATAAATCATAATACTGTAGAAATTATATATCCACAACATAGGAGATTAGGTTAATGAATTGGAGCAGCAAGAGAAACGCTAGAAAACCTAAGAAGAAGTCAAAACGCAAATTGCAGAGAATAGCGTTTTTGCAGTTAATGGAAGATTCACGTGAATTATTGCGGAGACGATTATATTCACCAAGTTTAATGCGACAAATTATCCAAGTCGAGGAATTACCTCCTGGGGCATATTAATATATTGATTACAATAAGGTTAATTTCAATTATCAAGATACCGATTGAGAGGATAAAACATGATTACTATTTGTGAAGATTGTAAATTTGTAAAAATGAAATTAGAAAGACTTACTTTGCGACAGATTTATTTTTGCAAGAAAAACATTGCAAGTATTGATTTTGTAACAGGTCTTCGTTTATATTCTCGCTGTGATATACTTAACCAAAATGGACAATGTAAAGATTTTGAACCATCTTTCTTTGCTAAGATATGTAATAAAAAATATAGGAAGAAAAAATCATGATGGTAAGCTTTGAAAAGATCGATGGAAGCTCAATTTTAATTAATAAAAATCATATTCTTTATGTTGTGTTATCATCTAATTATTATTATGAAAGAGAGATTAAAGAAAATGAATGTGATATTTATATAGGGGGGTGTCGCGCCCCCTGGGTAATTACAGTTAAAGGAACGTTACAGGAGATATTAAATAAATTAAGTCCAACTACAAAATATTTTGGACCAATGTAAGGAGGAATAATGAAAGATTTTTATGTTGCTGTAGATTTTGATGGGACAGTTGTAGACCATTGCTATCCAGACATTGGAAGCGAAGTTCCCGGCGCAGAAGAATGGCTAAAAAAATTAGATTCTGCGGGAGTGAAGCTAATATTGTTTACAATGAGGAGTAATGGGATAGAAGGTAATTATCTTAATGAAGCCGTTAGTTGGTTTAAAGCCAGAGGTATAAAACTTTTTGGAATTAATAGAAATCCTACGCAAGATAGTTGGACAGATAGCCCAAAAGCTTATGCTCATATTTATGTAGATGACGCAGCTTTCGGTTGCCCATTAAAAGAAAATCCTAAAATGGGTGGGAGACCTTATGTTGATTGGAGTGTTGTTGGCCCGGCAATTTGGGCAGAATTAGGAGATGACGAATAAGGATGATTAGTATAATGGCAGCAGCTATAGCGGTTGCGATTGGATTTGCAATTGGA
>Ga0265293_10006214_pt1 | contig 19282 bp, 14 predicted proteins | sample Munlanlewell138R_FD_192505 | JGI IMG/M metagenome (GOLD analysis project Ga0265293, IMG submission 192505) | Leachate microbial communities from a municipal landfill in Southern Ontario, Canada - Leachate well 138R | ecosystem: Engineered > Solid waste > Landfill > Unclassified | place: Canada... | reverse complement strand
ACTCCCGGCAGCGGCGCCTGGCTCCGCCCACCCTGCTTCCTGCGACCCGCCGAGGCGCTGGAGTCACAAGAACCGTGCGAACAATGCACCCATGACAAGACCCCGGCTCCACATCCTCCAGGACGAAACGGCGCTGTACCGCGCCTGCGCCGAGCGCTTCGCGGATATCGCCGGTGAGGCCATGGCCGCCCGCGGCGGCTTCCACGTGGCGCTCTCCGGCGGCAGCACCCCCGCGGGCCTGTATCGCCAGCTGGCGAGTCGCGAATGGGCGCAGCGCATCGACTGGTCGCGCACCCACGCCTGGTTCGGCGACGAACGCTGCGTGCCGCCCGACCACCCGGACAGCAACTTCCGCATGGCCCATGAGCGGCTGCTCGCGCCGGTGGGCATACCGCAGGACCAGGTGCATCGCATGGCCGGCGAGCAGCCGCCCGCCCAGGCCGCCGCCGCCTACGCCCACACCCTGGACGAGACCCTGCCCCATGCACAGGGCCTCCCGTGTTTCGATCTGGTGCTCCTCGGCCTGGGACCCGACGGCCATGTCGCCTCGCTGTTCCCGGGCACGGCCGCATTGGGCGAGCGCTCCGCGCTGACCACCGCCGTGTTCGTGCCGCGGTTGGAGGCCTGGCGCCTCAGCCTCACTTTCCCGGTGCTGGAAAACGCCCGCCACGTGATGCTGATGGTGGCCGGCGCCGGCAAGGCCGACGTGGTGCGGCAAGCCCTTTGCGATCCCGTCGGCACAGAACCCTTGCCGGTGCAACGCCTGCAGCCGCAAGGTGAACAGGAATGGTTCCTGGATGCGGCCGCCGCGCGGCGCATAAATGGGGAGAACTGCCCATGAGCGGCCCCATCGTGCACGTGTTGGCGGGTGACATCGGCGGCACCAAGACCCTGTTGCAGATCGCCGAATTCGACAACGGCACGCCGCGGGTGCTCGCGGAGCAGCGCTTCGACAGCCGCGCCTACCCGGGCCTCGCGCCCATGGCCTACGAATTCCTCGCCTCCCAGGGCCGGCTCGGCATCGAGCGCGCCTGCTTCGGCGTGGCCGGGCCGGTCACCGGCGATGCGGCGCACCAGCAGGCCAGCCTCACCAATCTCCCGTGGCGGCTCGACTCCGACGAACTGGCCAAGGTGCTTGGCTTGGCGCGCGTACGCCTCATCAACGACTTCCAGGCGGTGGGCTACGGCATCGAGGGCCTGGAGCGCGGCGCCCTGGACACCCTGCAGGACGTGCCGCAGGAGTTCGGCGGCTCGCGCGTGGTCATCGGCGCCGGCACCGGGCTGGGCGTCGCCTTCCTGCACCGGCTCGGCGGACATTACGAGGTATTTCCCACCGAGGCCGGGCACATGGACTTCGCGCCCACCGACGAGGACCAGGACGACCTGCTCGCCTGGCTGCGCCGCCAGCACGAGCGTGTGTCCTACGAACGCGTGGTCTCGGGCATGGGCATCGAGGACATCTTCCGCTTTTTCCTGGAGCGCGAAGGCGTGGCCGACGACCCGCTGCTCAATGCCCCGGACATCCCCGCCGCCGTGGCCGCCGCCGCGGCCAGCGATCGCCACCATGCCATCGCCGAACGCACCATGGCCCTGTTCGTAAACGCCTACGGCAGCGTGGCCGGCAACCTCGCCCTCGCCGCCCTGGCACGCGGCGGCGTGTACATCGCCGGCGGCATCGCGCCGAAGGTCCTGCCTTTGCTGAAGGACGGCCGCTTCATGGTCGCCTTCAACCGCAAGGGCCGCATGACCCCGCTCACCCAGGCCATGCCCGTTTACGTGATCACCGATCCCAAGGTCGGCCTGCTGGGCGCCGCGCTCGCCGCCCGCCGGCTTTAAAGGAGCCATTCATGGACGACAACGGCCACATCGAAGTGAAGGTGAAGAGCATGTACGTGGAGGAGCACTCGCAGCCGGACGACGAGCGCTTCGTGTTCGCCTACACGGTTACCATCCGCAACACCGGCAAGACCGCCGCGCAGCTGCTCACGCGCCACTGGATCATCACCGACGGCCACGGCCGCGAACAGGAGGTGCGCGGCGAGGGCGTGGTGGGCGAACAGCCTTACCTGAAGCCCGGCGAGGAATTCCGTTACACCAGCGGCACCGTACTCGAAACCCCGGTCGGCTCCATGCACGGCCGCTACCGCATGCGCACCGACGATGGCAGCGAATTCGACGCGCAGATCGCACCGTTCACCCTGTCCACGCCGCGCATCCTGCATTAGGAAGAAAAACAGCCCAACGCAGAGGCGCAGAGAGCACAGAGAGGAATGACCCGGCGAACGTAGTTCCGATGACCGCCAGCGGGCCGAGAGACAATTCGCCCACGGGGGGCTCCTACGGCCGCGATTTGCAGGCCGTGCCGTCGAGCGGAAGCTCGCTCCCACACAGTCCTTCACCCCATCATTCTCCGCGCCCTCCGCGCCCTCCGCGTTGCCACGCCATCAAGAATCACCGTCGCGCGCATGGCGCACGGCCGAGCGGACTCGTACACTCCTGCACACCATGAATCTGCGCCACAGCTACACATTCTTCGCACCCGTGTACGACCTTGTGGTGGCACGGGTGAGTGAGCGACCGCGACGGATCAGCCTGGCGCGGTTGCCCGGTGAAGGGGACGTGCTGCTCGCAGGCATCGGCAGCGGCCTGGACATCCCGCACCTGCCGTGTGGCCCGCGTTATACGGGCATCGACCTCACCCCCGCCATGCTGCGGCGCGCGGAGGGCCGTGCAAGGGTGCGTGAGGATGTGGCACTGCACGAGGGCGATGTGATGGCCTTGCCCTACGGGGATGCGAGCTTCGATGCGGTGGTGATGCATCTGATCCTGGCCGTGGTGCCCCACCCCGAACGCGCCCTCGGCGAGGCCGCGCGGGTGCTGCGACCCGGCGGCCGGTTGTTGATCCTCGACAAATTCCTGCGCCCCGGGCAACGCGCGCCACTGCGGCGCGCCATCAACCTGCTGAGCCGCCGCTTCGCGACGCGCACCGACGTGGTGTTCGAACAGGTGCTGGCATACTGCCCGTCCCTGTGCCTGGAGCGCGACGAACCGGCCCTGGCACGCGGCTGGTTCCGCCACATCGAACTACGCAAGTGCCGGTGAACGTAACGCGGAGGCCGCAGAGGCGCGGAGGACGCGGAGATTTAAAGCCCAACACAGAGGCACAGAGGCGCAGAGATCACAGAGGATGGAACGGGTACGAACGGGCTCAGCCCGCGATGGCGCAGTAGAAGCCGGCTCCCACAGGAGGTTGCCCGCGACAGGGCAAACAACCCCCCTCCACCCCATCATTCTCCGCGTCCTCCGCGCCTCTGCGTCCTCCGCGTTATGCACCCGGCAACGGCACCCACTCGCTCAGACGTACATCTCCTTGCCTTCCGAGAGCCGCAGCCAGCCCTTGGCGATGCGGTAGATCACCCACACCACGGCCGCGGCCCAGATGAACCAGCCGACGAGGATGATGGCGAGGAGGGTACCGAGGGCGCTCCACAGCAGGCCGTACCAGAAGGTGCGGATCTGCCAGCGAAAGTGGGACTCGAGCCAGGTGCCGCGCACGTCCTCGCGCTTGATGTAATTGAGCACCACCGCCACCACGAAGGTGATGCCGAACACGAAGCCGAGCGCCTGCAGGGCGTACACGGCGGTGGTGATGTTCTTGGCGGACTGGAGGTTTTCGACGTCCATAGGTAAGCGTCCTGTGGCCTTAGCTTGAAGGATAGAGCGGGAGGCCGCGTGTGTTTCAGCCCCGCCGGGCCGCGCGCGGCGCCGGCTCTGCGCCGCCGGCCAGCGGGTCGGCGAAGATGGCCTCCAGCGCGGGCAGATAGCGTGCCTGCACGGCGGCGCGACGCATCTTGAGGGTGGGCGTGAGCAGGCCGTTGTCCACCGTCATGGGCTCGCGGCTGAGATGCACGCGCCGCACCTTGGCCCATGCCGGAAAGGCGTGCAACTGATGCTGCACCCGTTGCAACACCTCGTGCAGCACGCGCCTGTCGGTAAGGCTCAACGGGTCGTCCGCGTCGAGCCCGTGCTCGCCGGCGAAGGCGCGCCAGAGGTCTTCATTGAAGACGATCAGGGCGGCCAGGAAGGGCCGGCCCTCGCCGACCACCATCACCTGCTCGAACAAGGGGTCGAGCTGGATGGCCAGCTCCATCTCCGCCGGCGGCACCTTCTCGCCGTTGGAGAGCACCAGGATGTCCTTGATGCGCCCGGTGATGTAGATGCGCCCGTGCGCCAGGCGCACCTGATCGCCGGTGTGCAGCCAGCCGTCGCGCAGCAGCGCGGCGGTCGCCGCCGGGTTGTTCCAGTAGCCGCGCGTCACGCCCGGGCCGCGCACCAGCAGTTCCTGGTGCTCGCCCAGGCGCACCTGCACGCCGGGCAGCGGCCGGCCCACGCTGGCCGGGTCGTTGTCATCCAGGCGGTTCACGCTCAGTTGCGGGGCCGTCTCGGTGAGCCCGTAGCCCTGCAACACGGGCACGCCGAGGCCGATGAACACCCGCGCCACCTCCGCCGCCAGCGGCGCGCCGCCGCTCACCACCAGGCGCAGCCGTCCGCCCAGGCGCGCGCGCACCTGGCGCGCCACCAGGGCATCGAGCCACGGCCACAGCACATGGGAGGCGCGCCAGGGACCGCGGCCCTGCCCGTGGAGAAAACGCGACCAGCCGACGCGCACGGTGGCCTCGAACAACCTGCGCTTCAGGGGCGCGGCCGCGGCGAGCTGCGTGGTGAGGCGCGCGTGGATGCGCTCGAAAATGCGCGGCACCGCCGTGAGCACGGTGGGCCGCTGGCCGGCCAGGTCGTCGGCGAGCGTGGCCACCGAGCGCGCAAAGACCACCTGGGCGCCGGCCGCCATGGGCAGGTAATAGCCCACCGAACGCTCGAAGGCATGGGACAGGGGCAGGAAGGAGAGAAACCGGTCGCGGGGGCAAACGTCCACCGCCTGAAGGCCGCTCTCCACCACCGCGAGGATGTTGTGATGACTCAGCATCACGCCCTTGGGTCGGCCCGTAGTGCCCGAGGTATACACCAGCGTCGCGAGTGCGTGCGGGTCGTCGACCCCGTGGCGCAGTTCGCCTCGCTCGGGAAGCCAGTCCGCCACCTGGCGTAGGCGCGGATCGGCAACGGGGACGTCGTCCATGCGCGACTCCAGCACCAGGATGCGCTGCAGGTGGTCATGACCGAGGGCGGCGGCGAGGCGGCGGTAGCGCAACCCATCCTGTACCAGCAGCAACGACGCCTCGGCGTCGGCAAGGATGAAGCCGACGTTATCCGGGCGGTCGTCGGTGTAGAGCGGCACGGTGACGAGCCCGAGGCCGAGGGCCGCAAGGTCGAAGGTCACCCAGTCCACGCCGTTGCGCAGCGATACGGCGACGCGGGCGCCCGGTGCAAGCCCCTCACCGGCGAGGGCCTGCTGCCAGCTGGCCACGCGCGCGGCCAGCTGCGCCCAGGTGAGGGTGATCCAGGCGGCGCCGTTGCGGTCGTAATCGCGGTAGGCGACGGCGTGCGGGCTGCGGCGCAGGCGCTCGCGGAACAACCCGAACAGAGTGCCGGCTTCGGTCGCGGTGATGACATCCAGGGCGTGCGTCATGGGCGGATATTACCGGCAAGCGCAGCCCGCAGGCGACGCCTGATAAGATCGCGAAAATTTCCCGGAAAACGTTTCACTCATGGCCGTCTACGCAATCGGTGATCTCCAGGGCTGCTACGATGAGCTGCGCGCCCTGCTCGACCGGCTCGGCTTCGACCCTGCGCACGACCGCCTGTGGCTGTGCGGCGACCTGGTTAACCGCGGCCCCAAATCCCTGGAGGTACTGCGCTTCGTGCGGGGCCTGGGCGACGCCGCGGTCACCGTGCTCGGCAATCACGACCTGCACCTGCTGGCCGTGTGGCTCGGCAAGCATCGCCACTTCAAGACCAACGGCACCCTCGGCCCCATCCTCGCCGCCGCCGATCGCGACGACCTGCTCGACTGGCTGCGCCACCGGCCGCTGCTGCATCATGACGCCGCTCTGGGCTGGACCCTGGTGCACGCGGGCCTGCCGCCCCAGTGGGACCTCGCCACCGCGCGGGCCTGCGCCGCCGAAGTGGAATCGGCCCTGCGCGGTCCGGATTTCCCCGCCTTCGTCGACCACATGTACGGCAACGAGCCGCACCGCTGGGACCCGGGCCTGCGCGGCTGGGACCGCCTGCGCTTCACGGTGAACTGCCTCACGCGGCTGCGCTACTGCACCGCGGACGGCGCCCTCAGCCTGGCCCCCAAGGGTGCCCCGCAGGCCACGCCGGACCTGCTGCCCTGGTTCGAGGTGCCGGGACGGCAGAGCGCCGGACAGCGCATCGTGTTCGGGCACTGGTCCACCCTCGGCCTGCACCGCGGTGCGGACGTGCTCGGCATCGACACCGGCTGCCTGTGGGGCGGCGCACTCACCGCCGTTCACCTGGACGACCCCGCCGTTCCCGCCACCTCCCTGCCCTGCGTCGGCGCCTGCGCCCCGGGCCACCAGTAGATTTCCACACAACGACCGGCGTTATACTGCCGGTTCCGGCGCCCAGAGCCGGAACAGCCCGGGGCAGCCAAGGTCCCGGACCAAGGGGGGAATGCCATGCTGTTGCCTCAACATTCACTGCGGTTCAACGTTGCCGTGCTGGCGACGCTCATCGGTTTTCCATACGTGCTCCTGTGGGGCCACCTGCTTGCCGAACAGCTTGTAGGGCCGGGGCTCCTCGCCTGGGTCGCTGCGTTGCTGGTCTTCGACGTGATCCTGCTCGGGCTCTTCATGCGCGGCCTGCTCGCGCCGCTGGACATGGTGGGCCGGGTGCTGCGAAGGGTCGCCGAAGGCGATCTCACTGCGCACATCGAACACCGTTACCGCGGCGAGTTCGGGCGCATGCTCGAAGACGTCAACCACTCCATCGACGCCAACCGCGGCATGATGACGCGCGTGCTCGACAACACCGTGAACGTGGCCACTTCGAGTTTCGACACGGTCACCGCCGCCGCCAAGGTGGTGTTCAACGTGGAGCAGGAAGAAGCCCACGTGCGCAGCATCTCCGAGGCGAGCAACCAGATCGCCGCGTCCCTGTCGGGTATCGCCCACAGCGCCGGCGAGGCGGACAGCGCCGCGCAGAGCGCGGCGGATGTGGTGCACGAAGGGGAGCTGCGTGTCGGCGAGACCACCACCTCCATGGCGCAGCTCACCGATGCAGTAAGCGCTGCCGCCGCTCAGGTAGAAGCACTGGGTAAATCGTCCCAGCGCATCGGCGAAATCAGCGGTGTCATCGGCGGCATCGCCGAGCAGACCAACTTGCTCGCCCTCAACGCGGCCATCGAGGCGGCGCGCGCCGGCGAGCACGGGCGCGGTTTCGCCGTGGTCGCCGACGAGGTCCGCAACCTGGCCGCGCGCAGCACGGCTGCCACGCGCGAGATCGATGCCACCATCGGCGCCATCCAGAAGCAGATCGCCGAGGTCATCGCCTCCATGGAGACCAGCGTGGCCCGCGTGGAAAGCGGCCGCACCGCGACGGATCGCACCCGCGACGCCTTCGACGCCATCCGCGAGGGCATCGGCATGGCCACGCGGCAGATCCGCCAGATCGCCGAGGCGGTCGGTGAACAGCAGCAGGCCACCGAAGACATCGTCAACAGCATCCAGGTCATCGCCACCCTGGCCACCGGCAACACCCAGGAGGCCTACCGGACCGTGGACGCCATCGAGAAGATGAACGGCCTGGTCGGCAACCAGCTGCGCATCCTCGAGGCCTTCCAGATCCCGGACCAGGCCGTGATGGTCGCCAAGTCGGATCACGTGCTGTGGAAAAAGCGCCTCGCCGAGCTGCTGCTCGGACGCGTGCAGATGCGTCCCGAGGAAGTCACCGATCACCACTCCTGCCGGTTCGGTAAATGGTACGACAATGCCGGTAAGGCGCTGTTCGGCGATCGCCCGGAGTTCCGCGCCATCGAGGAACCACATCGCCAGATCCATGCCACGGCCCGGCGTATCGTGGAACTCCACGCCGCCGGAGAAGCTGCGGAGGCGCAGGAACTTCTGCACAGCCTGGACGAGCCCACAGAGCAGGTACTTGCGAATCTGGACCGGCTGCGCACCGGCCCCTGAGGGGATCACGTCCTGAATATGGGGAGCCTTCGTCCGCGATCAAACGCAGAGCACGCGGAGACGCGGAGGACGCGGAGATGAAAGGGGCGTCCGTGTTGCCATCCCATTGGTCACGTTGCGAAGCTACGTGATACTCGCGGTGATACCTGCCGAGGGTTGTCACGTAGCATTCGCGATACGCAGCGGGATCGACATGGCGCGCGTGCTTCATCCGGGTGATGTGACGCAGCTTCCCTTTCTACACGTCTAACTCCGCGTCCTCCGCGTTGCACTGCCGGGGGACGCTCACCCTGAAGCGTCCACGGCTTCAACGCGCGCTTTGGCATCGAAGAGGGCGCGGAACGCCTCGGCGGAAACCGGCTTGCCGTAGAGATAACCCTGTACCTCGTCGCAGCGGTGACGGCACAGGAAATCCAGCTGTGCCGTGTGCTCGACGCCTTCGGCGATCACCTGCAAATCCAAATTGTGCGCCATGGCGATGATGGTGGCGGCGATGGCCATGTCGTCGCGATCGGCCGGTATATCTTTGACAAACGAGCGGTCGATCTTCAGGCGATCGATAGGCAGGCGCTTGAGGTATGACAGCGATGAGTAGCCGGTACCGAAATCGTCGATGGCCAGCATGATGCCGAGCCCCTTGAGGGCGTGCAGCGTCTCCAGGCCGTCACTTAGATGGGCCATCACGAAGGTCTCGGTAATCTCCAGTTCCAGGTCCACCGGGTCCACGCCCGTGCGTTCGAGGATGTCGCGCACCGCCTCCACCAGCCCGCCACGGATGATCTGCTGGCCGGACAGGTTCACGGCCATGCGCCGCAACGGTACGCCCTCATCGCGCCAAGCACGCAACTGCATGCAGGCGGTCTCGATGACCCAGGTGCCGAGGGTGCCCATGAGGCCGGCATCCTCCGCGAGCGGCACGAACAGGCTCGGCGGGATCGCGCCCCTGGTGGGGTGATTCCAGCGCAGCAGCGCCTCGGCACCGACGATGCGGCCGGACGGCATGGCCACCTGCGGCTGATAGTGCAGGAACAGCTCGCCGCGCTCCACCGCTCGCCGTAGGGCGTTTTCCAGATCGAGCCGCTCGAACGAGGCGCGGGTCAGTTCCGGGGTGTAGAACTGGTAGGTGTTGCGCCCCTGCTCCTTGGCGCGGTACATGGCGGCATCGGCATTGCGCACCAGCACCTGCCCGTCGCCGCCGTCGTCCGGGAAGATGCTGATACCGATGCTCGCGCGCACCACCAGTTCGTGGCCGTCCAGGTTGACGGGCTCGGCTACGGCACCGAGGATCTTGGCAGCCACGGTGCCGGCATCCTGCACGTCGGCAAGACCTTCCAGCACCACGGTGAACTCGTCGCCGCCGAGGCGCGCCACCGTGTCTTCGTCGCGCACTGCGCCGCGCAGGCGCTCGGCGACGATTTGCAGGAGGCGGTCACCGCATTGGTGGCCGAGGGTATCGTTCACGTTCTTGAAGTGATCGATGTCCATGAACAGCAGGCCCACCTTGCCGCCGGTGCGCTGCGCGCGCTCCATGGAATGGGTCAACCGGTCATTGAACAGGAGCCGGTTCGGCAGTTCGGTGAGCACGTCGTAGTGCGCAAGGTGGTGAATGCGCTCTTCCGACAGCTTCTTCTCGGTGATGTCGGTGAACAGATTGATGTAATGCAGTACCTCGCCGCGGTGATCGTGCACCACACTGATGCGGTGCCAGGCCGGGAAGATTTCGCCGCTCTCGCGCCGGTACCATGCCTCGCCCTGCCACAACCCCTGCTCGGTCACGGTATCGTGGATGTATTGCTGGCGGGCATGCTCCGCCGGATCCACACAGAGGATGTCCTCCACCGTACGGCCGAGGGCCGCGTCGGTGTCGACCCCGGTGATCTGGGTGAAGGCCGCATTCACGCGCAGCACGCGACGCTCCGCATCGGTGATCACCACGCCCTCGTGACTGCCTTCGAACACGGTCGCGGCGAGCCGCAATTCCTCTTCGGTTTGGCGTGTGCGCGACAGGTCGTGGATGCCGACCAGGCAGCGCACCACCCTACCGTCGCCGTCAGGCACCACCTTGACCATGACCTCGACCGGCCGGTTGAAGGAGTTGCCCGGGTGGTCCAGTTCCAGGGTGATGAATGCATCGCGCCGCTCCACCAGGGCTTCACAGAGGCTGCAAGGCTGCGGCACTCCCAGCGGATGGATGAGCTCGGCGAGCGGACGCCCGACCAGCTGCTCAGGTGTACTGTCGGTCAAGCGGCAGGCAGCCCGGTTGGCGCGGATGACACGGTGTTCCAGATCGACCAGAAACACGGCGTCTTCCAGGAAGTCCATGGCCGAGGTCCACTCGGCCGCGGAGCGCGCCAGTTCACGCTCGGCGCGCATCTGTTCGGTAACGTCGCGTCCCAGCATCAACAGGCCGCGGCGCGCGCCATCGGCGCCGAACAGCGGCACGCGGATGGTGTCGAGCACACGCTCGCCGTGCTCGTCCGGTACGACCTCTTCCAGGCGCAGGGGCATGCGCGCCTGCCAGGCCTGCTCGTCATGCGTCGCCAGGCGCTGCAACACCTCGGCCAGCGGTGCGGATACCCGGCTCATGAGCTCGGTATGGCTGCGGCCCAGGCAGTCGGCCTCGTCGAGCCCCAGCAGCGCGAGCCCCGCACTGTTCACTTCCAGGCAGCGCCCTTCGCCGTCCTTGAAGCAGATCAGATCCGGGCCTGCGTTGATGAGGGTGCGTAACCGCTCCTCGCTGGCGCGCAGGGCCTCCTGCGCCTTGATGCGCGCGGTCACGTCACGCGCGACGCCGAGCACTTGCAGGTCGCCTTCTGCATTGCGTGTTACGTGGGCGTTGATTTCGAGGATGACCGGCCGGCCGTCCACATGGGAGGTACGCAGGTGATAAGGCGGGATCTCACCCTCGGTGGCCACATGGCGTACCGGTGCGATGAGACGTTCCGAGATCTCGCCGGCCAGTTCTTCGGGGCGACAGCCCAGCACTTCCGTAACGTTGGGCGAGACGAAGCCGAGCTGGCCAGCGGTGACACGGAAAATGAAGCTGTGCGCGTACTCGAGCAGGGCGCGCTGCTCCGCCCCCGTCGATTGCAGGCGCCTTGCCAGGCGCACGGCGCGGGCCGCGAGTGGACGCATCAGGCGATGAGTACCGAGCGAGGCTGCAAACAGCATGACCAGCACGGTCAATGCAGGCGGCAGAAGTTCCTCCAGCGCGGGTGCGTACACGGCACTCTCCGGCACGCTCACCGTCAGCAGCCAGCCGCCTGCGAGCGACGTGCGGAAGGTGAGCCAGTCTCCGGTGTGCACCGCGCCACGGCTCGTCTCGTCCATCCGGTCAAGCAGTTCGGCCGGGGATTGTTCCGGCACCAGGCTGCCCTTGGCGCGCTTGAAGGTGTGCCCGCCGGCGGCGGTCACATAGATGATCGCTGTAGGCAGCAGTTCGTCGAGATCGCCGAGGATGCGGTGAAACTGCTGGTCGCGGAACACCACCACATCGGTGCCGATGCGGTCGCCGTCGGCGTTACGTATGGCTGCCGCAGCGAACAGGTAGCTTTCGCCTTGATGGTGGACGGGCGGCGCGAGCAGCGGGGCGTTTCCTTCGGGCGAGGGCCAGGCGGGCGCGGGCGGGACCTCGCCCACGGACACCAGGGTCTCGCCGGCCGGTCCGAGGCGCAGGATGCCGAGCGCCTCCGGGTGCAGCGCCAGCGCGTCGGCGAGTTTGGGTTTACTGAAGCCGCGCAGTTCGTCGAGGGTGACGCGGCCGTGCACGTAGTCGTCGAGCTTGTCGCGGATGACCGTGCGGCTGGTCACCTGCAACGCCATATCCGCGAGCCGCGTAGTGAACTGATCGAGCGCCATGCCCTGCAAGCGGACGTTGTAGTCGACCGCGGCTTCCACGGCAGCCTTGGCGGACTGGAAGGCGGGGATGGCCGTGGCCACGCCCACAGTGAGGCCGGTGATCAGGATGGCGGTCAGCGCGAAGTTGACGATCCGGTGTTGCAGCCGGAGTGTTTCCGTTTCGCTCTTCTTGCCGCTATCCCTGGCTTGCCGGTGCATGCGACTCAAGCGGGCGGGTGGATGCGTTCGAGGACGATGAAGCTGACCGCATGGGCGTGGCGCCCGTCGGCGGGGTGTTCGTGGCGTTCCGTTTCGCGCCATTCGCGCCGGTCGATGGGTGGGAACCACGCATCGCCATCGATGTACGCGTGCACCTCGCTGAGATAAAGCCGATCGGCACGGGGCAGCAATTGGCGATAGACCGACGCACCGCCGATCACCATCACTTCACCCTCGCCTGCGGCGGCGAGCGCTTCATCCAGCGAATGCGCCACCACGCAGCCCGGCGCGGTGAACGCCGGGTCGCGCGTGATGATCACGTTGCGGCGTTCGGGCAACGGCCTGCCGATGGATTCATAGGTGCTGCGCCCCATCACCACGGTCTTGCCGAGGGTGTGGCGGCGGAACCAAGCCATGTCCTCGGGCAGACGCCACGGCAGGCGGTTTTCGATGCCGATGACGTTGTCTTCGGCCATGGCGACGATGATCGAGATCATGCAGATTGGCCCTCCCGACGCCGGACGGCTTGTATCGCCGTCACACCGCCACCGGCGCCTTGATGTGCGGATGGGACTGGTAATCCTCCAGGGTGAAGTCCTCGAAACGGAAATCGAAAACGGACGTCACCGCAGGATTGAGCCGCATGCGCGGCAGCGGATAGGGCTCACGGGCGAGCTGGGTGCGCGCCTGCTCCAGGTGGTTGGAGTAGAGGTGGGCGTCACCGAGCGTATGGATGAACTCGCCCGGTGCGAGGCCCGTCACCTGCGCCACCATCAGGGTGAGCAGCGCATAGGAGGCGATATTGAAGGGCACGCCCAGGAAGATGTCGGCGCTGCGCTGATAGAGCTGACAGGACAGCCGGCCGTCGGCCACGTAGAACTGGAACAGCGCATGGCAGGGCGGCAGCTTCATGTTTTCGATCTCGCCCACATTCCAGGCCGAGACCATGAGCCGGCGCGAGTCCGGGGTGTTGCAGATCTGCTCAATGACCTGGCTGATCTGATCGATGTGGCGACCGTCCGCGGTCGGCCAGGAGCGCCATTGATAGCCATATACCGGGCCCAGCTCACCGTTCGCGTCGGCCCATTCGTCCCAGATGGTCACACCGTTTTCGCGCAGGTAGCGGATGTTGGTGTCGCCGCGCAGGAACCACAGCAGTTCATGGATGATGGATTTGAGGTGCAGCTTCTTGGTGGTGACCACCGGAAAGCCCTGTGCCAGGTCGAAGCGCATCTGGTGACCGAACACGCTGAGCGTACCGGTGCCGGTGCGGTCTTCCTTGCGGGTGCCGTGCTCGAGCACGTGGCGCATGAGCTGCAAATAGGCGTGCATCAGGAGGCTCTTCTCTTGTTTTCGGAGGCGGTGGCGACGTAGGCATACCACAGCAGGAACAGGCCCACGGCCATGAGGGGCAGCGACAAGACCTGGCCCATGGTGACCCAGCCGAAGGCCAGGTAGCCCAGGTGCGCATCGGGCTCGCGCACGAACTCCACCAGGAAGCGGAACAGACCGTAACACAACGCAAATACGCCCGAGATCGCGCCCAGCGGGCGCGGCTTACGAGAAAACAGCCAGAGGATGATGAACAGTGCCACGCCTTCGAGCAGGAATTCATACAGCTGCGAGGGATGGCGCGGCAGCGGGCCGGCCCCCGGAAACACCATGGCCCAGGGCACGTCCGTCACCTTGCCCCACAGCTCCGCGTTGATGAAATTGCCGATACGGCCCGCGCCCAAGCCGATGGGCACCACGGGGGCGAGGAAATCCACCACCGCGAACCAGCGCCGGCCCTCGCGCCGCGCATACCACCCCAGGGCGACGAGCACGCCGAGCAGGCCGCCGTGGAAGGACATGCCGCCCTCCCAGAGGCGGATCAGCATGAGCGGCTCGGCCAGGAAGGCGCTGAAGTTGTAGAACAGCACGTAGCCGATGCGGCCGCCGAGGATCACACCGAGGGCCGCGTAGAACAGCAGGTCGTCGATCTGCTGGGGCTGCCAGCCCGAGCCGGGCCTGCGCGCGCGCAGGCGCAAAAGCCACCAGCCGGCCGCGAAGCCCACCAGGTACATGAGGCCGTACCAATGGACCTTGACGGGACCGAGGGAAAACGCGACCGGGTCGACTGAAGGATAAGGCAGCATGGCGGGCAGTATACCGGCGGAGTTCCGCCGGATGCATCCGCCCCTGACGTAGCCCGGATGGAGCGGAGCGGAATCCGGTACTCTTCACCGGCCGCATTCCCGGATTCCGCTTGGCTTTATCCGGGCTACATCTGGCAGGTGGTGCCCGCCGCCTGGGTTCGCGAGCAGAAGCTCGCTCCACAGGGAGGGAATGGCGTGTGCCTTGATAGGGGTCGGAACGGGCTACCGCCCGCCCCGCCCTCCGAACCGTGCCTGCGGTGTCCCGGCTTCGGCATCCAGCGCTCCGTCCAGCAACTTCAGCAACCGACCATCGGAGATCCGCTCTTCCACTCGTTCCATGAGCCGCTTGCGTGGGATGGTGTCGAAGTAGCTCGCAAGATCTGCATCCACCACGTGTGGTGTACCCGGCCTTGAGCAGGTTATCGACTTCCCGCAGGGCGCCCTTGCAGCTGCGTCCCGGCCTGCGCGCCTTCACGAGCGCACGGGGAGCGGCCTCAGGCCGCGATAAACCCAGCATGCCGAGGCGATCGTGGCCTGAGACCGCTCCTGCCGCGAGGGCGCAGGTGAGTCCGGTGCATCCGTGTCAGGAATCGGCAGCCTGCCGTGGTAGAATGCCACCCCGTTTGACCTCCCTGGTGCGACTCGCCCGATGACCGCTCCCAGCGCCGCGCGTATCCGCGAAATTCCCTACAACTACACCTCTTTTTCCGACCGGGAAATCGTCATCCGCTTTCTCGGCGAGGACAACTGGGCGTTGCTGAACCGCCTGCGCGGCGAGCGCGTGACCGGGCGTTCCGCGCGCATGTTGTTCGAGGTGCTGGGCGACATGTGGGTCATCGTCCGTAATCCCTTCATCCAGGACGACCTCATCGAGGACGCCAGGCGCTGGGGCTCGCTGATGCACGCCCTGCATCATCGCCTGGACCAGATCGTGGCGCGCGCAGACGGCAACCAGGCGGCGCTGGACCTGGCCGGCGCGGCCCGCGAGGCGGTGCGCGAATTCGAGGCCTGGCTGCCGCGCATGAAGGACCGCCGCAAGCAGGCGCTGAAGCGCTTCGCGCGCGTGACCCGCCGCGACAACATCCGCTTCGACGGGCTCTCGCGCGTTTCCCACGTCACCGACGCCTCCGACTGGCGCGTGGAATATCCGCTGGTGGTGCTGACCCCCGATACGGAAGAGGAAATCGCCGGGCTGGTGCGGGTGTGCGTGGAACTGGGCCTCACCATCATCCCGCGCGGCGGCGGCACCGGTTACACCGGCGGCGCCGTGCCCTTGGTGCAGGACAGCGCCGTGATCAACACCGAAAAGCTGGAATTCCTCGGCCCGGTCGAGCCCATGGTGCTTCCGGGCGCAGGCGACCAGCCGGTGCCCACCGTGCGCACCGGCGCCGGCGTGGTGACGCGGCGCGTGTCGGACATGGCCAATGCGCACGGCCTGGTGTTCGCCGTGGACCCCACCTCCCAGGACGCCTCCTGCATCGGCGGCAACATCGCCATGAACGCCGGCGGCAAGAAGGCGGTGATGTGGGGCACCACCCTCGACAACCTGGTGTCCTGGCGCATGGTGACGCCCGAGGCGCAGTGGCTCGAGGTGGAACGGCTGAACCACAACCTCGGCAAGATCCACGACCTGCCCTTCGGCGAGTTCCGCATCACCCGCTACGGGGCCGACGGCAAGACACCCGCGGGCGAGCCCGAGCTGCTGCGCATCCCCGGCACGGAGCTGCGCAAGAGCGGCCTCGGCAAGGACGTCACCAACAAATTCCTCGGCGGCCTCCCCGGGGTGCAGAAGGAAGGCTGCGACGGCCTCATCACCTCCGCACGCTTCGTGCTGCACCGCATGCCGCTGCACATGCGCACCGTGTGCCTGGAATTCTTCGGTGCCGACCTGCGCCGTGCGGTGCCGGCCATCGTGGAGACCAAGGATTATCTGGACGCCAATCCGGGCGTGGGCCTGCTCGGCCTGGAACACCTGGATGAGCGCTACATCGCCGCGGTGAAGTATTCCACCAAGGCGCCGCGCCCCGACTTGCCCAAGATGCTGCTGCTGGTGGATATCGGCGGCGACGACGAGCCCAAGGTGGCGGAGGCGGCCTCCGCCGTGGTGCGCATGGCCAATGCACGCGGTGCGGAGGGCTTCATCGCCGCCAGCCCCGAGGCGCGCAAGCGCTTCTGGGCGGACCGCTCGCGCACCGCGGCCATCGCCGCCCACACCAATGCCTTCAAGATCAACGAAGACGTGGTGATTCCGCTGGAGCGCCTGGGCGAGTACAGCGAAGGCATCGAACGCATCAACATCGAGCAGTCCACGCGCAACAAACTGAAGATGATCGAGGCGGTGCTCGATTATCTGAGCGGTGAACTGGCCGAGTTGCGCGTGGAGAGTTTCGAGGCCGGCGAGGAAAGCCGCGCCATCTGGAAGACCAAGCGCCTCGCCGCGCGCGATCAGCTGGAAGAAACCCGTGCGCACTGGCTGGCCATCCTCGAACACCTGGACACGCCTGCCGAACAGGTGCGCGAACTCCTTGGCGAACGTGCCCTGGAGCAGCTGCAGCCGGGCGACACGGTGTTCTCCCTGTTGCAGCGCCGCGACCTGCGCATCTCCTACCGCCGCGAAGTGGAGCGGCCGCTCAAGGAGATCTTCACCGGCCGCGACCTGCAGGGCGTGCGCGAACGCCTCGACGCCATCCACGGCCGGCTGCGCGCCGGCCGTTTGTTCGTCGCCACCCACATGCATGCCGGCGACGGCAACGTGCACACCAACATCCCGGTGCACTCCAGCGACTACGAGATGCTGCACGAGGCCGAGCGCGTGGTGGAGCGCGTGATGGCCCTGGCCGAATCCCTGGGCGGCGTCATCTCCGGCGAGCACGGCATCGGCATCACCAAGATGCAGTTCCTCGATACGGCCCACGTGGCCGCCTTCGCCGACTACAAGCGCTCGGTGGACCCGGAAGGGCGCTTCAACAAGGGCAAGCTGCTGCCGGACTCGGGCCTGCAGAATGCCTACACGCCGTCGCTGCGCCTGCTTCAGCAGGAGGCCATCATTTTGGAGGCCAGCGAGCTGGATGCCCTCAACACCGCAGTGAAAGATTGCCTGCGTTGCGGCAAGTGCAAGCCCGTGTGCACCACCCACGTGCCGCGCGCCAACCTGCTCTATTCGCCGCGCAACAAGATCCTCGCCACCGGCCTCATCCTCGAAGCCTTCCTCTACGAGGAACAGACCCGCCGCGGCATCTCCGTACGCCACTTCGACGAGATAAACGACGTGGCCGAACACTGCACCGTGTGCCACCGCTGCGTGGTGCCGTGCCCGGTGAACATCGATTTCGGCGACGTCTCCATCGCCATGCGCAACGTACTGCGCGCACGCGGCCAGAAGCGCACCAGCGTGTTCACACGCCTGTCCATGGCATTCCTGAACGTCAGCGACCCGCGCACCGTGAAGGCCATGCGCAAGGCGCTCATCGAGTGGGCCTATGCCGCGCAACGGCTTGGCTACCGCGCCGCGACACTGGTGGGGCTTACCCGCCACAAGCACATCCCGGCCAGCACTACGGGCAGGATGCCGCTCAAGGCGCAGGTCATCAATTTCGTTGCCAAGCCCATGCCCGGCAACATGCCCGCGCAGACCAGCCGCGCGCTGCTCGGTCTGGAAGACGACAAGGTCGTGCCCATCCTGCGCGACCCGGCCAAGATCAGCGACGACTCCGAGGCGGTGTTCTACTTCCCGGGCTGCGGCTCCGAGCGCCTGTTCAGCCAGGTGGGCCTCGCCACCCTGGCCATGCTCTACGAGCAGGGCGTGCAGACCGTGCTGCCGCCGGGCTACCTGTGCTGCGGCTACCCGCAGACCGCCAACGGCGACGAGCTCACCGGCAAGCGCATTTCCGCCAGCAACCAGGTGCTGTTCCACCGCGTGGCCAACACCCTGAACTACCTGGACATCAAGACCGTGATCGTCTCCTGCGGCACCTGCATGGACCAGCTGCTCAAGTACCGCTTCGAGCAAATCTTCCCGGGCTGCCGGCTGCTCGACATCCACGAATACCTGATGGAAAAGGGCGTGAAGCTGGATGGCACCCAGGGCGTGCAATACCTTTATCACGACCCCTGTCACGCGCCCATGAAGCAGTACGCGCCACTCAAGGTGGCCTCGGCGCTGGTGGGCGCCAAGGTGGAATTATCCGACCGCTGCTGTGGTGAGGCGGGGACCTTCGCCGTGTCGCGCCCCGACATCGCCACTCAGGTGCGCTTCCGCAAGCAGGAAGAACTGCACAAGGGTATCCGCGCGCTCACCGGCGAGGACAAGGCGCAGAACGGCAACGTGAAGATCCTCACCGCCTGCCCCGCCTGCCAGCAGGGGCTGTCACGTTACACGGACGACACGGGGCTCGAGGCCGATTACATCGTCATCGAAATGGCCAATCGCCTACTCGGCGACGACTGGCAGCGACGCTTCGTTGAAAAGGTGAAGGAAGGCGGTGTCGAGCGGGTGTTGCTGTAACACCGGAGGTTGTAAGCTAAAAATGTGTCGCACCGCGCACCCAAGGACAGGAACCGCCATGTATCTCAAGCACCAACCCACCGGTGATCTGGTCGAAGTCCTCGACATCACCTCCCTGATCGATCCCTACCGTGCCAAGCTCGCCGGCCGCTTCCATGCCGGCGAGGAACTCCAGGACCCGGCTAATTTCACCAAGGCCGAACTGATCTTCCCCTCCGGTGAACCGCTGCCGCGTTGCTGGGTGGACCCGGCCTATCGCGGTTAGCGCGTTAGGGGATGCGGTCGTAGGTCACGTTGCGAAACTACGTGACATTTCCTCCCAACCGGCTGTCACGTAGACGCTGCGCGTCAACGTGACCTTCTATGAGCCCCGCCGTGTCAACACCTCCACAATTCTTTCTTTAGCATTGGCTCTCGGTCGTTCCGGTATCGGACAAGGCAAAGAGCCCGTCACCACCTTCTATCCGTGCTGGAAT
>Ga0265293_10006213_pt1 | contig 19283 bp, 16 predicted proteins | sample Munlanlewell138R_FD_192505 | JGI IMG/M metagenome (GOLD analysis project Ga0265293, IMG submission 192505) | Leachate microbial communities from a municipal landfill in Southern Ontario, Canada - Leachate well 138R | ecosystem: Engineered > Solid waste > Landfill > Unclassified | place: Canada... | reverse complement strand
GGGAGTATTCCCAGGAGTATTATCAAAGGTCCAAACTGTTGGTACAGGGAAGACCAATGTATTAAAAGGCTGTGCAGTCATGACAACTGGAAAAATAGTAGGTTTCCAAGAGGGAATTGTAGACATGACAGGACCAGCAGCAGAATACACACCATTCTCACAAACAAACAATGTTGTTTTAATATGTGAGCCAGTAGAGGGATTAAAACAACACGACCACGAGAAGGCTGTGAGATTTGCAGGATTTAAGGCAGCAGCCTATTTGGCTGAAGCTGCAAAGACATTGACACCTGATACTGTGGAGACTTTCGAGACATTACCACTACTAGAAGGTATTTCCAAGTATCCAGAGCTTCCAAAAGTAGGATATGTTTTAATGCTACAAACACAAGGTTTACTCCACGATACCTATGTATATGGGGTAGATGCCAAGCAAATTCTTCCAACACTGATTTATCCAACAGAGATAATGGATGGTGCCATTGTCAGTGGTAACTGTGTATCTGCATGTGATAAAAACACTACTTATCACCAGATAAACAACCCTGTAATTCATGACCTTTACGAACAACATGGTAAGACAATTAACTTTGTCGGCATCATAATTACTAACGAAAATGTCTATTTAGCTGACAAGGAAAGGTCTTCGGATTGGTCCTCGAAACTTGCTGAATACTTAGGACTTGATGGAGTTATAATATCCCAAGAGGGATTTGGTAACCCAGATACAGACCTAGTGATGAATTGCAAGAAGATAGAGGAAAAGGCAATTAAGACCGTCATCATCACAGATGAATATGCAGGAAGAGATGGTTCAAGCCAATCTCTAGCCGATGCGGATTCGTCAGCTGATGCTGTCGTAACAGGTGGTAATGCCAATGAAATCATTGTGCTACCTCCAATGGATAAGGTCATAGGTTCCCTAGATTACATTGACACAATTGCAGGTGGATTTGACGGTTCCTTGGCAGCAGATGGTACGATAACTATTGAAATCCAAGCCATTACTGGTGCTACAAATGAAATGGGATTCAACAAGATGTCAGCAAAAGGTTTCTAAATTAATAGATTAAAATATGAGCAAGACAAAACTATAAGAGAGGAGATGGCACATGTCAATATTTAATGAAAATTCAAAAGTAATAATAATTGGCGATAGAGATGGTATACCAGGACCAGCAATGGAAGAATGTGTAAAGACCACTCCTGCAGAAATAGTGTTTTCAGCAACAGAATGTTTCGTCTGAACCGCTGCAGGTGCAATGGACTTAGAAAATCAAAAGAGGGTTAAGGAAATAACTGAAAAATACGGCGCAGAAAATATGGTCGTATTAATCGGTGGCGCAGAAGCTGAATCAGCAGGATTAGCTGCTGAAACAGTGACAGCAGGAGACCCGACTTTTGCAGGTCCATTAGCAGGAGTTCCGTTGGGACTTAAAGTTTATCATCCAGTTGAACCAGAATTCAAAGAGGCAGTAGACGCAGATGTCTATGAAGATCAAATAGGTATGATGGAAATGGTTCTCGATGTAGATGATATAATTGCCGAAGTCAAGGCTATGAGAGACGAATTTACCAAATATTAATAATATAAATCCCGATATGAAATATATGAGAGGAGGGGAACAAATGGGGAAAATTAAAGTTGTTCACTATGTCAACCAATTCTTTGCTGGTATTGGTGGAGAGGAAAAAGCTGATATCAAGCCTGAAGTGAGAGAAGAAGTCCTTGGACCAGGTTTAGCACTGAAGGCAGGATTGGGTGATGATGTAGAAATAGTCGCCACTGTAATATGCGGTGACACTTACTTTGGCAATAATATGGAAGAGGCTACTGGTGAATTACTAGATATAATTAAAAAGTATGAACCGGACCTATTTATCGCTGGACCAGCCTTTAACGCTGGTAGATACGGTACAGCTTGTGGTGCCATAACTGAGGCCGTTCAAAATGAACTTGGGATTCCCGCTTTGACGGCTATGTATGAAGAAAATCCAGGTGTCGATTTATATAGAAAATCTGTATATATCGTAGCCACCAAGGACTCTGCAGCAGGAATGAGAGATGCTGTAAAGAAAATGGCTCCATTAGCACTTAAACTGTATAGGGGCGAAGAAATTGGTTCTCCAGAAGAAGAAGGCTATTTAGAAAGAGGTATTAGAAAGAATTTCTTTACTGACAAGAGAGGCTCGGAAAGAGCAGTTGACATGCTACTTAAGAAGCTCGCAGGTGAAGATTACGTGACCGAATTCCCAATGCCTGATTTCGACAGAGTAGATCCCAACCCAGCAGTAAAGGATATAACAAAGGCTACAGTTGCTATTGTAACATCTGGCGGTGCTGTACCAAAGGGCAACCCAGACCATATAGAATCATCCTCAGCTCAAAGATATGGAAAATACAGTTTAGAGGGAATATATGACTTTACTCCAGAAAATGGCGAAACAGCCCATGGAGGATATGACCCTGTTTATGCCAATGAAGACCTAGACAGAGTTCTTCCCGTAGACGTAATGCGAGATTTAGAAAAAGAAGGAAAGATAGGAAAACTTCATGAATATTGGTATGCAACAGTAGGAAACGGTACTTCCGTTGCCAGTTCAATGAAGTTTGGAGAGGCCATAGGAAAGGATTTGGCGGCAGCTGGAGTAGATGCAGTCATTCTAACTTCTACCTGAGGCACCTGTACACGTTGCGGTGCAACAATGGTAAAAGAAATAGAGAGAGCAGGAATTCCAGTAGTACACATGTGTACAGTTGTTCCTATTTCATTGACAGTAGGAGCCAATAGAATTGTACCAACCATAGCCATACCTCACCCCTTGGGTGATCCTAAACTAGATGCCGATGAGGAAAAAACCCTTAGAAGGAAGCTAGTTGAAAAGGCATTAGATGCACTACAGACAGAAGTAAGCGGACAAACAGTATTTGAGTAAAACTTAACAATAATCTTATAAAAGGGTGATCTTTATCACCCTTTTATAGGCTAAAATCCAGTAAGCTTACATAAAAAAATTATGGAGGTGGACATATGAATTATTCAGTAGTTAAAGGGACATCTTATATCCTGGTACATGCACCAGATATGGTAATTCACAATGGTACAACGCAGACAACTGAAAAATATTTAAATCCTGATTCAGAGTATTTAAAGACCCTACCAAATCATTTGCGTAGCTATGATGAGGCAGTGAATTATATGCCCAACCAGGTATATATTGGAAACCATAAGCCGGAGGAGCTTAAGACAATTGAGCAACCCTGGTATGATAAGGGAGCAGATGGAGCAAAAAGAGAGGGAAAGTTTGGCGAAATCATGCCCCAAGACGAATTTATCGGTTTAATCAAAATAGTAGACGTATTTGACTTAGTTGTCTTGTCCAAAGAATTTACAGAGGAAGTAAGGCCAAAATTAGAGGGCCATCCACTAATCAATGAAGGACTCCTTGCCAGACTAAAGTCGGGGCAGGATATGGAGGACATTGAAAAATTTGTAAGGGAACAGGACGCCGAAGGTCTATACAAGGACAATGAACTGGTTGGATGTGTGAAAAAAGCCCATGATGTTGACGTCAACTTAAGTGCCCATGTATTGTTGGAAAACCTTGTTTCAAAGGCGTCAGGCACCTTGGCAGCTCTTCACCTGCTAAGCAAAAATGATTTAAAAGCAGAGGAAGTAGAATATGTATTAGAATGTTCAGAAGAAGCCTGCGGAGACATGAACCAAAGAGGCGGAGGCAACTTTGCCAAGGCCATAGCTGAGATGGCAGGACTCACCAATGCAACTGGAGCTGATATTAGGGGTTTCTGTGCTGCACCAGCCCATGCCATTATTTCGGCAGCCTCATTAGTTCAGGCCGGAACCTACAAAAAGGTAATGGTAGTATCAGGGGGTTCAACAGCAAAACTAGGTATGAATGGCAAGGACCATGTAAAGAAAAACATGCCTGTACTTGAAGACGTAATTGGTGGCTTTGCAGTTATCATAGCTGAAAATGACGGTATAAACCCAATGCTGAGGACTGATCTAGTAGGTAGACACACTGTAGGCACAGGTTCATCACCACAGGCAGTAATTACCTCCCTGGTAACAGCACCTCTTGACAAGGGAAACCTAAAGATTACCGACATAGACAAGTTTTCAGTAGAGATGCAAAATCCAGATATTACAAAGCCAGCAGGTGCCGGGGACGTGCCGACTGCAAACTACAAGATGATTGCGGCCCTAGGAGTTAAAAGAGGAGAGCTGGAAAGAACCGGTATAAACGATTTCATAGTAAAACACGGTATGGAAGGCTGGGCACCAACTCAAGGCCATATACCTTCAGGAGCACCATATATTGGATTTGCTAGAGATGAAATGCTAGAAGGAAGTATAAATAAGGCTATGATAGTTGGAAAAGGCAGTCTATTCTTAGGTAGAATGACTAACTTATTTGATGGTACCTCAATAGTTATGGAGAAGAATGCTGGGAAGTTAGAGGACGCTAAAGGCGTATCAGAAGAAGAAGTGAGGAAACTTGTGGCCGAGGCTATGAAAGATTTTGCTTCTCATCTACTTCAAGGTTAGAGGTGATTATATGGTAGATAAAAATATTAAAGCCATGATTGGCAAGGTATTCAACGATATTGCCGATACAGTTCAGACTGGGCAGTTTGGAGAGAAAGCCAGGGTTGGTATTACAGTGGCGGGCTCGGAGTTGGGACTTGATAATATTGTCAAGGGGGCTGAAATGGCCCAGGCTAGAGACAAGAGTATTGAAGTTGTCCTAATTGGACCAAAGGTAGAAACTAGCTTGACCCAATACAATGTAGAGGGAGAAGAAGACCAGCACAAGAAGATGGAAGAATTGCTGGACAGCGGAGAGATAGGTGCCTGCGTCACCATGCACTACAATTTCCCCATTGGAGTATCTACAGTTGGCAGGGTTGTCACCCCCGGTAGAGGCAGGGAAATGATTATAGCTACTACGACAGGGACATCTTCACCCCATAGGGTGGAGGCCATGATAAAAAACGGGATATATGGCATAATTACAGCCAAGGCCATGGGTATAGAAGACCCAACAGTGGGAATTTTAAATGTAGACGGGGCCAGGCAGGTAGAAAGAGCCTTCAAGGATTTAATAGCTAAGGGGTATCCCATTAGTTTTACCGAATCTGAAAGGGCAGATGGGGGAACAGTGATGAGGGGAAATGACCTTCTGACAGGTACCCCTGATGTAATGATTACAGATACTTTAACAGGAAACATTTTGATGAAGGTCTTTTCATCCTATTCAACAGGTGGCAGCTATGAGTCTCAGGGCTTTGGATATGGACCGGGTATAGGGGAGGATTACAGTAGAGTAGTATTAATCCTTTCAAGAGCCTCAGGCGTACCCGTAGTTGCCAATGCCATTAGCTATGCAGCCTCCCTGGTAAAGGGAAATATAGGAGAAGTAGCAAAGTCAGAGTTTGACAAGGCTAATAAGGCCGGTTTAAAGGATATATTAAAGGACCTAGTTAAGGACAGCAAAAAACCTGAAGCGGAGGAAGTATCGGCAGATGTGGAAGCACCACCTGCAGAGACCGTAACAGGCACTATAAATGGCATAGATATAATGGAATTAGAGGATGCAGTCCAGGCCCTATGGAGGGCAGGTATCTATGCAGAGTCGGGCATGGGATGTACAGGACCAATCGTAATGGTCAATGAGGAAAAGCTTGGGCTAGCTATCAGCGAGTTGGCCAAGGCAGGATATGACGTAGGGGAGTCTGAACCTTGCTAGAATTATAAAGCTCCACTTGATTGGAGCTTTATAATTATTTTTGACCCTAGATGACAGTTGTAATTTTTTGTAAAAAGAGGTATAATTATTTCACGAATAGAAAAAACAGAAAAATCAATTATTTAAGGAGGGCATGAAATGAAAAAATTGCTAATTTTAGGTCTGGCTTTAGTATTGGTAGCTGGCAGTTTAGCAGGATGTAGTCAAGATTCAGCAACTAGCAAAGGTCATGAAATAGCACTTATTACAGACAAGGGAAATATTGATGACAAGTCCTTTAACCAAGGTTCTTGGGAAGGCGTAGTTGCCTTTGCAACTGACAACAAAATTACTCATACCTATATTAAACCAGAGGACGTATCGGACACAGCATACTTAGAGGCTATTGATTTAGCAGTAGAAGGCGGAGCAAAAGTTGTAGTTACTCCAGGATTTTTATTCGAAGTAGCAGTTTACGAGGCCCAAACGAGATATCCAGATGTAAAATTCATACTGCTAGATGGTGCGCCTCATGCAGCCGATAGCTTTGACCCAGACATTAAAGACAATGTTTCATCGGTAGTATATGCAGAGGAAGAATCAGGTTACCTAGCAGGTTATGCTGCAGTCATGGATGGCATGAAAAACTTAGGCTATATGGGTGGTATGGCAGTTCCGGCTGTTCAAGCCTTTGGATATGGTTTCCTACAGGGAGCTGAAGATGCCGCAGCAGAGCTTGGATTATCAGATGGTGATATCAAGGTAATTTATCACTATACAGGAAACTTTGAAGAAAACGATACAAACAAGGCCACAGCTAGCACAATGTATCAGGAGGGCATGGAAGTAATTTTTGCAGCTGGGGGCTCAGTAGGTAAATCAGTCATGGCAGCAGCAGCAGAGGCAGATAGGAAGGTTATAGGTGTTGACGTAGACCAAAGATATGACAGTGAAACTGTAATGAGCTCTGCTATGAAGGGCTTGGCCGCTTCAGTATCGCAAGTATTGGAGTCTATCTACAATTCAGATAACTGGAATGACTTTGGAGGTAAGACAATAGTATTTAATGCCAAGAATGACGGGGTAGGCCTACCAACAATCGTTATAGGAGATGACAAGGCAGACGCATTTGATAGGTTTAATTCCTTTAATTCAGATGATTACGAGGCCCTATATGCAAGATTAAAGGGTGGAGAAATATCCGTTACACGTTCAATAGACATTGAAGATCCATCTGGAGTGGCAACTGCACAAGAATTATCAAATCAACTAAATCTTAAAAAGGTTTCTGTAGTTACAAGATAGTAAAACTTAATACTAGTATCAGAGCCTTATAGATAGAATAAAGATTAAAGGGGAAAGGCAACTTTCCCCTTTTTAAAATAATTGAAAAAGAGTGGTCGATATGGAAAACTATGTAATTGAAATGTTAAACATCACAAAAGAATTTCCAGGCATTATTGCCAACGATAATATTACATTGAGATTAAAAAAAGGTGAAATCCATGCCCTTTTGGGAGAAAACGGTGCTGGGAAATCCACCCTTATGTCTGTACTTTTCGGGATGTATCAGCCGGAGAAAGGTGAGATAAGGAAAAATGGACAGCTTGTAAGGATTGACAATCCCAATGATGCCAATGACCTAGGCATAGGTATGGTCCACCAACATTTTCAATTGGTAGAGATTTTTACCATATTAGAAAATATCATATTGGGGGTAGAACCCAATAAATACGGCTTCATTGAAAAAAAGGAAGCTAGAAAAAAGGTAATTGACTTAAGTGAAAAATATGGTCTGAGGGTAGATCCTGATGCCTATATAGAGGATATAACGGTGGGCATGCAGCAAAGGGTAGAAATCCTAAAAATGCTCTATAGGGAAAATGAAATTTTAATCTTCGACGAGCCTACAGCAGTACTTACACCACAGGAAATCAAGGAGCTGCTGCAAATAATGAGGGGATTTGCCAATGAGGGCAAGTCAATTCTCTTTATCACCCACAAGCTGAATGAAATAATGGAAGTTGCAGATAGGTGCACAGTCCTGAGAAAAGGAAAATACATAGGGACCGTAGATGTGAAAGATACTACGAAAGAGGAACTGTCAAAGATGATGGTAGGCAGGGATATATCCTTCCATGTAACAAAAGAAGATAGTAGTCCCAAAGATGTAATCTTATCTGTAAAAAATCTTACTGTTCCCTCCAAAACACATAAGAATAATGCAGTAAAGAATGTAACATTTAACATAAGGGCCGGGGAGATAGTATGCCTGGCAGGCATAGATGGCAACGGTCAGACAGAGCTTGTAAACGCAATTACAGGTCTGGACAAATCCAGCTCAGGCTCTGTATATCTAAAGGGGGAGGACATCACTAGGGCCCCTATAAGGAGCCGATCCATGGCCGGTATGAGTCACATACCAGAGGACAGGCATAAGCATGGACTAGTATTGGACTATAGATTGGAAGAGAACCTGGTATTACAGCGTTACTGGCAGGTCGAATTTCAAAACAAGGGATTTATTAGGTTTAAGGAAGTAAGGGAGTATGCAGAAAACCTTATAGACAGATTTGATATAAGGTCTGGACAGGGGCCTATAACAATGGCTAGAAGCATGTCTGGCGGCAATCAGCAAAAGGCAATCATAGCAAGGGAGATAGACAAGGAACATGAATTGCTGGTAGCTGTTCAGCCTACTAGGGGATTAGATGTTGGGGCAATTGAATACGTTCACAAACAGTTGGTTGAGAGCAGGGATTCAGGCAAGGCTGTTTTTCTGGTGTCCTTGGAATTGGATGAAGTAATCAATGTACCAGATAGAATATTGGTTATATATGAGGGAGAAATTGTAGGGGAATTAGACCCTAAAAAGACAAGCCCAGAGGAGTTGGGACTTTATATGTCAGGAGCAAAACGTGATATGATAAAGGAGATTAACGATGCAGGATAAGAATGGATTATATAAAAAAAGAAACTTAGATTTTAAGAGTATAACTAAGAGTGCTGGTTTTACATCTCTCTCCTCAGCCTTGATGGCCATATTTTTAGGCCTAGTTTTTGGTTTTTTTGTGATGCTATTTGCCTCTCCTCCAAATGCCCTTGCAGGACTTCAATATATCATTTTTGGTGGATTCAATAGGATAGGGAATGTTTTTTACTTTGCAACACCTATTTTGATGACTGGCCTATCTGTTGGATTTGCATTTAAAATGGGCTTATTTAATATTGGTGCCTCTGGGCAATATACCATGGGACTATTTTTTGCACTTTTTGCAGGATTTATGTGGGACCTACCACCTGGCCTTCACTGGATTGTATCAATCCTAGCTGGGATGCTGGGAGGTATGCTTTGGGGCATTATACCGGGTTTGTTCAAGGCCTTCTTAAACGTCAATGAGGTAATCACCTCTATTATGTTTAACTATATAGGTATGTATCTAGTTGATATGATGGTTCAGGGAAGTTCAATAATGTATACTGCGGACAAGACCAGGACAAAGTATCTGCCACAAAGTGCACAAATTCCTTCTTTGGGCATTCCCAATTCCAATGTAAATTTGGGTATAATTTTTGCTATATTAATAGGTATATTTCTATATATAATTCTTGAAAAGACCATCTTTGGATATGAACTCAAGGCCACTGGCTACAATAAACATGCGGCTGAATATGCAGGGATGAAGGGTAAGACAAATATTATACTAACCATGTTGATTGCAGGAGGGCTGTCAGGTCTTGGGGGGGCATTTTTCATGTTGTCACCCTCTGGCATAGCAGGGAGTAGTATGACCTACGAACCCATTAATATCATAGCTGCCAATGGATTTACTGGAATTGCCGTCGCTCTATTGGGAAACTCCCATCCCATAGGTACAATATTTTCTGCTATCTTTATATCCCATATACAAAGGGGTGGGACCCTGGCTAGCCTTGTGGGCTACAAGCCCGAAATCATCGACTTAGTCATTGCAGTAATCATATACTTCTCAGCCTTTGCTATGATTATGAATACTACCTTGGCTAGAATAATAGAAAGTAGATTGGAAGCAAAGGCTAATGGGTCAGATGATACGGTCGACAATATGGTAGAGGACAAAAAGGATTCCGCTGATGATATGAAGGGGGCAGAATAATGAATACTATATATTACTTAATTCAAAATATGCTTCCGGTGGCAATATCTCTTTTGTTGGTGGCCCTAGGGGGTATGTTTAGTGAGACAGGTGGGATTGTCAATATAGCCCTTGAAGGTATCATGTTATTTGGTGCCTATTTTGCAGCACTATTTGTGTATTTTGTACAGGACAGCGGGCTAAACCCTCAGACTATCTTGCTCCTGGGTATGCTTGTTGCGGCAATAGCTGGACTGGCATATTCACTGCTATTGGCTTTTGCAGCCATTAATATGAAGGCGGATCAGGTAATTACTGGTACATCTCTTAACATGATGATACCTGCCGCTATTTTGCTTTTTTCCAAGATGTTTTTCTTTTCAGATGGAATTACCACTAGAATAAACTTTTATATAAGGAAGGTACCCATATTGGGTGATATACCAATTATAGGCAATATGTTCTTCCAAAGGACCTATCTTACAGTGGTTATTGGCTTCTTGATACTAATAATAGCCAGTCTGGTATTTTATAAGACTAAATTTGGCTTAAGGCTAAGGGCCTGTGGGGAGCACCCCCATGCGGCAGATTCTGTAGGTATCAATGTCCAAAAAATGCGATATGCAGGTACTATGATATCTGGCGTATTGGGAGGAATAGGCGGATTTTTCTATTCAGTTGGTATAATGGATGGCAATGTAAATGGTCATACGGGAGTAGCCGGTTTTGGTTTCCTAGCTCTAGCTGTCATGATTTTTGGACAATGGAGGCCGGGAAGAATATTATTTGGGGCCCTCTTCTTTGCATTTTTAAGGACCCTGGCCTATTCAGTATCCCTCATACCCTTCCTGTACAATCTGGGAATAAATCAAACCTACTATAGGATGATGCCCTATTTGGCCACCATGATTGTCTTGGCTTTTACATCTAAAAAGTCAAGGGCACCAAAGGCCGAGGGCATACCATATGATAAATCTTCAAGATAGGCGACCAAGTGTCGCCATCTTTTTTTGTACTTTGAAAATTATCTGATATAATATAGGTAAATACTATTAGTTAGGAAGGTTGAGCCAAATGAGACTAACCTATGATTTAACCCTCGAGCAAACACAAAAGCTAGTCATGACCCCTGAACTAAGGCAGGCAATTGAATTGCTCCAGTTAAATGCCTTGGAGTTGAAGGATTATATAGCCCAAGAATTAGAGGAAAATCCCATACTTGAAATAGCTAATAATGAAGAAGAATACGAAAATATAGATAAGTACACAAATAACGATGTAGATTGGAAGGACTACTTCGAAAAATTTGATGACATAAGCTATAGGCCTCAAACTGATAAAAATATGAAGGACTACAATTACGAGTCCTTTATATCATATGAACCCACTCTGAAGGAGCACCTTCTATCTCAATTAAACCTAATGTCTCTAGAGAATAGGGAGCATAAGATTGGAGTAGCCCTCATTGAAAATATAGATAGCAGAGGCTACCTGACCGTAACGACTGAGGAAGTCTCCCATTATACAAATTCAAGTGTAGATGAGGTTGAAATAATATTAAATATAATACAAAATTTTGAGCCCCTGGGGGTAGGGGCCCGTAGTTTAAGGGAATGTCTCTTAATTCAGGTAAGAGAAAAGAAGGACATAGGAAAATATATAAATGCCATAATCGACAATTACCTAGAGGATGTCGGCCACAACAGAATACAAAAAATAGCCAAGGAATTAGCCATAGAAGCAAGGCTGGTGCAGGAGGCATGTGATTATATAAAGAAGCTTGAACCTAAGCCCGGCAGGACATTTGGAACTAATGAGGATATAAGGTATATTTCTCCAGATGTGGAAATTAAAATAATAGATGGAGAATTTGAAGTCATAGTAAATGACGTGACAGGTCCAAGATTGAATATTAACAATTATTACAGGGAATTGCTGAAGACAAATAGGGATAAAAACACCATGGACTTCCTAAACGAAAAGTTTAATTCAGCTATGTGGATAATAAGGAGCATAGAACAGAGAAGAAACACCATAAAAAAGGTTGTGGAATCAATCCTTAGGTTTCAAAAAGACTTTTTTCTAAGGGGCGAAAAATCCCTTCAGCCCTTAACCCTTAAGGATGTAGCAGAAGATATAGATATGCACGAATCTACTATTTCCAGGGCAACTAACGGCAAGTATGTGCAGACGCCTAGGGGGATTTTCGAATTAAAGTATTTCTTTTCCTCCAGCCTAGAAAGCGATAGGGGGGGCATATCATCTACCAGTATAAAATCACGTCTAAAGGACATCATAGATAGGGAAGACCCTAAAAAACCCTATAGTGACAGCAAGCTGTCCAATATTTTCAGCGACCAAGGTATCAATATATCTAGGAGAACCATAGCCAAGTACAGAGATGAGTTAGGTATACCGTCATCTAATATTAGAAGAAGATACTAGAAGTGGATATTTATTCTTGCATTGGAGCAGATTATATAATATACTATAAATGGTAGAAAGAATTCTACTATTTATTTGACAAGGCTGGGACAAAATATAAGGGACTGGGACACATATTGACCATGTCATTTATAGCGAGGTGAGTCATTGGAAAATCTAGAATTAATCATGCAGCTTCTTCCTGAAATCTCCAGCAGCTTGGAGACAAGGTACCTGATTTTAAGGTCTATATCCTACAATCAGCCCATAGGCAGGAGAATGTTGTCGGAAGACCTGGGCATAAAGGAAAGGACCATTCGAGATGAGGCCAATATTTTAAAAGAACAAGGGCTATTAAATGTTGATTTTATGGGTATGTATATCAGCGAGGAAGGCAAAATAATACTTGAAAACCTACATCAGGTATATAACAAGTTAAAAGGCATACCCAAGCTAGAGAAGAGATTAGAAGATATTTTAAAAATTGAAAGGGTAATTATAGTAGCAGGGGACTCTAGCCATAGAGCTATGGTTCTTGGAGATATGGGGAAAATTACGTCTAGAACCATAAGGGACATGGTAGAGGAAAAAGATATAATAGGTATTACAGGTGGAAATACCATGGCTAAAGTAGCCGAGGAAGCCATAGCTGAGAAGACAAGCAGGGACCTGACAATTATCCCGGCAAGGGGCGGGCTGGGCAGGGATATGGAAACTCAGGCAAATTCCATAGCCGCAAAACTGGCACATAGGTTAGGGGCTGCCTATAGGCTCTTGTATGTCCCCGATGGATTGGAAGAAGAGGCCCTAGAACTCATTTTAAGGAATGAGGAAATAAGGGAATCAATAGATTTGATAAACAATATGGATATGCTGGTGTTCGGCCTGGGAAGGGCCGATACCATGGCAGAAAGACGCAATTTACCAAAGAATAAGATTCAGGGACTTCTTGGTGCAGGAGCTGTTGCAGAGGCCTTTGGCCACTACTTTGATATAAATGGCAAGGAAATATGGGAGTATAGGACAGTGGGCCTGTCTTTGGAAAAATTTAAATCCCTAGAAAAACTCATAGGGGTTGCGGGTGGAGAGGAAAAGGCCCATGCAATTATTTCAATCGCAACCTTGAACAGCAATATGATTTTAATCACAGATGAAGCAGCAGCAAGCAGGATACTAGAAATTAAAGCTATTTAATAGCAAAATATAAAATTTAGGAGGAATTAATATGTCAATGAAGGTAGGATTAAGTGGATTTGGTAGAATAGGTAGGGACTTTTTAAGGGCTTACGCTGAAAAAGAGGACAGCGGATTTGAAATAGTTGCTATTAACGCATCTGGTGATTTGGCAGATCTAGCCCACCTATTAAGGTATGATACCATGTATGGGAAATTCAAGGGAGAAATAGAATTATATGAAGAGGGCCTTGTCATAAATGGAAAGAAGATAAGGGTCGTCGCCCATAGGGATCCCCTGGAGATACCATGGAAGGACCTAGGGGTTGAGTTGGTAGTTGATTCAACGGGGGCATTTAGGGATGGGGAAGGCCTATCCAAGCACATAAAATCTGGTGCAAAAAAGGTTATAGTTACAGCACCTGCTAAGGACGAAGATATAACCATAGTCCTGGGAGTAAACGAGGAGAAATACGATCCAGATAAGCACCATATCATATCAAATGCTTCGTGTACAACTAATTGTCTGGCTCCAGTAGCCAAGGTTATCCTAGAGAATTTTGGTGTTAAAAAAGGTCTAATGACTACAATTCACGCCTATACTAACGACCAAATGATTTTAGACAAAAGACATAAGGACTTGAGAAGGGCAAGGGCGGCGGCAGCTAATATAGTCCCTACTACGACAGGAGCTGCTAAGGCAGTGGCTCTAGTACTGCCAGACCTAAAGGGCAAGTTAAATGGATTTTCAGTGAGGGTTCCCGTAGCTACAGTATCCATGGTAGACGTAGTATTTGAAGTAGATAAGGATACGACAGTAGAAGAAGTAAACAAGGCACTGAAAGAGGCTAGCCAGGGCAAATTAAATGGCATCTTAGGATTTTCAGAGGAACCGCTGGTATCTTCAGACTATGTGGCTGACCCAAGGTCATCTATTGTAGATGGACTATCAACAATGGTAATTGGAAATATGGTAAAGGTAGTTTCTTGGTATGACAATGAGTGGGGATATTCAGAGAGAGTATTGGATTTAGTAAACTTTGTAGCAAACAAATAATATAGTTTTTAGGCTTTAGATTAGGCAACTAACAATTTGATATGGACATCAGATTGTTAGTTGCTTGTAAATATCGACTATGGGGGAGTAGAAATGTTAAGAAAAAAATCTTTGAGAGATTTAAAAGTGGAAGGGAAGAGGGTATTAGTCAGGTGTGATTTTAATGTCCCCCTAGATGACCAGGGGAACATAAGCGATGACACTAGGATTACAGCCTCGCTTCCGACCATAGAATACCTAATAGGCAAAGGTGCTAGGGTAATACTCATGTCACACCTTGGCAGGCCAAAGGGAGAGGCCAATAGAAAATATAGCCTAGAAGCAGTGGCCAAAAGATTGGGCGAATTATTGAAGAAGGAAGTTATATTTTTACAAGACGACCAGGTAGTATCTGAGATGGTAAAGGCCAGGGTGGATTCCATGGCAAGTGGGGATATAGCCCTCTTGGAAAATACTAGATTTAGAAAAGAAGAAGAAAAAAACGGCCAGGAGTTTGTCAAGGATCTGGCTTCCTTGGGGGACCTATATGTGAATGATGCCTTTGGCACTTCCCACAGGGCCCATGCTTCTAATGTAGGAGTCTCAAACTACCTACCCTCATCCCTAGGGCTTCTAGTGGAAAAAGAAGTTTCCATAATGGGCAAGGCACTTGAAGATCCGGAAAGACCCTTTGTTGCCATCCTAGGTGGAGCCAAGGTATCGGATAAAATCGGAGTAATAGACAATCTATTAAATGTAGTGGATTCCATAATAATAGGTGGAGGAATGGCCTTTACCTTCCTCAAGGCCAGAGGATATGAGATAGGTAAGTCTCTCTTGGAGGAAGACAAGGTAGACCTGGCCAAGGAACTGCTAAAAAAAGCTGAGGACAAGGGAATAGATATAGTATTGCCAGTAGATGTAATAGGAGCCAAGGAATTTAAAAACGATACTGAATTTACTATGGTAGATATAGACAATATGGATAGGGACATGATGGGGCTAGATATTGGGGCCAAGACCATTGAACTATTTGCCAGCCAAATCAAAAAGTCTAGGACTGTAGTATGGAATGGTCCAATGGGAGTATTTGAAATGGAGAACTTCGCCAAGGGAACCATGGCAATAGCAGAAGCCCTAGCACAATCAGAAGGAGTCAGCATAGTAGGTGGAGGGGACTCTGCTTCGGCAGTGGAAAAGTCCGGCTTTGCCGACAGGATTACCCATATATCCACAGGCGGAGGTGCATCTTTAGAGCTTTTAGAGGGGAAGATACTTCCAGGTATTGACGCTATTTCTGACAAGTAGAAGATGGGCAGAAGGGGCCGATGAAGAGATAAATTTAGATTTAATTAAAATTATTCAGAGGGGTGGTTAAATGAGGACACCAATAATTGCTGGAAATTGGAAAATGAACAAGACCATAAGCGAAGGGTTAGATTTAATAGAGGAAGTTAAGAAAATGGGCCGCAATGAGGGGGTAGAGACTGTAGTCTGCCTTCCCTTTACAATTTTATCAGAGGCAAAGAAGGCCCTAGAAAATACAGATATCAAATTGGGTGCACAAAATATGCACTGGGAAGAAAGTGGCGCCTATACTGGAGAGGTATCAGCCCCTATGTTAAAGGAGCTGGGAGTAGACTACTGCATAATAGGACATTCGGAGAGAAGGCTTTACTTTGGAGAGACAGATGAGACTGTAAACAAGAAGATGAAGGCAGCTCTAGCCCATGGGATAAAACCCATCTTGTGCCTAGGTGAAAGCCTAGAGGAGAGGGAAGCCAATATAGAAAAGCAAATTGTAGAGAAACAGTTTTTATTGGCCATGGAGGGATTAGACAAGAGTTTGGTTGAAAATGTAGTAATAGCCTATGAACCTATCTGGGCTATTGGTACAGGTAGGACTGCCTCTGCTGATGACGCAAATGATATGATAGCCTTCATCAGGGAAATAATAGGCAACAAGTGTGGGGAAGTAAAAGACAAGATAAGAATACAGTATGGGGGCAGTGTCAAACCAGGAAACATAGGGGAATTAATGGGGAAATCAGACATAGATGGGGCCTTGGTTGGCGGTGCCAGTTTAAATGCAGAAGACTTTGTGGACCTAATAAACTACTAATGGAGGACAAGATGGTGAAAACACCGGTAATGCTAATTATATTAGACGGATTTGGCTTAGGTAAAGATTACCCGGGCAATGCAATTAAACTTGCAAATACGCCAAATATAGATAAACTATTTGAAGAAAATCCCACTAGCAGCCTGGAAGCCAGTGGCCCAGCCGTTGGGCTACCAGATGGGCAAATGGGCAATTCTGAGGTTGGCCATTTAAACATAGGGGCTGGTAGGATAATATATCAGGACTTGACTAAGATAAGCAAGGCACTAGAAGACGGAGATTTTTTTGACAAGGTCGAATTTATCAAGGCCATAGAAAATGCAAGGAAAAATAATTCCAACATACATCTAATGGGGCTAGTATCCAAGGGTGGAGTACACAGCCATATAAATCATCTATATGGTCTACTAGAGCTAATGAAGAAAGAAGAGTTTTACAGGGTATATATTCACGCAATACTAGATGGCAGGGATGTATCCCCCCATGCTGGGAAGGAAGACATGGGAGAGCTGATGGACAAGATAGAGGAAATAGGCCTAGGGAAGATAGCTACAGTATCAGGAAGGTACTATGCCATGGACAGGGATAAGAGGTGGGAGAGGACAAAGCTGGCCTACGATGCCTTCACCCTTGGAATTGGCCATCTAAGCCAAGATCCCCTTGAGGCCATAGAAGGCTCATACCAGAGCGATATAAGCGATGAATTCATGGTCCCAACTGTAATTACAGAGGGAGGCAAACCCCTCGTTACCATTGAGGACGGAGACTCTATTATGTTTTTCAACTTTAGACCCGATAGGGCTAGGCAAATTACCAGGGCCTTTGTAGATGAGGACTTTGATGGATTTAAGAGAGAAAAAAAGGTAGATACATTTTATCTTACCATGACAGACTACGATAGGACCATAGAAAATGTACTAGTAGCCTTTGAAGATACAGCACCTGAAAACACCCTAGGTCAATATATAAGCCAAAGGGAACTAAGTCAGCTTAGGATTGCAGAGACAGAGAAATACGCCCACGTGACATTCTTCTTTAATGGGGGCATAGAGGAGCCCTATGAAAAGGAAGATAGGATTCTGATACCCTCTCCAAAGGTGGCAACCTATGATTTACAGCCCGAGATGAGTGCCATAGAGGTAAAGAATAAGGTCCTAGAAAGTTTGAAGACGGATAAGTATGACCTAATAATTTTAAATTTTGCCAATCCGGATATGGTAGGGCATACAGGCAAGGTAGAAGCTACCATAAAGGCCATAGAGACCGTAGACAAATGCCTGGGAGAGATAGTAGAATTGCTCCTGGCAAAAGGCGGAAAAGCCTTAATTACAGCAGACCATGGAAATGCAGAAATGCTAATAGATGAGAGCGACGGGAAGCCTGTAACATCTCACACAAGTAATAGGGTTCCCCTGATCTTAGTGGGGCAAGGGGCCCTAAATCTAAGGGAAGGTATATTGGCTGACCTTGCTCCAACACTACTGGACTTACTGGGCCTAGATAAGCCAAAGGAGATGACAGGGAAGTCCCTTATAGTCAATTAATTGAATAGCCTGCAGTGTAGGTATAAATAAATAGATATATATGAGGAGGAATAGATTTGAGTTTGATAACAGATGTATATGCAAGAGAGGTATTGGATTCCAGAGGTAATCCTACAGTAGAAGTGGAGGTTTGGACAGAAAACGACGCTTTTGGAAGGGCCTTGGTTCCATCGGGAGCTAGTACTGGTGCTTTTGAGGCAGTAGAATTAAGGGATGGAGACAAGGAAAGATTTTTGGGCAAGGGTGTCATGAAGGCTGTAGAAAATGTCAATGATATTATTGCCGAGGAAATTATTGGCCTAGAGGTATTTGACCAAAAGCTAATCGACAAATTGATGATTGAATTAGACGGCAGTCCCAATAAGGGAAAATTAGGGGCAAATGCGATATTGGGCGTATCCCTGGCAGTGGCAAAGGCCGCAGCAGATGAACTGGGAATGCCATTGTACGAGTATGTAGGTGGAGTAAACTCCAAGACCCTGCCAGTTCCCATGATGAATATATTAAATGGCGGCGAACATGCCGATAACAATGTGGATATTCAGGAGTTCATGGTCATGCCTGTTGGAGCAGCTAATTTTAAAGAAGGCTTGAGAATGGGGACAGAAATATTCCACAGCCTAAAGTCAGTCTTGAAATCCAAGGGCTTAAATACGGCAGTGGGCGACGAAGGGGGCTTTGCACCAAATCTTTCAAGCAATGAAGAAGCCCTAAAGACCATAGTTGAAGCAATAGAAAAGGCAGGATACAAGGCTGGTGAAGAAGTGGTATTGGCCTTAGACGTGGCCGCATCTGAAATGTATGATGAGGACAAAAAGGTATATAATCTGGCAGGAGAGGGCAGAATCCTAACAGTAGAGCAAATGATTGACTACTATGAGGAACTAGTAAACAAGTATCCAATCATTTCAATAGAAGATGGGCTGGCAGAAGACGATTGGGAGGGCTGGAAGGCCTTGACTGAAAGACTGGGAAAGAGAATTCAATTAGTGGGAGATGACCTTTTCGTTACGAATACCGAAAGACTGGAAAAGGGTATAGAATTAGACATAGCAAACTCTGTACTGGTAAAGCTAAATCAAATAGGGACCTTAACTGAAACCCTAGATACCATTGAA
>Ga0265293_10006212_pt1 | contig 19284 bp, 17 predicted proteins | sample Munlanlewell138R_FD_192505 | JGI IMG/M metagenome (GOLD analysis project Ga0265293, IMG submission 192505) | Leachate microbial communities from a municipal landfill in Southern Ontario, Canada - Leachate well 138R | ecosystem: Engineered > Solid waste > Landfill > Unclassified | place: Canada... | reverse complement strand
CGAGCGCGGCCGGCGCGTGGTCGCCGGTGAGCATCACGAAGCGCTTTACGCCCAGGCGGCGCAGCGCGCCGAACAGCCCGAACGCCTCGGCGCGCACCTCGTCGGCCACCGTGATGAACCCGTGCAGGTGGTTCGTGCCCACCAGCACGATGCTCTTGCCCTGCGCTTCGAACCCTTGGAGCTGGCGCTCCTCGGCTGGGTTCAACGCGACCCCCTGCAGCGCGGCGAGCTTGCGGTTGCCGGCCCAGGCCTCTGGAGCCGCGGCGTCGGAGGGACTGCCCGCCGTGGCGATCATCCCGTGGCCCGGCACGGCGCGCGGCGCCGTCAGGTTCCGGGGCGTCACGCCCCGCTCGCGCGCTTCGGTGAGCACCGCCGCTGCGATGGGGTGCTCCGAGGCGGCCTCGATGCCGGCGGCGAGCGCCAGGAGTTCTTCTGCGCTGCCAGAAACCGGCACCACGTCGATAACCTTCGGCTTGCCGCGCGTGAGCGTGCCCGTCTTGTCCATGGCCAGGATGCTCACCTGCGCCAGGTCCTCGAGAGCGGCGCCGCCCTTGAACAGGACGCCGCGGCGCGCTGCCGCCGCCAGCGCCGAGAGGGTGGCGGCCGGCATGCTGATCACCACGGCGCAAGGGCTGGCCACCACGAGCAGTGTCGCCATCTTGTAGAAGGCGTGGCTCGTGTCCATGCCGATGAGGAGGAATACCAGCAGCGCCAGCGCCGTGCCGCCGAGAACTGCCAGGGTGTAGCGCTCGCCGAACCAGTCGCCGAAGCGCTGCCCGCTCGAGCGCTCGGACTGCGCCTGCGTGACCAGGTCGATCATGCGCGCCAGTGTCGTGTCGGAGGCGAGCTTGGTGACCTCGACCGTGAGCGCGCCGTAGCCGTTGACGGTGCCGGCGAACACCGGGCTGCCGTGGCTCTTGTCGATGGGCAGCGACTCACCGGTCAGCATCGACTCGTCCACCGAGCTGTCGCCCTCCACTACAGTGCCGTCGGAGGCGATGCGCTCACCGGGGCGGACCAGGATGCGGTCGCTGATTGCCAGGCGGTCGACGAGCACCTCCTCGGTGCCCGTGGACGTCAGGCGGGTGGCGACATCGGGGCGCAGGTCCATCAGGCTCTCGACCGCGCGCTTCGTGCGGCCCAGGGCGTAATCCTCGAGGGTGTTGGCGAGGCTGAATAGGAACAGCAGCGCCGCGCCGTCGCGCGCCTCGCCCACCGCCGCCGCGGCGAGCGCGGCCAGCAGCATCAGCAGGTCGATGGTGGCCTTGCGCTGGATCAGCGACCCACCAACCTCGAATGCAAGCGGCAGGCCGCCGGCGACGTAGGAGAGGCCGAACGCCAGTCCCGCCACAAGGGGCGGCGCGCCCAGCCAGGTGGCCGCGAGCCCGACGGCGAGGCCTACCCCCGTGGCGGCCGTCAGCAGCGCTTGCCGCCTGAGGGCGCGCGCCTCCTCCGCTGCCGCGTGGCGGCGCGGATCGGTGGACAACGGAACCTGAGGCGCCGCCGGGGCGCGCACGGCAACCGGTCCGGCTGGCGCTGATCTCTCGGCGCGAAGACTGAGTCTGTCGTTGGTGGCCATGGGCGCACCTCTCCTTAGATAGAGATTAGCGCTGCGGGCGGGGACTATAGTCCCGTGCTACGTGCGAGCGTTGCGCTGTTCGGCCCCGTCGGAGGCCTGGCCGTTCTGCGGCGCAGAACGGGGTGTTGCGCGTGATCAGCTTCGCGGCAGCATTGGCTTCACGTGCTGGTAGCGACCCAGATGAAGGCGGTGCCTCAGACTGTCGTCCCGAAGAGCACGCCGATCGCGTAGGTCGATGCCAGGGAGCCAGCCGCGGAGTCGGCCACTACGGGCGGTGATGAGTGGCTGCGCCGCTCCTGGCAGCTCTTGAGCACGGCCGCGCCGTTCCGCCAGTTCGTGATCATGCGGACGCTGCTGCTCGTGTCGGCGCTGAGCCCGCCCTTCCTGGTGGCGCTGGCCGCGGCAGGAGGAGTCGGCCTTAGCGGCTTGGGTCCATTCGTCATCGCCCAGGGAGTAGCGCGCATGATCGGCGGCCGCTACTTCGGCAGGTTCGCCGACCGCTCGAGCCGGCGCTTGATGGCCTGGGGCGCCCTGATCGCGTCGCTCCTGATACTCGCCATCCTCCTCCTCGGCACCCTCCCCGCGCTTGCTGACTCCATCTGGCTGTACAGCGGGGCGTTCTTCCTGCTCGCCCTCATCCACACCGGCGTGCGGGTCGGCCGCAAGACTTACGTGATCGACATGGCCGAACCAGAGCAGGTAACTGACTACGTGGCGGTGTCGAACACGGCGATGGGCGTGCTGCTCCTCGTGACCGGCGCCATCAACGCCACCCTGGCCCTGCTAGGCGCCGACGTGGCGCTCGCCTTCCTGGCGCTGCTCGGCCTGGCCGGGTTCGTCGTCGCGCGCCGTATGCCCGAGGTGAGCGGGAGGGCCTAGCAGGCAGACTCAGACTCCCGCCGCCTTGACTGGGGGGCGAGCGTTCCATACAATGCCGGCATTGAGTAAATACTCAGTGAAAGGCGTGACGTTGACCACTCCGATTCCTCAGAAGCGCAGCGCGAAGGCCGAGGCCCGCCGTCAGCAAATCATCGACGTGGCCCTCCGCCTCTTCGCCGAGAACGGCTTCGCCGCTACGCCTACCAAGCTCATCGCGCAGGAGGTGGGCGTAACCGAAGGGCTCATCTTCCACTACTTCCCGAACAAGGCCGCCCTCCTGCGCGAAGCCGCCCTGCAACGCAGCGCCTTCATCGGCGAAGCGGCCGCCCTGTTGAGTCAGGCGGGGGACCTGCCCGCGCGCGAGGTGCTCGGCGGCATCGTCCTCGGCTGGGTGAACGTCTTCCACCAGCGCTCGGACGTGGTCGTCACGCTGCTCTTCGAGTCGCAGGCGAACAAGGGGCTAGCAGACACCTTCCGCGGGGTCGTGGACCAGATGGTGGGATCGCTGGCCGGCTACCTCGCGTCGCGCGTAAAGGCCGGCGAGCTCCGCGCGGACCTACCCACACGCACCTCGGCCACGATGTTCTTCTCCTCCCTCGTCCTCTTCCTGATCGCCAACGAACAGCTGGAACCTGACGACTGGACGGTGCAGGCGACCGCCTTCACCGACGAGCTGCTCGACATCTGGCTCCGCGGAGCGTTAGCCGAGCCTACGCCGACCGCCTGACCTAACGCCCACCTGGAGGTGCAGAAACGAACGATCTACCGCCACGCCTCACATATTGAGTAAACACTCACTTAATATCCCTCGCCGGACCCCTCGACCGAACGGAGCCCCTCTTGCACCTCCCGTCCCGCCCCCCACAACGCGCCGCCCGCCCCGTGCCGACCCCCACATGACGCGCCTCGCGCGCCTGGCGCTCGACCACAGCCGCGTGGTCGTCGGCATCTTCGTCATCCTCACCCTGCTACTTGGTGTCAGCGCCCGCCTCATCACCACCGACAACGCCACCGAGTCGCTCTACCCCGACGAGTCCACGATCGACGCCCTGAACAGAGAGCTACAGGCCACCTTCCAGCAGCACGACCGCCTACTCCTGGTGGTGGAGGGCGACATCTACAGCAGCGCCGGCCTGACGGGCATTCGCGACCTGGCCGCGGCGCTACGCCGCCTGCCCGGAGTGGTCGACGTCACCTCGGTGGCCACCGCCAAGCGCATGGAGGACGACGACGGCTTCCTCATCGTAGACGACCTCCTCCCTGCGGGCCCGCTCGGCCCCGAGCAGGTCGATGCGGTACGTCATTACCTCGAGACGTCGCCCATGTACGAGAACGTCACACTAGTGTCAACCGATGGTCGCCACGCCAGCCTGATCCTCGAAACGGAGAGTGGGCTAGACGCCGCGGAGCTCGCCCGCAGCGTGACGCGCACCGTAGAGGAGTCGTGGAACGGGGATTACTCGCTGGCGGGCCAGGCGTTCACCAGCATGGAGTTGCAGTCGATCATCGGCCGCGACCTGCCCGTGCTTGGCAGCCTCGCGCTTGCGGCGATGGTGCTGATGCTGTTCCTCAACTTCCGGACCCCACAAGGCACCCTGCTGGCGCTGACGCAGATCCTCGTGGGCGTCGTGTGGGGCATGGGGCTCTTCCAGCTACTGGGCGGCAAGCTGATGGCGCTCACCGTGATCGGCCCCATAGCGGTGATGGCCGTCGCCAGCTCGTTCGTCATCAACATGCTGGGGCGCTACTACTTCGAACTCGCGCACGGCGCGGACAAGCGCGTGGCCATCGACCGCATGCTGGGCGAAACAGGCCTCGGAGTCATCATCTCAGGCCTAGCCATCTCAGCAGCCATGGCAACCTTCATGCTCTCCAGCCTGCAGATGGTGCGTGGCCTGGGGCTGGTCGCCGTACTCGGCGTGCTCGCCTCGCTGCTCTCATCTATGTTGCTCTTGCCGGCACTGCTCAACGCGCTCCCCCAGCCCAAGCGCGTGCCGGACCCCGAAAACCCTGGCAGCATCGGCAAGGCCCTCACGGGACTGGGCGCCGTAGTGGTGGCGCGGCGACGGCTGATCCTCGCCGTGGCCGCCGCGGCCGTTGCGCTCGGGGCGCTCGGCGCCATGAGGATCGTGTCGGACACCTCCATCCTTGGGTTCTTTCCCGAAGGCGGACCCACGCGTAGCAGCGTCGCCACCGTCGAGGAGGTCCTGGGCGGCTCATCCGGCATCACCGTCTGGCTCGAAGGCGACATGACCGACCCGCAGCTACTCAACGCCATGCTCGAGTACCAGGAACAGGTGTCCGCCATTCCAGAGATGGGCCCCGGCCAGTCGATCGCGAACGTGGTGCACGCCCTCAACCTGACCCTGACGGGCGAGGACGCGCTGCCAACGAGCAGCCAGGCTGTCGCGCAGGAGCTGCTGCTCTACCAGAGCAGCGGCAGCGTGGCGGACCTTACGCGCTTCACCACGCTCGACTATCAGCAGGGGATCATCAACTTCGTAGCCAGGTCGATGTCAACCGAGCGCGTCGGCGAACTGGAACTCCAACTAGCGCAGTTGGCCGAAGAGATGTTCGGGGAGTTGGCCTCCGCGCGCTTCACCGGAAACCCGCTCCTCGAGCGCGAGATCGAGCAGGCCATGCGCCACGACTTCGTCATCAGCCTCACGCTGGCCATAATCCTGGTCTTGATCATCGACAGCTTCGTGCGCTCGTTCCGCGCCGCGGCCGTCACAATCCTCGTGCTGCTGGCCACCATCGCGCTGCAGTACGGGCTACTGGGCTGGCTCGGTCTACCACTCAACCTCGCCACCATGCTCATGGGCGCGCTCGCCATAGGTGTCGGCGATTACGCCATTCACCTCACCGTCCGCTACATGGAGGAAAGACGCCACGGCCACGCCCCCGAACCCGCCATAAGGCACACGCTCCTGAGCGCGGGTCGACAGATCCTCTTCACCGCCCTGACCCTTGGCGCTGGCTTCGGAGCGCTCGCTTTCGCGAGCTTCGTCCCCGTCGCCACCCTCGGAGGACTGATGCTGCTCACCGTGACCCTCGTGGGCGTCGCGACTCTCACGCTGCTACCCGCCGCAAGCCTCACGTTCCTGCGCAACCCGCTCTCGCGGGTGCGCGCACCGAAGGAGTTAGCCCATGACGCTTAGCCTCGCCCGCACCGCCTACACGACCCGCCTGGCCACCCTCCTCGTACTAGCCCTACTTATCGCCACCGCGAACGCGCAGCAGTACAGGGACGCCGACGAGCTGATGGCAGCCGTCAACGCGCGCCCGGAGCCCGCCACCACCGAGGCCACGCTGAGCATGACGATCACCACCGCTGGCGGTCAGACCCTAACGCGCGAGCTGCAGATGTGGGCCGAAGGTACCGACGCCCGCGTCATGAAGTTCACCGCCCCGGCCGACATCGCCGGCTCGGGCTTCCTCAACCTCACTCACGCGGACGGCGCGGAAGAGAAGCTCGTCTACCTGCCCGCGCTAGGCCGCGTGCGGCGCATCGCCGGCGGCCAGCAGGGCGACGCCTTCTTCGGCTCCGACTTCTCGTACGAGGACATCACCGGCATCGAACCCGACGACTACACGCACGAACTCATCGAGGTACGGGAAGGCCCTACATACGTAGTAGCCGCCGTTCCTTTGCCCGGCACTGGCTCGGTCTACGAGCGGCTGGTGATAAGCGTGCCCGAAGCGACCCTCGTGCCGGTGCAGGTGGAGTACTACCAGGGCGGCGAACTGGTTAAGACCCTGACTGTTAGCGGACTAACGGAGGTCGACGGCTACACGCTAGCTCTGGAGCGCCGCATGGAAACGCTGCGGGGCGGGCAGGTGACCAGCTACACCGTCATCGCGCAACGCGCCGTGAAGCTCGACCAGGAGCTGCCAACGGACCTGTTCACCGAACGGTTCTTGAGGCGCTGACGTGCGGCGACTCATCATTCTCAGCCTGACTCTGATAGCAAGTTTGGCGACTAGCCAAGCAGTGCAACTCGGCGGCCAAGCTGCCGTCACCTTCGGCGTAGCGGTGGATGGCACCCTCCCCGTGGCGGCCGCTGAAGCGGTATTGACCCTCTCCGGCGAGGTCGGCTCCGGCTTCTTCCCCGACGCCTCGTACAGCGCAACCATCCTGGCAGGCTACGACGCAGCTACCGGCGACTCCACCCTGGAACTTGACGAAGCTCGCGTCACGGCGTACCTGGGAGACTTCGAGCTCACCGCGGGCAAACTGCGGCGCGCGTGGGGCTCCACCGACGGCGTCAACCCCGTCGACCTTCTCAACCCCAGAGACATGCGGTTCCCGCCCGAAGCCTACAAGGTAGCCGTGCCCATGCTCCACGGCATCTACTATGCGGACGATGTAAACATCGAGCTAGCCCTGCTGCCGATGTTCGTGCCCAGCACCCTCCCCGGGCCCGCTTGGCGCCAGGCGCCCGCCCCAGAACTCCCACCGGGCGTGACCCTGGCCGGGATCCTCCCGCTAGAGGAGCACCGCCCGGCTGCCGAGCTGAGCAACGTTCAGTTCGGCCTGCGCGCCACCATGCAGCTATCACGCTTCGACGTCAGCGCTACCTACTTCCGTGGCTTCCGCAGCGAACCGACCATAAACGCCCGACTCGAACCCGGCGCCGCGCCCGGCCAGGTGCTCCTCCAACCCGTACTCAGTTACGACCGGGTGAACGTACTCGGCCTCGACTTCAGCGGGGTAGTAGGTGACGTGGTGTTGCGCGGCGAAGCCGCCTACACCATCGCCGACGCCCCCACCGCCGGGGCAGCCGCGGGGAGCGACTCGCTACAAGCGGTTCTGGGCGGCGAGTACCTCATCCCCGGCGGCCCCAGGACGGTGCTACAGGCCATCTACGACTACACGGCGCCCACCAATGGGAGCAGCTCCACCTCGACGCTCAAGTTCATGACCGCCCTGATCTACGAGCCCACCAACCGCACCCAAGTCGACCTGGGCTGGGTGCAGAGCCTGGACGGCAGCGGCCTGCTCATGCCGGGCCTCACGTACTCCTTCGCCGACGGTGTACGCGGCGAAGCAACCGCGTACGTGCTCTACGGCGGCTCCGGCACCGAGTTCGGCGATCTCAGCGAGAACTCGCAACTAAGGCTCTCACTGGTGTACGACTTCTAAGGCCGGGGTCAGCTCGCCAATAGGGAGTGAGCCCCGGCGCTCACCTAAACACTCCGCCGACAGCTGGGGCTACCCACCCCAGCCACCATACCGGCGAGTCAGCCTAGAGACAGCGCGCATGAGCGAAGGGCGAGCCAGAGTGGATGCAAGTCGAACGGTACGGAGTCGAAACCGTGACGAGCTAAACCCGCTGGAGGCTCAACCTGGAAGTTGCCTCGAAGAAGGGCACACTCGGCGACGGTGCATGGCCAGCCGCTCTAGAAAGATGTGGGGCTGACCCGTTCTTGTGGGCCATTCGCTAGCTCTCGCTATGGTGCGGGGGAAGGATGGTCTTATGGCTCGTAGGTATTCGGAGGAGTTCAAGCAGGAGGCGGTCAGGCTTTACCGGGAGTCGGGGTTGGGTTACCGGCAGATCGCTGAGGATCTTGGTGTTAGCGCTTAAGCGCTGTTTAACGTGTACGCAATTGTACGGTGCTTCCAGTAACCCCGGGCAGAGGCTCCCGTCAGTGAATCGTCCTCAACGCGAATCTTTGGTGAGAAATATTCCGGTTCGTGCGTTACTACCGCTGGTAAATAGTTTCTGCTTCTCTGCGAGTGACCCTGCTGCTCGCCTACTATAGTGCGCGAGTGCGTGCTTGAGTACGCACATGCGGTTGTCCCGTCCATTCGCTGTGATTGCGCCGACTGTCGACGGTGATGGCCTCGCCGTCCTCGGCCGCGCGGATGGCCCTATCACTTCCAAAATGTAGTCAAGGATCCTGACTACGAAAGAGTAATCAAACCGCCGTAAGAATGTGACTTTTGACCACAATTTGACGGCCTCTTGCCAGGATGGCCGCAAGCGCCCAACCTACAACGTGACCGCGGAACGGTTGGGGAGGTTTAGGTCTGGATGCTGCCTGGATCAAGGCCGCGGTTAGCGCCAGGTGGAGAATGCGAGTTGGTGTAGGTGAGGTTATGCAGGATCGCGTCCCGGACGTTCGTCTGGCTGCTGGTAGTGGCTGTGATGGCGGGATGCGCAGGTGGTAAGCGTGAAGATTCGGGTACAGCTAGCTCCGCTGCGTCGGCAAGTGCAAGTGCAGGAGCGGCCTCGGAAAACCGAGCGGTAATAGGTTCTTGTAACAGCGGCAACGTGAACGATCCTGATGACCCTTGTGTCATCACGACGGTTGAGCAACTTCAGCGGCTTGACTACGGGCCAGAGGGGCATTACGCGCTTGGCTCGGCCATAGATGCTAGCGCTACCAAGGGCTGGAACGATGGCGCAGGTTTCCAACCGATACGCGCCTTCGCCGGCACCTTCGACGGCCGCGGCAACGTAATTAGCGGCCTGTACATCAACCGACCCGGCGATAACAACGTCGGCTTGTTCGCAGACACCTTAGAGGGCAGCAAGGTTCGGGACGCTCGCCTTGCCCCCGCCACGGTCACGGGCGGGTCTTACGTGGGCATGCTGGTGGGTGAAGCGCAGGGCGCGATAGTCCGTTCTCACGTCGAGGGGCGAGTCGAGGGCGGCAGCCACGTAGGCGGTTTAGCGGGAGTCGTGTTGCCTAACGGGAGCGTGACCGGAGCATCGGCTCGCGGCCAGATCGTGGGAACTGAGGCGTTAGTTGGCGGCCTCGTTGGTCGGAGCCGCGGTCAGATCGACTCCTCATATAGCCTCGCCGCGGTAACGGGTCGGAGCGACGTCGGGGGCCTGGTGGGCAGTAGTGGGGGGAACGTGTACCGTTCCTATAGCCTGCAGGACTCAGCAGACGGCGAACCCATGCTGATCAGCACCCGCGAGCTCAGGGTGGGTGGCCTGATCGGCCAGCTGACGGAGGGCGGAACCGTGCAGGAATCGTACACGGTCAGCTTCTCGGGCAGCACTCCGTTAACGGATTTCGTCGGCCATCCGTTGGTCTCGGCGTGGTCAGGGTACGAGGAGGGCGTTAGCGACTCGTACTTCGGAGGGAACCAGAGACAGGATAGCCCCATGGGGGAACGGCGTGCCGTGAAGGACATGAAGCTGGCAGCCACGTACCAGGGGTGGGACTTCGCTGCCGTCTGGAGCATCGCCGAAGGCGACGGGTATCCGGACCTCGTCAGCAATCCCCGCTAGAACGGGCTCACAGGAGGACATTCACATGAAGATCGCCAGGTACCTGCTACTTGCCGCCGTGCTACTAACCGCCGCGGCTTTCGCCCAGGAAGGAACCGGCAGCGGCCACACGCCCGCTAAACCGACCGAGAACGGCGCCATCACCGGAGTCATCAGCGGCGTCATCGACGGCGCACCGTTCACCCTCAACTCTTTCCTGCTCGAGGCGGGCCTGCCCGAGCTGACGAACACCGCCTACTGGGAAGATTGGCGTGGTTTAGGCATAGGGATCAGCGTGGACGTAAGCGTGCATGCTGAGCCCAGCGTAGGGCTCTCTGCATGGCAGGGCGCCTTCTCTTTCTCGCTCGACCTAAGTGGTCAGCTGGAACTCGTGGATCACGGCGCCGTGCCGGAGATGACCTACTTCGAGTCGATAAGGAGCGCCTTCAGGATGAGCGAAGGCTACTTGGAACTAACCGACGTTGCCTGGGTAGATGATGAGACGGTACGACTGACCGGACAGTTCGGGGGCACGTTCAGTTCGCCGTTTGGCGAGGAGGACAAGCAGATCGACTCCCGACCCGTACGTTCCTCGCGTCAGTCGGCGTAGCCGGCGCGACTAGCGCTGGCGCTCTCGTTGCGGGGCGGCATGCTGGGGCTACCGTCGATGACTCTGCGCAGGTTACCGGCGTCCATGTTGGCTCCGAAGGCAGGGTAACCGGGCTGGAGGCGCCGGCCGGCCGCCAGGTCGCCGATAGGCAGCGGGTCGAAGCCGAGCCGGTCCACGAGCTCGGCCACCCGCACGATGTCCTCCTCGGAGTCTGCGGCTACAGCGATGGCCTTACGGTCCTTGTCCCCGCGCGGCCGGGCGCCGTCCTCAAGGTCGTGGTACCCCATGTGGTTCAGCGCCTTCACCACGCGTGCACCCGCCAGGTGCCGCTGGACGATCTCGCTACTGGTCGTGTTCGGGTCGTTGAGGTCGTCGCGAAGGCCGTCCGTCTCCCACCAGTAGTTCATGGCGTCTAACACGAGCTTGCCGCGCAGTTCATCCGCGGGGATGGTGTGGTACTTGCTGAGCGGCAGCGCCAACACCACCACGTCGGCGCGGCGGGCGACCTCCGGGCTGGTTAGTGGTTGGGCGCCCGGAGTGAGGATCTCGGTGGTGAGGGCGATGGCTTTTGGGTCGCCCGAACCTGAGATGAGCACCTCGTAGCCGGCCGCTATGGCCAGGCGCGCCAGCACCGTGCCCAGCTTGCCGGCGCCCAAGATCCCCAGCGTCCCCAGCGTCCCCAGCCCGGTTTCGGGTGTTAGCGCCTTTGGTGCCGTGGGGTCGAGCGCGCTCACAGGCTCACCGGCTCCTCGGTGGTTTCCTCCGCTAGGAGCTCCCGCACCATGGGTATGACCTCGGTGCCGAACAGCTCCACGGCGCGCAGGCGCGCGCTGGCCGGCACGGCGCCGCCGGTGGTGTAGATGAGGTCGAAGCGGCCAACGCCCAAGTCGCGTACGGCGCGCGCCATCTTGCGGGCCACGGTCTCGGGCGAGCCCACGTACAGCGAACCGAAGCGCACCTCCGACTCGAACTGCTCCTTGGTGTGTGGCGGCCAACCGCGGTCACGGCCGATGGCGTCCATGAGCTCCTTGTAGCCGGGGTAGTAGATCTCTTTGGCTTCCTCGTCGGTGGCGGCGATGAAACCGGGCGAGTGCATGCCGACCGGGTAGGCCTCCGTGCCGAGCTGCGCGGCGGCGCGGCGGTACAGCTCCACGTAAGGCGCGAAGCGTTTGGCGGCGCCGCCGATGATGGCCAGCATGAGCCTGAAGCCGTAGCGGGCGGTGCGCACAACCGACTGCGGGGAGCCGCCCACACCAACCCAGGTGCTGAGGCGGCCCGATTCGGTCTTGGGGAACACGTCGGCGTTCACTAGCGGCGCGCGCGTGGTGCCCTGCCAAGTGACGGGCTTCTCGTCGAGGAGCTTGTGGAAGAGGTCGATCTTCTCCTCGAAGAGCACTTCGTAGTCGGCCAGGTCGTAACCGAAGAGCGGGAACGACTCGGTGAACGAGCCGCGGCCCAGGATGACCTCGGCGCGGCCGTTGGAGAGAGCGTCGACCGTGGCGAAGCGCTGGAACACGCGCACGGGGTCGTCGGAGGAGAGCACAGTGACCCCGGAGGCGAGGCGGATGCGCTCGGTGAGGGTGGCTATGCCGGCCAGCACCGTTTCGGGCGACGAGATAGAGAACTCGCGCCGGTGGTGCTCGCCCAGGGCGATGACGTCGATGCCTGTCTGGTCGGCCACCACGGCTTCCTCCACCGTGGCGCGGATGGCCTCGGCGTAAGAAACCAGCGTGCCGCTATCGTCTCTCGGCAGGTCGCCGAAGCTGTCTATGCCGAACTCGATCTCGGCAGGGTTCATCAGTGCGCTCATCTCCATGCTCCTAGTCTGGGGTTTAGGCCTAAAGGTAATTCGCAAAAAAAGGGGACTACTACTGCGCCTGGTCGAGCTTCCGCAGCAAGCGCAGCAGCTCGCGTTGCTCCTCTTCTTTGAGAGCGCCCATGCGGGCGGCTTGCCACTGCTCGTGTTCAGGTACCGCCTGTAGCGCTAGGTCCTGACCGCCTTCGGTTAGGAAGATGCGGTTGCTGCGGCCCTCGCGCCGGCGCTCCACCAGGTTCTTCTTCTCGAGCCCGTCGAGCAGCTGGCACACGTTGCCTTGCGTTACCAGCAGGCGGTCGGCGAGTTCCTGCTGGCTGGGGCCCGGCATGGCGCCGACCTGCGCCAGCACATCGAACTGCGCGGGCGTTAGGTCGTACTGGCGGAGGTGGTCCGTGGCGGCTCGCTGCGTGCGGCTGACCACCCGCACCATGCGGAGCCAGGCCAGCAGCGGCGCCGATTGCAGGGTACGGGAGCGGGGCATGCGTTGGTGGGCGGTCTCCATCACGGCTTCACTTTAGACCTAAATCAAGCATTGGTCAAGTGGCGGTCGCGCTTGACGAGACGACAGTTTAGGCCTAAAGTGTCAATCACCTTACCGCGCTATCAGGCGCGGCAGATCACGAGGAGCGCCCGAGAAGTGGCGCACCAGAGCCCATAAGGAGACCCTTCCATGCTGCAACTCACCGGCACACACCACGTCAGCGCGCTCACCAACGACATCAAGGGCAACCACGATTTCTACACTCAGGTGCTCGGCATGCGCCTGGTGAAGAAGACCGTGAACCAGGACGACGTGAGCATGTACCACCTGTTCTACGCGGACGCGCTCGGCACGCCCGGCACCGACATGACCTTCTTCGACATGCCACGCGCCGCCCGCGAGCATCGCGGCAACCGTAGCATCTCGCGCACCACCTTCCGCGTGAACGGCGAGGCCAGCCTGCGCTACTGGACGGACAGGCTCACGCTCCACAACGTGCAGCACTCCGGCATCGTCACCCGAGACGGCCGGCTGCACGTGGATTTCGAGGACCCAGACGGCTTCGTGGCTAGCCTAGTGGAAGACGGCGGGGTAGGGGAGGCCCACCCGTGGGAGCACAGCCCAGTGCCGGCGGAGCACCAGATCCGGGGTCTCGGTTACAGCGTCATCACGGTGCCGGAGCTAGCGCCCACGCACGGCTTCCTGACCAAGGTCCTCAACCTGATACCGGACCGGACCTACCCTCACCACGAAGCGCCCGAGCACGACGTGCACGTGTTCACCATGAACGCTGCGGGCCCAGCTGCCGAACTGCACGTGGCCGTGCGGCCAGACCTGCCACGGGCCCGCTACGGTTCGGGCGGCGTGCATCACGTGGCACTGCGGATCCCCGACTACGACCAGTACCACCGCTGGACCGAGCGCCTGGAAGCGACCGGCATAGCGTTCAGCGGCGAGGTCGACAGGTTCTACTTCAGGAGCCTGTACGTCCGTGAGCCGGGCGGTATCCTCATCGAGCTCGCCACGGACGGACCCGGCTTCCATCACGACGAGTCACTCGAGACCATGGGCCAGACGCTGGCGCTGCCGCCGTTTCTCGAACCGCACCGCAGCGAGATCGAGCCCCTGCTGAGGCCGCTCTGAACAGCCTGGCGCCGCCTAGTGCCAGCGCTAAAGCCGCCCCAACCGTCGCTGGCCCTAGGCGCCCTGTGAGGAGGCTGGTCGCGAGCCGCCGGTTGGCCTGCACGACCAGGTCGAGCCTGCTGGCCTGGGCACGCGCACGCGCCTTGGCCGCGGCTAGCTCCTGTTGCGGCGTGAGCTTGCGGTCCACAGGAAGATGACTCCTAGCAAGGCCAGAGCGCCCGCACAGCAGGCGGCGGCGCCGGCTCGACCGAGGTAGGGAAGCAGTAGAAGGTACGTCGTCCAGCCGAGCACCGCGGCCGCCCCGCCAAGGAGCAGCACGCCCACCACGAACAAGCTAAGCGTGGTGCCGGTGCGGAGCAGGCTCGCTTGCAGAACCTGCGCCTCGGACTCGAGCAGTTCGAGTAACGCTATGAAGTAGTCGGTGGCTCGCTTGAGCACGGTGCTGGGCTCACCTTCGGCGCAGCAGCATGCCGATGGCAACGCCCACGCCCAGGGTGGCGAGCACCGACACCCAAGGGTTGTCGCTGATCTTGTCCTCCGCCGTGTGGATGAGCTCCTCGCCCTTGTTCGCGGCGGTGGAGCCAGCGCTCTTCAGGTTGGCGACCAGCTTCTCGGCCTCCGCTTCCAGCTTGGCGCGCGCCGACGAGAGCACGTCGCCGCCATCGTCCGTGAGGTTCTTCAGCTGAGCCTTCAGGTCGTTCAGGTCCTTACGCAGGCTCTCAAGTTCCTTGTCGCTAGTAGCCATGCTGTGGCCCTCCGTTTCGTGTGAGTAGGCGCTCTTGAGCTTGGGCCCTGGCTCGGAAGATAGCAGACGGTTCGCGCCCGCCAACACCTAAGCATCACGTCCCACACGTGTTCCGGTGCGCAGTGCAGGCGAGGAGGGCGTTCAGGCTTGGTCGGGGAGCGGCAGCCTAGAGCAGACCGAGGTGCGCCATGAGTTCGCTAGCGGCCGCGCCACCCGCGCGGTTGGCGCCGATGGTAGAGGCCGACGGGCCGTAACCCACCAGGTGCACCCGCGGGTCGCGCGCCACCTGGGTGGCCAGCCGCCCCGTCATGGTTATGCCCCCGCTGGCCTCACGCAGGCCGAGCGGCGCCAAGTGATCCAGGTTGCTCCGGAAACCCGTGCACCAGAGGATGACGTCGGCTGGTTGCTCCCTGCCATCAGCCCAGCGCACGCCGTGTTCCAGCACCTCGCTGAACATCGGCAGGTTGTCCAACACGCCGCGTGCGCGCATCGCCTCGATGCGGGCTGTGACCGGCAGGCCGGTTACGGAGACCACCGACAGCGGCGGCAGGCCGGCCCTCACCCGCTCGTCGACCTGCGCCACGGCGCGCCGGCCGGCGTTCTCGTCGAACGGTCCCGCACGGAAGTCGGGCGGCCGCCTCGAGACCCAAGTTGTGCTGGTGACCTGCGAGACCTCGTCCAGCAGCTGGATCGCCGATATACCTGCCCCAACTACCACCACGTGCTGACCGCGGAACTCGTTCGCGGTGCCGTAGTCGCGCGTGTGCAACTGCCGGCCTTGAAAGCGTTCGACGCCCGGATAGTACGGCACGTACGGCTTCTCCCAGGTGCCGGTGGCGTTGATCAGGCCGCGGGTGCTGATGTGGCCGCGGTCGGTGGTCACCCGTAGCCGCCCAGCAGGGTCCGCGTCCTCGGGCGCTACGCTGATCACGTCGGTCGGCCTGAGCACGTTCAGGCCGAACCTCGCTTCGTAGGCAGCGAAGTACCTAGGCACCGCCGTTCGCGCCTGCACCGCTCCGTCGACCGTTTGGACCACCTCAGAAAAGGCCATGCCGGGCAGGTCGTGGATGCGGTTCACGGTGCTGAGCGTCAGCGAGGGCCAGCGGTCGCTCCACGCGCCCCCAGGTTCGGGGTTGGCGTCGAGGACGAGGAACTGGCGCCCCGGCTCTACGCCGCGGCGTTTCAGGTGATATGCGCTGGAGAGGCCCGCCTGACCGGCGCCCACTACCAGGATGTCGGTCACCAGGCGCATGGTTGGTGGCGTGGGTTCCGATCGGGGTTTCTCGCTCATCCGCCCCAGGTTAGGGTTACAAGCCCATCCGGCAGGTATCTTGAAGGTGTAAACACGTCCCGCTGCCAACCTCCCGGGCCCGCTCCGGTCGGGTAATCTGGCTCATGCTCAATGCTCTGTTCTCTCGCCTGGAGTCGCTCTATCCGGAGATGGTCGAGTTCCGGCGCGACCTACACATGCACCCCGAGGTCTCGTTCCAGGAGGTGCGCACGCCGCAACTCATCGCCGACTACCACCGCGCACTAGGGCTCGAAGTGCGCACGGGTGTGGGCGGCCGTGGTGTGGTTGCCACCCTGCGTGGCGGCCTGCCAGGCAAGACGGTAGCGCTCCGCGCAGACTTCGACGCGCTACCCATCCAAGACGAGAAGGACGTGCCTTACAAGTCAACCGTCCCAGGCGTCATGCACGCTTGCGGCCACGACATCCATACCGCTGGGCTGCTGGGCGTTGCCAAGGTGCTCAGTGAGGTGCGAGATCAACTGCGTGGCACGGTGGTGTTCATCCATCAGTTCGCCGAGGAGATGTCGCCAGGCGGCGCGCTACCCATGATCGAGGACGGGTGCCTCGACGGCGTCGACGTCATCTACGGCGCGCACGTGCAGTCCCCGCTGGAGAACGGCATGGTGGGCACGGTCATCGGACCGGCCATGGCCACGTCCGACAACATCGACATACAGATCAGGGGTAAGGGCGGCCACGGCGCCGAGCCGCACAAGACGGTGGACCCCATCGTCATCGCTAGCCACCTGATCCTCGCCCTGCAGCACGTGGCTGCCAGGCAGACCGACCCGCTGGAGTCTGTGGTGGTCACCATAGGCTCCGTGCAAGGCGGTTCCGCCTCGAACGTCATCCCGGAGGTCGTGCACCTCACGGGTACCGTTCGCACCTTCATGCCCGAAGTGCAGCGGGCCACGGAGGAGTCCATCAAGCGGCTGGTAGAGCAGGTCTGCTCCGCCTTCGGCGCTGAGGGCACCATCACCTACGAACACGGTTATCCCACCGTGGTGAACCACGCTGAGCAGACCGAGCTCGTCACGGCGGTGGCTCGCGAGGTGGTGGGCCCCCACAACGTTGTCGACATGGTGCCGATGATGGGTGGCGAGGACTTCGCCTACTACCTCCAGAAGGTGCCGGGCACGTTCTTCTTCGTGGGTGGGCGCAACGAGGCGCTCAAGGCCGTCTATCCTCATCACCATCCGCGGTTCGATGTCGACGAGCGCTCCATGCTCGTTAGCGGCCGCGTGTTCATAGGTGCTGTGCTCACCGAGTTCGGGCAGGCCGAAGCGCCGGCACCGGCAGCCGGGGTACTGGCCGCCGTCTAGACAGGGTTGGCGGCGCGGGCCATGGCGAGCATCGCTATCGATCACCTCCTGTACGCGGGTCCTCAACTGGCGCGCCTCAGCGCGGAGCTCACGGCCCGCAGTGGCTTGGTAGCCGGCCCGGGCGGGCGCCACGAGAACTGGGGTACGCATAACGCCCTGCTGGGCCTTGGTGCAGGCGAGTACCTCGAGCTCATCGCGCCCGAGCCGGGCGCTTCGGGACCGTGGGGTCGGCTCTTCGCGGGGCTGCCGGGTCCGTCGCTACAAGCGTGGTGCGTGCGCGCTGGCTCCGCCACCGACGTGGCAGCCCGGCTGGAGGGGGTCGGCGTGGCTACCAGGCGCGTGCCGGGCGGCAGGCGCTTACCGAACGGCAACGTGCTGCGGTGGGAGTTGGTCTTCCCGCGCGGTCACGGCTTCGGCGGCACTCTCCCGTTCTTCATCGACTGGCTGCGCTCCGAGCATCCCGCCACCAGCCTGGAGGCGCGCGCCAGGCTCGCCGGCGTCCGGGTGGAGCACCCGCACCCCACCGAGTACGAGCGGGTGCTGCTGGCCGTGGGCGCCCTACCCGAGCGGCTCGAGATAATAGAGGCGCCTCGTTTGGCGCTCAGCGCTCGCTTCGAAACGAGCCAGGCCGGCTTCGTGCTCGAAGGCGAACTGAATGCCAACGTATACCTAGGCGAGGCCTGAGCGCGGCGCTCGCGCTTCTCACGCGCCTGCGCACTAGCATCGCGTCATGACGTTACGCGCACCGTTCAAGCCGCTGGTGGCCCTACTGTTCCTCGCTGCTTGCGCCGCACCGCTGTCTAACGGCAACGGCGGTCCCGGTCAAGGGCCAACCTTGGCAGACTGCCCGCTCTTCCCGGCAGATCACGTTTGGAACACGCGGGTCGACCGGTTGCCCGTCCACCCGAACTCAGGGGCGTACGTGGCCACCATCGGCGCTGCTAGGCCCGTGCATCCCGACTTCGGGGCGGGCCTGTGGGAGGGTGCGCCCATCGGCATCCCCTACACCACCGTTGGCGCGGGGCAGCCCGCTGTGGACGTGAGCTTCTACTACGAGGCCGAGAGTGACCCGGGCCCCTACCCGCTACCGGCAGACGCGCCCGTGGAAGGCGCGCCGCCGGGCGGGGTGGCGGCTGGGGGCGACAGGCACGTGCTGGTGGTCGACACCTCCACCTGCACCCTGTACGAGCTCTACGACGCGGTGCGCCAGGCCGGCCTTTCCTGGCAGGCCGGTTCGGGGGCGGTCTTCGACCTGACCGGCTACGACCTTAGACCCGCAGGCTGGACGTCCGCCGACGCGGCCGGGCTACCCATCCTGCCGGGGCTGGTGCGTTACGAGGAGGTGGCGGCAGGGAGCATCGGCCACGCGCTGCGCTTCACGGCGCCCCAGACCGCCGCCTCGTACGTGTGGCCCGCCCGGCACTACGCCTCCAGCCGCACCGGCCAGGAGTTCCCGCCCATGGGCACGCGCTTCAGGCTGCGGGCCGATTTCGATGCGAGCGGCTTCTCAACGGAAACCCAAGTCATCGTGGCGGCGCTGAAGCAGTACGGCATGATCCTGGCCGACAACGGCTCGGCGTGGTACCTCTCGGGCGCTCCCGACGATAGGTGGAACAACAGCGTCTTGCGCGAGCTTAGGCAGATCGTTGGGAGCGACTTCGAGGCTGTTGACACCTCCGGGTTGATGCTGGACGGTGCCAGCGGCCGGGCGCGGCAGTAGCCCCGCTCAGTCCTCGAACTTGATGGAGTGGTGGTCGAGGTTAGCCAGGCCGCGCTTCCAGTAGCCGTCCACCGACACGCGTTCGCGGGGCAGGCCGAGCTCGAGTCGGAAGTAGTCGCGGATGGGCTTCAGGTCGCCCGCCTCACCGGCGGCGAACACGAACCAGTCATCGCCCTCCGGCAGGCTCACCGCGCGCAGGGCGCGCTCCAGACCGCCCGGGCCCGCCTCGTCGCGCAGCACCCAAGTGACCTCGATGTTGCCGCGCTCCGTCAGGGGGCGCCGTTCGGCGGCGTTGGCGACCTCCACCACGATGAGCGCCCGGGCGGTGTCGGGGAGCTCCTCGGCGAAGCGCCCCAGTGCGGGCAGCACCGACTCGTCTCCGGCCAGTAGGTACCAGGCGAAGTTCTGGGGGAACACCCGGTTGCCGCGCGGTCCCATGACGCCCAGCTTGTCGCCCAACTTGGCACTGGCG
>Ga0265293_10006210_pt1 | contig 19288 bp, 19 predicted proteins | sample Munlanlewell138R_FD_192505 | JGI IMG/M metagenome (GOLD analysis project Ga0265293, IMG submission 192505) | Leachate microbial communities from a municipal landfill in Southern Ontario, Canada - Leachate well 138R | ecosystem: Engineered > Solid waste > Landfill > Unclassified | place: Canada... | reverse complement strand
CAGCCGCCGCTGCACAAAGCCACCACGCCGATGCCGATTTTTTCGGCCGCCTCGATATCGTAGGGGGTGTCGCCGAGCATCAGCACCTGCTCCGGCGTCAGGGCCAGTTTGTCCAGGGCCGCCACCAGCACGTCCGGCTCCGGCTTGGGATCGGCGACTTCGCTCGCCGAGGTGACCGCATCCACCAGATCGGCAACACCGGCGGCGCGCAGCATCGGCTCCAGTTCGTCCCGCTTGGAGGCGCTCGCCACCACCAGTTGAAAACCGCCGGCACGCATGCGTTGAACCAGCTCCCGCACCGCCGGAAAGGGCCGCAGGCCCGGTAGATAGCTCTCCCGGAAGATCTCCCGCCGCCGCCGGCCGATCGCTTCGCCCGCCTCGCTCTCGGCATCGATGCCGATCGCCTGCGGGATGAGAAAATCCCCCCCCATGCCGATCAGCCGGCGCACCTTGTGAAACGGCGGACGGAAACCAAGCTCGGCCATCGCCTCCAGCCAGGCGCGGGCGTGGGCGTCGTTGCTGTCGATCAGCGTCCCATCCATATCGAGAATGATTCCTCGCAAAGCCGGCATTTTCACCCCCTGCTAATTTTGCTTAACATTTTACCAGATTCTGTGGCAGGCTGAATCGAAGGGGCCGCTATCAAAGGAGATGGGAAAATGCGTCGCATGCAGCATCGGCATCGTCACCCCCCGGCCAAGGTCGGCGCCCCGCCGGGCACCCTGATCCATATCGGGGAGCGCAAGGCGGAACGCAGTCGAATCCGCCTCATGGCCTACGATGGCGAAAAGCTGAGCGAAAAGGATCTGGAATCGGTCGATGGTCGCTCCTGCCGCGATGAGTCCACCGTCGTCTGGTTGAATATCGACGGTATTCACGATATTTCGGTCATCGAGGCGGCGGGCCGCTGTTTCGGCATCCATCCTCTGGTGCAGGAGGATATCCTCAACACGGCCCAGCGTCCCAAAATGGAGGAGTACGAGAACTACCTGTTTCTGGTGGTGAAGATGCTGCAGACCGATCCGGCCGGCGGCATTCGCACCGAACAGGTCAGCATCGTTCTCGGGTCCAGCTTCGTTTTGTCCTTTCAGGAAATGGAAGGCGACGTCTTCGACCGCATCCGCGAACGTCTGCGCACCGGCAAGGGGCGCATCCGCAAACTCGGCGCCGACTACCTTGCCTATGCCCTGCTCGACTCAATTATCGACCGCTATTTCCTTATTCTCGAGGATCTCGGCGACCGCATCGAGGCGCTGGAGGAAGAACTGATCCTGCATCCGACCCCGCCCACCCTGCGGAAAATTCATCAGTTTAAACGGGAGATGATCCACCTGCGCAAATCGATCTGGCCGCTGCGCGAAGTGCTCGGCTCGCTGCAGCGACAGGAGCCGCCGCTGATGCAGGAGAGCACCCGGATTTATCTGCGGGATGTTTACGACCACACCATCCAGATCGTCGATACGGTGGAAACCTACCGCGACATTATCGCCGGTATGCTCGACCTCTATCTCTCCAGCCTGAGCCACCGGATGAATGAGGTGATGAAGGTGCTGACGATCATCGCCACCATTTTTATTCCGCTCACCTTCATCGCCGGGGTCTACGGGATGAATTTCGACTACATGCCCGAACTGCACTGGAAATGGTCCTACCCGATCCTCTGGGGGCTGATGGTGCTGACCGTCCTTGGCATGCTCTGGTATTTTCGTCGCAAAAAATGGCTGTGACGCCAGCGGCCGGGCGGGAATGACTTTATGGACATCGTGGTAGCCCTTCTCGGCTTGATCGACTGGCCGCTGCTCGTGCTCTTTTTCGCCCTTTTCATGGTCAACCACGCCCTCACCGCCTCGGGGCTGCTCGGCGACGTACTGACCCGGCTGGGGAGCCTGGGGATCGACCCTGCCCACCCCGGCCAGCTCTTCGGGCTGACGGTGACTCTCCAATCTCGTCTCCAACGTCCCGGCGGTCATGCTTCTGCTCCCCGCCGTCGATCATCCCCCGGGCCGATCCTCGCCCTGGCGAGCACCCTGGCCGGCAACCTGCTCATCGTCGGCAGCATCGCCAACATCATCGTCGTCGATCAGGCCGCCCGGCTCGGCGTTGCGATCTCCTGGCGCGAGCACGCCCGGATCGGCGCGCCAATCACCCTGGCCACCCTTGCCATCGCCGGCGGCTGGCTGTGGTGGATTGGAACAGGGCGCCAGAGCCGGGGCGAAGCCGGCCGCGCCCAGCCGTTGCCATTGACGTCGCCCCTTCTTCCCGATAACTTCTGGTTAGCATTCCGTCCTTTTCAACCATCGTGTGAATTCGCGGCCAAAGCCCATTGGTAATCGATGAAACTGACCTTCTTCGGCACCCGCGGCTATATCGATGCGGCAACCGACCGACACCGCCGGCACAGCGCCCTGGAAGTGGCCTACGGCCGCCGGCGCATTCTGATCGACTGCGGCGAAGACTGGCGCGGCCGCGTTTTCGACCTGCGCCCGCAGGCGATCTTCATCACCCACGCCCACCCCGACCACGCCGACGGCCTGCGCGATGGGGCGCCGTGCCCGGTTTACGCGACGGAAGACACCTGGGAGCGCATCGGCTCCTGGCCCATCGCCGAACGCCGCATCGTCCACCCGCGCGTGCCGGTGGCACTGGATGGCCTTGCCCTGGAAGCGTTTTCCCTGCAGCACTCGCTGCGCGCCCCGGCGGTCGGCTACCGCATCGCCGCCGGCCGCGTCGCCGTCTTCTACGCCCCGGACGTCGTCTACATCCCGCAACGGGCGGAGGCGCTGCAAGGATGCCGGCTCTACATCGGCGACGGCGCCACTGTGCGCCGCTCCTTCGTCCGCCGCGAGGGGGATCAGCTTTTCGGCCACACCCCCCTTTCGACCCAGCTCACCTGGTGCCGCAAGGAAGGCGTGCCGAAGATGATCGTCACCCACTGTGGCACGCAGATTGTCACCGGGGAGGATTCGGGGGTGCGCGACGAAATCGCCGCGCTGGCGAAGGAGCGACAGGTGGCTGTGGAGGTGGCGTGGGACGGGATGGAGGTGGTGCTGCGGTGATGCAGCGCGAATCGCGGTTTCCGGGGCGGATCTCGGCAAGCCGAAGGGTTATATGTGCTGCGAGATGTTCAAAGCGCCCGGGCGAGAGCTTCGAGTTGGTCAGTCGTCTGTCCCCATCCTTCATGGAAGCCCATCGCCGCATGCTTTTTCCGCGCCGCCTCGGTCCAGTGCAGGGCGCGCACGACATAGCGGGTTTTGCCGCCTTCATCGGACATCTCGACGATGGTGGACATGAAGGGGACGACTGCGGGTTGCCTGGCCGGAATCCGCTATACGTTGGGATCATTTGCCGGGTTTCCATAACGGCATCGGCCATTCGTCTCACAATCGCATTGATCTCGCCAACAGACAGGGACAGGTGTGGACCTTGCGAAACGTTCTGGCATTTTTGAAATCGGCTCGCGACAGGGCGATCCCCGCCTCCCGCAGAATCTCGGCGGAAGCGCGCTTCGGTGTCGACGAGAATGCCGTCGTTGTCCCAGAAAATGGCCTCGATCGCCGCCTCAGACATGCTTCACCGCCTGCCGGGCCGCCGTCTGCACCGGATCCCATACCGGTGAAAACGGCGGCGCGTAGCTGAGGTCGAGATTGACGATGTCGTGCACGGTCATACCGGCATGTAATGCGGCGGCCAGAACGTCGATGCGCTTGGCGGCCCCTTCCTCGCCAACGATCTGCCCGCCGAGAAGCCTGCCGCTGCCCTTCTCGGCCAGCAGTTTGACCGTGATCCGCCCCGCCCCCGGGTAATAGCCGGCGCGGGTGCGGCTGCGGATGGTGGCACTGATGAACTCAAGTCCGAGTTCGCCGATATCCCTTTCGTGCAGGCCGGTGCGCGCCACTTCATAGCGACATATTTTGCTCACCGCCGTGCCGAGCACCCCCGGGAAAGTGGCGTAACCGCCGGCCAGATTGGCGCCGGCGACCACCCCCTGTTTGTTGGCCACCGTTCCCAGCGCGATATAAAAGGGGCGGCGACTCACCAGGTGGTGCGAGGCGACGCAGTCGCCGGCGGCCCAGACCCCGGCGACTGCCGTCTGCATCCGCTCGTTGACCTGGATCGCCTCCTTCACCCCGAGGGGGATGCCGGCCTCCTGGGCCAGACGCGCATTGGCCCGCACGCCCATGCCGAGGATAACGATGTCCGCCGGCAGGGTGCGCCGATCGGTCACCACCGCCGCGACTTTTCCCTCCCGGGTTTCGAACCCGGTCAAGGTTTCGCCGCGGTACAGAGTGACGCCGACCTCCTGCAAAGCCTGCGAGACCAGCGCCCCCATGTCGGCATCGAGGGTTTCCATGACTTGCGCCCCCCGCGTCACCAGGGAGACATCGAGCTTGCGCCGGATCATCGCTTCGGCCATTTCCAGGCCGATGTAGCCGCCGCCGACCACCACCGCCCGCTGCGGCCGTTCCGCATCCATCGCCCGGCGCACGCGAATGCCGCTCTCCAGGGTCGACAGGCCGTAGATGCCGCTGGCTTCGGATCCGGGCAGTTCCGGACAAAAGGGGTGCGCGCCGGTGGCGATCAGCAATTGATCGTAGCCTTCCCAAAACTCCTCCCCCGCCGGGCCGCGCACCCGCACTCGGGCTGCAGCCGTATCGATACCCAGCGCCTCGTGGCGCACCCGCGCGTCGATGTTGTATTTCTCACGAAACTTTTCCGGTGTGCGGGCGATGAGATCTTCGGCCGTCTCGACCATGCCGGCGATGTAGTACGGCATGCCGCAGGCGGAATAGGAGGTATGCGGCGAACGCTCGAAAACGACGATGTCCACATCCGCCCGCTCCCGGCGCACCCTGGCGGCGGCGCTCATCCCCGCCGCATCGCCGCCGATCACCACCAGCCGCTCCTTTTTCATGGGACCCCCTTTCAGCGCAAATGCAGATTTTGCAGATAATCGACAAGGCAGCGGTTAAACGCCTCCGGCTGCTCCAGATTGGCCAGGTGGCCGGCCTCCGGGATGCTGCGGAAGGTCGCCCGCGGCAACCCGGCGGCGATGCGGCGCGACTGCTCCAGGGGGATGGCGCGGTCCTTTTCGGCGCCGACGACCAAGGCCGGCACATCGAGCAACGCCAGGTCCGGCATGAAATCCTTGCGGTCGCGCATCGCTAGCAAGGCGCCTTCGAGCCCATGCGGCGTCGCCGCCTCCATCCATCCCCGGGCCTGCGCCACCAGCTCCGGCCGCCGCTCCGCCGTGCCGTCGGCGAACACCAGCTCGGAGAAAACCTTCGTCACCACGCCCGGCCCCTCCTCGGCGACGGCATGCGCCATTCTGGTGCGGTTCGTCCTGCCCTCCTCATTCTCGCCGCCGGCGCGGGTGACCAGGAACAGCGCCGCCGCCGCCCGCCCGGGATAACGCTCCAGCAGATTGAACAGCACATAGCCGCCCATCGACATGCCGCCGATCACCGCCTGCGCCAACCCGAGATGATCCATCAGGCCGATGATGTCGTCGGCGAACAAGGACATCGAATACGGACCGGCCGGCGCCGAACTCTCGCCGAAGCCGCGCAGATCGGGAGCGACAACCCGGAAGCCCGCCTCGGTCAAGGCTTTTGTCTGCGGCCGCCACATGCGCCGGCAGAGGGGAAAACCGTGGATCAGGATGACCGCCGGACCTGAGCCGGTGTCGTCGAAAGCCAGCGAAACCTCGTTGATATCTGCCTGCATATAACCTCCCGTTGTTTGGTGTTTTCTTGCGGGTTAGCGCAGTATCCGGATGAAAAAGGGTAACAGAAACCTCCCGTTGCACAGGAGAAAAAATTTCCTCGACGCAAATTTTCCGCCCCCTTGCCGATGCGGCGAAAAGGTCGTTAAAAAAGCCAGAGCCCCGAAGGACTCTGGCTGCGCCGGATGCACCATTTCGCGGGGAGAACCCCGCGAGCTAGAGAAAACCGAATTTCTTCATCCGATAGCGAAAGGCGTCGATACCCAGGTTGAGTTTTTTCGCGGCCTTCGACTGATTGCCCTCGGAGATCTCCAGCGACTGCCGGATCAGCTCCCGTTCGACGTCCTCGATATCGATCCCTTCGGCCGGCAGCCGGATATTGATCGGACCGACGCCGCAGCCGCCGGCTTTAGCCACCAGTTCCTGGGGCAAATGCTCGAGCAGCAGCACTTCCTCATTTTCCAGGATAATGGCCCGCTCGATGATGTTTTTCAATTCGCGGATATTGCCGGGCCACTCATATTCGATGAGGAATTTTTCCGCCATTTTGGAAACCCCTTTGACATTCTTGCCGAATTCCCGGTTGAAGTGGCTGACGAAGTGGGAAACCAGCGGCATGACATCATCCTTGCGCTCCCGCAGGGGCGGCAGGAAAATGGGGATCACCTGAATGCGATAGTAAAGATCGTTGCGAAAGGTGCGCTCCTCCATCGCCCGCACCAGATCCTGATTGGTGGCGGAAATAATCCGCACATCGACCTGGATGTCCTTGGTGCCGCCGACCCGGCGGAAGGAACGTTCTTCCAGAACCCGCAGCAGCTTGGCCTGCATCCCGGGCTCCATGTCGCCGATCTCGTCGAGAAACAGGGTGCCCCCGTCGGCCATTTCGAACAGCCCTTTTTTCTGCACCCGGGCATCGGTGAACGCCCCCTTCTCATGGCCCATCAGTTCGCTTTCGAGCAGGGTCTCCGGCACGGCGGCGCAGTTGATGGCGAGAAAAGGCTTGTCGGATCGGGCGCTTTCGTAATGGATGGCCTTGGCGATCAGTTCCTTGCCGGTGCCGCTCTCCCCCTGGACAAGAACGGTGCTCGCGTCGCTGCGGGCGATCTTCTCGACCATGGTCAAGACGTTCTTCATGTGGCGACTTTCGGCAATCAGATTGCCGATGCCGTACTTGCGCGACTGCTCGGAGCGCAGATGCGCCACTTCCTTGCGCAGTTCGCCGGTTTCCAGGGCTTTTTTAATCTGGATGGACAGTTCGTCGAGATTAAACGGCTTGTTGATATAGTCGTAGGCGCCCATCCGCATCGCCTTGACCGCCGTTTCGAGAACGCCAAGGGCGGTCACCATGATAACGATGGTCTCGTCATCGATTTCCTTGGCTTTTTCCAGCACCTCGATGCCGCTGATGCCGGGGAGCTGAATATCCAGCAGGACCAGATCGGGGGATTCTTCACGCAGAATCTTCAGGGCGTCTTCACCCGAACCGGCGGTGAAGACATCGTATCCCTGTTTCTTCAGGTTCTGTTCCAGGGACCAGCGGATGAGATGCTCATCGTCGACGACCAGGATCTTATGTTTGCGCACAGATGTCCTCTTTTCTCGTCATTTCGGTCAATACAGGCAGTTCAATGGTGAAGGTCGAGCCTTCCCCGAGACGACTATCAACTTTGATGCTGCCGCCGTGCTGCTCCATCAACTGACGGCAGATCGGCAAACCAAGGCCCGTTCCCTGGGTTTTGGTGGTGTGGAACGGCACGAAGATCCGGCTCAATTCCCCCGGCGGAATGCCCTTGCCGCTATCGGTGATCCGCACCCGGACGAATTCCTCGTCGTTGCGGCGGATGCCATCGGTTTCGATCCGCAGGATTCCGCCGGCGCGCATCGCCTGAATCGCATTGATGATGATATTGAACAAAACCTGCTGAATCTGCTTTTCATCGGCCCAAACCGCCGCCAGGCCACGGGTCAGTTCGTCTTCCCGGTGAATCTTCTTCGCCTCCGGGTGCTGGGAGACGAAAAAGAGGGTTTTCTTTACCAGGGCATTGATGTCGACCCAGCCAAATTCCGGCGGACTAGGCCGGCCGAAGGAGAGCAGGTCCGTCGCTGTCTTATCCAGGCGGGCGAGTTGCTCCAGCACTTTGCGAACGATTTCCCGACGCGGGTCGTCCGGGGGAAAATCGTCCGCCAGCACGGCGATGGCGCTGCCGATTCCGGCCAAGGGATTTTTGATTTCGTGCGCCAGGCCGGTGGACATTTCGCCCACCGAAGCCAAACGATCGGCGCGTTCCATTTGCCGATAATGGACATTCTCCAAGGCCTGCCTCGCCTTTTCCAGATTGATGACCATGGAATTGAAGTTGGTCGTCAAGCGGCCGATTTCGTCATCGAACCGCGCCTCCAGGCGCACCGAAAGGTCGCCGGCTTCCACCTGGGCCATTTTCCCCGCCATGGCCTGAATCGGGCGTTTGACGAAGCGCAGCAGGACAAAGGAGACTGCCGCCGACAGCAGCAGAATGATGACCCCGGTGACCACCATGAAAAACTGGGTGTTTTCTCGCAGCCTCTGGTTGGTTTCCGCCAACGACAGATTGAGGTCGAGCACCCCAAGCACTTTGTGGCCCAAACCGTGGCAGCCAAAACAGCTCTCTTCGGAAACAATCGGCCTGATGATGCCAAGCACTTCCTGACCGTCGATCTCAAAGGTTGCCTCACGGCCCTTGGCTTCAAACAGCGTCAGGTCCTGGATGGCCACTTTGGCGCCGATTTCCTCCGGATTAGCCGAACGCAGGACCGTGCCATCGGGATGAAAAATCCGCACCCCGACCAGTTTGCTGTTGCGCCCGACCATCTCCAGAACAGTTTGCACATCGGCGCTGTTGCCGTTGCGCATGGCGTTGAAGATCGATTTTTCCACCGTGGAGAGGATGACTTCGGCATTTTCCAGGGTGGTGGCAACCATCCAGCGGTGTTCGCGGATGATGAAGAAAGAGGAAAAAGCGCCGACCCCAATCGTCAGGAGCAGAATAATACAAATGATGACCCGGCTGATAAGGCTCTGGAAAAACAATTCCGCGCAATCCTTTTCCGGCTTTCCCGGCTTTGTTGGGAATCGGTAGGGGCGACTACTTCCGCCGCAATACCCGCTCCGCCGCTTCCACCAGATGCGCGGGGGTCAAACCGTAATGGACGAGGAGTTCATCCGCAGTGCCGGACTGACCGAAAACATCGCGCAGACCGACCCGCTCGACCGGCGTCGGGCAGCCCTCGGCCAAGGCTTCGCAGACCGCGCCGCCGAGTCCGCCGATGACCGAGTGTTCCTCGGCGGTGACGATGGCGCCGGTTTCCCGGGCGGCACGCACCACCAACTCGATATCGAGAGGTTTGATCGTCCCCAGATGAATCACCCGGGCGGAGATTTTTTCTTCCTTGAGGATGGCGGCGGCGGCGAGCGCCTGGGCGCTCATCAGCCCCGTGGTGATGAAGGTCAAGTCCGTTCCGGCATTCAGGGTGGCGCCGCGGCCAATGGCGAAGGGGCAGGGATCAGGAAAGACGACCGGCACCTTGGAGCGGCCGAGGCGGATGAACACGGGACCGGCAAAAGCGGCTGCCGCGCGGATGGCGGCGGCGGTCTCCGGACCGTCGGCCGGGCAGAGAACAGTCATGTTGGGCAAGGCGCGCATGATGGCAAGGTCCTCCACCGACTGATGCGAACCGCCATCTTCGCCCACCGTAATCCCGCCGTGCGTGGCGACGATCTTCACCCCGAGGCGGGGATACGCGACCGACTGGCGAATCTGGTCGAAAGCCCGGCCGGCGGCGAAAACGGCAAAGGTGGAGGCGAAAGGGATCATGCCGCCGGCGGCAAGTCCGGCCGCCATGCCGATCATGTTGGCTTCGGCAATGCCGGCATTGAAAAATCGTTCGGGGAATTCTTTGGCGAACAATCCCGTCTTGGTCGAACCGGACAGATCGGCGTCGAGCGCCACAATCCGTTGGTTTTCCCGACCCAGTTCCAGGAGGGTCTTGCCATAGGCGTCGCGGGTGGCGATCATTTCTGCATCCTTCCTTATCGCAATGCGCGACGGCCATGCGTCGCGCTAAAGTACAGAGAGTTTGCCAAACGGGCCACGGATCACCCGTCAGGCGTTGCGGCCCTTCACGAGTGGCCCAGAAGCTCAAGCGCCCGACTCAACTCATCGTCGCTCGGCGGCACCCCGTGATAGCTGGCTTTGTGTTCGAAGAACGGGATGCCTTTGCCTTTTACCGTGCGCGCGACAATCAGGGTGGGGCGATCCTGCGTCCGGTCGGCGTCGTCGAAGGCCCGGCAGATGGCCTGCACATCGTGCCCGTCGACTTCAAGAACATGCCAGTTGAAGGCGAGGAATTTCGGCCCCAGCGGCGCAACCCCCATCACCTTGGCGACTTCCCCGTCGATCTGCAGCCCGTTCTGGTCAAGAATGACGCAGAGCCGGTCGAGACGGTAGTGGGCGGCGGCCATCGCGGCCTCCCAAATCTGTCCTTCCTGCACCTCGCCGTCGCCGAGCAAGGCGAAGGTGCGCGATGAACGGCCGGCCAGACGGTTCGCGAGAGCGAGGCCGACGGCCTGCGAGAACCCCTGACCGAGAGAACCGGTGCAGACCTCGACGCCGGGGGTTTTGTTCATATCGGGATGCCCCTGCAGGTGGCTCCCCAGCCGGCGCAATGTTTTCAGATCGTCCGTGGGGAAATAGCCGGCGCGGGCCAGACAGGCGTAGAGGGCGGGGGCGGCGTGCCCTTTGGAGAGAACGAAGCGGTCGCGCTCTGGCCAATCCTTGTTGCTGGGATCATGACGCATGGTGTGGAAATAGAGAACCGTGAGGACATCGATGGCCGAAAGGCTGCCACCGGTGTGCCCCGATTGGGCGGTGTTGAGCATCTTGAGGATATCGACCCGGAGATGACGGGCGGTTTCTTCAAGTTCCCGGGCGATCTGTTCAGACAACATTGGACGGCAGCTCCCTTCCGTTCTCCCCGTGGGGAGAGAGAGATAAAAGGCCGGGGCGAGTCGGCGCCATCGCCGGCGAACGGCTTATGGGCTTTTCTCCCCCATCAAATAGGACAGGATAATATCGTCAAGGCTGGATTCCACGGCAGGTTTCGGCATGTCGGGCGGCGCGGACGTCCGGCTGGCGGCCGCCACCGCCGGTGCGGGCGGGGCGACAGCGGCCGATTTCGGGATCGGCTGCGGTGTCGGCGTGGGGGGTGTCGGCGGGGCAGCCTCGCGCACCTCGGGCAACGCTATTTTCTTCCCGACACCCAGGGTGGCGTGTTTCTGGAATTTTTCGATGATCTGGTCGAATTCGCCGCTGCGCAAACGACGCAGCATGTCCCGATGCTGTTCCTTCATCAACTCTTCGACAACCTGCTCCAGGCGGTCGGTCTTGATGATATCGGCGTAGGAGGTTTTTTTTGTTTTCAGGATGGTGCCGCCGATGAACAGGTGGGTGATGATGGCCGGGAACTTAATTCCGCCATCCTCGGTCTGCACATGGTAGACCGTGTCCTTATAGCGAAAATTGTGATTGAAACCAACGACCATGGCCATCCCCGGAAGTAGTGGATTAATTGAGGCAAAATAGCATGCGCCGCGAAATGGCGCAAGGGCTAGATTCCCCAGTGGGGGCAAAACACCGACTGATCGCCGCACAGTCGGCGATTTAGCGGATCATTGTTTTTCCCGAAAAAGAGCCTTGACCCGCTCCACCGCTTCCAGGGCATCGACGGCGTAAAGATCGGCCCCCACGGAATCGGCATACTCCTGCGTTACAACGGCGCCGCCTAGCATGGTGAAAACCTTGACCCCCGCCTCGCGCAGGCGAGCGATGGTAATTTCCATCTGGTGCAGGGTGGTGGTCATCAGCGCCGACAGGCCGACGGCATCGACGGCTTGCGCTGTGGCCTCCTCGACAATGCGTTCGGCGGAAACGTTCTTTCCCAGGTCGATAATTTCGAAGCCGTGATTTTCCAGCAGGGTGCAGACGATGTTCTTGCCGATATCGTGAATATCCCCTTCGACGGTCGCCATCAGAATCTTGTGGCGCCGTGGCGCCGCCGCCCCCTTCATCTCCGTTTTCAGCCGGGTGAAGGCTTTCTGCATCGTTTCCGCCGACAGCATGACCTGGGGGAGAAAAATCCGCTTGGCGCCAAAGCGGCGGCCAACCTCTTCCAAGCCGGGCAGCAGCCCTTCGTTGCTGATGGTCAGCGGCGGCAGCCCTTCGCCAAGCGCACTCTCCACCAGGGGCACGATGCCGTCCCGGTCGCCTTCGATAACGGCGGCGGCCAGACGCTCGCGGATACCTACCTTTTCCTGGGTTTGGCCGGTGGCCACGGGTACGGCGGGAGCGCCGGCCGCTGCCGCGTAGTGGCCGATATAGGCTTCGGCCCGCAGGTCGCGTTCGAGCAGCACCATCGCCGCCCGAAAAACATCCATCATCCGCTCGTCGCGGGGATTGACGATGGCCGCATCGAGGCCGCGCTCCAGCGCCATGGCGAAAAACGCCGACGACAGGACCGGCCGCGCCGGCAACCCGAAGGAAATATTGCTCACCCCGAGGACGGTGGCCAGGCCGAGTTCCGTCTTTACCAGATGCAGCGCCCGCAACGTCTCGCGCGCCTGCGCCGGCTCGGCGGAAACCGTCAGAGCAAGGCAATCGATGATAATGTCCTGCCGCGGCAATCCGCTGGCCAGGGCCGCCTGCAATATCTTGCCGGCGACCGCGAGGCGTCCTTCGGCGGTCGGCGCGATGCCGGCCTCGTCGAGGGCCAGGCCGATCACCGCCGCGCCGTACTTGCGGGCCAGCGGCAAAATGGCGGCCAGACTCTTCGCCTCGCCGGAGACGGAGTTGATCAGGACCTTGCCGTCGGCGGCCTTGAGCGCCCGCTCCAGCGCCGACGGGTCGGAGGAATCGAGCACCAGGGGCGCGGCGACGACGCCGCAGGCGGCAAAGACCGCCCGCTCCAGCGCCGCCGGCTCGTCCACCCCCGGAGTGCCACAGTTGAGGTCGAGAAGGGTGGCGCCGGCAGCGGTCTGCGCCTGCGCCTCCTGGCGGATGTAGGCGGTCTTTCCTTCGCGCAGCTCCTGCGTGTAGCCTTTTTTGCCGGTGGGGTTGATCCTTTCGCCGATGAGCGCACACGCGGCGCCGCTGCCCACCGCCACCACGGCGGTGCGGCTGGAAAGAAAGGTCCGGCGCGGCGGCGGATTCCACGCGGCGGATCGTCCGTGCAAAGCCGCCTGAATGGCGCGGATATGTTGGGGGGTGGTGCCGCAGCAGCCGCCGATGATGCGCACGCCGAGGGCAATCATCCGCTCGTGGTAGGCGGTCATCTCTTCCGGGCTGGCGGGAAAAATGGTTTTGCCGCCCCGCAGCACCGGCAGCCCGGCATTGGCCTGCGCGATGAGCGGTCGATCGGTGACCGTGCGCATTTTCTCCAGAACCGTGAAAATACCTTCCGGTCCGAGGCCGCAATTGGAGCCGACGACATCGGCGCCGAGCGCATCGAGGGTAACGGCCGCCGCCGCCGGCGGGGTGCCGAGAACCGTCCGGCCGGCGTCGTCGAACGTCAGCATGGCGATGGTCGGCAGATCAGAAAATTCCTTGCAGGCGATGAGCGCCGCCCGCAGCTCGCGGATGTCGAGAAACGTCTCCAGCGAGATCAGATCGGCGCCGGCGTCGACAAACGCCTGCACCTGTTCACGAAAAATATCCACCATTTCGTCGAAGCCGGCGTCCCCCACGGGTTCGAGAAAACGGCCGGTCGGTCCGATGGAGGCGGCGACGAAGCGATTCGGACCGGCTGCCCGCCTGGCCAGCTCGACCGCCCGCGCATTGATTTCCCGCACCCGCCCGGCAAGTCCGTAATGCGCCAGCTTCACCCGGCTGCCGCCGAAACTGTTGCCGACCAGAATGTCGGCGCCCGCCTCGGCGTATTCGCGGTGAATGCCGACAACCACCTCCGGCGCGTCGAGGTTCATCTCCTCAGGGCAGGCGCCCGGCTTCAAGCCGCGCTCCTGCAGCAGGGTGCCCATGGCTCCGTCGAGGACCAGAACCCTCTCTTTGAGCGCGGCGCGAAAATCGTTCATCGTCAATGTCCCCCTGCGGTTTTCGCATTCGCCGGGTCTGCCGCCAGGGCGCTCCCTTCCGGCGGCCGCGAATAGGTGAAGTCGGCCTTGATCGGTCCCAGCAGACCGAGATGGCCCTTCAGGGTTTCCACCGGCTGCCCTTCCACCAGGATGCGCACCTGGCGGATATGCGGGAAGTTGACCGCCAAGGTGTCGGCCAGGCCGTAGACGGTCAGCAGCTCCGAAATGCTGCCGCCGGGATGGGCGCTGACCAGATCGCGGCTGAAGCTGAGAACGGCGGTGCTGTCCTGCAAAGTTATCTCACGAATAATAGCGGAATTCGGCAGAATGGGAACGAGATCGCCGACCGGACCGCCGATGAGCGCCTGGACGGTGGCCCGGACGCATTCCTGCTCTTCCGGACACTCCTCGATTTCGCGCGCCTCGGGCACCAGATGCGTCGCCTCGGCGGATCCGAAATATAAGGTAATTTCACGAACTTGTCGTGTTTCTTCGGCGATTTCCGCTGCCGGGGTGGGTGGCGTTGCCGGTCGTGACATGACGTACATGGAGACGACAATGACAGCGAGGACAAGCAGGGCAAGGACAAAGGAAAGGATCAGGAGGCGGTCCTTGAAGGGACTCTTCATGCGGGAACTCCTCAGATGACGGATGGGGCGGATAGCGGCAACCGCCCGCCCACCGCCGGCCGATTGCGATTACGACTTATCCAGCTCCACCTGCTGTATTCCGAGCAAAGGCGCGCCGATGAATGCGCCGCCGACCTTCTCGAAACGATGGGGGATGTCGGTAACGAAGAAATGGGGATTGGCGGCCGGGCCGCGACGAAACAGCGCTTGTTCGGCCAGGCGGGCGGCAACCAGGCGGGCGGTTTCGGCGGCCGAATCGATCAGCACCACCCCGTCGCCGAGCACCGCCTGCAAGGTATTCTTGAGCAACGGATAATGGGTGCAGCCCAAAACAAGGGTATCGATCCCACGCGCCATCAACGGCGCCAGATATTCGCTGGCCGTCGCCCGGGCCACCGGGTGCTCGGCCCAGCCCTCTTCGGCGAGGGGCACGAAGAGGGGACACGACGTCGCATAAACCTCGATGTCGCCGTCGAAAGCGTGGATGGCGCGGGTATAGGCGCCGCTCTTGATCGTGCCTTCGGTGCCGATAACGCCGACCCGACGATTGCGGGTCACCGCCACCGCGCGCCGGGCGCCCGGCTCGATCACCCCGATCACCGGCAGGCTGAAGCGCTTCGCCAAAGCCGGCAGCGCCACCGAGGAGGCGGTGTTGCAGGCCACCACCAGCATTTTCACCCGCCGTTCGGCGAGAAAAGCCGCGGCTTCAAGGGCATAGCGCAGCACCGTCGGCGGGCTCTTGGTGCCGTACGGCACCCGTGCCGTATCTCCGAGATAGAGAAGCTCCTCGCCAGGGAGGAGCCGCATGATTTCCTTGAGAACCGTCAGGCCGCCAATGCCCGAGTCGAAAACGCCTATTGCACGTTCGGACAACTTATATTTCCATCACACGAGGGTTTGCCGGCGTCGCCGAAAGGGGGTCCGCAAAAGGCCGGCGGCAAGGTGCGGAGAACGCCGAATACTATGAAATGGCCGGGAGGAAGTCAAGAAAATACCCTTTTGCCTCTTTACCTTAGGCCACGAAACCTGCTATCGTACGCGCCATATTCTCACTGGAGACACCGCATGGACCTGTCCAGCCTTTTGCAGAATCTGCAATCCGAACGGGTGATGGCATATATTGAACAGCTCGATGTGCAGCAACTGGTGGAAAATCCGGTGCTGCTCGGCGCCATCGGCGTGCTTGCCCTGGTCTCCCTCATCATGCGCTGGCGGCTGCTGCTGGTCGCCGTCATGTCGGTTACCGGCTTCGTCTGGTTGATTCATTATGTGCAGCAACAGGGAACCGAGTTGACCGGCCTGGGGTCGAACAACCTGCTGCTCTTCGTCGGCGGCGGCGTCGCCCTGATCGCCCTGGTCATCTATTATCTTTTCGTCAAAGCCGAATGACCCCCTTCATCCCGCCCGATCCGTCTGGAAACATGGTTGGCTTCACCACGACCATCCCGTTGGAGATCCTGGTTGCCGCCGGCCGGCGTCCCGTCGATCTCAACAACGTGTTCATCAACCATCCCGACCCTTCTTCGCTCATCGAGGAAGCGGAACTGGAAGGTTTTCCGCGCAACATCTGCGGCTGGATCAAGGGGCTTTACAGCGTTGTCCGCCACCACGGCATCGGCGAGGTGATCGCGGTTACCGAAGGGGACTGCTCCAACACCCATGGCCTGATGGAGGTTCTCAGTCTGCAGGGCGTCAAAACCGTGCCCTTCGCCTATCCCTACGGCCGCAACGCCGCGACGCTGGCGTTGGAAATCGAGACCCTGACCCGCCATTTCGCGACTTCGCCGGCAGCGGTCCGCGAGGCCAAGACGGAGCTGGACCGGTTGCGTCGTAAAATCCATGAAATCGACCGCCTGACCTGGGAGGAAAACCTGGTAAGTGGCGGCGAAAACCATTATTTTCAGGTGTGCACTTCCGATATGAACAGCGATGCGGCCGCCTTCGAAAAAGAGGTCGATGAATTTCTCGCCGCGGCCCGCCAGGGCCCCCCGCGCCGGGAGCCGTTGCGCCTCGCCTATATCGGGGTGCCGCCGATCTTCTCCGACTTTTACCCGACGCTGGAGAAAATGGGGGCGCGGGTGGTATTCAACGAAACGCAGCGCCAGTTCTCGATGCCCTTTGCCACCGATTCTCTGGTCGAGCAATATCGCCGCTACACCTATCCTTACGATATCTTTACCCGCCTGGAGGATATCGAACGGGAAATCGCCCGGCGCAAGGTCGACGGTGTCATCCACTATGTGCAGGCCTTCTGTTTTCGGCAGATCGAAGACATGGTCGTGCGCCGCCGCCTGCCGGTGCCGGTAATGACCCTGGAAGGCGACCGCCCCGGCGCCATCGACGCCCGCACCCGTATTCGCCTGGAAGGCTTTGTCGAAATGCTCAGGAGCCGCCAATGATCAGCGCCGTCGGCATCGACCTGGGTAGTCGTCAAGTGAAAATCGCCGCTTTGCAGGGAACGGATCTGCTCTGGCGGCGCAAATTCGACACTATCCCTTTTTACAAAAAATTCGGCGGACTGCGCGATGGACAGTTGACCATCGATTTCGCCGCCATGGAACTGCTGACGCCCGAGGAAATGGCGAGCGTTGCCATGGTGGTGACCGGCTACGGCCGCAACACCATCGATCTGACCGGCGCTCTGGTCATCCCGGAAATTCAGGCCCATGTGGCCGGCGCCCGGCATCAGACCGGCTTGTCGACCTTTACCCTGCTCGACCTGGGTGGGCAGGACTCCAAGGTGGCCAGGGTGGAGGATGGCCGTCTCATGGACTTTGTCATGAACGACAAGTGCGCCGCTTCTTCCGGCCGCTATCTGGAAAACATGGCCAAGGTCCTCGATGTCTCCCTGGAGGAGCTTTCCCGTCATCACCAGAATCCCGTACCGCTTGACGCCACCTGCGGCATTTTCGGTGAAAGCGAGCTGATCGGTCGCATTCTCGAAGGGCATTCCCTGCCCCGCCTGTGCGCCGGAGTGAATCGCACCCTGATCAAGCGGGTCGCGCCGATGCTGCACCGCTTTCCCGTCGACCATCTGGTGCTCACCGGCGGCGTCGCCCGCAGTCCGGCATTTCGCGAGCTGCTGCGCGTCGCCACCGGCGCCGAACCGCTGGTGCCGGATCATCCACAACACAACGGCGCCATCGGTTGCGCCCTGCTCGCCGCCGCCCGCTGATGCCACCGCCACTGCTATTTTCATCAATGAGGAGAAATGATGGCCTTGAAAAATCGTGACTGGCTTTTACTTTTGCTCGGCGTCGGTCTCGTCGTCTTTCTCTGGGCGGCGCCGGAAGAATCCACCCGCCGGGTCCCCCAAGACGAAATCCATCAGGAATACTTCACGATGGTGAAAAACGAAGGCAAGAAAACCGCCGAAAAATTCTGCGAGGACTGCCACAACCCGCAGCAGGAGCCGCTCCCGGCGGGACACCCGCCAAAAGCCCGCTGCCTGCTCTGCCACAAGCTCGAAGGCCAATAAGGCGAACCGACCAGCGCCGGACCCGGCCATGCCTCTCACTTCCACCACCTGCGACCTATCGGCCCATTTGGCCAACCTCTGCGCCGATCTCTGCCGACGAACGCCGGCGCTTGGCCATATCGATCCACAGGTGCTCCTGTTCGCCCTTTCCCGCTCCCGGGCCGAGGGGACGCACGGTCTATACGCCCGCATTGCTCCGCTGCGCTTCGCCGCCGGCGCAGCGGAATCCAGCCGGCGGCGGGGGCGCTTCGTCGAGACCTACCGCATGCCGTCCCTCATCCATGAGGGACGGCACATTCTCTATCTCATCCATATTCTGTTCCCCCGCTATCTGCGGCTTTCCTTCGAGCAGAAGCTGGCGACGCTGATCCATGAGCTGTATCACGTCTCCGAACGCTGCGACGGCGACATCCGCCGCTTTGCCGGGCGCACCTTCGCCCACGGCCCCTCGCGCCGGGAGTTCAACCGACGCGTGGAAGAGATCCAGGCCAGCTATCTGGCGAGCGCTCCCGACCCCCGGCATCTTGCCTTCTTGCGGCTTACCGAGGAGGAATGGCGCCTCGGTCGAATCCGCCTGACTGGTCTTAGCGTCCCCCTCCCCCGCGCCCGCCTGGTGGTCCGCCGCCGAATCTGACCACCCGCCGGTCCCCGAGAATCCCCTTAATCCCGTTGCGGCGCCTGCTCGGTCCGAAGCCGCGGTCGCCATTTCAAGCCGAGACCGATGGCAAGAATTAGCAGCAGGGTCAGCAAACCGCCAACCAGGCCGGCCGCCGTCGTACCGGCGCGGCTATCCGGGCCGGGGAGCGAGGGGCCGGCGTCGACATCCGGCGCCTCGGCACCGACTGCGAAACCGTAATCGGGTAATAATGCCGTGTGCTTCTGCAACCGGGCCGAAAAAGAATGCCAGCCATGCTCCGGCGCGGCAATTTCGGCAGAACCGCGTACAGCGGCGATGCTCCATTCCAGGCCATCCGGGTGGGTGGAGGCAAACCAGGAGACAAAGCCGGCGGTAACCGAGGCCGCCAACGCCAGGATGATCATGACCCGACGCGGGGCAACAGCCCTCCAGGGGCGAACACCGGCCGCCGCGGCCAGAATCTCCGGGCGCGCCCGCCGGACGAAACTGATGACCAAGGCGGTAACCACCCCTTCCGCCAGGCCGATGGCCAAATGGATCGGCAGCATCAGGAACAGGAAAGGCTGGAAGGGCAGAGCGGAAACCCCGGAAGCAACCGTCTGCAACACCACCGCCAGGGCCCCCAACTGGAGGGCGAGGAGAGCGCCGGCAATGGCGCCAAAGGTTTGGCGACGGGAGGTCGGCGAGCATCCGGTGATCC